>Ga0213872_10001397_pt1 | contig 15904 bp, 12 predicted proteins | sample VelepicomBERX_R2_FD_160071 | JGI IMG/M metagenome (GOLD analysis project Ga0213872, IMG submission 160071) | Rhizosphere microbial communities from Vellozia epidendroides in rupestrian grasslands, the National Park of Serra do Cipo, Brazil - RX_R2 | ecosystem: Host-associated > Plants > Roots >...
GAGGAGGCCCTGCGCTGCCAGGGAGTGGCCGGGCTGCTGGCCGAGCTGGACGGCGCCGATTTCAAGGCGGCGCGACGCTTGTCCCTGGCGGCGCGCGGCTCCGGCGTTCCGGCGCTGCTGCTCAACCGCGGCGCGCCGCTCGGCGCCACTTTGACCCGCTGGCAGGTGGCGCCGCGGCCCGGCGAGGCCTCGGTCGGGGTCGGCCCCTGGCGCTGGCACCTGGCTTTGACCCGCTGCCGCGGCCTGGCGACGAACGACGAAGACGACACCCTGCGATGGGTGGTGGAGGCGAAGCATGCGAAGAGTGGTTTCGGTCTGGTTGCCCACCCTGGCGACCGATCGCCTGGCCGGGCCGGACAGCGGCGCCAGGCCGGATGAACCCTGGGCGGTGGCCGAAGCGGGCAGCCAGCGCCGGCTGGTGGCGGTCAACCGCGCCGCCGAACGGGCCGGCCTCAAGCCGGGGATGAGCGTCGCCGACGCGCTGGCCATCCGCCCCAGCCTGAAGCTGGCGCCGCATCAGCCCGCCGAGGAGGACGCCCTGCTGACCCGGCTGGCGGAATGGTGTTCGGCCTATACTCCGTTCGCCGCCCCGGACGCCTGGCGCGAGGGCATCGGCAGTGCCGGGCTGTGGCTCGACATCACCGGCTGCGATCACTTATGGGGCGGCGAGGCGGCCCTGCTCGACGATCTGGTCGCCCGGCTCGACCGTCTGGGATTCACCGCCCGCGCGGCGGTGGCCGACAGTCCCGGCGCGGCCTGGGGCTGGGCCCGCTTCGGCGCCGGCGGGGTGGTGGCGCAAAATGGCAGCCGCGAGGCGCTGGCCTCGCTGCCGGTGACGGCACTGCGCCTCGATCCCGAATGCGTGCTGGCGCTGGCGCGGCTTGGACTGAAGCGGGTCGGCGATCTCTATCCGCTGGCCCGCTCGCCGCTGGCGGCGCGGTTCGGCGGCATCGTCGGGCGCCGGCTCGACCAGGCGCTGGGCGCCGAGGACGAGCCGATCTCGCCGCTGCGCCCGCCGCAGTCGCTGCAGGTGCGGCGCCGCTTCCTCAGCCCGATCGCGCGGTCCGAGGATGTCGGGGCGGCGGTGCGCTTCCTGCTGGAGCGCCTGATGGATCTGCTGGAGCGCCAGCATCTCGGCGTGCGGCGCCTCGATCTGACCCTGTTCCGGGTCGACGCCTCCAGCAAGCGCATCGCGGTCGGCACCAGCCGCCCGACCCGCGACGCCGGATCCCTGCTGCGCCTGATGGCGCTGCAGCTCGACGCCGTGCAGGCCGGCTTCGGCATCGACAGTCTGATTCTCTCGGCCAGCGTGGCGGCGCCGCTGCCGGCCCGCCAGCAGGACATGGAGAGCGACGACCAGGCGGAGTCCCTGGCGCAGATGTTGGACACGCTGGGCAATCGCCTCGGCTTCGGACGGCTGCAGGGCGTGGCTCCGGCCGGCAGCCATCTGCCGGAACGGGCGGTGCGCCGCCTGCCGGCCTCGCCCCAGCCCGCCGCCGAACCCTGGCCGGATCTCCGCCGCCCGCCGATCCTGCTGTCGCGCCCGGAAGCGGTGGCGGTGACCGCGCCCCTGCCCGACGCCCCGCCGCTCCTGTTCCGCTGGCGCCAGACCCTGCACCGCGTCCGCCGCGCCGAAGGCCCGGAACGGCTGGAAGGCGAATGGTGGCGCGACCAGGCCCCGGCGCGGGATTACTACCTGGTGGAAAGCGAGGAGGGCGAGCGCTTCTGGCTTTACCGACTGGGCTTGCCGGGAGAATTCAATCCGGCGCGGTGGTTCGTGCATGGGCTCTTTGCTTGATTACGCGGACCTTCAGGTCACCAGCAACTTCTCCTTCCTGGAGGGCGGTTCCCACCCCGACGAACTGGTGTTGTCGGCGCAGGCGCTGGGGCATAAGGCGATCGCCATCACCGACCGCAACAGCCTGGCCGGGGTGGTGCGCGCCCATGCCGCGGCGAAGGCGGCGAAATTCAGGCTGGTGGTGGGGGCGCGCCTCGATCTCACCGATGGGGCCAGCCTGCTGTGCTATCCCACCGATCGCGACGCCTATGGCCGGCTGTGCCAGCTGCTGACCGTGGGACGGCGGCGGGCGGAGAAAGGGGAATGCCTGATCTCGCGGGCCGAGGCGATGGCGGCGGGAGAAGGGCAGGCTTTGGTGCTGCTGCCGCCGGAGCGGCCGGGCAAGCGCTTCGCCGCCGAGCTGGCCGACTGGCGGCGGCATTTCCCCGGCTCGGTGTGGCTGGCGGCGCGGCGGCGTTTCGCCCAGGACGATGCCCGCCGTTTGGCGCTGCTGCAGCGGATCGCCGGCATGGCCGGGGTGCCGCTGGTGGCGGTCAATGACGTGCTCTACCACACGCCCGACCGCCGGCCGCTGCAGGATGTGCTGAGCGCGATCCGGTTGGGATGCACCGTCGCCGAGGCGGGGCGGCGGCTGGACGCCAACGCCGAACGCTACCTTAAGGACCCGTCCGAGATGGTCCGCCTGTTCGCCGCCTATCCCGACGCCATCGCCCAGACCATGGCGATCGCCGCGCGCTGCCGCTTCTCCATCGACGACCTGGCCTACAACTATCCCATCGAAAGCGAGGATGCGCCGGGAGAGCTGGAGAGATTGACCTGGGATGGGGCGGCGCATTTCTTTCCCCAAGGCGTGCCCGACAAAGTGCGCGACATGATCCGGCACGAATTGGCGCTGATCAACGAGCTGAACTACGCCGCCTATTTCCTGACCGTGCACGACATCGTCCGCTTCGCCCGGGACCAGGGCATCCTGTGCCAGGGACGCGGCTCGGCGGCCAATTCGGCGGTGTGCTATTGCCTTGGGATCACCGCCGTCGATCCCGCCCATAGCGAGCTGCTGTTCGAGCGCTTCATCAGCCGGGAACGCGGCGAGCCGCCCGATATCGACGTCGATTTCGAACATGAGCGGCGCGAAGAGGTGATCCAGCACATCTACCAAAAATATGGCCGCGAGCGGGCGGGGCTGGCCGCCACCGTGATCCATTACCGCAACCGCTCGGCCTTGAAGGATGTCGGCCGCGCCATGGGTCTCTCGGACGACGCCATCCTGTCGCTCAGCCGTTCGCGCTGGGGGCGGAGCGACGAGCCGTTCGGCGATGACCGCCTGCGCGAGCTCGGGTTCGATCCCGAGGACCGGACCTTGCGGCTGATCCTCTCCCTGGCGCGCGACCTGACCGGCTTTCCCCGTCATCTGTCGCAGCATGTCGGCGGGTTCGTCATCACCCGCGACCGCCTCGACCGGCTGGTGCCGATCGAGGCGGCGCGCATGGAGAATCGGACGATCATCCAATGGGACAAGGACGATCTCGACACCGCCGGCCTGTTGAAAGTCGACGTGCTGGCGCTCGGCATGCTGACCTGCATCCGCAAGGCCTTCGAATTGATCCGCGCCCATCACGGCCGCGATCTCGATCTGGCCACCGTCCCGCGCGAGGATCCGGCGGTCTACGACATGATCTGCCGCGCCGACGTCATCGGCGTGTTCCAGATCGAAAGCCGGGCGCAGATGAGCATGCTGCCCCGTCTGAAACCGCGGAAATTTTACGATCTGGTGATCGAGGTGGCGATCGTGCGGCCGGGGCCGATCCAGGGCGGCATGGTGCATCCCTATCTGCGCCGCCGCATGGGCAAGGAGACGGTCGACTATCCCGACGACAAGCTGAAGGCGGTGCTCGAGAGGACGCTGGGCGTGCCTTTGTTCCAGGAACAGGCGATGCAGATCGCCATTACCGCCGCCGGCTTCACCCCCGGCGAGGCCGATGGTCTGCGCCGGTCGATGGCCAGCTTCCGCAATCTCGGCACCGTCAACCGGTATGAGACGCGGCTGATCGAAGGCATGGTGGCGAACGGCTACCAGCGCGACTTCGCCGAGCGGGTCTTCAAGCAGATCCAGGGTTTCGGCGATTACGGCTTTCCGGAAAGCCATGCCGCCAGCTTCGCCCATCTGGTCTATGTCTCGGCCTGGATCAAATGCCATTACCCGGACGCCTTCGCCTGCGCCCTGCTCAACAGCCAGCCGATGGGATTTTACGCTCCGGCGCAGATCGTCGGCGACGCCCGCAATCACGGGGTGAGGGTGCTGCCGCCCGACATCAATCACAGCCAATGGGACAATACGCTGGAGAAGGGCGCCCTGCGCCTGGGGTTCCGCCAGATCTTGGGATTTGCCGCCAAGGATGCCGAAAAGCTGCGGACATCCCGCGGCGACGGCTATGGCAACGTCCAGCTTCTATGGCGGCGCAGCGGCCTCGACCAGGCGGCGCTGACGCGGCTGGCCGACGCCGACGCCTTCGGCTCGCTGGGCCTGCCGCGCCGCCAGGCCTTGTGGGCGGTGCGCGCGCTGGCGGCGGCGCCGCCGCCTCTATTCGCCCATGCCGGGTGGGGAGAGGAGCAACCAGTGGTTTTGCCGGAGATGGGTATAGGAGAACAGGTGGTTGAAGACTATGCTCATCTTCACTTGTCGTTGAAGGCGCATCCCTTGTCGCTGATGCGCCGCGAATTCCAGGAGATCGGCATCGTGCCGGCGGCGGAATTGGCCCGCCAGAGGCGCAAGAAGGTGACGGCGGCGGGGCTGGTGCTGGTGCGGCAGCGGCCGGGTACCGCGTCGGGGGTGATTTTCCTGACGCTGGAGGACGAGACCGGCGTCGCCAATGTGGTGGTGTGGCCGCACATGTTCGAAAAGGCGCGGGCCGCCGTCCTGGGGGGGAAGCTGCTCCAGGTCAGCGGGGCCCTGCAGATCGAGGATGGGGTGGTCCATCTGGTGGCGGAAACCATCCTCGACCGCACGCCTTGGCTGACCCGCCTCGCGGGAACGGGGCTGAAGACCGCGTCGCGCGACTTTCATTGAGGGGAAAAGGCGTGATCGAACTGCATCAATTCCGCCGGGCCTGGGGCATCAATCCCAGCCCCTTCTGCTACAAGGTCGAGATCTATTGCCGCTTGGCCGGCATTCCCTACAAGTCGGTTCTCACCCTGCCGAACAAGTCCCCGCGCGGCAAGCTGCCTTACATCGTCGATCAGGGACGGATCGTCGCCGACAGCAGCCATATCCTCGACCATCTGCGCCGCCGGCCCGGCGCCGATCTCGATTCCGGCCTCGACGTCCGGCAGCGGGCGAAAGGCCATCTGCTGCGGCGCACCTGCGAGGAGAGCCTCTATTTCGTGCTGGTTTATTCCCGCTGGATCGACGATGCCGGCTGGGCAGTGGCGCGGCCAGAATTCTTCCGCGGCGTGCCCGCCGTGATAATGGCCATCCTGCCCGGCCGCGTCCGCAAGACGGTCCGCACCCAGCTTCACTATCAGGGCTATGGCCGCCACAGCCGCGATGAGGTCTATGCCCTGGGCGAGGCCGATCTCGCCGCCATCGCCACCGCCCTGACCGAGCATCTGTTCGCGGTGGCCGACCGTCCTTCCTCGTTCGACGCGACGCTTTATGCCCTGCTCAAGAACATCCTGCATCCGCCGCTGGAAAGTCCGCTGAAGGGGGCCGCTCAGGCCCTGCCGCTCCTGACCGATTATGTCCGGCGCATCGATCAGTTGCTGGAGGCGCAGCCGGGCTAAAGCCAGCCCAACAGCCGCCACCATAAATAATCGAGCGGGAACAGCAGCAGAAGCGTCGCCGCCCCCAACCACAGGCACAGCTTGACGGCATGGCCCATCGATTCGCCGCCCAACTGCATGGCCACCACCAAGGGTGGGGACTCATAGGGCAGGATCGGGTTGGAAAAGCCCAGCACCTCGCTCATCAGCACCGTTTCCAGCGGCAATCCGGCCGCTTGCGACCAGCCGGCGGCCAGCGGCGTCAGCACCGCCGGCACGCTGGTCACGGTGGTGAGGAGCGCGATGCCGGTGCCGATCGCCGCCAGGCGGGCGAAGTCACCGGCGGGCTGGTTCGGATGCAGCGGGATCAGCGCCGACAGGGCGGCGCCCAGTTCCTTTCCCAATCCCGACTGGCTGACCACCGCGCCCATGCCCAGCACGCCGCCGACATAGAACAGCGAGGTGTAATTGACCTCGCGGGTGAAGGCCTGCTTGTCGACCAGCCCGATGCCGGGCAGCAGCAGGACCGCGGCCGCCGCCATGCTGATCCAGGCCGGGCTGATATGGTGCAGGAAATCGGTGGCCCAGAACCCCAGCGCCACCAGCAGCACCACCGCCAGCCAACGTTCGCGCCCGCTCATCGGCGGCAGCGTCTGGTGCGCCGCCGCCTGCGGCCGATCCGGCCAGAACCAGACGATCAGCGGGATCAGGATCGCCGTCTTGAGGGCGCCGAGAATGGGGAAATGCAGCAGCAGATAAGCGCCGTAGGAGGGAACATAGCCATAAAGCGTCTCGGCCGCGCCGGCGAACACCATGTTGGGCACGTTGGCCGGCAGCACCGAGAAGGTCGAGACATGGCTGCCCAAGGCGGCGGCCAGCACCAGCCCGATCCGCCCCTTGCTGCCCGGGGCGAAGCCATAGCGGTCGGCCAGGGACAGGGTTATCGGCATCAGCAGCACGGCCCGCCCCATCGAGGACGGCATGACGAAGCCGAGCAGCGTGCCGACGATGGTGACGCCGGAGACGATCCCGACATAGCGGCTGCCGAAGCCGCTGGCCAGGCGGCGGGCGATGCGGTCGCCGAGGCCGGTGCTCTTGATCGCCACCCCCATCACCAGCCCGCCCATGATCAGCCACAGGGCGCCCGACTGAAAGCCGGAGAACACCACGGCGGCGGGGGCCACCTTGCCCAGCATGGCCAGGGTGAAGAAGATCAGCGACGTCGCCGCCTCGGGCAGCACCCCGGTCGCCCACAGGCCGATGGAGAGGACGCACAGCGCCAGCGCGCCGTTCTCGTCGCCCGGCAGCGGGCGGAACAGCAGAACCGCGGCCGATGCCAGGCAGGCCAGCAGGGCGGCGGCCCGGCTGGTGGACCAGGGGGGAACCGTCAAAGCGCCTCCAACCAGTGCCGCAGCCGGTCGAATTCGGCGTCGGCGGCTTCCACATGGGCCGCCAGCGCCGGCCAGTCCTTGCCGTCGCAGGCGTCCCGCTCCAACGCCCCCATCAGCTGGGCCAGCGGCACGGCGGCGCCGTTGCGGGCCGCGCCCTTGGCGGTGTGGGCGGCGATCCGCAGCCGACCGGCGTCGCCCGAGCCGAGCGCTTCGCGCACCGCCGCCAGCGGGCCGGCGAAGCTATGGGCGAAGAAGCCGGCCACCTCGCGCAGATCGGCGGGGTCGCGGCTGCCGAGAATGGCGCCCAGCGCCGTCCAATCGATCGGCTCGCACTGCTTTCGTCCCACCTCGACCCCGGGGGCCAGGATCTTGTGCATCAAGGCCGCCAGCCTGTCCAGGGTCAGCGGCTTGCTGACATAGTCGTCCATGCCGGCCCGGCGGCATTTCTCCTCCTCGTCGCCCATGACGTTGGCGGTCAGGGCGACGATCGGCAGATGGCCGCCCCGCTTCGCCTCGTCGCGGCGGATGCGGCGCGTCAGCTCGTAGCCGTCGAGCACCGGCATGATGCAGTCGGTCAGCAGCAGCCGGTAAGCCTTCTGGTGCAGCATCGCCCAGGCCGCCTCGCCATGCTCGGCCATGTCGCAGGGATAGCCGAGCTGGCGCAGCTGCTTGCCGAGGACCAGGCGGTTGATGGCATTGTCTTCGGCCACCAGGATCGTGGCCTCGCCCTCGCATTCCGGCGGCCCTCCGGGAACCGGCGCCGGGGCCACCTCGACCGCCGCAGGGCGGCCCAGCGCCGCCGTCGCCGCGCGCAGCAGGGTCTTCTTGCGCAGAGGACGCGGCAGGGGCGGCGGCAGGCCGTGTTCGGCGCACCATCGCTCGGCCGCGGCGTGCGGGCCCGGCAGGGTGGGCAGGATGGCGCCCGCCGGCAGGCGCGCCTGCAAGGCCGGCAGCAGATCGGTGAATTCGGAGTCGAAATCGACCAAGGCGAGGTCGAGAGTCTCGGCCTCGGCCACCAGCTCGGCCGCCGCCACCGCATCCGACGCCTCCAGCAGGGTCGCCCCCTCCGAACGCAGCAGGGCGGCCTGGTTGGCCCGGCTTTCGGGTAGATCGTCGATCACCAGCACGGTCACGCCTTGCAGCTCGGTTCCGGTCGGGCGCTGGGCCGGATCGACGGCCAGCGGGATCTCGACCCAGAAGGTGCTGCCGGCGCCGGCGGCACTGACCACGCCGATCTCGCCGCCCATCATCACCGCCAGGCGGTGGCAGATCGACAGGCCGAGGCCGGTGCCGCCGAAATGGCGCATATGCGCGTCGTCGGCCTGCGAGAAGGGGCGGAACAGCCGCAGTTGCTGCTCGGGGCTGAGGCCGATGCCGGTATCGGTGACCTCGAAGCGGACGGTGGAGCGGTCGTCGCCGTCGCTCAGCGCATGCAGCCGCAGGATGACGCTGCCGCGCTCGGTGAACTTGACCGCGTTGGACAGAAGATTGAGGCAGATCTGGCGCAGCCGCACCGGATCGCCGAAGAAATGTCCGGGCAGCGAGGGATCGGCCCACCACGCCAGTTCCAGTCCTTTCTGCCAGGCCTTGGGCGCCGCCAACTCGACCGTATCCTCGACCAGCGGCCCCAGCGCGAAGGGGATGAAGTCCAGCGCCATCTGGCCGGCCTCGATCTTCGATAAATCGAGGATCTCGTCGGTGATGGCCAGCAAGGTTCGCCCGGACTCCTGGACCACGTCGACCATCTCGCGCTGTTCAGGCGACAGGGCGCTGCGGCTCAGCAGCTCCAGCATGCCGATCATGCCGTTCATCGGCGTGCGGATCTCGTGGCTCATGGTGGCGACGAACATCGACTTGGCCTGGGCGCTGCGCTCGGCCTCGTCGCGCAGCGCCTGCCAATGGCGGGTATCGGCGGCCGCACTGTCAAGATCCTCGATCCACAGGGCCAATCTGCCGCCGCCCAGGGGCAGATGGGCCCAGCTCAGGCGGGCGGGAAATTGCGCGCCCCCGGAGCGGCGCAGCCGGGTTTCCGATTGTCCGTCGCCCAGAGTTTGGGCCGCGTGCAGGCGGGCGTGATCGGCGATGTCGGCCAGGAACAGGGCGAAAGGGGAACCCGCCAGCTCGGCGGCGGGGAGTTCGAACAGGGCAGAGGCGGCGGCGTTGGTCAACTCGATACGCCGTTCGGGCGACAGCACCAGCCAGGGATGCGGGTCGGCGGCGATCAGCCGGCGGAGCAGCCTGTCGGCAAGGGCGCCGGCGGAAGAAGCGGTCCGGCGCGCCGGGGGCATGTCAGCTCATCCGCTCTTTTTCGTCTGTTCGATCATCAGATATTCGATCCGCGCCGCCCCGGACAGCTCGCGCAGGCGCTGCAGGAACCGGCCAGACAGCATGGCGCCGCGCCCCAGCAGCAATTCGCCGTCGGGGCCGCGCACATCCTCGGCCAGGATCGCCCCGACCGGAATGTAGTCCAGCTTGAGCTTCACGCCGTTGGCGCTTCTGGCCTGCTCGATCCGGGGCTTGGCGCCGCCCACCGGCTTGTGGCTGAGCAGCAGGGCCTTGCCGACGCTGTCGATGTCGACCGCGGCATAGTGATCGACCGGCCTGGGCTCGCGCGGCTCGCCCATCACCTTGGCGATACGCAGGCCCAGGGTCGCCTTCGAGACCGGCTTGACGACGAAGGCGCCGACATCGAGGGCGGCGGCGGCGCTGACCAGCCCGCCATCGGCGGTTCCGGTCAGCATCAGGACCGGAAGATTGCGCGCCGCGTTGGTCTTGCCGGTGCGGACCAGCTTCAAGAGCTGCAGGCCGTTGAGGTCGGGAATATTGAAGTCGATGATGGCGAGCTTGACCCGCGACGGGCTGTCGTCCTGGAATAGGGCGAAGGCCTTGGCGCCGTCGGTGGCGGTCACCACATCCAGGCAGCCCAGCTCGCGCAGCATCCTGCCGATGATGGACAGGCTGAAGGCTTCGTCATCGGCGACCAGAACCCGGCCGCCGGCCAACAAGCTGGAAAGATCCGTCACGTGCCCCTCTTCCCTGACCCCTAAATCGATAATTGTCCTTATTTTGTAAAGATAGCAAGTTTCTGATAACAGTTCCGTCAAAGAATGAGGATGTGAACGATGCCGGCATTCAAGCAGGCCGACCGGTTTCTCGCCGAATGCGACCCCGATTTCGGCGCCCTGATCTCGCGGGTCGGCCCGTCGCGGCTGAACGTCGACCGCCAGCGCGAGCCCTATCAGGCGCTGATGCGGGCGGTCGCCCATCAGCAGCTGCACGGACGCGCGGCGGAAGCCATTCTCGGCCGGGTGGTGGCGCTGTTCCCCGAACATCCCTTCCCGCCGCCCGACCAGTTCCTGGCCCGGTCGGACGAGGAACTGCGGGGCTGCGGCCTGTCGGCGGCGAAGCTGCTGGCGATGCGCGACATCGCCGCCAAGGCGGCGTCGGGCTGGGTGCCGAGCCGCGCCGCCGCGGCACGCATGGAGAGCGAGGCGCTGATCGAACGGCTGACCGCCCTGCGCGGTGTCGGGCGCTGGACGGTCGAGATGTTCCTGATGTTCAGCCTGGGCCGTCCCGACATCCTGCCGATCGACGATTTCGGCGTGCGGGAGGGCTATCGCAAGCTCAAGAAGCTCGACGAACAGCCCAAGCCCAAGGTGCTGGGCGAGATCGGCAAGGCCTGGGCGCCCTATCGCTCGACCGCCGCCTGGTATCTGTGGCGGGCGGCCGAGATCAAGGCGTCGGAAGTGAATTCTTAACGGCCGCGACTGCGGCCGCGCGCTGCCGACGGCCGTGGTTTCAGAGGCAACATAGCTTGGCGCGGAAGCCAAGCGTGCGGAGCACGCGCCCGGCGTTTGAGGGCTAAGCTTTAAACGTCTCCACCAGGCCGTCCAGGACGAACTGGACGGCAAGGGCCGCCAGGATGATGCCGAGCACGCGGTTGATGGCGTTGCTGCCGGTGACGCCCAGCGCCTTCCTCAGCCAGCCGGCGCCATAGAGCAGGAGCAGCACGATCGCCAGCACGGCGAACATCACCGCCAGCACGCCGGTGACCTGAAGCGGATTGCCGTTGGCGCGTCCCATCAGCAGCACCACCGTGGTCATCGCGCCGGGGCCGGAGATCAGCGGAAAGGCCAGCGGGAAGACGGTGATGTCGTGGCGTTCCTCGGCTTCCTGGTTCTCGGCGGCGGTCGAGCTGCGAAAACCCGACGGCCGGGCGAACACCATGTCGATGGCCAGGAAGAACAGCATCAGCCCGCCGGCGATGCGGAAGGCCGGCAGCGAGACGCCCAGCGCCGCCAGCAACTTGGCGCCGGCGAAGGCGAACACCACCAGGATCAGCGTCGACAGCAGCACGGCCTTTTCCGCGGTGTAGCGGCGTTCCTTCGCCGTCATGTCGACGCTCAGCGCGGCGAACACCGCCGAGGTGCCGACCGGATCCAGCACCACCATGAAGGTGACGAAATTGTAGAGCAGCGTCTGCGTGTCCATCGCGGCCCCTCCTACTTCAGCGGTGTTTCGGCGAAGCGCCGGAAGAAGCTCTCGTCGCGCCAGTGCGGACCGGCGGCGTCGTTGGCGACCCGGGTGATCAGTCCGGTCAGGAACCGATCGAAGGACTCCACCGCGGTCAGATCGACCGGCTGGCCGAGATCGTCGGCCTGGCCATGATAGCGTTCGGCGTACCAGCGGGTGCGGATGGCCGCCTGATCGGTGTTCGGCTCGGGGGCGAAATCGAACGCCAGGGCAGGGACGCCATGGCGGATGAAGCTGTACTGGTCGGACCGCACGAACAGCAGATGATCGGGGGCGGGATCCGGCACGATGCTGATATGGCTGCGCTCGGCGATCGCCCGGGCGTCATCGCCCAGCGTACTCTCGTCGGCGCCGAAGGCGACCAGCCGGTGCAGCGGATAGAGCGGCAGGAACATGTCCATATTGATGTCGGCGGCGATCTCGCCGACATGACGGGTGGGATGGGCGGCGAAGAAACGCGAGCCCAGCAACCCCTTCTCCTCGCCGCCGACGGCCAGGAACAGGATCGAGCGCTTGGGGCGGCCGCCCTCGGCCTGGATCAGGCGCGCCACTTCGAGCAGCGAGGCGACGCCCGAGGCATTATCCATGGCGCCATGGAAGATGCCGTCGCCATGATCCGGCTTGCCGGTGCCGAGATGGTCGAGATGGGCCGACAGCACCACCGCCTCGTCGGCCAGCTTGGGGTCGCTGCCGGGCAGTTCGGCCACCACATTGTCGGCCTTGATGCGGGCATGATCGGTGGCGATGTTGGCTGACAAGGTGACCGTCAGCGGGAAGCGCGGCAGAGGCTTGTGGGCGTCGGACAGCGCCGTCAGCGCCTCGAAGCTCTGGCCCGAGCCCTCGAACAGGCGCGGGGCGGCGGCCGGATTGACCAGGCCGACCAGCATCGGCGTACGGGAGCGGCGCAGGGCGGTCTCGGTCAGATACATGCCGGGCAGGCCGTAAGCCTGTTTGGTGCGCTCCCAGGGGATTTCCACCACCGAGGGCGATTGCAGGGTCAGGGCGCCGACCGCGCCCGTGGCCGCCAGCATGCGGGCCAGCTCCTCGGCCCGGGCATAAGCCTGCAGCGGAGCGGGGACGCCGGCGGGAGCGCCGCTCAGGAACACGGCGATCTTGCCCTGCAGGTCGATGCCGGCGAAATCGTCGAGGCCGGCATCGGGCAGATGCAGGCCATAGCCGATGAACACCAGCGGCGCGTCGAGCCGGGACGGCTGCTCGGCGCCGGCATTCAGCACGATGTCGTCGCCCAGGGCGAACGGCCGGCTCTGCCCGGTGGCGTCGCGCAAAGCGAGGCTGGATTGATCGGGCAGGATGGTCTGCACTTCATAAGAGACCGGCTGGAAATAGCCGTCGGCGCCGGCCGGCTCCAGCCCGAGGCGGCGGAAATTGTCGGCGACGTAGCGGGTGGCGTCGTCATAGCCCTGGCTGCCGGTCAGGCGTCCCTCCATGCGGTCGGAGGCGAGAGCCGCGACATGCTGCCACCATTGGCTGGTTTCCTTGGTGGGCGGAGGCGGAGCCACGGTCTGACAGGCGGCGAGGCCGGCCGCGACGGCCGCGACGAGCGCCAAGGATCTGGTCCGCATATGAAATTCCGCTCCCCCGGAGGACTTCTGAGCGGAAGATGGTACTCTTTGCCATCCTGTTGGGTAAGGAGGGAAATTTGCTCGGACCGGACGGTAAGCCCTTGGATCGCGCGGCGATTTTGCGGGCGGTGGAAATCTATGAACGGGAATCGCGCGGATCGCCGGCCTTCGCCGCCTTGCCGCGCGCGCTGGTGACCATTCTCGACGGGCTGGCGCTCGGCAAGACCACCTATGTCAAGGGACGCGACGGGCAGGTGCAGCTCAGCCGCGGCAAGGACCGCAAGATTACTGCGAAATGAGCACCGTCCTCCGTACGCACACGTCGTCCCCGCGCAGGCGGGGACCCAGCATTACACGCAGCAGCGTGGATATGGAGTCATGTCGCCACAGATGCGGCTCTTCGTCTGGGTCCCCGCCTGCGCGGGGATGACGGGGTTAGTTTGGTTTCTGGTCCGCGGCCGGCTGATTCTTGTCGCCCGGCTTGCACGGCTTGATCGACATGTAGACGCCGTTGCTGCGGCCCAGCGTGCGCATGTCCAGGCAGCCATCCTTGTCCTCGGTGATGATCAGCCGGTTGCTGTCGCGGTTGCGCTCCATGTGCTGTTCGCCGGGCAGGGAATTGACCAGCCCGATACGGGAAACGCCCATCAGCAGCAGCACCATGACCGCGATGATGATGCCCGCCGCCATCGCCGTGCGCGAAAACAGGGCCGTCATGACCGACTTCAGGAAAGCTTCCATGGCCCGCCCGATCCAAAGAAGAAAGGCAACGTGATCAGTATAAGCCAATGAGCGCGAAAGAGAAATTGCCTTCAGTGCAGGTTGAACCGGGCGCGCGCGTCGGTGACCTGGCCGGGAAGGACCGGGCCGGCGTGATTGCCCCATGACGTGCGGATGAAGGTGGCCAGGGCCGCCACCTCGGTATCGTCATAGCGCCAGGCGAAGCCCGGCATGGCGAGGTTCGACGGGGCCGCAGCGGTGGAAGGCAGGCGCGAGCCGGCCAGGATCACCTGGATCAGCGAGGCGGGATCGCGGCTCAGCACCGACGGATTGCCGGCCAGGCCGGGAAAGGCGGCGCCGGCGCCCTCGCCGCCCAGGCGATGGCAGACCGAGCAGCTGTCCATGAAGATGCGCCCGCCGACGCTGGACTGCGCGCCGTCGACATAGGATTTCAGCGTCGCCGGATCGGGGATGAAGGCGGCATGCTCGCCGGGCGCCGGGCCCAGGCTCTTGATATAGACGGCGATGGCGGCGAGATCGCGTTCGTCGAGATATTGCGTGCTGAACGAGACGACGTCGACCATCGAGCCGCTGGCGGCGGAGTGGAGATTGCGGCCGGTTTTCAACAGATCGACGATGTCCTGCCAGCTCCAGCGGCCCAACCCGTCGCCGTCATTGGCGCGCAGATTGATCGGCGCCGCGCCGTCGAACGAGGCGCCTGAAAGATAGAGCGGCGTGCCGCCATTCACATCCCGTTCGGCGAAGGCGAAATTGCGCGGCGTGTGGCAGGTGCCGCAATGGGTCAGGCCCTGCACCAGATAGGCGCCGCGATTCCATTCGGCGTCGTGCGCCGGATCGGGGGCGAAGCGCGCCGTGTCGTGGAAGGCCATGTTCCACAGGGCCAGCGGCCAGCGCATGGTCAGCGGCCAGGCGATGTCGGCCGGTTGGCTGGCGCGGTTGACCGGGGCGATCTGCGACGTCAGATAGGCGAACAGATCCTGCAGATCCTCGTCCGACACCTTGGCGTAGGCGGTATAGGGCATGGCGGGATAGACCCGCTTGCCGCCGGGTGCGACACCCAGGCGCATCAGCCGGACGAAATCGGTGAAATCGTAGCGGCCGATGCCGGTATCGGCGTCAGGGGTGATGTTCGAGGAGTAGAGGGTGCCGACAGGTGTCGAGAAATCCACCCCGCCGGCATAGGGCGGGCCGCCGCGCGCCGTGTGGCAACCGGCGCAGTCGCCTTCCAGGGCGACGATGCGGCCATGGGCCAGATCCGGTTTGCGCTGGGCGATTCCGGCACCGATGGTGGGATCCGGGATAGCCGTGACGATCCTGTAGACACCGAAAGCGCCAGCCGCGACGACGGCCACCAGCAGACCGGCGAGAACCCGCCCGGCGGTTTTCATTTATGCACCATCGCGCCGGGATTTTTGAGATAGGTCGAGCGGATGTTCGCCGCCGCCCAATAGGCCAGCGCCCCGACCAGACCGGTCGGGTTGTAGCCGATGCCATGGGCGAAGACGTTGGCGCCCAGCACGAACAGGTTCGGCACGTCCCAGCTCTGCAGGTATTTGTTGACGACGCTGGTCTTGGGATCCATGCCCATCGCCGTGCCGCCATTGATGTGGGTGCTCTGATAGGCCCGCGTATCCCACAGGCTGCCCCGCTTCAGCACCCGGCCCGAAAGCGACGTCGCCCCCATGGCGCGGCCGATCTCCATCACCTTCTCGCCGATATATTCCGACATCCTGAGGTCGTTGTCCTGCCAGGTCATCGTCATGCGCAGCAGCGGCATGCCATAGGCGTCGCGATAGGTCGGGTCGAGGTCGAGATAGCAGCCGCGATAGGCCATGTTCGACATCTGCGCCTCGATGCGCCCGGAATGCAGGTAATTGTCCTTCACCGCCTGTTTCCAGGCGCTGCCCCAGGTCGGGGTGCCGGACGGAACGGGAATGCCGCGCACCGGGCCGTTGCCGGTCTGGCGGCCCCAGATCACCCCGCCGCCGATGAAGTTCAGCGGCCCATGGTCGAAATTGTCGGCGTTGAATTCCTCGATCGCCTGGCCGACGCCACCCGCGCCCATGAACTGGTTGATGTAGGTGTTCTTGTCGAAGAAC
>Ga0213872_10001398_pt1 | contig 15889 bp, 15 predicted proteins | sample VelepicomBERX_R2_FD_160071 | JGI IMG/M metagenome (GOLD analysis project Ga0213872, IMG submission 160071) | Rhizosphere microbial communities from Vellozia epidendroides in rupestrian grasslands, the National Park of Serra do Cipo, Brazil - RX_R2 | ecosystem: Host-associated > Plants > Roots >...
TTTTTTAGAGGGAGTTGCTTTTGTCAAAAAAAATGCCACCGCGCGTGCTAGCAAAAATGCTATCCCGCTCACCAACACTCGTATGCATTGCACTCCGGCTCGCTCACGAGAAACTTGACCGAAGCCCTAGCCGACCGACGTTTTCGCTCCTCTGGCGTTGGTGGGGAAAAGGAAATCGGATGAAACACGAGTTTTTACAAAAACCGTGGTTGTTAGTACCACTCGAAGGCCTTTCTTTGCAAGATAAAAATACAATATTATCCAAAAGGGTAATATTGGCAGTATTCTATAAGAGGCGGCGTTCAGGTTTACCTCTTGGCCTCGTTAATAGGAGATCCGCTGTACCAGCCGGCGCGGAATGTCAGTCCAAGTTGGAAGAGTGGTCCATTGAGGATTATCCCTACTACTTCTACAACCTCTTGCAGCGAAAGGCCGGAGCCAACTAAAACGGTGACGTTCCCCAGACGGAAGGCATTCCTGAGCAAAGGTGGCAGCGCAAAGTCGCGTGGTACTGAACAAGTCTCGATGTAATGCGAATCGTTGTCCAGGCTCGGAAGGGGTGGTGGCTCGGCTTGGGGAACGCGTCCCAAGGCAAGAAACCGGGCACGGTCCAATAGGGCTTGAATGGCGTCCAGATATGCCCCAGAGCCATCAGATTTAGCGGCATCGTTACGGCACTTTGTACAAAGAAAGCCCGACCGGAGTTTGATCGCCATGTCGGGCTTATTGTCGCACATATCTGAAATGCATCCGGTTGTGTTTGGGTCAGAGACTTCCTCGTCAGTACGGCCTATCGAGGCAAAGAGCGTAGCCGCCGTTAGCTCGTGCAAAAGATACGCATCCGGCGCTCCAGGCGGCGGCTGAGCATTGTCCAAAAAAGCCACGCTCTAGTCGGGAGCGGTGATGAGCGAATGATTGCGAAATGTGTGACTGGAAGGGAATAGAAGGGTCACATCTCAACAATCGATTCTGCTGAAAAACCATAATTTTTCAATGTTATGCTGGATGCCGGCCCGAAGATTCTCTACAATCGGCGGCATCGATGAGTCTACCGAAGTTTGATGTGCAGGGCTCGCTGTTCGAGAGCCTCGGATCGATCGCTGCCGATCTATTTGACGACAAAGATAAGTACAAACTCTTCGCCAGAGAAGTTTGGCCACTGTTGGCCGCCCAGCGGGAAGAATTGGCGCAATGTTATGAGCCGGACAACGGGCGACCTGGCATTGAACCGGTGATGTTGCTGGGGGTGTTGATCTTTCAGTTTTTGGAGCGGGTCCCGGATCGGCAGGCGGCCGAGTTGGTCAAATATCACCTGGGTTGGAAGCTGGCGTTAAACCTCAAGCTCGGGGCAGAGGGATTCCACCCGACCAGCTTGGTGAATTTCCGGCAACGGTTATTGGAAGCTGGAAAGAGCGACCTGGCCTTACGGGCGGTGTTGGGGGCTTTAGAAAAAGAAGGCTTTATGCCCAAGGGCTCCAAGCAACGCTTGGACTCGACCCATATCGTGGGAGCCGTTGCTCGGCTGAGCGCCTTGGAATGCGTGCGTGAAACGCTTGCTTTGGCACTCGAAGAGCTCCAAAGCAATTTCGTAGAGAGCGAACGACCAGAATTTTGGGAACAGCTCTGGGAACGTTATGCCGAGAGCAAACTTGATTACAAAAGTACTGCAGAGGTGTTGCAATCCAAACGCCGCCAAGCCGGCGCGGATTGTTTGCGCCTATTGCAGTGGCTGGAACCGTTGGGCCCGGAGATTGGCGAGGCAAAGGGGGTCGCTCTTTTGCGTGAGGTTTTCGCGCAACAATATGAGCTAGAGCCGAGCGGCAAGATCGAGCCGGTCAAAGTGCATGGGACCGGGGTCGTGCAAAATCCCCATGATCCTGAGGCGCAGTGGTCGGCCAAAGGCCAAGGCAAACAGAAAAAGGACTGGGTTGGTTACAAAGTACAGGTGGCAGAGACGGTAGGCCGACAGAACGCTCTAGGGTCAGATCTCAACAATCAACATTCAATTTGACGCCTAAGGCTGGATATGCAGACACTCTGGTTTAGTGAGTCGTCCCTTGCGCATCGCTGTAGAGAATGGTTGGTATCACGTCCTCAATCGTGGAATCGATGGCCGGCAGCTGTTTCCCGACGATCGCGCAAACGAGCATTTCCTGGAGTTGCTCAAGGCTATGCCCGCGCGGTTTGACCTGCGGATTCATGCCTTCGTGCTGATGGGAAATCATTATCATTTGCAAATTGAAACCGTGAAGCCCGCCCTGAGCCGAGCCATCCAATGGCTCAACCTCTCCTTCAGCGGTTGGTACAACCGCTTGCACCGCCGGCGAGGACCACTCTTTCAAGGACGTTTCAAGGCGGTCCTGCACGATCCGCAGGAGAGCGCGCTCATTATCAATCGGTATATTCACCTAAATCCAGTGAGGATTAAGAGATTGGGCGGGCACGAAGCTCGGGCTGGAGCCGCGCAACGATTGGGTCCGGCGGCTGAGGAAGTCGACAAGGAACTTGTCAAAGCTCGGGTCGAGGTGCTGAACAGCTATCGCTGGAGCTCGTATCCGGCCTATGTTGGCAAGGTCAAGAAACCGGACTGGCTCAGCACCGAATATATCCGTCAATTGTTCGGCCGCGGTCCGATGGAAAGCTTCAGGTCAGCCTACCGGCGTCAACTGGAAGAAATGGCTGGGCTCGGAAAGTGGGAGGAGGGTTGGAAAGAGTCCGTAAAGGCATCGGTCCTCCATGGAAGTGAAAAGTTCCTGGCCGGAATGCTCAAAGAACTCAAAGGTGATCGGCGGGAACAGAAAGGGATGCGGGAAAAGGAGCGTCTGAGTCTTGAGTGGTCAAGAATAGTCGCGGCGATCGCGAAAGTCTGGAAAGCGCCTTGGGAAGTGGTGTCCCGCCAAAGAGGCAATGGCGCGGTGGGTCTAGCCTATTACCTCGGACAGCGGCATGCGGGCATGACTCTCCGCGAGCTTGGCAAGTGTATGGGTGAGGTTGCATACCCGGCTGTGAGCGTCGCCATCGCAAGGTTCCAAAGCCGGCTGAAGACCGACCGCTCATTGCAACGCAGAGTAAAACAGATCGAGAAATTGTTGAAAGTTGAGATGTGACCCTATTACCTCCTTCCAATGTTTGAAATCGACGCGGCCGGTCTTCGGGAAGCGGGCATTACGCCAAATCTTGGCCCGCTGCGAGTCGAGCCTACAGCAACCGCTCCGGGCGGGGGCACGGAGGTCATTTTCAATCAGCAAATCCCACCTCAGTTCCTCAAGAGAATTTGGTAAAGATGACTACAGCGGAAATAACACAGCTAATTGAAGAAACGCTTGCAGCTTTGTCAGAGCGAATGTCTGGCAATGAGGCAAATCCATTGGTGGCCGAAAAGCTGCGCGGTGTAATAACTACGGACAGGAGAAGTGTTGTCCAGGCATTGAAGACATACTTAGCCTTCCGGGTTGCTCCCGAGCAACGACAGCCAGAAGATGCTGTTTCGGAGGCGCGAATATGGATGGCTTTAGATGTGGCAAAACGGCTCTCCTTGATTGAATTGCGTCCAGAAATCCAATCCTTGGTGATTGATGTCCGAAACCGCAAAGTCTTCTTGCCTGTTCACGAGGCGAGCGTTGCCAAGTATCTTCAACACCTAGCCTGACTTCCGCGTTTTGATTTTTTTTGCCCGTTTTTTGGGGGTAATCGCCCGCGAAGCCTCTATTTTAAAGGATCGTCTTCCGGAAAATGGTAATTATAGTCACTAATTTGTCCTGAACAAATTGTTGCTCTATCTTAGTGTCGCTTCATCCAACGGTGGCTAGAGGAGATTCGCCCCTAACGAATGGGCCTGGTGTTGAACGAGCTATTATCAGGCCTCATGGGGACTTCGACTTTAAGTACAACGATGGAGCTCAGTACGACCAGTTCGGAAACTTTGTCTTCGGAGCTGCCTCGGCGTTATGTCACCGGAATCGAAAGTTGAGATGTGACCCTATTACCCATTTTGACCCTATTACCTCCTCTTGCTGCTGGGTAAATTCCAACAAAGCTATCAAATGCGACATAGAAAGTCGTTCCGGGTCCGGAGAGATTTGGTGAGTATGCTATCTGTGCCTTTTGCCATTTTATGGTGTATCTTCCTGCCGTGCCTGTCACGATCGACACTCCTGCCACCAAACGGTGGCTCCAAATCTGCACAGATCCCGCCTTCGCCGATCGGCCCGAACGCTTCGAGATCGACGCCGCCGGCCAACTCATCATGTCTCCACCCCCTGGCTTCGAACATCGCCAACGAGCTCGCGCTATCGCCAATCTCGTCGATCAACTTCACGTCGGCGAACTCGCGACTGTCGAGCAAGCTATCCTTACCCGCAACGGCCAGGTCAGAATCGCCGACGTCGTCTTGCTCACCCAGGCGCAGAAACGCTGGTTGATTGCCAATCCAACCTCCCCCCTCTCCAGTGCTCCTCCTGTTTGCGTCGAGATCCTTTCCCGATCTAATACCCCAGCACAGATCGACGAAAAACGCGCCCTCTACTTCGACGCCGGCGCGAACGAGGTTTGGATCTGCAATCTCGACGGTTCGATGTCGTTTTTCGTTCGTCCCGATCATCAGGTTTCTACTTCTTCGGTCTGCCCGGCTTTCCCCGACCGGATTCGTTAAAGGCGGGCTTCATTGTTCTCCCATGGGACCGGGGGAGTTTTGCTTGAACGGGAGCGCAGAGCGAACCCGCGGAAATGCGCCAGTATCTGTCCCTGGCCGCTGCAAGGACCCAAGTTCAGCAAAAATCTGTTCCCATTTCGCGCCTTTTCGCGTGTTTCGCGGGCAACCTTCTGCTTTCACGGTTTTCCCTGCGAACTGACAATGAAGGGCCCGGCCAGACTCACTGCTTGCGCCAGCCCTTTTTCAGTGCGCAATTTCACTAGCCAGGCGCGTTGGACCCTTGCTAGGGCCTCCGGAGCATTCCCGTCCTTATGTGCAGCGTCATAAAAATCGCTCATGATCTGCACGGTAACCTCATCGCTAATCGGCCATAGCGTCATCAAGAGGTTCTGTGCGCCTCCCTGGATAAAACCTCTTCGCAATCCCATGACTCCTTCTCCAGCTCGCGCCTCTCCTGAGCCGGTGTCACACCCCGACAATGTCACCAACCAGGTTCCCTGCAGATTCAAGGTGCTCACATCTTCAGCGGTCAGAATCCCGTCATTTTCAACTGGTGGCACCTCGTCTCGTTTCCAGGCCTCAACCGTCGTCTGGGCGCAGGCCAAAGCTAACCCGCTGCGGTGCATCGGGTTCTTGAAAAACTTCGATTTGATCACACTCTGCCGATCGTTCAGCGACGCGTCGGGGTCGGTCTGATTCGCATTCGGATCTTCTTTGGCGAAAAATCCATGTGTGGCCAAATGCAAAATATAGGGTGAATGGATTTTTAGCAGCGCTTCTTTAGTCGCCGCTTTCGCCGTGAATTCGCTAGGGGCCCAACCCCATCCGACAAACTTTTTGATAAGCTCATCACTTTCCTTCTGTGTGCCCGATAAATTCTCGAAGCTCCAGTCTTCAATATCTCTTTTTTCGCTTCCCCGAATCGCACCTGAAGAGCTGTCCTCTGCTTTGGCCACCATGACTGTTGGGGCCAGATCGAAATCAGGATTGGCAAACAGAACGACGTCTTTAGTTATCGAAGGCTCGATGTTGCGCAGCAGGTCGCGTCCGCTAGCGATGTACTGGACACTGTATCTTTGACCCAAGAACTGGTCCTCCTTTGTCAGCAACGTTGCGAAGGAGACAAAGTTCAGCTCTCCGTCCGGGCAGATGATGATCCTTTCTGTCCGACCTGGCAGCGTCTCTTCAATCGGCGCCCAAAGCGCTTCATAAAGTGCGTATAGATTTGCCGAGAGTTCATCCTCTTGCGGTGAACCTCGAACCAAGGTCCCGTATCGTCGCACCAAATGTTCTATGTTGTTCGCCTTATCCAGCGGAATCCAGAGGGGCGCACCTTTTGAGAACAAGACCATGGCTCCGTAACGCAGCTCCGCTTTTCCTTTGCCCAGGTAATCCGTATACCGCAAATATTCGATGAGCGCGCCATCGTCTGGAATGGCTTGCTGTACCTGCTCAAAGCGCACAGTAAGAGCATGGCGGGCCTGGCCCAGACCGGCAACGTGCTCCGCAAGTTGGCCTTCGATCTTCTCGACCTCATCTTCCAGCGTCTTGATTCGTTGGTCAGCGTCAGCGGAGAGCTTTTGGGCCGGTAGCAAGAGCAACTGGCTCAGTTGCCTCTTATCCAGGTCGAGTTGGTTCACCTGCTCCTGCTCCTGACTTCCCCGGCTCGCTTCAGCAAGCAGGCGATCTTCAACGATCGAATCCAGCACCACGCCTTTATACCGAAGGACCGCTGCCGCTAAATCGGACTCGGTTCCTTTCAAAAAAGGGAAGAGACTATAAGGGTGAAAGATGCCCAGATACGCTAAACGCTGCTGTTCGGAAGTGAATGAGAATATTTGGGAAAGTATTGTTAGTTCTGCCGCAGAGGATTGGCGAGCGAGAGCCGTCGCCTCCTCAAGCCGCCCCAGGTCGAACTCCAGATACGCAAAGTGCTCCAGCCCCTTCGCGGTGTCGGGATGTGCCGCCCCGAGAACTTTCTGCCGAATTCGGAGTGCCTCCTGAAAGAGTGGTTCCGCTTTGGAGTACTCGCCCATTGCCCGGTACAGCGCGCCCAAGTTAATGAGGCTGTTCGCCGTGTCGCGATGTTCCGAGCCCAGGACCTTGCGTCGAATTCGAAGGGCCTCCTGGTAGAGCGGTTCGGCTTTGGCGTATTCGCCCATTTCCCAGTCCAGCACGGCCAGGTTATTGAGGCTTGTCGCCATATCGGGATGTTCAGGGGCTAAGATCTTCCGTCGAATCCGAAGGGCTTGCTGGTAGAGTGGTTCGGCTTTGGCGTACTCGCGCATATCCTCGTACAGCGCGGCCAGGTTATTGAGGCTGCTTGCCGTTATGGGATGTTCAGAACCCAGGATTTTCTGCAAGATTTGCAGCGTTTCTTGCAAGAGCGGTTCCGCTTTGGAGTACTCACCCACATCCTTGTACAACAGAGCCAGGTTATTGAGACAGGTCGCCGTTTCGAGATGTTCAGAACCCAAGACCTTCTGGCAGATCCGGAGTGCTTCCTGATAGAGCGGCTCAGCTTTAGCGTACTCGCCCATATCCTGGTACAATGCGGCCAGATTGCCGAGACCCTTCGCGATATCGGGATGTTCCTTACCCAGAACCTTCTGTAAGATTCGGATCGTTTCTTGGAAGAGCGGCTCGGCTTTGGCATACTCGCCCGTTTTTTTATACAGCCCGGCTAGGTTATTGAGGCTGATTGCGGTGTTGGGATTTTCAGAGCCCAAGATCTTTTGCCGGATCCGGAGCGCTTCTTGGTAGAGCGGTTCGGCTTTGGCGTACTCACCCATATCATCGTATAACTCGGCTAAGTTATCGAAGCTGGTCGCCGTATCGGGATGTTCGGGGCCTAGCACCTTTTGCCGGATCCGGAGCGCTTCTTGATAGAGCGGTTCGGCCTTAACATAGTCCCCGAGATTGTAGTAAACGACCCCGAGCCTATTCAGGGCGTCGGCAGTCTCAGGGTCCTCCGGACCGCTTGTGCGCCTGGCGGCCGCAACCTCTCTTTCCGCGATGGGAATCGCCTCCCGGTACTTCCCTTGCTCAATGAGTTGATCAACTTGCCGGCCCAGCGCTTTAGGATCATCGTCTTCGGCTGATGCTACCTGGTATGCAAGAACCCAAAGGCCGAAAGCTAACAGCATTACTAGTGGTTTTATGAGCGATTGAGTCATACGCGGTCACCAGAATTTGGGCAGTTCGCCTGAATAATCCGGACCGCGAAACGCGAACTCATTCCATGGACATTATCATACCCACAGGCAGCACATCGTATACTGTAGCTGGGATTCCCCGGGCTATATGGTTTGAAGACGTCACAAGCCTGTTTTCCGCATTTTAAACAGGTCTTGTTCAATGGTGGATCGGGCGTTACCACCTCCTCTCGATGGTTAAGCCACCAGACGATCAGGATCAATCCAATAACACTTACGATTATAACCATAGCTGACCCCACCGCATCAGTGCTTACTCTGTCCGGCCGAACCTTGTCACTCCTTTGCCGCGTAGATCTAAGTTCAGCAAAAATCTCTCCCCATTTCGCGTCCTTTCGCGTGTTTCGCGGGCAACCTTCTGCCTAGCACGCGCCTTTACTATCATAATGGTAAGTACCTAATAAAATAGTAGGTACTTGTCCATTTTGCCTGTCAGGCTAAGGTTTCGACCATGAAAATCGGTATTATTGGTTCTGGCAATATGGGCCGATCGCTCGGCATTGTGTGGGCGGAACTCGGACACGCCGTCTTTTTTGGAGGCAGAGACTTGCAACAAGCGCGCCAGGCAGCGGCGCTTACCCAGGGAAAGGCGCAGTACGGTAACAACGATGACGCCGCTCTTTTCGGCGAGATTCTGGTCTATTCGCTGCGCGACGTGCCTCCATCCGAAGCCCTGCAGCGGGTCGATTCTTTGGATCACAAGGTCGTGATCGATCTCAACAATTCGGAGATTCCGCCGGATTTCGAGTACGGCCCGATTGAACTTTCACACGCCGAAAGGTTGCAGCAGCAAATTCCGCGAGCCCGCGTGGTGAAGGCCTACAATACATTTCCCCAGGAGATCATCGAACTTTTTCCGGACCGAATACGCCAGTTCAAAATTGCCGCATTTGTGGCGGGTGAAGATCAAAACGCTCGCGACGTCGTGCTGGAACTTTCGCGTGAGCTTGGATTGGACCCGATCGATTGCGGTGCTTTGAAGCGAGCCCGCTTAATAGAAGGGTTGGCTGACTTCATCCGGTTACTCTTAATCGGCGGGGGAAGACCAGATGCCAATTTCTCGATCGTTGACGTACCGGATATAGAGAATCCGCGGCTGGGAGGTCGCCAACCGAGCAAGCTGAAGTAGGAGCCTGTCGGACTTACCGCACAGCGGTTACAGATCTTAGGGCTTCAGCCCTGTGTGGCACGGGCGTCTCGCCCGTGTTCGATGGCCCATCCACGGGCGAGACGCCCGTGCTACAGAGGCTGTTTCTTGCCCCACTTATTGCGGAATCGCTTCGACGCTTCGCGGGCGATAGGCTTGCCATGGCCGAAACCGGCCGCATCGAATGAAAGACCGGCAAGTTTGCGCTGGCTCGCACGCCCTTCCTGCAAACTCTCGAAGCCGAGAGGATCACCGAGGCCCATGACGTTTGAGCCCACATCACCTGCGAACAGCATTCGTCCCGGGCGCCACAGCAGCGCGACCTGTCCCGCGCAATGCCCAGGAGTATGAATGACTTCGATACCCCCGGCGATGGGCAGAATTTCTCCAGCCGTCAAAGGCTGGTCGATGGCCACCGGCTCCAGTCGTTCGTCGGGATGGAAGAACAGGTTGCACAGCACTCGCCCCAACAGACCGGGTGCCGCCCTTATAGGCCGAAAAGGACCTCCACTCTCGGCTATAGGGATATCGAGCGGGTGCAGGTAGGTCCGCGCCCCGGTTTTCCGCACGATCGCCGCGGCGCTGCCGATATGATCAGGGTGGCCATGAGTGAAAATCAGGTGCTTGATCTGGTCTGGCGACCGGCCCAGCTCGCGGATCGCCCCGAACACGACTTCCTCCTTGCCCGGGAAACCGGCATCGATCAACGTCAAACCGTCGTCACCCTCGATCAGGAAAGCGTTTGACATCCCCATCGGGACGACGTGCACGCCTTTGATCACAAGCTTCATAGCCATAGGCAGAATACTCCTGTTTAAAAGATCCCTCGCTATTTCCTTTGGGGCCTGAGCTGGGCGCGGAGTCTCTACTCATAGGACCGATAGGACCTATGGGTAGAGGCTCCGCCCGGTGGGTGCATACGCGCATCCGCCACCAGCCCGTGCGGTAACGCCCGTCACGCGCTCGGCATCTTCGACGAAGAGCTTGCCCATATTCCCAACGTGACGTGGACCAGACCCAAGGGCGGTTACTTCATTGCCCTCGATGTTCCAAAGGGCTGCGCCCGGCGAGTTGTCTCTTTCGCCAAAGAAGCTGGTATTGAGCTCACACTTGCCGGAGCTACGCATCCACACGAGAACGATCCCGATGACCGCACAATTCGTATCGCCCCGACGTTTCCGGAACTGCCTGAAGTAGCTCAGGCAGCCGAGGGCGTAGCTTTAAGCGTTCTTCTGGCCGCTGCCGAAAAATACCCTCCCTTTTAACCCAAATCCCGAAATCAGAAATCGTGCTCGGGCTTGTGCTCGTGCTCGTAATCTAGAAAAGCTTCGCTGCCACCCCGACGAACGCCCGATTGGCGGCTTCGAAAGAAGCAAAGCGAGACGCTTCGCCTACCGCATTTCGCACCCCGAACTCTGAACTGCATCGGAAAAACGCGAAACGGTGAACGCCGAACAGCGAACGGTGAACGCCAAACGGTGAACGCCGAACGATGACCCGTACCTAGCGGACGGGAGCGTTTTTGAGTAAGCGTCTTTCTTATTCTTATGAGCAACCCTACTGTGGTATTTGATCCGTACGCGAGCGCCGATCTACGCGACATTGTGCAGACGATGGTCGACAATTATAACGTTGCGATCACCGGGCAGGCTGAATGGTATCCGGTCGCTTTTTTCCTGAGAGAGGAAAATGGAGAGGTGTTGGGCGGTTTGCTCGGAAATATCTGGGCAGCTTGGCTACACGTCCAAACGCTTGCCGTGGCCGCACCTGCGCGAGGGCGTGGCTTTGGCAGGGAACTCATTAAGCGAGCGGAGCTTTATGCAATGGAGCGTGGCTGCACCGATGCATTCCTGGACACCTTTAGTTTCCAAGCGCGACCCTTCTACGAAAAACTTGGATATCGGGTCTTTGGCGTGCTCGAGAATCATCCTGCCGGCTACCAGCATTACTTCATGACGAAGCAATTGTAGGTTTGGCCATCTCAAGTCGATTTGAGCGAACCGCGAAGCGGTTTAACAGAACAGCCCAGGCCTTCAGGCCTGGGCAATGGTCTTTGACCGCTTCGCGGTAAAATCCGACAGACACCTAGCCCGCAAAAATCACGCGCTGGGAGGATCGAAGAGCTCATTGCGGGCTAGAAAGCTCTTAAACAGACGCTGGGCGTCTGCTTAAGAGCCTGTTTTTAAATTATGAATTCGAAACAAACTGTTTTTAAACTCTTCTCTGCAAAAGCAGTGGAATTTGCCAGCGTAGCTGGAGATTCCGCTGCCATAGCCTGCATCGTTCAAAATCTCTAAAGATTTGTGAGCGATGCAGGCTAGGCGCAGGGATCCTGAATCGCTTTGGAGAGATTTGCGCGTTGAGGAAATCGGGTGAACCGCTCTTTCTTTTGTGTGGCTATCTATGGGACGTCCGGCGGCTGCGTGCTGGAGGTATCATCGGTCTCGGCTTCGCCGCTAAGAACGGTCGACCGCTGAGATGATCGCCGCAACCTCAACTGGTGCTGGGCAGCACTTCGCAGATGGTCAGGTTGTAGCGGTCAGTGGTGGGCGCCGTGTCGTTGATGGTGACAGTCGTGCCGCTGGCCGCGGTGGTTGTGTTTTGCCGTTGCACCCAGTAGGTGTCCCCGGTCGACGCGAAGTATTGATGCACCAGCACCTGGCTCGCCCCGGGCGTCCGGCTAATCGCATTATCGTAATCGTTGCCAACCCCCAGCACCCAGGAACCGTTGCGGGTCGTTACCAGGCTGGCTGTCGGGGCCCCGCTGCCGGAGTTGCCGCTACCGGTTGCCCCGATTGCCCCCGACCCGTTGGTACCCGTGGTGTCCACGCCCTTAAAGCTCATGACCGTAAGCGACACCGATACATTGTGGGAAAGGGTGGCCGTTATCGTGACGTTGCTCAGGGCCGCGGGCGCAAAGGCTCGCCAGATTTCCGTGGTGCCGCTTTGGACATTGGTGCGGCGCACCAGCGCCCAAGTTAGCCCGCCGCCTGACACGCCCGTGACAGTCGTGTTCGCCCCTGAAATGTAATCGGTCGCCACAAAGGCCAAAAGCAATTCATTGCCCGACGTGGTGGAGAACGCGGGAGTGGTGATCGGAGCGGTCGACTGGTCGCGCGAGATGGTTGCGTCGATAGCGATCGGAGTGGGTGGCGGCGTCCCCTGAGTGGTGAAGTTAACGGCCGTGACGTTGGCCCCATTGATGGTCACTGGCTGGCTGGTGGGGTTGAACGTAGCGCCGCTCCGGCTGGGGGTCACGGTGTAGGTCCCGTTGGCCAGGCCGCTGAAAGAATAGTTACCTGAGGCATCCGCCGTGACGGTTGCAGTCGTTGTCCCGCTGAGTCCAACCGTTGTTCCGGCCCCGAGAGACGCGGGGCTGATGGTCCCCGAAATGCTCCAGGTCGGCGTCGAAGCCGCGGTAAAGTTAACGGCCGTGGCGTTGGCCCCATTGATGGTCACTGGCTGGCTGGTGGGGTTGAACGTGGCGCCGCTCCGGCTGGGGGTCACGGTGTAGGTCCCGTTGGCCAGGCCACTAAAAGAATAGTTGCCTGAGGCATCCGCCGTGACGGTAGCAGTTGTTGCCCCGCTGAGTCCAACCGTCGTTCCGGCCCCGAGAGACGCGGGGCTGATGGTCCCCGAAATGCTCCAGGTCGGCGTCGAAGCCGGATTAAAGACCACGTCGACGTAGTAGTTGCTTCCTAGATAGGTTTTGGTGGGGAAAACGGCGCTGGTGCCATATGCGTAAACGCCGTTTCCGCCGGCCGTGGGGCTGGAAGGGGCGGTCAGCGGTCCGCTGGTATGCGCGGCGGAGTCAAAATAGTCGTCGTCGGCTGAGTAATTACCAGGGGTATGATAGGAGACAACGTAAATCGTGTTGGCTGCTATCTGGACGGCCGGGGAGAGATTGACTTGTTGCCAGCCGCTGGATGTTTCACCACTAAAGGTGGCGGTGGCCAGCAGGGAGCCTCCGGATGTCCACAGATGGGCGGTGTGAATTCCGGTGTTTAAGGGGCCCTTATAGAAACGGATTGCGGCGATAGAGCCAATTTGGGAGCTCTGGAACTTGAGGCCCAGCTCAACTGAGTTGGGATCACTTACCGATATGGTGCTGGGCGTGGCGCCGCTAAAGAGGCTCACGGTCGAGGATTGCTGCACGGTAACAGTAACCGCCGATGCGGCTCCGATGTTGAGGCTGTCGTCGATCGCGCGAGCGAGCAGATTAAAGGTGCCCACGACCGACGGTGACCAGTTAAAGGTCCACCCGGTGATGCTGCCGGTTGAGGCATCAAACGAGGTCGTGCTCACGGGATGCCAGGTAACGCCACCATCGGTTGAAACCTCCAGTGCGGCTACGATGCCGGGTAAGGTGTCGTTGGCCGTGCCGCTAATGGCGACGTTCTGATTCTGCGGAAAACTGGTCCCGTTAACCGGAGAGGAAATTATGCAGGTGGGAGCTATAGTGTCACCTGACTTGGTGGCCGCCACAAGGCCACTCTGCAGCGACCCTGGAAGAGCGCCCATGTCGGCCAGTAGGTTCACCATGGCCTGCTTGACGTTGGGGTCGACGGGGGTCTGAGTGGTGTCGTGTGGATCTGGATCGTGATTTGGGTCCAGCCCCCATGACCACATGACGGTGCCGGCCCCAAAGACGATCGAGCCACTCGGGTCCTTGTAGAGCGCCAGGCTGTGGGTAGCGATGCCCGGACCCGTAGTGTTGCCGTAATCTAGCAAGTAGGTATTAACCGAGAGCGTGGTTAAGGAGAGGTGGACGAGGCCCTGCGGGCGAAAACCATTATCGGGCGACTCATCCCACTCGTAACCAAGATAGTTCTTGACCAGCTGGCCGGTCCCGCCCGCAGGCGTCGTGGCAATCGCACAGTTCCGCCAGAACCGGAGCTTAGTCATCGGGAAGGGAATTAGAATCTGGTCCTCCCGGAAGTCGTCAACCTGGAAAATGGTGCCGGTCAGCGCGTTTTCAGGCCGCCCGGCGTCTCCCGGTGGACTAAAGCGCGGATCGCGCCAAGTGCACGTGCAGGTTGGAGGATCCAATGGGTCGATCGGCTGATTGTCGTGCGTTTCTTTGTAACAGACTAGCGTCCGGTAAGGCGTGTTGCTGCCATCAGTGCTATTTTCCCAGCGCGTTTTCCAATAAACTTCATTACCGCTCCAGAAGGCCAAATGTTTGCCATTAGCTCGCGCCGCCTCCACGTTGGCGCGCTGGTTGCCGCTCCAATACTCGTCATGGCCGCAAGAGATGAAAACGTTGCGATTGGCAAACTGCGAGCCTTTACCGGTCGTATCCAGGCGATCGGTATCGACCCCGGCCATATAGCAGACGTCGTAGCCATTAGCCTCTAACCAGTGGATAGCGGCTATTTCTTCCCCGAAAAGGAAATCCTGGGGGCCGGCGTAGGTACCGACACCGTCGCGGGTGGCAATTGGCCGATTATAACTCACCTTGTAGGCGCGGCCGTCGCTCTCGGCGGTGCCGCCGCCGTAGAGGCTGTAGCCGCCCCAGCCGTTGTAGGCGTGCCAGGTCGTGTCGCTCGTTTGAAAAACGATGTCGTGCTGGTGCTCGTCGTCACGGACCACAAAAGGAATGTGATTTTCGCCGCTCGTCGAGTCCTGACGGACCAAATGCGCGATGTAGACCCCAGAAACTGCGTCGATCGGAACGGCCCAGGAGGCCGACACGCTCCAGTTGCCCGCATCCACTAATCCAATTGTTGCATCGCCGCCCGGTGAGGGCTGCGTGGAGGGCATGCGCAAATTGGTTACGGTGGTTAGACCCGAGGCAGGTACCGAGGAGGCAACCTTGCGCGCCCCCAAACCTTGGTAATAGCCAAGTCGATAAATATCGATGCGATAATTGTTGGAGTTGGTGTTAATTTTAAAATTAATCGTTTGGCCGTGATTAACGCTTATGTCGGTGGCAAAGCCTTCGATGTTAGTTGAGCCCCCGCCAACGCCGATATCCCACACTGTGTCGGAAGTGCCGGCGTTCGTATTTTCTATGACAATCTGATTAGACATTCCTTTATAAGGTTTTGCTAGGAAGTGGGAGACAACCGTTCGTCTGGCCCTTTGTAAGCCCCTCTATTACCGTCGGCCAGTCACGAGCATAATAAGGCTCTAGATCGGCAAGTTTTTAGCCCGGCGCATCTTGATCTGAATCGGGGGACATTTAACCGACCCGTAGGAATCATAAATGCAGTGGTCGCCTGGTTTTGGGCTTAACCAGGTCAAACATCTCGGGCAATGATATTTGCGCTTGGGGGCTTCGCTCGACATTACTTCCTGGACCTTTGTGCTGCAAACCGGGCAGGTGATAACACAATCCTGTACGACTCCGTTCCATACCGGGTTTGACTTTCTAGGTATGGCACACATTTTCCCCGGTGAACCCACGAAAGCAAGAAAGCCTAGGACTAAGCTACCCATCTTCAAAAACTGGCGCCGACTCTTCATAAAAATTGCTCCTCTTGGAGTATCAAGGTTCGAGCTCTAACAATCGGAGCGTGCAACAGAAACTCTAACAAAGTAAACGCCAAAAAGGCGTCTATTGTATTCACCATAAAAACAAGCACGATAGATATTTTTGTTCTAACACAGAGCGTTGCATGTAGGGGTCGGCCGTTTACTTATGGCTTAAGTGTCAGGTGCATGAGGGTGTCGCGACCGTCACAGATTGGATTTGCTGGTGCGCTACACCACGCTTGGCGCGCCGCAAGGCCAAGGTGAAACTTGGCCCTACCGGAGCGTTTGGTAGCAACTGTGTTTTTCAAAGGTTGCGCGAAAGGCTCAACGCGTAGCCAAGCCCAAGAAAAAATCCGGCATAACTCGCTGCGCTCGGCCTGCGGCACTTATTCCGTTTTT
>Ga0213872_10001399_pt1 | contig 15889 bp, 13 predicted proteins | sample VelepicomBERX_R2_FD_160071 | JGI IMG/M metagenome (GOLD analysis project Ga0213872, IMG submission 160071) | Rhizosphere microbial communities from Vellozia epidendroides in rupestrian grasslands, the National Park of Serra do Cipo, Brazil - RX_R2 | ecosystem: Host-associated > Plants > Roots >...
GTCCAGCGGCTCGGACGCAACCACCACCGAATCGCCGACAGGCCGGTAATAGAGCGAATTCGAGCTGTCATTGGCGGCATAGCGAAAGGCGTAGAGATCGCGCCCGTCGGCCAGCGCGGCGGTGAAACGGAACGGCGCTCCCCTCGCGTCGACCAGCCGCGTCACCTCGCGAACCATCTGTTCCGCGGCGGTTACGGGATCGGCGCCATCGGCCAGCCCCAGCCCCATGATGGCGAGGAACAGCGCCTCGGAATCGGTGGTGCCGCCGCGCCAGCGATAAACATCATCGGGAATCATGTTCTCCACGTCGCGGCGCAATCCGGTCCACTCGCCGACCACGCCATTATGCATGAACAGCCATTTGCCGCAGGCGAAGGGATGGCAATTGGGCCGCGACACCGAGGTTCCGGTAGCCGCCCGCACATGAGCGAAGAACAAATGCGAGCACAGATGCTGGCAGAGGTAGTGCAGATTTTCATCCGACCACGCCGGCCGCAATTCCCGATAGAGCCCGGGTTCCGGCTGGTCGCCATACCAGCCCAGCCCGAACCCGTCGCCGTTGAACACGGCGGTCGATTCCAGTGCATGGACGCTTTGCGACACCAGCGAATGGACCGGCTTGATGACATAGGAATCGAGGGAGATGCTTTCCCCGCGGTAAGCGATCCATCGGCACACGCTAAACCACCTTGCTGGTGGTTTCGGCGATCCAGCGGATCACCGGAAGCAAGGCGCCTTCCTTCTCGAAGATCTCGATCTGCCGGTCGGCCGAAGTGCCCGTCGCCACGATCGCCCGGCAATGGCGGATCTCGGTGGTGCAGCGAAGCTGCTTGGCGTCATCGGCGGTCAGGGCGATCACCTTGTCGAGGAACTCCGCCACGGTTTGCGGCCCGTCGAGGGTGGCGAAGCTGGCCTGCACGCCGAACCTCTGGGCCCGCCATTTGTTCTCGACCGCCAGCGCCCGGTGCAGGCTGCCGACGTCTTCGTTGCAGCGCGGATCGAAATAGAGATGGCGGATCAGCGTGCGATAGAGGGCGGCGATGGCCACCGCGTCGTCGAGGCGGGTGCAGCTATCGGGCGCCCGCAGCTCCAAGGTGGGAAATTTGAGCGACGGCCGGATCGCCCACCACAGATGGCTGGGATCGGGAATCGCGTCCGCCGCGATCAGGGCGGCGCAATAGGCATCGTAATCCTCGACGCCGTCGAACAGTTCCGGCAGGCCGGTGCGCGGCAATTCGTCATAGGCGGCCAGGCGATAGCCTTTCAGACCGGTCGCGCGCGAGGTCCAGAAGGGCGACGAGGTGGCCAGCGCGATGAACAAGGGCAGGAACGGGAGAACGCGCCGCATCACCTCGACCCGCCGGTCAGGATCGGGCAGCGCCACATGGACATGCATGCCGCACAGCATGTTGCGCTCGCCGATCATCTGCAGGTCGCCCATCACCCGCTCATAGCGCTCGTCCGTGTTGTTGACGGCGCCGCGCCAGGCGGCGGTGGGATGGGTGCCGGCCGCGGCGATCGCCAGACCGTGCCGCGCCGATACCGAGGACAGCACGCTGCGGGTAAATCGCAATTCGCTGCGGATCTGCCGCAGGCTGGTGCAGGGTCGCGTCACCGTTTCCGCCTGGGAGCGCAGCAATTCATGCTCGATGCGCCCTTCGGTGGCGGCGCTGGCCTCCTCGAACAGGCTTTCGGGGACCTCGTGCGCCACCTCGCCGGTGACGGAATCGATAAGGAAATATTCCTCCTCGACGCCCAGCGAGAAGGCGCCGATTTCGGTGTTTTCGACTGCCGTCATTTCTTCGCCGATCTCCCTCATCGACGGCGAGAAGGCGCCGAAAGGGTCGCGCACGGGCTTGCTATAATCCATGGGTCTGGAACCAGTATTCGAGCAGCGCCACCTGCCATAGCTTGGAATGCCCTTTCGGCGTCAAGGTTCCGTCGGGGTCGGCCAGCAGATGGTCGACATAGTCGCGGTTGAAGATGCCGCGCTGCCGAGCCTCCGGCCGGTCGAGGATGTCGCGCACGAAATCGTGATAGGGCCCGCGAATATGCTTGAGCGCCGGCACCGGGAAATAGCCTTTCGGCCGGTCGATCACCTCGGCCGGCACCACGGCGCGAGCAGCCTCCTTCAGGATATATTTGCCGCCGCCGCGCACTTTGAGCTCGGCCGGAATGCGCGCCGCCAGCTCGACGGTCTCGTGGTCGAGAAACGGCACCCGGGCTTCGAGGCCGCAGGCCATGGTCATGTTGTCGACCCGCTTGACCGGATCGTCGACCAGCATGATGTCGGTGTCGAGCTGCAGGATCTTGTCGATCGAGCTGGCATTGCCCAGCCCGTCGAGGAAATCGGCGACGAATTCGCGGCTGTAATCGCCGTTCAGAAGGCGGGGCGCCAGGGCGCTCCTCATTTCGTCATGGTCGCGGTCGAAATAGAGGGCGGCGTAGTCCGTCACCGGATCGACCGAGTCCATCAGCTTCGGGTACCAGTGATAACCGGCGAAGATCTCGTCGGCGCCCTGGCCGCTCTGCACCACCTTCACATGGTTGGCGACCTCTTCCGACAGCAGGTAGAAGGCCACCGAATCATGGCTCATCATCGGTTCGGACATGGCGTCCACCGCCCGCGGCAGCGCTTCGAGCGTGCGCGAGGCGTCGACCCGGATGCGACTGTGGTCGGTGCCGAATTGGCGGGCGACGATGTCGGAATATTTGAACTCGTCGCCCTCGACGCCGTTCACCGCGTCGAAACCGATCGAGAAGGTCTTGAGGCCGCTGCAGCCCTTCTTGGCCAGCAGCCCGACCAGCAGGGAACTGTCGAGCCCGCCCGACAGCAGCACCCCGACCGGAACGTCGGCCACCAGCCGCCGCTCGACGGCGGTGCCGAGGCTTTCCAGCACCGCTTCCTTCCAATCGGCCTCGGTCAGCGCGCGGTCCTCATCGCGCGGACCGACCTGCAGCGTCCAATAGGCGCTCTCGCGGCGCGCGCCGTCGGGCTCGATCACCAGGAGGGTGGCGGCGGCCAGCTTGCGCACGCCTTTCAGGATGGTCATCGGCGCCGGCACCACGGCGTGGAAGCTCATATAGTGATGCAGCGCCACCGGATCGACCGCCGTGTCGATGCCCCCCGCCGCCAGCAGCGCCGGCAGGCTGGAGGCGAATCGCAGGCGTTTGCCGACTTTAGCGAGATAAAGCGGCTTGATGCCGAGGCGGTCGCGCGCCAGCACCAGCCGGCCGCTGTCGCGTTCCCAGATGGCGAAGGCGAACATGCCGAAAAATCGCTGGACGCAATCGGCGCCCCAGGCGTGATAAGCCTTGAGGATGACCTCGCTGTCTCCGGTCGAGAAGAAGCGGTAGCCCTGGCGGATCAGTTCGTCGCGCAGCTGGCGGAAATTGTAGATGCAGCCGTTGAACACGATGGCCAGCCCGAGGTCGGGATCGATCATCGGCTGCTGCCCGGCGGGGGTGAGGTCGAGGATGCTGAGCCGCCGATGGCCCAGCGCGATGTTGTCCTGGGCGAAGATTCCGCCTGAATCGGGGCCGCGCGGCACCATCCGCCCGGCCATGGCCTGGACGGCGCCGACATCGGCGGGACCTTCGAGACTGATCTCGCCGCAAATACCGCACATATCTCTCTCCCTTGAGGGTGGGCTCAAGGGAAACACGGGTCCGTCCTAGATGGTTCCCGATCAGCGGCGCTGCGAGTCGGACCTGGCGCGGATCTGGAGGAATTCCGAGCCGGCGTTCCAGCTCGGCCAGCGGTCGGAAAAGGCGAGGCCGCGCCCGACCTGATAGACCAGATCGATATCCTGCGCCGCCCCCCGCAGATCCCAGTCGGCGCTCCAGGCGTCGCAGGGCTTGTGGTAGCAGTTGGCGGTGTAGTCGTCGACCCAGCGATTGCCGGCCTCCCGCCCGCCATTCTCCAGATCGTAGCCGCCGCTCAGCGCGAAGATCAGCAATGTCGGCACGCCCCGTTTGGCGAAGGAGAAATGGTCGGCGCGATAGAACAACCCCTTCTCGGGACGGGGATCCGGCGTCACCACGCGGTTCTGCGTCTTGGCCGCGTCGGCCAGATCCCGCTCAAGGCTGTCCTGCCCGGCCCCGACAAGCACCACATCGCGCGCCGGGCCGGCGGTCTCGAAGATGTCCATGGTCAGGTTGGCCGCCACCTTCTCCAGCGGGAACAGCGGATGGGCGGCATAGGTCTCGGACCCCAGCAGGTTGCGCTCTTCCGCGGTCCACAAGGCGAACAGCACCGTGCGGTCGGGCCGCTCGCCCTTGGCGAAGGCGTCGGCGATCTCCAGCACGCCGGCCACGCCCAGACCATCGTCATTGGCGCCGTGGCGGATGGTGGCGCCGCTCGCATCCGGCTCGCCGATGCCATAGGCGTCCCAATGGGCGCCGAACATGACGGCCTCGCCCGGACGCTTGGCGCCGACGATCTTGGCCAGCACGTTATGGCTTTCGACGGTGGACGAGTTCACCGTCAGCGTGGCGCCGAAACTGACGCCTTTCAGCGGTACCGGATGAAAATCCTCCCGCCGCGCCGCGACTTTCAGCGCCTCGAAATCGAGCCCGGCCCGCCGGAACAGCTCGACGGCCAGATCACGCTGGATCCATCCTTCGACCGGCACGGTCTGCGGATCGTTCGGGCCGCGCACGACATCATAAACGTCGCCCTGGCCGGCCGCCACCGACCAGCCATAACCGGCGGCCGCCGTCTCGTGGACGACCAGGGCCGCGGCGGCTCCGTGGCGGGCCGCCTCCTCGAATTTGTAGGTCCAGCGGCCGTAATAGGTCATCGCCTTGCCGCCGAACCTGCCGTAGACCGGCTCGCCGGGAGCGGCCTCGAAATCGGGGTCGTTGACCAGGAAGACAGCGACCTTGCCGTGCAGATCCACCCCCTTGAAATCGTCCCAGCCGCGCTCGGGCGCCGTCACGCCATAGCCGACGAACACCATCGGCGTTCCGGCTATCTGCACCGCGGGATCGATATGGAGGGTCCTGACGGCGATCTGCTCGCCCTGGCGCAGGACGATCTGTCCGCCGGGCCCGTCGACAGTCAGCCTGGGCTCGGCGGCAAGCTGGATGTGGCGCAGCGGCACCGCCTGGGTCCAGCCGCCGGAATCACCGGCCGGCGACAGGCCCATCGCCTTGAAGCGGCCGATCAGATACTCGACGGTCTTGGCCTCGCCCGGCGTTCCCGGAGCCCGGCCCTCGAAGCCGTCCGAGGCCAGAACCTTGACGGTTTCGGAGAGAGCCGCCGGCTCGACCGCCGAGGCGGCGGCGCCGATCGACAAAGCGACAAGAAGCAAAATCGGGCCAAAGCGCATCGCGGCGATCCCCCCTAAAATGTTGGCGGTCAACGATCCGTCAAAAAGCCGGACGTCGCAACCCGCTTGCCGCGCGGCGCCGGGCAGCGGATAAAGCGGCATGATCGAACGACAGAAAAAGGTGGCGGTGATCGGCGGCGGCCCGGCCGGGCTGTTCGCCGCCGAGATCCTCGGGCGTGCCGGGGTGGCGGTGACCGTGCATGACCGCATGGCGACGGTCGGGCGCAAAATGCTGATGGCCGGGCGCGGCGGACTCAACCTCACCCATTCCGAACCGCTGGAGAGTTTCCTCGGCCGCTATGGCGCTGCAGAACCGTTCCTGACTCCGGCCGTCGGCGCTTTCCCGCCGGCGGCGCTGCGCGACTGGGCCGAAGGGCTTGGCCAGGAAACCTTCGTTGGGTCGAGCGGGCGGGTGTTTCCCCGCGCGATGAAGGCCTCTCCCCTGTTGCGCGCCTGGCTGGTTCGCCTGCGCGAGCTGGGTGTGGAGATCCGCCCCCACAGCGAATGGCGCGGCTGGGACGATGGGGGCCGCCTGCGCTTTCGCGACCAGGAAACCACCGCCGCCGACGCGACTCTGCTGGCGCTGGGCGGCGCCACTTGGCCGCGGCTCGGATCCGACGGATCCTGGGTCGGGTTGCTGGCCGCGCGGGGAATCGCCGTTGCCCCGCTACGACCGGCCAATTGCGGCTTCAAGACGGCGTGGAGCAACGTCTTCAAAGACCGCTTCCAGGGCCAGCCGCTGAAGAACATCGCCCTGTCGTTCGGCGGCCGGACGGTGCGCGGCGACATGATGATCACCGCCTATGGCGTGGAGGGCGGCGCGGTTTACGCCCTGTCGGCCGCCCTGCGCGAGGCCATCGCCGCCGAGGGCAAGGCGGTGCTGCGCGTCGATCTCTGCCCGGGCCGCTCGCCCGAGGATCTGGCCAGGGCGCTGGCCCGCCCGCGTGGCGCCCTGTCGCAGAGCAATTTTCTCCGCAAGGCGCTCAATCTGCCGCCGCCGGCCATCAATCTGCTGCGCGAGAGCGGCGATGCGCGTCCGCTGCCCGAACTGATCCGCTCGGTTCCCCTGGTCCTGACCGCGCCGCAATCGCTGGAGCGGGCCATTTCCACCGCCGGCGGGATCACCCTCGACGAGTTGGACAGCCGCTTCATGCTGAAGAAGCTGCCGGGCGTGTTCGCCGCCGGCGAGATGCTCGATTGGGAGGCTCCGACCGGCGGCTATCTCTTGCAGGCGGTGTTCGCCTCCGGCGCGGCGGCGGCGCGCGGCATCCTGGACTGGCTGGGCTTGGGTTAGAGATAGGCCCACACCGCCACGGCGATGCCGGCGGCAGCCAATCCCAATGCGCCATTCAACGGCAACCGGCGATTATTGAAGATCGCCAGCGAGCTGATGGCGATGGCGACGTGAACGAGAGTCAGCCCCAGCGTCAGAGTGTGCTGGCGATGGGTGTGGTGCGCCGAACGCTCCCATTGCTCCGCCGATTGCGCTTCCAGTTCCTTGGCCTTGGTTTGCAGTTCGGCCTCCTCCTGCTCGTAGCGCTTCGCCTTCTCGGCGAAGGAGGCATTTCCGCTTTGCTCGGCGGCGATCTGATAGCTGTTCTTCTTGATGCTCTTGGCCTGGAAGAAGCTCCATTGATCCGAGGCCCGGGTCTGCAGCAGCACCGCCTCGTTCTTCTGGCCCAGCGCGTGGGCGGATTCGGTTTCCTGGAGGCTGCCGATGGTGGCGGCGATGATCGCCATGACGGTCACCGACAAAGCCACGTCGCGGGTCAAGCGCGGATTGGTCTCGCCATGGGCGGCGTGTTTGGCGTGCTTGACGTGATCCGCCGGGGTCTCGATTTCTGTTTCGGTCATCGCTGTTCGGTCCTCCTTGCCGATCTCGGGAATAGCGGCTTGAAAATCCTTTTACAAGCCGGCAGTCTCACGCCAACCCATGCGAGGAGACTGACATCATGCAGTCGAAGATCAGCGGCACCACCCTGCCGGTCCTGGAAATCGTCATCGAGCCGGGCGAGCGGATCGTCGCCGAAACCGGCGCCCTGTCGTGGATGAGCGACTCGGTCGACATGCACACCACCACCGCCACCGGCGGCGCCAGCGGCCTGTGGGGCGCGGTGACCCGGGCCATCGGTGGCGGCGGGTTGTTCATGACCGAATTCACCGCCAATCCGGTTAGCGGCCGCGGCATGGTGGCCTTCGCCGCCAAGGTGCCGGGCGCCATCATGCCGGTCGAGATCCTGCCCGGCCGCAGCTACATGGTGCATCGCCATGGCTTCCTGTGCGGCACCGACGGCATCGAAATATCGGTCGGCTTCCAGCAGTCGCTGGGCGCCGGCATTTTCGGCGGCAACGGCTTCATCCTGCAGAAGGTCAGCGGATCGGGCTCGGCCTGGATCGAGCTGGGCGGAGAGATCGTGCTTTACGACCTGCCGCCGGGCGAGGTGCTGAAGGTCCATCCCGGCCATGTCGGCATGATCGAGGACAGCGTCGGTTTCGACATCACCATGGTGCGCGGCATCCGCAACGCCCTGTTCGGCGGCGACGGTCTGTTCCTGGCCCGGCTGACCGGTCCCGGCAAGGTGTGGCTGCAAACCCTGACCATGCCCAACCTGGCCCATGCGCTGACCCCCTATTTGATGCGCGAGGGCAGCGGCGACAGCACCAATACCGCCGCCGGCGCGGCGGTCGGCGCGGGTGTCGCCAGCGCGGTGTTCAACGGCCTGTTCGGCGGGAATCGGGACGACTCGTGATCCGCCATATCGTTTTTTTCACGGTCAGGGACGGCATCGACAGGGAAATCGTGTTTCAGGGGCTGTCGCTCCTGAAGGGGATTCCCGACTGCCTGCGCCTGGAAGTGGGGCGCAATTTCGGCACCGACCGGATCAGCCCGGACGGGCCGGATTTCGTCGTCTATGGCGAATTCGCCGACGAGGCCCAGCTCGACGCCTACAAGGCCCATCCGCTCTATCAGCAATCGATCAGCGTTGTGCGGCCGCTGCGCGATCTCAGGATGGCGGCCGACTTCCTGTCGGAGTGACTTGACGCGGACGCGCCGCCCCGATACTTTGTGACGCAAAGCGAGGTGGTCATGACCCGCGACTTTCAGGAAGCATTGGACGGAATCAGCGAGATCCGCAGCCGGATCGCCCTGAGCACCGACTTCAAGGGATACGGAGCCGCGACCGTGGCGGCCTCGGGACTGTTCGCCTGGGCGGCGGCCGGGCTGCAAGGCCTGGTGATCGTCGACCCGCTGGAACGGTTTCCCGCCTTCCTGCTGCTGTGGACCGGTGCGGCGATCCTGTCGGTCTGCCTGGTCGGGATCGAGATGGCCTGGCGGGCCAGACGCCGTCACCTTCGCCTGACGCCGGATCTGATCCGCGCCGCCTGGAGCCAGCTCCTGCCGGCGGGGCTGGCCGGCGCCCTGCTCACCATCATCCTGCTGCCGGCCGCGCCCGAGATACGGGCCCTGATCCCCGCTCTTTGGCAGATCCTGTTCAGCCTCGGGCTGTTCGCCTCGGCCCGCTTCCTGTCCGGCCGCGCCCAGGGCGCCGCGCTATGGTATCTCGGCGCGGGACTGGTCAATCTCGGCCTGGCGGTGGCCGGCGCGCCGCTGTCGCCCTGGACCATGGGCATCCCTTTCGGCGTCGGCCAGCTTCTGCTCGCCGCCGCCTTGCGAGGAAGTCGATGAGCCAACCGCTGGAGGAAGGGCGCTTTGCCTATCTCGGCCTCGACCGGGTCATCCACGAGCGCGGCCGGCTGGGGATCCTGAGCTCGCTGATCGCCCATCCGGCGGGCCTCGCCTTCAACGAGCTGAAGCAGCTCTGCGCGCTCACCGACGGCAATCTCAACCGGCATCTCCAGGTGCTGCGCGAGGCGGGCCTGGTCGAGATGAGCAAAGATCACAGCGGCGAACGCGCCGCCACCCGCTGCCGCCTGACCTCGCTGGGACGCGACCGCTATCTCGATTATCTCGCCATCCTCGAACAGGTGGTCCGCGACGCCGCGGAAGCCGCCAGGCGGCGTCTGCGCGACGATCCGCTGACCGCTCCGCGCTAAAAAATTTTACCTCGCAACTCTGCAATACAAAGCATCAAGGAGCAACCATGATCCTGCCTTGCATCATGTCTTTCCTCCTGCTGGCTTTGATGGGTTGGGAGGCGTTTCTCTCCTCCTCGCAGCCGCCGCTCCACGACGAGTATCTTGTCGACCATCTCGGCATGCTGCTGGTGGCGGGACAAGTGCCGCTCATACTGTACGCCGCGCGGCGTTCGCTACGCCGAGCCGCATCGCAGGCGGCGCTGCTGGCCCTGGTCCTGGGCATGATCGCCGCCGCCGAAGGGCACGCGCGGCACATCGTCAAAGCCCGCATCGAGGCGTTGCAGCCCCTCCCCGGCGGCGAGCGGGCGATTAGGGCGTTCCTCGCCTCGGCGGAACCGGATGGCGCCTCCTCCGCCATACGCCGGTTTCTCGAGCGGGATGGCGGAATGCTGAGGCTCGAGATGGGCGGACTGGGCGCGCTGCGGTCGGTCGAATTCACCGGCGTCGACCACATCGGCTGGGACAGCTATGCCGTCACCTTCGAGAAGGGTGCGAGGCACATTCATCTCTATCTGAACGGCGATACCCGGCTGATTGGGCTCGCGATCGTCGATTTCGCGTCCGGATGCCGTTCCAGCGAAGTCTATGATTGCCGCTATCTGAACAGGCCGTATCGCGGGATCGATGTGGTCGACCAAGCGCAAAAAATCCCGTAAATTTATAGGTACATCGCAAAAAATGGCTCGTTAGGAGCAGAAATGGGCAATAGAGAGCTCGATCGCAGGTCTTTTCTCGGCCTAACTCTCTCCGGCGCCCTGGCGGCGACGGTGCGGGCGGCGCCGGCTTCGGCGGCGGCGGGCGAGATCGTTCGGATGGATGCCCTGGCTCTTGCCGGCCTGATCCGGGCGCGCAAGCTGTCCTGCGTCGAGGCGATGACCGCTTATCTCGACCATATCGAAAAACTCAACCCGGCGGTGAACGCCATCGTCGCCCTGCAGGAGCGCGGCGCCCTGATCGAGCAGGCGCGCGCCGGGGATGAGGCGCTGAGGCGCGGCGACGCGGTCGGTCCGCTGCACGGCCTGCCCCACGCGGTCAAGGATCTGGCGCCGGTCAAAGGCATCCGCACCACGTTCGGCTCGCCCATCTTCAAGGATTTCGTGCCCGAGGCCGACAGTTTGATGGTGGCGCGGCTGCGTCGCGCCGGCGCGATTTTCATCGGCAAGACCAACAGTCCTGAATTCGGCTTCGGCTCGCATACCTTCAACCCGGTCTACGGCACGACGCGCAACGCGTATGACCAGAAGGTGTCGGCCGGAGGCAGCAGCGGCGGGGCCGGCGTCGGGCTGGCCCTGCGCATGCTGCCGCTGGCCGATGGCAGCGACTATGGCGGCAGCCTGCGCAATCCGGCCGGCTGGAACAATGTCTATGGCTTCCGTCCGAGCATCGGGGTGGTGCCCAATGACGGCAAGGAACAGTGGCTGCCCTCGATGGGGGTTTCCGGTCCGATGGCGCGTAACCCGGCCGATCTGGCGCTGCTGCTGTCGGTGCAGGCGGGCTATGACCGCAAAGTGCCGCTGTCGGCCGATGCCCCCGCCTGGCCGGCCCGGCTCGACCGGGATTTCAAGGGCGCGCGGATCGCCTGGCTGGGGGATTTCAAGGGTTCCGCTCCCACCGAGCCCGAGGTGATTTCGGTGTGCCGCGCCGCGCTGAAATCCTTCGAGACGATCGGCTGTGTCGTCGAGGACGCCGTTCCCGACTATTCCGCCGATGCGGTCTGGCAGGCCTTCATCCAACTGCGCGGCTGGCAGCAGGGCGGCAACATGCTGGCCCATTACAAGGATCCGGCCAAACGGGCCTTGCTGAAGCCCGAGGCGATCTGGGAAATCGAGACCGGCCTCAAACTGTCGGCCTTCGACATCAGCGCCGCCTCGCAGCTGCGCAGCGACTGGTACCGGGCGGTCGACCGCCTGTTCGAACATTACGATTTCCTGCTGGCGCCGACGGCGCAGCTGTTCCCCTTCGACGCCGAATGGCGCTGGCCGAAGGAAGTCGCCGGAACCGGCATGGCGACCTATCACGAATGGATGAAAGGCGTCTGCCTGATCACCATGAGCGGCTGTCCGTCTTTGGCCGCACCCGCCGGATTCTCGGCGGCGGGCTTGCCGATCGGGCTGCAGATCATCGCCCCCAACCGCCAGGAGCTGGCGGCGCTGCAGTTGGCGCACGCCTATCACAAGGAAACCAGGTGGAGCGAGAAGAGGCTGTCTCCCCTTCTCGCTTGAACAACATAATGCGGGGTAGCCTACCCCGCACCCTCGGGGTCGTCGCTCCGCTCCTCCAGACCCGTCAAGACGGGTCTACCACACCTTGACGCGCTGATCCGGAGCCAGATACAGCGCCTGACCCGGCTCGACGCCGAAGGCGGCGTACCAGCCGTCCATGTTGCGCACGGTCAACGAACGGTATTGTTCCGGCGCGTGACCGTCGGTGATGATCTCGCGGCGCAGCAGCTCGTCGCGCGCCTTGCTGCGCCAGCCCTGGGCGAAGGCGAGGAAGAATTGCTGATCGCCCGAGAAGCCCGCCTCGACCGGCGCCGGCTGGCCGCCCAGCGACAGATGATAGGCGTCGAAGGCGGCGTTCAGCCCGGCGAGATCGGCGATGTTCTCGTCCAGCGTCTGCTTGCCGTTGACCGCCAGGTCGGGGAACGGCTTATACGCGTCGAACTGCTTCGCCAGCGCTTCCGTGGCGGCGTGGAAATGCGCCAGATCCTCGTCGGTCCACCAATTGGCCAGGCGGCCGGTTGAATCGAACAGGGAGCCGGCGCTGTCGAAGCTGTGGCTGATTTCGTGGCCGATGGTGGCGCCGGTGGCGGCGTAATTGACCGCGGCGCTGTTGCTTAGGCTGAAATAAGGCGGCTGCAGGATGGCGGCCGGGAAATTCAGCGCGTTCAGCACCGGCAGATTGACCGCATTCACCAGCTGCGGGTTCATCACCCACTCGCCGCGATCCACCGGCTTGCCGAGCCAGCCGATCTTGCGCGCCGTGTCGAAGGCCTCGGCGCGGTCGAAATTGCCGAAGGCGTCGCCCTTCACCACGTTCAGCCCGTCATAGCTCGGCCAATGATCGGGATAGCCGACCCCGACCTTGAGGCTGGCCAATTTCGCCTGCGCCTTGGCCTTGGTCTGGGGCGTCATCCAGGTCAGGGCATCGATGCGGCGATGGAAGGCCGAGATCAGGTTCTTCACCAGATCCTGGGCCGCCGCCTTGCTTTCCGGCGGGAAATATTTCGCCGCATAGAGCTTGCCGACCGCCATGCCCAGCGCGTCATTGGTGGCGTCGACCGCCCGCTTCCAGCGCGCCCTCAGTTCCGGCGTGCCGTTCAGCGCCTTGCCGTAGAAGGCGAAGCGCTCGTCGACGAAGGCCTTGGGCAGCACGGACGAATGGGCGTCGACATAATGGAAGGTGAGATAGTCCTTCCACACTTCGACCGGGGTGGCGGCGACCAGGGCCGCCTCGCCGGTGACCGCCTCGGGCTGCCAGACGATGAAGTCACGGGCGCCCGACAGATGGGCGGCGGCGAAAAAGGCCTTCCAGTCGAGGCCCGGCGCGGCCTCGGCGAAATGCGCCGCCGGCCAGTGATTGTCGCCCTTCCGCACGTCCTCGGTGTCGGCGCGGCTCCAATGGGTCTTGGCGATGGCGGTTTCCAGCGCCAGCACGCCGTCGGCCTTGGACTCGGCGTCGGGCCAGCCGGCCAGGCGCAGCACGGAGACGATATGAGCGCGCAGGCCGGCGCGCAGCTCGGCCATCGACGGATTGTCCGACAGGTAATAATCGCGGTCAGGCATCGACAGGCCGCCCTGCAGCAGGAAGGGCGCATAGCGCGTCGGCTGATCGAGATCGGCGGCGACCCACAGGCCGAACAGATTGTCCGTATGGACGCTGGTGGCGTTCAGCACGTCCACGTCGGCCTGCAGCGTGGCACCCAGCGCCGCCGCCAGCTCGGTGCGGGTGCGGATGGCGGCGATCTTGGCCAGCCCCGCCGCCAGCGGCTTGACGCCCTTGGCCTCGATCGCGGCCTCATCCATGAAGCTGTTGTAATAATCGGCGATCTTGCGCGCCTCGCCGCTCTTGGCGGTGCGGGCATTGTCCTTGATCAGCTCCGCCGTCTGGGCGTCGACCTGCTCGGACAGCACCTCGGCGACGCCGTAGGAGGAGCGGTCGGCCGGGATCGGTGTCTCTTTCACCCAGGCGCCGTTGGCAAAGTCGAAGAAGGCGTCGCCGGGCTTGACCGAGCGGTCCATGCCGGCGGTGTCGATGCCACCGTCGGCGGCGCCGGCGGCCTGGCCGGCCAGGATCAGGGCGGAGAGGAGACTGGCGTAAAGATATTGTCGTTTCATGGTCCTGTACTCACGGGATGACGGGCAGAATGATCTGCGAGGGAAACTGGGGCGAAGCGAACACCCGCTGGCGGGCGAGAGTGAAATCCGGCGCCTTGGCCTGGAAGATGCTCGAGACGAATTTTTGCGGATTGCGATCGATCAGCGGGAACCAGCTCGACTGGATCTGCACCATGATGCGATGCCCCTTGCGGAACACATGGTCGCGGTCGCGCAGCGGAAATTCCCACAGCAGCGGCTTGTCGGCGGGCAGCGGCTGGGCCTTTTCGAAGCTTTTGAGATAACGGCCGCGGCGCACCTCCATGGCGATCGGCAATTCGTAGCCGTTCGGCACCTGCGCATAGGCGCCGGGCTTGGGTCCGTCCTCCTCGCTCCAGTCGGGCTTCTGCTCATCCTCGGGGAAGACGTCGATCAGCTTGAGGATGAAGTCGCCATCGGTGCCACTGGTGGCGGCGTAAAGCTTGGCCGCCACCTCGCCGGTCACCGTCAGGTCGCGGTCCAGCGGCGCGCTGACGAAGGTCAGCACGTCTGGCCGGCCGTCGACGAAACGCTGGTCGGCCATTTCCCAGGTTCGCCAATCGCCGCCGGGATAGGTCGGCGAGATCGGTCGCTGGCGATAGGGGACCGGCTTGGCGGGATCGGAGGCGTAATCGACATGCCCGTCCTTCTCGTCCGTGCCGGGCGGGACGAAATCCAGGCGGCCATTGGCATGCAGATAGAGGCTGGTCGGCACCGCCTCGCGCGGCGGCCAGACCGGATAGCTTTTCCACACATTGCTGCCGGTCTGGAATAGGGTCGCGGTCCAGGCCGGCTTCTCGCCCTTGCCATGCAGCCAATAGGCGAAGAACGGCGCCTCGATCTTTTCGCGGAAACTCTGGGCGGTGTCCTCGCCCAGCGGAATGGGGCCCAGCATGTCGGCCTTGCCGTGCCAGCCGCCATGCCGCCACGGGCCGGCAACCATCAGATTGGTGTGGTCGGGGTCGGATTCGGCGGCATGGCGGAAGATCCGCCACGGCCCCCAGGGATCCTCCTGGTCCCAGAACCCGGCGACATTGAGATTGGGCACGGTGGAGCGATGGAAATAGCGGATGATGTCGCGCTTCTGCCAAAAATCGTCATAGTCCGGATGGGCCGCCATCTGGTTCCACTTGGCGATGGCGCCATGCAGGTATTTGTCGTTCAGGGTGCCAAGCGGACCGGCATCGAGATACCACTGATAGGTATCCCAGACGTCGAAGGCGAAATGGGTGTTCTTCTCCTTGTCCGCCTCTTCCATCACCGCATATTCGAAGGAATAGCTGAGCCGCAGCGCGCCATAGCGGTGGTCGTCGTCATTCATCCACTGATCGGTCGGCGCCGCCTGTTCGCTGACCGCCTTCAAGGCGGGATGCGGGCCGAGCAGCGCCGCCGCCGTGGTGTAGCCGTCATAGGACACGCCCATCATGCCGACCCCGCCGTCATTTCCCTCGACGTTTTTCACCAGCCAATCGATGGTGTCGTAGGCGTCGCGCGTCTCGATGGTGCCGGTGGCGGGGTCGACCAGCACATCCTCGTCGAGAACGAATTTGCCCTCGGATTTGAAGCGGCCGCGCAGGTTCTGCACCACGAAGATGTAACCGTCCGCCGCCAGCGCCTTCAGATTGTCGGGGATCTTGTCCGGCGCCTTGTCGGGCACGCCATAGGGGGTGCGCCGCAGCAGGATCGGCAGCGGACCGGTCGCGCCCGCCGGCTTCAGGATCACCGTCTGCAGCGCGACACCGTCCCGCATCGGCACCATCACCTCCTGATAGGTCAGGGCCGGCTTGGCCTCGCCCTCCGGTTCCCGGGCGGCGACGGAAAAGGCCAGCGCGCAAAGGCCGAGCACCGGGAGGAAACGCCTGGCAGCCACCATCTTACGGACCTTTCGGGTTGGGTATTGCGACGCCGGGATTGGGCAAATCGCGAGAGGCGGGCCGTCACGATACTGAAATTATCGCTCGTTCGATAGGCGCGCCTTACGAAAGCTGCCGAAGAGGGGTATAAGGTCTTCAATCAACCGGCGAATCGAGGGGGGATTCCAATTGCCGGACACTCCTCCGGATGGAACCGAACTGGCTTCCGTGATGGACGCCTGGGAACGGA
>Ga0213872_10001400_pt1 | contig 15887 bp, 17 predicted proteins | sample VelepicomBERX_R2_FD_160071 | JGI IMG/M metagenome (GOLD analysis project Ga0213872, IMG submission 160071) | Rhizosphere microbial communities from Vellozia epidendroides in rupestrian grasslands, the National Park of Serra do Cipo, Brazil - RX_R2 | ecosystem: Host-associated > Plants > Roots >...
GGCAGGGTGAAAATCTGCTCCTCGATCGAATGGAACAGGGTGCGGGCGTCGCCCTGTTGGAAGTCGGTACGGCCGCAGCCGCGGATGAGCAGCGCGTCGCCGGTGAAGGCCCGCGATTGGTCGTCGAGCACATAGGTCAGGCAGCCATCGGTGTGACCGGGCGTGGCGCGCACCTCGAGATAGCGCCGGCCGAAGGTGATGCGGTCGCCCTGCGAGAGCAGCCGGTCGGCCCCTTCCGCGCCGGCGGCAGCGGCCAGGGCGATCTTGCTGCCGAGACGCTGCTTCAAGAGCCAGCCCCCGCTGACATGGTCGGCATGGACATGGGTTTCGAGCGTCCAGGCCAGATCGAGCCCCAATTCACGGATGAAGGCGGCGTCGCGGCGCACCTGCTCGAACACCGGATCGATCAGGACGCAAGCGCGCGTCTCGGGATCGGCCAGCAGATAGGAATAGGTCGAGGATTGGGCGTCGAACATTTGACGAAAAATGATCATGACGGCTATTCCGTGGTGTTTTTTGCCACTCGTCAAGAGTAGCACGTCAAGGATCGCCTGGGTTTTTTCCGGTTGGCACGGTTCCTGCTGTCATAGCGTCGACACAAACATCCAGGGGGTATCATGCGTTCTTCCGTCCTTTTGTCCGCCACCGCTCTTCTGCTGGCCGGCTGCAGCGGCTCCTACGCCGTCGGCCGGGACAATATCAGCGCGACGCGCGACCTGCCTTCCTTCGACGCCATCGAGGCCTCGCGCGGCGTCGAGGTGGCCGTCGCCTGCGGTGCGGCGCCCTCGGCCGTTCTCAAAGGCGATTCCAACGAGGTGGCCGACATCGAGCTCAGGGTCGAGGGCCACACGCTGATCGTGACCCGCAAATCAATGTTCGGCGATCACTGGCCGGTCCATATCGACCTGATCGCCAGCCACCCGCTCGACAAGCTCGCCGCCAGCAGCGGTTCCACCATCGAAGCGCCTGTCTGCGCCCTGTCCGCCGATCGCCTAGGCCTGCACGCTTCCTCGGGCGGCACCCTGCATCTGGCGGCCAGGACCGCCAGTCTGAGCGCCGAAGCCAGCAGCGGCGGCACCATCGGCCTGCTCAAGGACGGCCGGATCGATGTCCAGGAGGCCGATATCCGCGCCAGCAGCGGCGGTTCGGTGCGCGTCTGCAAGGCCGAACGGCTGAGTGGGCATGCCAGCTCCGGCGGCAGCATCACCAGCGAGTCCGCCGGCGCCGGCGACCGCAGCAGCAGCTCCGGCGGTGATTTCTCGACCCGAAGCTGCTCTTAACCCGGATTTCTCAAACCCCTGACGCTGGCACGGAGGAAAAAATCACGACACAGCAGACGGCGGGTGAAGCCAAGCCTGGCCGGCTTGGCGAGACCGACAACGCACTGTGTCGTGATTTTTTCCCCGCCCCTTCGGGGTCGCGCTGCGGCGGACGCCCAGCATCACACGGCCTGATGCAAAGCCATCCAGGCTTTGCATCAGGCCGTGCTCGCTGGATCGTCTCCCCGCAGCGCGATGCCAGCGCCAGGGGTTTGAGAAATCCGGGTTAACCCGCCAATTGGCCGAGCAGGTCCTGTAGGCCGCTCATCACGCTGCCGGTCGAGGCGGCGCTCTGGGTCGCCAAGGACGGATCGAGTCCGTTCTGCAGCGCGTCCTGCTGGTTGAGAATGCCGGCCAAGGTGGTGCCGATGGCGGAAGAGCCGACAGGCCGGGTTTGCATACCGGCCTGCTGGTCGAGAAGATTGGTCAAGGTGGCGACGCTGCTGCCGCTCGCGACCGTGTTGCTCTGTTCCTGCAGCAGGACCGACAGCAGATCGCTGGTCAGGCCGGCATTTCCGCTGATCATCGCCGCTGACGGATTGGCGGTGGCGGTGGTGCCACCGGCGGCGGCGCCGGCATTGCCGCCGCCGCTGCTTTGAGCGGTGGCGGCAGCGCCTTGGGTCTGCGCCGTCTGCGCCTGTATGGCCTGCTGCTGAACCAGGCGGTTATTAGTGATCGTGAGCGACATGGTCCTGCTCCTGGTTGATGATGAAAAGACTGAAGCAAGAGTCATGCCCTGATTTTTCTCATTGATTTCAGGTGCTTATTGGGCAGGCTAAAGGGCAATTGCTGCCGCGCCGGCAGTTGTTGCCGAGGGAGTGCCGCATGACCGCCGATCAGATCATCGCCATGCTCGGGCTTGAGCCGCACCCCGAAGGCGGGCATTACGCAGAGACTTGGAGGGCGGAGGCGAACACAGGCCAGCGGGCCGCCGGCACCGCCATCTATTTCCTGCTGAAAGAGGGTGAGCGCTCGCACTGGCACCGGGTCGATGCCGCCGAAATCTGGCATTTCTATGCCGGCGCGCCCCTGACGCTGGAGGTCGGGCGCGAGAGCTTCACCCTCGGCCCTGATCTCGTCGCCGGACAGCGGCCGCAGATCATCGTGCCGCCGCATTCCTGGCAAGCGGCGCGGTCCCAGGGCGCCTGGACGCTCGTCGGCTGCACCGTCTCGCCGGCGTTCGACTTTGCCGGTTTCGAAATGGCGCCGCCCGATTTTATACCGTGAGGTTCGGGCGGTTATGACAAAATCGGGCAAGAGGATTAGCGGTTTACGCTAAACCAGCGCGATATGTTCGACGGAACTCCGCCGTTTCTACACTTGGCATGGTTCGTGAATTACCAGGGCAGGATTAGAGAAGAGGAAAGATCATGCGCGATTTCATGACGGTTTGGCTGGCTGGTCTGGTGGTGTGCGGCGTTGCCGCCGACGCGGCCGAACGCACCGACAGCGTGTCCGCCTTCGAGAAGCTCGAGGCTTCGCGCGGCTTCAATGTCGAACTGGCGTGCGGCGACTCGTCCTCGGTGGCGATCAGTGGTCCGAGCGACGGCGTGGCCGACACCAAGACTTCGGTGGTCGGCAAGACGCTCAAGATCGAGCGCAAATCCCGGTCCTTCGACATCAATTCCAAGGACAGTGTCCACGTCAAGGTGACCGTCAGCCAGCCGCTCGACAGTCTGGCGATCAGCACCGGCGTCGACCTCGTCGCCCCGGCCTGCGCGATCGGCAGCGATCATCTCGACCTCACCGCCTCGACGGGGGCCGACATCAAGACGGCGGCCAAGGTCAACCGCCTCGTGATCGACGCCAGCACGGGCGCCGACATCGCGCCGCTGCCCGGCCAGCGCATCGACGCGGCCGAGACCAAGGTCCATGCCTCGACCGGCTCCGACATCAAGTTGTGCAAGGCCGGCAAATTGTCGGGCAGCCTGGCGCTGGGCTCGGACCTCACCATCGAAAGCAGCGATTCCAGCGACGTCAGCACCAATCTCGGCGCCGACATCACCCATCGCGACTGCCACTGAAATCGTATTCTCCCCCGGTGGGCCGCTTGAGCCGGTTATGCTCGGCCTAAAGGACGGGGGGAGCTTATGGAAAAGATCGGGGGTCTGACGCCGCTGCGCGGCTTGGCCGCGCTTTGGGTGGTATTGTTTCACGCCGACGTCATCCTGTTCTTCCGCCAATTCGGCCCGCTGCTCGACCGCGACAAGACCGGCCTGATTTCGCACGGCTATCTATGGGTCGATTTCTTCTTTCTGCTGAGCGGCTTCATCATCGCCCATGTCTATGGCGCCAAGCTGGCCGGCCCGTTCAGCGCCGAGACGGCGTGGCGCTATCTCGCCGCGCGTTTCGCCCGCATCTATCCGCTGCATCTCTTCGCCTTGCTGCTGCTGATCCCGCTCCGGGTGCTGGCGGCCTCGCTGTTTCCCGCCATGCAGGATGGCAGCTGGGACTCCTTTCTGGCCTGGCGGGCGATTCCTTCCAATCTGCTGCTGACCCAGGCGATGAACCAGCATGTCTATCTGTCGTGGAACATCGTTTCCTGGTCGATCGGCGCCGAATGGTGGGCCTATGTCGCCGCCCTTGTGCTGATCCGCCTCATTCACGGAAAGGGGTTGCGCCGCGCCGGAATCGCGGCGCTGGTCGCGGCGGCGCTGCTGGCCGCTCTGGTGCGGCTGGTGCCGGGGCACGGGCTCGACATCACTTTCGATTACGGCTTCTTCCGCTGCCTGTTCGAGTTCACCTTCGGCCTCGCCCTCTATCAGGCCTATGACGCGCGCTGGGGCGAGGCGGCCTTGCGCGGCGATGCGCCGTTCCTGCTGCTGCTGGCGGCCATCGCCCTGTCGCTCAACGCCCGCGCGGCCGATCTCAGCCTGGTGCCGCTTTTCGCGCTGCTGATCCTGGCCGCCGCCTATAACAGGGGCCGGCTGGAGCGGCTTCTGGCCAGCCCGCCCCTGCAGCATCTCGGCGAGATTTCCTACGCGCTCTACATGATGCATGGCGTCTGGTTCATGATCTTCTGGTACGGACTGCCGGAGATGCAGCGCCTCGGCCTATGGTTTCCGGTGTCCTGGAGCTTCGCCTCGATCTTCATCGGCCTGTCCGTCGGCAGCGCTCATCTCGTGCATGTGCTGGTGGAAAAACCGCTGCGCTCGTGGCTGTTCGACCGACTGACCTATGCTACGCTCAAGGCATGAATGCCCCCAATCCGCGGAGTTTGTCGGTTCAGCCGGCCGCTCTTTTCCCCACCCGCATCTGGCAGGCCCGCCTCGACGGGCTGAAGCCGCTTTTTCCCGGCTGGGTGGCGGCGGTCGAGGCGGCGCGCGCCGCTTCGCCTGAACCGGCCGGGCGGTCCAACCGCAAGGGGTGGAACAGCGTCGAGAAGACGCTGCTCGACCAGTCGGGTTTCGAGCCCTTGCGGGCAGCCCTGACCGCCGCCTGTTCCCACGCTTTCAGCCAGATGAGCGGTGGCGTTCCCGGCTTCGCGCTGGAATCCTGGGCCAATGTGCATGACCGCGGCGGCTTCAATTTTCTGCATATGCATGATGGCTGTTTGCTGTCCGGCGCCTTCTATCTCAGGGTACCGGAAGGGTCGGGCGCGCTGCTGTTCCGCGATCCGCGTCCCGGCGTGCTGAACGCGCCCTTCAAGGGGCCGCACGCCAACGGCCATCAGGATATCCGCATCATTCCCACCGAAGGGCTGGCCGTTTTGTTCCCCAATTGGCTCGATCACGCGGTCGAGCCGCATCAGAACGATTTGTCCCGCATTTCGATCTCCTTCAACGCTCTGGGAGTTGCCCCGTGAAGAAAGCCGCCTTTGCCGCCCTGTCGCTTTTCGCCTATTCGCCGGCAATGGCCGCCGGCTTGTCCGGTGAGGAGCAGAAGATCGTCGCCGCCGTGCAGAGCCACCATGATGACAGTGTGGCGCTGCTGGAAAAGCTGGTGAACGTCAATAGCGGCACGCTCAATATCGCCGGCGTCACCAAGGTGGCCGACATGCTGCGTCCCGAATTCGAGGCGCTGGGCTTCAAGGTGCGCTGGATCCCGATGAACGAGGTCGGCCGCGCCGGTCATCTGGTTGCCGAACACCATAGCGGCAAGGGCAAGAAGATGCTGCTGATCGCCCATCTCGACACCGTGTTCGAGCCGGAAAGTCCGTTCCAGACTTTCGTCCGCACCGGCGACAAGGCCGAAGGGCCTGGTGTCACCGACATCAAGGGCGGAGTGGTGATCATCCTCGACGCGCTACGCGCCCTGAAGGAATCGGGGGGTCTCTCGCGAGCCGACGTCACCGTTTTTCTGAGCGGCGACGAAGAACGCCCCGGACAACCGCTGGCCACCGCGCGGCGCGATCTGGTCGCCGCCGGCAAGGCCAACGACCTGGCCCTCGATTTCGAAGGCATGTCGCGCGAGGGCGGGCAGGACACCATCCATATCGGCCGCCGCAGCGCCGGCTCCTGGAAGATCGCCGCCACCGGCAAGTCGGGCCACTCCTCGGGTGTCGGGGTGGGCGGCGGCTACGGCGCGGTCTATGAGCTGGCCCGTATCGTCGATCAGTTCCGCATCGAACTGGCCGAGCCGCATCTGACCTACAATGCCAGCCTGTTCGCCGGCGGCACCGCCGCCGAGATGGACGAGCTCGGCACCCATGCCTCGGTCAGCGGCAAGGACAACATCATCGCTGGCCAAGCTTTCGCCGCCGGCGATATCCGCACCTTGTCCGACGAGCAGACGGCGCGCGTGAAGCGGAAGATGGAGGCTATCGTCGCCCAGCATCTCGACCAGACCGACGCCCATATCAGCTTCGAGGACGGCTATCCGGCCATGGCCCCGACGCCGGCCAGCCAGGCGCTGTTCGACAAGCTCAATGCGGTCAATGGCGATCTCGGCAAAGGGGCGCTGGCCGAGGGTGATCCGGACAAGCGGGGCGCCGGCGACATCGCCTTCGTCGCCCACGACGTTCCGGGCCTGGTGGGCATGGGCATGGCCGGCCAAGGAGCGCATGCGGTGGGCGAGACCGCCGATCTGACCAGCCTGGATCCGCAGGCCGAGCGGGCCGCGATCCTGATTGCCCGTCTGGCTTCGGGCAAATAAGCTGAAGCCGGATAACAGGGAAGGATTCCTCATGTTCGCTTACGCCACCATCGGCGCCCTCGATATGGACGCCTCGCTGACCTTCTATGACGCGGTGATCGCCACTTTGGGCGGGGTCCGTTTTCATACCGGCGACGATTTCGTCGGCTACCGGGTGGGTGACGAAAGCCAGCCGGCCTTATGGATCTGTCATCCCTATGACAAGCAGCCAGCCCGTCCCGGCAATGGGGTTATGGTGGGGTTGCAGGCGCCTTCGCGCGCCGCCGTCGACGCTTTTCATGCCGCCGCGCTGGCCAATGGCGGCTCCTGCGAGGGCAAGCCGGGCTTGCGCGATTATGGCCCCGACGTCTATCTCGCCTATGTGCGCGACCCGACCGGCAACAAATTGTCCGCGGTGTGTTACGGTCCCGCCTAATTCATTCGGAGTCTTTCATGCCTTCCTTCGACATCGTTTCGAAAACCGACATCGCCGAGGTCGACAACGCGCTCGACGGCATCCGCCGCGAGATCGCCCAGCGCTTCGACTTCAAGGGCTCGAAATGCACGCTCGAGCGCAAGGAGAACGATATCACCGTCCTGGCCGATGACGAGTTGAAGCTTCACCAGATCCAGGATCTGATGAAGGTCTATTTCACCCGCCGCCAGATCGACCCCAAGGCCCTCGATTTCAAGAAGGAGGAGCGCGCGGCCGGCGACGCGCTGCGCCAGGTGGTGACGGTGAAGCAAGGCATCGACCGCGAAATCGGCAAGACCCTCATCACCAAGATCAAGGACAGCAAGATGAAGGTCCAGGTCTCGATACAGGGCGACGAGCTGCGCGTCTCGGGCAAGAAGCGCGACGATCTGCAGGAAGCGATCGCGCTCGTGAAGAAGATCGACGTCGATCTGCCGCTTCAATATGTTAATTTTCGGGAATGAGCTGGTCGGGGGCCGGGAGTGCGGCTCCTGCGTCTCCTGCTGCAGTTTCTTCACCATTGCCGAGCTGAACAAGCCGGCAGGGGTTTTGTGCAGCCATTCGATGCCGGGCGGAGGCTGCGACATCTATGGCGATCGGCCCAGCGCTTGCCGCGTCTTTTTTTGCGCCTGGCGCTGTTGGGACGCGGTGCCTGACGATTGGCGGCCCGACCGCACCGGTTTCGTCCTGGGCGGAAGGTTGCTGCCCGAGCGCTTCCTGTCGGTGACCGCGGATCCGACGCGGCCCTACGCCTGGCGGGAAGAACCCTATTACCCCCAGCTTATGGAATGGGCGCGGCAAGCGCCGGCACAGAAGAGCCAGGTGGTGGTTTTTGTCGAAAAGAGAGTGATCGTGCTGCTGCCCGAGGGTGAGCTGGATCTCGGAGTGATCGCCGCCGATGAGGTCGTGATCAGGGACGAGAAGGGCCAAATCAGAAAAGTGAAGAGGCAATAGTGGGGGAGAAATGAAGCGTCGGGGATTGCTGATCGTTGCCGCTCTCTTGGGTGTCCTGAGCGGCGCGGCGGGGGCGCGGGATTATGCGCCTTATCTGCTGATCGGCCCGGCCGACCAGACCCGGCTGGCGGAAGAGGCGGTGGCGAAAGCCGGTCTCAAGGCGGTGACGCTGGCCTTTCTCGGCACCGACGGCCATTGCGCGGTCGGCTGGCGCGGCCTGCATAAGAATTTGCCTGACGACAGCCTGCCCGGCGGCGGCAAAAGCGTCGCCGACTTTACCGCCGGCTTGCAGAGGCAGGGCGTCGCGGTGGTGATCTCCTTCGGCGGCTGGCTGGGGGCCGATCCCGCCGGCCATTGCGACAGTCCGGAAGCCTTGCAGGCGGTCTATCAGCAGGTGCTCGACCTCTATCATGTGACCCAGCTCGATTTCGACATCGAGGGGGCGCCGGTCACCGACATGGCCGCGCATCACCGCCGCGATCAAGCGCTGATCGCGCTGAAAAAGGCCCGTCCCGAGCTGACCATTTCCTTCACCCTGCCGGTACGGCCGCATGGCGTGGCAAAAGGCAATGGGCTGGAAGTGCTGGAGGCGGCGCATGCGGATGGCTACGCGCCCGACATCATCAATTACATGACGATGGATTATTTCTACGATCCGGGGGTTGCCGGCGGCGACATGGCCAGACTGTCGATCCGCGCGCTCGACAACGCGGCGCGGCAGATGAAGGAGCTGGGCCTCGCTTCCAAGCTGGGCGTGATCCCGATGATCGGCCAGAACGACAACAGGTTCGAAATCTTCTCGCTCGATGACGCCAAGGCGCTGAAAGCCTATATCGACGAGAAGCCCGACATCGTCCGTCTCGCCATGTGGTCGGTCGAGCGCGACAATGGCACCTGTCCCGGCAAGCCGGAGGCCTCGGATGACTGCAGCGGCATCGAGGAGGATCCTTGGGCATTCTCCACGCTGTTCCGGCAATGAGGGTGCTGGTGCTCGCATTGAGCTTCCTGGCGGGCGCCGCCTCCGCCGAGGAAGTGGTGTGGATGCTGCCAGCCGTTGCTCCGGCCGTCATCGCCGAAGGCCCGTTCATCGGCCAAGGCGGCACCGAACTGGCGCTGCGCCGGCTGGGAGAGGCCCTGCCGCAATTCCAATGGCGCTATGAGGCCGCGGCGCCCATGCGGATCGTGCATGAGATCGAGCGGCGTCCAGGCGTCTGCGCCTTTGGTCTGGCCAAGACGCCCGAGCGCGAAGAAATCGTGCTGTTCAACAACCGGCCGATGGTTTCACCCGGCTATGGCGTCATTCTGCGGGAAGACCGGCTTGCCGAATTCCACCGTTTCCTCGACGCCGACGGCGCCATCGATCTCGATCGTCTGGCCGAGGCGAAGAACCTGTCGGGCGGCTATCCATTGGGCCGCCCTCGTTACAGCCCCCTCAAGGAGTTCATCGAGAGGAATGGCGGACGTCTTACGGTCGACGGAGATACCGGCCGCCTGTTCCGCCAATTGAAGGCGAAGCGTCTTGATTATCTGTTCGGGGTGCGTGACGAGGCGCTCTATTGGGGGGAAAGCATCAAGCTCATCTCCCTGCCGATCGCTGGAATGCAACGCTTCGGCAAGGGTTACATCGCCTGTTCCAAAGGGGCGGTCGGCGAAGCTGTGATCGCCGCCGTCAACGGCTATCTCGACGACGAAGCCCATTGGGGCGCCTTCCTCGCCCCCTGGGCGCGCTGGCTGTCGCCGGCCGACTTCACCGCGGCGGTGAAATCGCCGGTGATCAGACAAGTCCCGTCAGATAATACAACGCGATGACGACGAACACGGCCGAGGTCTTTATCAGGGTGATAGCGAAGATATCGCGGTAGGACTGCTTATGCGTGAGGCCGGTGACCGCCAGCAGGGTGATCACCGCGCCATTGTGCGGCAAGGTGTCCATGCCGCCCGAAGCCATGGCGGCCACGCGGTGCAGAACCTCGAAGGGGATGCCGGCGGCGGTGGCGGCTTCCTTGAAATGCTCGGCCATGGCGGCCAGCGCGATGCCCATGCCGCCCGAGGCCGAGCCGGTGACGCCGGCCAGGGTCGAAACGGTGATCGCCTCATTGACCAGCGGGTTGGGGATCGCGCTCAACGCATCGCGGATCACGATGAAGCCGGGCAGGGACGAGATCACCGAGCCGAACCCATATTCGGACGCGGTGTTGAGCGAGGCCAGCAGCGAGCCGGCCACGGCCGATTTGCTGCCCTCGATGAATTTGTCCTTGAGGGTGCCGAAGGCGAACAGCGCGACGGTGACGATGCCGAGCACCAAAGCCGCCTCGACCGACCAGATGCCCAGCAGCTTGGCGGCATCCTGGCTGATCGTCTTGCCGCCCTGGACCAGGGTGACGCTGACAGTGCCGCTATAGAGGGCGGGGAAGACATATTTGGTGAAGACCAGATTGCCGATCCCCACCACGAACAGCGGGAGGATGGCGATCACCGGATTGACCAGCTTCACATCCGCCTTGGTCTCGGGTTCGTTGACCAGGGGCGCGCCGGCCGCATAATCCTCGCCGGCGGCCTGGCAGACCTTGCGGCGCCAATTCAGATACAGGACGCCGACGATCAGGATATAGATGCCGCCGATCGTGCCGAGCAACGGGGCGGCGAGGCTGGTGGTGTTGAAGAAGGTGGTGGGGATGATGTTCTGGATCTGCGGCGTGCCGGGCAGGCTGTCCATGGTGAAGGTGAAAGCGCCCAGCGCGATGGTGCCGGGGATCAGGTGCTTCGGGATATTGCCCTGGCGGAACATCTCGGCCGCGAAGGGATAGACCGCGAACACCACGACGAACAGCGAGACGCCGCCATAGGTCAAGAGCGCGCCGACCACCACGATGGCCAGCAGGGCCCGGCTCTGGCCCAATATGCCGATCACCGAGGAGACGATCGAGCGCGCGAAGCCCGACAGCTCGATCACTTTGCCGAACAGGGCGCCCAGCATGAAGACCGGGAAGTAGTTCTTGATGAAGCTGACCATGGCGTCCATGAACAGGCCGCTATAGAGGGGCAGCACCGCCGACGGATCCGTCAACAGCACTGCGCCGAGGGCTGCGATCGGTGCGAACAGGATCACCGAGAAGCCGCGATAGGCGACGAATATCAGGAAGGCCAGTGCGGCCAGGCAGATCAGGAAACTCATGTACGGTCCCTCGCTTTTTTGATTAAGAACCCAAGGCTTTGTTCAGGAGGGCGGCCAGACGGAGGCCTCCCAACAGGATGCGCTTTTCCACCACCGGCCAGGCGCGCTTCTGATAGGCGTTCCCCAGCACGACCGGCGCCGCAGGCGGCGGGGAGCCGATGGCGGCGACGCCAGGATAGACGTAACTCTTCGCGGCGTCGTGCGATTCCATCGCCCAGACCGCGGGGTCGGCTATTTCCATCCCTGGCAGCGCGCCGCGAAAATGCCGGTCGAGATCGTTGGCGGCCTTGACCGAGATCAATTTCGCTTCGGTGTTGGGGGCCTCGGCGGGCTGTTCCCTGATGCCGAAATGATGTTCGAGGATGATCGTGTCCCAAGTCCAATGAAGGTCGAGCGGATAGGGACCGGAGACGGTCTGGCCGAAATAATTCACCGGAACCTTTCCGCCCCCATGATCGCCGGCATTGTCGGCACCGTGCAGCGGCTGGTGCAGATCGCCGACGATATGGACCAGGAATTTCAGCGCCTCGCGCCGCGCCGGCTCGGGCTGCGAGCGGTCGGCCAGGATGGCGCTGAAACGCCGGATCGCTTCGATGGCGCAATTGCCTTGCGGGCAGTCGCGCGCCGGCTGGTAGGACAGGGCGTCGAGCGGAATCGCCACATAGTGCCATGGGCTGGCCTCGGGCCGCTCCTTGCGGATGGTGTCGGGCCAGCTTGCGACCTGATCGAGATGCTCCAGCCCTTCCTCTCCCAGCAATCGGTGCACCTGATCAAGCGTTTGGGGTGTCAGATGATGCTCGGCGATGTCGGCGACCATGGCATGGCCGATCACGCCCCAGGCCAGGCCGGGGGCGGGCAGCAGCAGCAGGCCAAACAGGAAGAGGCGAAACATGGGGGTCTGTCTTGTCTATTGGAATCGAAGGACAAATTGGGGATGTGCTATGATGCCGTCAATGAAGGGCAGAGTGAAGATTTGACGACAGGGGAGAGCCGCTTGTGAAGGATATTCTCGTTCAGCTCGATGGTGGCGAAGTCTCTCCTCGCCGTCTGGATGCCGCCATTCTCCTGGCGAAGCGCTTCGGCGCCCGGCTCACCGGCTTGTTCGCGCAAAAGGAAAGCGACGCCGCCGCCCTGGTGGCGAGACGGCCTGGTGCGCGCCTGCAGGAAGCCGCAGAGGCCAGCAAAAAGAGTTTCGTGACAGCCGCCGCAGCCGCGGGCGTGACCGGGCGCTGGCTGGCCTTGGCGCATGGCGACCCCGGTTTCGTGGTGGCCGAATTGGCTTTCTGCGCCCGCTATTTCGACCTCGTCCTGGTGGGGCAGAGCTCGGGCGATTACCCGCAGCTCCCCGATGATGCGGTGGAACGGGTGATTCTCGAGTCGGGCCGGCCGGTCCTGGTCATTCCGCGCAATGGAAAGGTCGAGCCGCTCGGGGACCGGATCGCGGTCGCCTGGAACGCCAGCCGCGAGGCGAGCCGCGCGCTCCATGACTCCCTGCCGCTGCTTGGTAAGGCAGAAGCGGTGACACTCTTGTCGGTGCCGCGCGATTCCGCGCCATTGCCCGGCGATCTTCCGGAAATGGATGTCATCGGCCATCTTGCCAGCCATGGCGTGACGGCCCGTTTCGAGCGAATCCGGGCCGAAGAGATTGGTGTGATGGATCTTTTGCTGTCGCGCAGCTTCGATCTTGGCGCTGATCTTCTGGTGATGGGGGCGCCGTCCGGATCAAGTTTCGGCAAGGCCAGCGGCACCCGCTTCCTGCTCAAACATCTCACCCTGCCGGTTCTCATTTCCGGGTGAAGCGGTAAGGCTGCACATGCGCAGAAAGCTCCCGACGACATAAGCCACATGATCCTGGATTTCGGGAAGGCTTACGACATAAGTGGGGTTGAGCACCGAGCGGATCTGCATGTTTCCGCGCAGCATGGCGTAGAACAGATCAGCCGCCTGTTCGGGGTGGGCAACGCTGACATCGCCGCGCTTTTCCCAGGCGGCAAGGCGGTCCGCCAGCTTCTTCGTCGATAGGCCCGGTCCGGTGCGATAAAGCAGATCGCCCATCTGCGGCAGGCGGGTGGCCTCGGAACAGATCAGCCGATAGAGAGCCAGACTGCGCGAGTCGAGCACCATGCGCAGATAATGCTCGCCGACCGCCATCAGCCAGCGGGCGATATCCGTGTCGTCGATCTCGATGTCGATCGCCTTGCGCAATCCCAGGGCGCGCGACTCGCAGACGGCGGTCAGCAACCCCGCCTTATTGCCGAACATCTTGTAGAGCGTTTCCTTGGAGCCGCCGGCGCGAGCGACCACCGCATCGATGCTGGTCGCCGCATAGCCGCGTTCCAGAAAGACTTCCATCGCCGCCTCGATGATTTCCTCGTAGCGGCGTTGGCCCCGTTCGGTACGCAAACTGGTCAACGTTATTTCTGCTTCCTGGTCAATCCGGCTGATCCGTACAGTACATTACGGAATGTTTTCTGCCCCAGTCAAGAATTTTTAATGCGAAAATTCAAGGGGTTGGGTCTAGAGAGGCGGCGCAAAAAGCCCAACAGATCAGCAATTCCGTGAAAAACCCCGAATTGGACAGTTGAGAAAAACTATCCGTTGGTGTAGGGTCCGAATAACGAACCGTAACGTACATTACGGTTTCTGATCTTCGTCGATCCGTGGGGAAACGGAGGGCCGGCGGGACACAAGCATCCGAAGGAGAGTCTCCATGAAGTGGCTGCGTAATACCCCTCTGTCCGTCAAGACCGCCCTTCCGGTGGCGCTGATGGCCTTCCTCGCCTGCCTGCTGGCGGCGACCTCGATGTCCTCGCTGGTCAAGGTCGGCACGGCCACGGACGCGGTCTTCGATGGTCCGGTCCGGCAATGGGGTTTGGCGCGCGATGCCCGCGGCAAATATGCCCAGCTCAACATCCAGCTCGATGCCTATCTGCTGGCGCGCAACGACGAGGAGCGCCGCGCGGCGCGGTCCCAGTTCGATCACGATCTGGCGCAGCTGCGCGCCGATCTGCAGGAGCTCGATTCGCTCCAGACCTTGCCGGAGCGCAAGGCCTTGACCGAAAAAACCTTGCGGAATATCACCGAATGCGGTGACGCCGTGGTCTCCGCCTTCACTCTCATGGGCGAGGGCAAGAGCGACGCCGCCTTCGAGCTTCTGCACGGCACCACGGCCCAGCTGGCGGCGGCCAGCCTTCGGAATCTTGGCGAGCTGATCGACGGCTTCAAGGCCGATCTCGGCGTCTCGCGCCGCTCGATCGATGCGGAAACCACCCTTCTCATCCGCCTGATGGCGGCGGTTCTCGTCGTCGGCGTCGCCGTAACTCTGGTGCTGTCGCGCTGGATCGCCCTCGCCCAAATCGTCCGGCCGGTCGCGGAAGTGACTCGGGTATTGCGTTCTCTGGCCGAGGGTGATCTCAGCGTCGCGATCGTGGCCAACGGCGGCACGAACGAACTCGGCGTACTGGCCCGCGCCGCGGAAACCCTCAAGACAAAGCTGGTCGAGGCCGAGGAAACGCGTCGGCGCGAAGCCGAGCAGCAAGCCCTGCGCCTGTCGCGGGCGGCAGAGGTGGATTGTCTGACCTCGACCTTCGACGGGACGGTCTCCTCGATGCTCGCGGTGGTGACCTCGGCACTGTCGCAGCTCGAGCAAGCGGCCCAAATCATGACGGCCGCCTCGACCCAGACCAACGAGCGCTCGGCGTCTGTCGCGGCGGCCAGCGAACAAGCTTCGGCCAGCGTGCAGACCGTCGCCTCCGCGGCGGAAGAGCTCAGCGCTTCGATCGACGAAATCGGACGCCAGGTGGAACGGTCCAACCATGTCTCGCGGGCGGCTGCGGAAGAAGCGCGCCGGACCGACGGCACCGTCAAGAGCCTGGCGGAAAGTTCGGGCCGGATCGGCGATGTGGTGAGCCTGATCAGCGACATAGCCAGTCAGACCAATCTGCTCGCTCTCAATGCGACGATCGAGGCGGCGCGGGCCGGTGAAGCCGGCAAGGGGTTCGCCGTGGTGGCCAACGAGGTCAAGGATCTCGCCAATCAGACGGCGCGGGCCACCCAGGAGATCTCGAAGCACATCACCGGGGTGCAGGAGGTGACTCAGGAGGCCGTCTCGGCGATTGGCGGCATCGTGCAACGCATTCTTGAAATCAACGAGATCGCCGCCGCCATCGCCGCCGCCATCGAGGAGCAGTCGGCGGCCACCGCCGAGATCGCCCGCAATGTCCAGCAGACGGCGGCCGGTACGCAGGAGGTTTCCTCCAATATCGCCAATGTCACCCAGGCCGCGGGCGAAACCGGCGCCGCCGCCACGCAGGTGATGGCCGCCACACGGTCGCTGGCGGGCGAATCGCACAGTTTACGAGAAATGGTGACGGCATTCCTGGCCGATGTTCGTGCCGCCTGAGGAGGACGACATGCTGTGCAATATCAAGCTTCGCCACAAACTTTGCGTTCTACTTCTGCTCTCCTGCCTTGCCGTGCTCGGGGTGGCGATGGGAGCGCTCAGCCTGTCCTGGGATGTCCGGCTCGCTGAGCGCCAGGACAAGCTCAAGGCCATGGTGACTGCCGCCGACGGCGCCCTTGAAATCCTTCAGCGCCGCCTCGAGGCGGAGCGGGCGACGCCCGACGATGCCCTGCAGCAGGCCCGCGAGATGATCTGGACGATGTCGGAGGGGGAGGAGGATCCCTTGTTCATGATCGCTCTCGACGGTACCGCCCTGGTGGTGCCTTCGGTAGAATATGGAACCGCCAATCTGTACGACCTTCGGGACAGCGAAGGTCGCAGCTTCATCCGTGAGGAGATCGAGACGGCCTTGGGAGGCGGCGGTTTTGTCCGCTACAGCATCCCCCGTCCCGGCACGGCGACGCCGGCCGAGAAGATATCTTATGTGAC
>Ga0213872_10001401_pt1 | contig 15886 bp, 13 predicted proteins | sample VelepicomBERX_R2_FD_160071 | JGI IMG/M metagenome (GOLD analysis project Ga0213872, IMG submission 160071) | Rhizosphere microbial communities from Vellozia epidendroides in rupestrian grasslands, the National Park of Serra do Cipo, Brazil - RX_R2 | ecosystem: Host-associated > Plants > Roots >...
TCCACCGCCGCGCACACGCCGGCGGCCGTGGTGCGCTGGATGGCGCTCTGCTCCTGCCCGTTCTCGCGGGTGGCGAAGATCTTGCGGGTGAACACCTCCTGCATCAGCTTGCCCTCGCGCAGGCCGCTGACGGTGACGAAGACCAGCACCACGTCCTGCATCGTCGAGGGCACGCTGCGGCGCAGGATGGTCTTGAGCAGCTCCTGGTCGTGGCGCAGGTCGAGGTCGGCCAGCAGGAACTTCATCCTGGCCTGGTGGCCGGGATAGCGCACCGACTTGTAGTCCAGGTTGCGCACCCGTCCGGCCAGCGTCTCGCACAGGCTGCCCAGGCCGCCGGAGGTGTTGAAGGCTTCGTACTCCACGCCATCGAGCGAGAAATGTTCCAGGTCGGCCAGCGCATCGACCTGCAGGCGCTCTCCATCGCGCAGCGCCTCACAGGGATGGCAATACTCGTTGATGAGCCCATCCACGCTCCAGGTCAGGTTGTATTTCAGTTCATTGGTGGGGAACTGCGGCAGCGCGCCCACCCGCATCTTGATATCGCGCACCTCGTCAAAACCGGCCGCCAGGTGATGTGCGGCGATGCCGATGAAGCCCGGTGCCAGCCCGCACTGGGGCATGAAGGCCACCCTGGCATCGTCAGCCAGTGCGGCAATGGCCCGTGTGGCATGGACATCCTCGGTCAGGTCGAAGTAGTGGGTGCCGGTGTCGCGTGCGGCCGTGGCCACCGTTACCGCCATGTGATAGGGCAGGGCATTGATGACGATGTCGGCGCGCTCCAGCAGCGTGGCCAGCAAGGCCGGGTCGGTGGAATCGAGCAGCGTCTTTTCCACATGCAGCGCCGAGGCGGCCTGGAGCGCCCGGGCATCGCGGTCGGCGAGGGTGACGTTGTAGTCGCCGCTCTCGGAGAGCAGGCGGGCGATGGTCTGGCCGATGTGGCCGGCGCCGAGCAGGACGGTGCGCATGATGACTCTCCCGAAGTGGTGGTCCCGTGGTGGACCATGGCTTCATTCTAGGGAGTCGTCACGACAGAATAAATTGGCAAATCGTCAGAAAGTATGAGGAATTTCGACGATATGTATTGTGATGGTGACGTTATGTAGCATCAACCGGTCCGCGCCACGTCGCCCCGGTCGATCTTGCGGGCCAGGACCACGGAGGTGGTGGTCTTGATGACGCCCTCCATCTCGCCGATCTGGTCCAGTATCTTGTCCAGCTGCTCAGGCGTTGCCACGCGCAGCCAGGCCACGTAATCGAACTCGCCGCTGACGGCGCACAGTTGCTGCACTTCGGGGATGCGGCTGAAGCGGCGGATCACATCGCGCCCGGCCTTGGGCTGCACGGTGATGCCGACATAGGCCTGCAGGCTGGGATCGACCAGGTCGCGTCCCAGCTTCAAGGTATAGCCGCCGATGACCCCGGCCTGTTCCAGTCGGGCGATGCGGGCGATCACCGTGGTGCGCGCCACACCCAGGCGGCGGGCGATCTCGGCCACCGGCTCGCGCGCGTTCAACTGCAGGATGGAGAGGAGCTGGCGGTCGATGTCGTCCAGTTGGTCCAGCCTGATCATGTCCGTTCTCCTCCAGTGGATGCTACACAATGACGAAAGGTCGCTACATTGCGTCAGTGTAGTCCAGGAAGCGGAAAGCATCAGCGGCGCCCTGCAAATGGCGCCGCTTTTCAGGCTGGTCTCGTCCTATTCCGAGGACGGCTTGCCCTTGGCCGGGCGTGGATAGACCCGCAGCACATCGATGGGCTGCGCATAGGAAGAACTCCAGGTCTGTTCGTGCAGCTCGGCCACGCGGCGCGCCATCTTGGCGTCGTGCAGGACCACTTCCAGGTTGCGCGAGTTGTCCAGGTAGCCGCCGGCCCAGTTGCTGGTGCCGATCCAGGCCACCTCGCCATCGATGCTCATGGCCTTGGTATGGATCACCCGCGCGAACGGGATGAAACCACTGGAGGCCTGCGGCAGCGTGACGATGCGGATGTCCACGTTGGGCAGCAGTGCCAGGCTCTGCAGGTAGCGGATGGCCGGTTGCTCGGTGTTCCAGTTCGACACCATCAGCTTGATCTGCACGCCGCGTGTGGCAGCCGCGCGCAGGGCATCGTCGATCACCGCGTAGTACGGACGGGTGTGGTCGGGGCCGTAGGAGAGCGGCGCGTAGTCCAGCAACTGCACCCGTACCTCCTGCCGGGCCTGGCCGATCAGGCGCACCAGTTCGCTCTGGGAATCACCGACGCCGGGAGGATTGAAGGCGTTCGGACTGGCCACCAGGTAGTTGCCGGCCTTGGGATCGGCCGCCACGACGGTGCGGTTGGTCGGTGCAGGGGGCTGGCCGGCGGCAATGGCCGCCTGTGCCGCCCAGTCGATCTCGAAGATCGCCTGCACCTGCGCCGCCACGGCGGCATCGCTGATCTTGAGCCCGGTCTCGTGGATATGCGAGAAGGAGCGCCAGTCGAAGTTCTGGCTGCCGACAAAGGCAGTCTGGCCATCGACCACGAAGTACTTGGCGTGGATGATGCCGTTGCCGGTCATCCTGGCGTAGTCGATCTGGCGGAACTCCAGGTTGGGGATGCGCCTGAGCCTTTCTATCGTGGCCGGCACCGAGGCGAACTCGCCCTTCTTTTCCATCAGGAAGCGGATCTTCACGCCGCGCCGTCCGGCCGCTTCCAGGTGGGCCACGATGTCGTCGAGTGCCTCGCCGTCCTGGCCGGCCACATAGAACTGGCCGATGACGATCTCGCGCCGGGCGCTGTCGAACATTTCCTTCCAGACCAGGGCGGCATCGCGCAGGTCGGGGGTGGCCAGCGTGGTCTCACGCGGGACGGTATGCACCAGCTCGAAACCGGGGATGGAAAATTCCGCACGGGCCGTGCCATGCAGGGTGAGCGCCAGGCCGAATGCGGCGGCCAGGCGCAGGCTCATGCGACGGGGAGCGATCATGATGGTCATGAACCGGTTCAGGCCACGTGCAGCTTGCCGTGCGGTTGCGGGCTGGATTGCGGCTGGCCGCCACGACCCACGCAGGCGCGCAGCATCAACACCTTCAGGTGATCGTTGATGCGTTCGATGCGTTCCTGGAACAGGTTGAAGAAGAACATGCCGACCACGGCAATGCCGATACCCAGCGCAGTGGCATACAGGGCCGTACCGATGCCTTGCGAGACCTGGCCGGGATCGGAGACACCCGAGACCGCCAATGCCTTGAAGGTGTCGATGATGCCCAGGATGGTGCCCAGCAGGCCCAGCAGGGGAGCTGCGGTGACGATGGTGTCCAGGATCCACAGGCGTTGCTGCACTTCACCGCGCTTGGCGATATAGACCGATTCGCTGAAGTCTTCCAGGTCCTTTTCCGAATGCAGGTGGTGCTTCTCGGAGAGGATGTCGGTCACCAGTGCCAGCGGCAGGCTGGGACGCGCGGTCAGCTCGGCCGGCAATTCCTGCACGTGCTGCACCGCGTGGGTCATGGCGCGCTCCAGGCCGGTGGCCTGGCGCATCGTGTAGGCGAAGAACAGGCCGCGTTCGGCGATGACGAAGATGGCCAGCGCGGCGCAGGCATACATCAGGTAGAAAGCCAGTTCGTGGAGTAATTGCATGTTCATGCTTGCCTCTCTTGCAGTTACGGGACGGCGCCACCAATCGGTGACGCCGCCCCCGGGGTTGGCCGCGATCAGAAGTCCGCGGTCAGGGTCACGGTAAAGGTGCGCGGGGCGCCCACGTAGAACGACGGCGCACTGCCGCTGATGCCGTTGACGGTGTTGGCATTGGTGGTGAACTGGCTGCCGCTACCGCTGTTCAGGTTCAGGTATTGCTTGTCGAACAGGTTGTAGGCATTGAGGCGGATGGTCGGCTTCTTCATCCACGAGGTCGATGGCAGGGTGATGCCGGCGCCAGCGTTGAAGACGGTGTAGCCGCCAATGCTGTCGTCGTTGACCAGCGTGGTGTAGCGGTTGCCGGTGTACTTGGCCTGGCCGAACACATACCAGCCATCCTGCTGGTACTGCAGCGACAGGGCCGAGAGCCAGTTCGGGGTATCCGGGAATTCCTTGTCCGAGGTCGGCAGCACCTGGGTGGCGCTGTTGCGCATGTCATCCTTCATCTTGCTCTTGATGTAGGACAGCGAACCATACATCGACAGGTTGCGGGTCAGTGCATAGCCAGACTCCAGCTCGAAGCCCTTGGAGGTCGAGTCGCCGACGTTGTAGTCGGTCTTGCTGTTGGTGTCGGCGTTGTAGGCGCTGGCGATGCGGTTGTGATAATCGATGTAGAACACCGAGCTGGAGAACATCCACTTGTCGGTGTTGTAGCGGTAGCCCAGGTCGTAGTTCCAGGAGGTTTCCTTGTCCACCGGCACGGCGCGCTGGGTCGCGCCGACCAGCTGGCCGTTGACGATGCTGCCGCCCGAGAGCAGGTTGAAGTACGAGAAGTTGCCCGGCGCCTTGAAGTTCTTGGCGGCGTTGAAGAAGACCGACTGCTTCTCATCGAGCTGGAAGCGCAGACCCAGGCTGGGCAGGAAGTCGGCATAGGACTTCTTGACCTTGTAGTAGCCGGCGCTGGCGTTGCTGGCCGTGCCGCTGGTGGAGCCGCTGCTCGGATAGTTGGTGAAGTCCCGATCGATGGAGGAGTAGCGGCCACCCACCTGCACGTTGAGCTTGTCGTTCATCAGGTTGATGCTGTCCTGCAGGAAGATCGACTGGGCCGTGCTGATGGTCATCGTATCGCGGTATTGCAGTACCGAACCATCGGCGTTGCGCAGCCACTGGTCGGAATTCTCCAGCCACAGGTCGGCGATGTTGCCGTTGCTGTCGACGGGGCTGAAGGGACCATTTTGCTGCTGGCGTGAGCGCTCATACCAATAACCGGCCATGAGTTTGTGGTTGTCGAGCTGCTGGTTGAACTTGAAGGTCACGCCCGGACGGAAGGTCTTCTGTACGCTGCCCTGGTAGGCGTAGACGGTATCGAGGCGGTCAGCATCGCCGTTGATGTCGCGCACACCGCCGCCGACCTGGCTGGCGCCGGCGACGCCGCCTTCCTTGACATTCTGCAACTGGTTGCCGCCTGTGCCGAAGCCATACCAGAAGTAGGGATCGACATCGATGCTGGAGGTCGGGCTCAACTGGAAGTGGCCGTTGACCGTGGCCAGCCAGTTCTTGAACGGGTTCAGGCTATAGGCATAGTAGTTGTCGTTGGCGATGCTGGCGTTGGGGCCGTAGGTGGTGTCGTTCTGCGCCGTGCCGGCCACCGCCGGCTGGTGCACCGGCGCCCTGGTGCCGAAGTCATAGCCGGTGCCGTACTGGGCGATCTGCGCCTTGGTCAGCGAGCGGTAGTTGTTGTTGATAGCCTTGTTGTACAGGATGCTGCCGTTGATGAAGCTGCCCTGGCCGAGATCGAGGTTGGCGCCGAAGTCGACGTGGTCCTTGATCGCGCCGCCCGCACCCTTGAACTTGTCGGCCGTGGTCTTGGAATAGGAGAGGAAGAACTTGAAGCGGCCATCGAAGAGCTTGCCGGAATCGAAGCGGACATAGCGTTTCCAGAGGCTGTTGGAACCCAGGACATTGGTGACGCGGATGCGACGCTCGTCCTCCGGTGCACAGGTGGTCATGCCGATGTTGCCGCCGGTGGCGCCCACGTGCGGCGCTTCGGTATCGGTCGAGCCTTGCGTGACGAAGATGTTGCACAGGTTCTCGGCGTCGGTGTATTCCTGCGGGTAGACCGCGTAGTTGCCGGAGTCATTGACCGGGGCACCGTTGATGGTGAAGCCGAGCTGGTCGCTGTTGAAGCCGCGCACGCGGATGTTGCCGCCGAACAGGCCGGTGCCGTCGTTGTCGTAGGTATTGACGCCCGGCAGCAGGTTGATCATCTGGTACGGGTTGCCGTTGGATGATTGCTTTTCGATGTAGTCGCGATTGACCGAGCTGCGCGCCTTGGGCGATTCCTCGGCCTGGATCAGGCCGGTGGCGGCGGCCGTGCCGCTGCTGCCCTGTACCGTCACGGTGCCCACGTCGGTGGTCGGCGTGGTCTGCGCGAAGGCCGGTGCACCGGCCACGAAGAGCCCCGATATCAGCAAGGATAACCGGGTGAGTTTGCATTGCATGTCATGTTCCCCTGAGTTTATTGGATTGCGTGATGAAACGTAGTTATGCCTGGTAAGTACGTCATGGCCGGTCCGGCATCAGCCCGGCACGAATTCCAGTTCTGCCGTGAAACGGTGCGTGGCGGCGTCACCGAATGCACCTTCCGGGAAACCGGTGAAGCTGGCGCGGTTGATGGTCTTGCGGGCGGCGTCGTCGAGCAGCATGGAGTTCGACGAACCCTCGATGCCCTGCTCGACCACGCTGCCGTCACGGCGCAGCACGAACCACACGCGCACCCGGCCTTGCGGGCGCAGCTGGCTGGCTTCGCGACCGGTGGGATAGCGCTTGATGCTGTTGAGATGGGCGCGCAACTGGGCCACGTACTGGGATTCGATATTGGCGGTATCGGGCGGCGGTGGCGCCGGTGGTACTGGTGGTGCAGGCCGCGTGGGCGTTGCCGCCGGGGCCGCCGCTGGCGTGGTCGGCGCACTGGGCTGCGGCTTGGCCGCTGCCAGCAGCGGGGCCTCGGTAGTCGGCATGGCCGGCTCGATGGGCGCGCTCACCGGTTTGGCCGGGGCGGGTTTGCTGACCGGCTTTGGTGTTTCCTGCTGCCTGGGCAGTGGTACCGGCTTGGGTGGCGGCGGGGTCTCCACCTTGGGTTGCGGTACCGGCGGTGGTGGTAGCTCCATCAGTGCGATCTGCACCGGCTGCGGGTCTTCGTGGCGCTTCAGTTCGCTCGCCTTCTGCACGCCGGCCACGACCAGCGCCAGCAGCACCAGCAGCGAGGGCAGGGTCGCCAGCGGCTCGCGGAAACGAAAAAGGAAAGGTGTTCCCATGATCACGGCTTGCGGGTGGCAATCGAGATGGAATCGAAGCCGCCCTTCTTGAGCGTGTCCATCACATCGACCAGGCGCTGCACTTCCACGCCGCGGTCGCTGTTGATGATGAGGTTGAGTTTCTCGCCCTCCTTGCGCAGCTTGTCCAGGCGCCCGGTGAGCGCCTCCAGGCTGGTGTTCTCGCCATCGACCTGGATCACGTCGTCCCGGGCGATGGTGATGACGGCCTTGCTCTGCGGCTTGAGATCCTGGGCGGTGGACGAGCTGGGCAGCTGGGTCTTCAGGCCCAGTGCTGGAATCACGTTCAAGCTGATCAGTACGAAAAAGACCAGCAGGAACATCATCACATCGATCATGGGAATGATCTCGACGCGGGCCTTCCGTTTCTTGGGTTCATCCCAGCTGCGCATGCTGCAACTCCTCGAAGCTTCGTTATATGATTCATAGCGCTATAGTTTTTATAGCGATGCGCAGCGTAACGAGGAATTGTGTCGTGCGTATTACACCGTGCGGAATTGGTCAGGAAGTTCGGGCCGCAGGGACCGCGCCTATGTGCGCCCTGCGCGTGCGGGGCGCACATAGGCGCATCATCGACGTGTCATCGACGCGGCAGGGGCAGCAGCGACAGCAGTATCTTGCAGAGGTAGACCACCAGCAGCGAGCCGCACAGGTCGCCGATGGACATGACGATCAGTCCGCTCCAGAAGTGCGGGTAGATGCCGCGCATGACGAACCAGGTCAGCTGGAGCAGCGGATTGGAGAGCGCGTAGAGGAGGATGCAGGCCATCAGCCGGGTCGTGGTGAGCTTGTCCAGGTTGCGGCCCAGTTCCATGCCCGAGAGCGTGAGGCGATAGGCCAGATAGGGGGCGACGGCCGAGATGATGCAATACCCGGCCGCCGTGACCGTGTCATGCGGGAACAGGCGGTAGGTCGACGTGGTCAGCAGCGAGCCCAGCAGCAGGCCGACGCAACCGGCTTCGGCGAAGAGCAGGGTGCAGATCAGCCTGACCCCGGCCGGGAGGTAGACCCAGGCAATGCCCTCGGAGAACTCGGTCTGGCGAAACAGCCACTCGTTGAGCGTATAGAAAATGAAATAGCAAAGTACCGTCCCGGCCGCTGCGGCAAGATGGGTGCGCAAGGTGGTGCGGGATTCGGGCTGGGCTGGCATGACGGCAATGGCGGCGATGGCGGCGAAGGCAGGACATCCGGGACGGCGCGTATGTTACCCATTTCGCCCAGGCTATGCACCGTGCCATTTTGCAACTGTGGTGCGCTGGCGTCGTCGCGGCGCCGTGCCATCGGTCCTCACGCGCCGGGATCTTGCACTTCCGGGCAGGCTGGGCGTATGATTCGCTATCAAATCTGGAACAAATAATTTGACGCCAGGCAGTGCCATCGCTGATGCGTGTAGCGAAACAATAAAGATAACGACAAACAACGCCATCGTCATGGGTAAAAACAAGAGGCCGGCAGATATCTATCTGCGTTTTCTGCAACTCGCCGAAGCATTGCGGGGTTTGCCATCGCTGCCCAAGCTGGACCCGCTGGAGGACCGGATCCTGGCCTTCATCGCCCGTGCCGGCCAGGAACAGCAGCGCCTGTCGGTGCGCGACCTGATGGCGCAAAGCGAATTCGGCTCGCCGGCGATGCTGCATGCCCGCCTGAAATCCATGCGTGAGAAGGGATGGATCGTGCTGGCCGATACCGAAGATCCGCGTCGCAAGCAGGTCGAGCTGAGCCAGGCCGCATGGCTGCATTTCGACAAGCTCTCCAAGTGCCTGCTGCAGGCCACGCGCGACAAGTAATCCTGGTCCGTCACGACCAGGGTTGTCATCACCCGGACACACAAGTCCGCTAGGCTGCGGCCTGGCCTGCCGCGACGGCGGGCCGCCACCGGATTCTTCCATGCGTACCGTCCACCTGTTCCGTCTTGCCGGCCTGCTGGCCTGGTCTGTCCTCTGCGCCCTGGCGCTGCCGGCGCGCGCCGCCGATCCGCACAAGCTCTGGGAGATCGTCAGCCAGCAATGCGTGCCCGGCATGCAGGCCCAGGGCCAGCCGCAGCCTTGCGCGCTGGTGGACCTGGAACATGGCTTCGTGATCCTGAAGGACATCATCGGCCCGGCGCAATTCCTGCTCATGCCCACCCGTCGCATGAGCGGCATCGAGAGTCCCGAACTGCTGGCGCCGGATGCGCCCAACTACTGGGCCTATGCCTGGCAGCAACGCACGCGTGTGGCGCAGGCGCTGGGACGTCCGCGCAGCGATGAACAGCTGGGCGTGGAAATCAATTCCGCCGCCGGACGCTCGCAATTGCACCTGCACCTGCACATCGACTGCATGCGCCGCGACGTGGCCGCCAGCCTGGGCGACCATCGCGACGATCCCCTGCGGCAATGGCGCGCCTGGTATTTCGAGGGGCATCGCTACTGGGTCATGCGCCTGCCCGCCGATGCGCTGGAGCACGACAATCCCTTCAAGCTGGCTGCCGACCGCAGTGCCTATGCGGCCGCCAACATGGCCTCGCAATCGCTGCTGCTGACCGGTGCGCGCTTTGCCGATGGCAGTGCGGGATTGTTCCTCATCAACATGCCGGTCAACTTCGATCTGCAGGAGCAGGGCAGCGCCGAAGTGCTGATGGACCACGACTGCCGCTGGTAGGCGCAAGCCGCCGCGTCAGTCCGACAGCTCCTGCACCAGGCGGTCGAACACCAGCCGCAGCCGTGGCGGCACCGGGCCGCGCTGGGGGCGATAGAGATACATGTCCCAGGGCTCGGGCTCATGGTCGGTCATGACCGCTACCAGCCGTGCGGCGGCGATGTCCTCCTCGCACAGGAAGCCGGCGATCTGGCCGATGGCCACGCCATCGCGCACCAGCCGGTATTCGGCCTCGGAGTCATCGCACTGGAAGCGGGCCTGCTCGGCATTCATCTGGCGGTCCCCTGAAAACATCCACGGCCATAGCCGGCCGGTGCCGCGATCGAGCATGGCGGTACAGGGCAGGGCCTGCAGCTCCTGGATGGTCGATGGCCGGCCGTGCTGACGCAGGAAGCGCGGTGTGGCCACGACGTGAAAGCGCGTCTTGCCCAGGCGCCGCACCACGAAGCGATTGTCGCGCAGCGCACCGACGCGGATGCCGATATCGATCTTCTCACCCACCACATCGGCACGCTGGTCGGTCAAGCGCAGGTCGAAACGCAGGCCCGGATGCTCCCTGGCCAGCTTTTCCACGAGCGGCAACAGGCGATTGCGTCCCAGTGCCGATGGCGCGGCCAGCCTGACCAGGCCACTCATCTCATCGGCAGGGCCGGGCGAGTGCCCCTCGAAGAGACCGTCGAGCTCGCGCAGGCTGGCGCGGGCGCGCTCGGCCAGCGCTTCGCCGAAGCTGGTGATGCGCACCTGGCGGGTATTGCGGTGAAACAGCATCTCGCCCTGCAGGCGTTCCAGTTCCTGGATGGCGCGGGTGACGGCCTGCGGCGAGATCCCGAGGCGAACGGCGGCGTCCTTGAAGCTGCCGGTATTGGCGGCGGCGCAGAAGATGCGCAGCATTTCCAGTCGGTTCAGCATGATGGTTCCATAAAGTGGAATTGTGAAAGTCTAACATTTCCATTGTTTGACATAGTCGCGCTCCCCATAATCCTTTCCATCAACCCGCGGCACTGCCGATGGCACGCTGCACTCATCCACAGGAAAGGACTGCATCATGAGCAACAACATCAAGGACAAGGTCGTCATCATCACCGGCGCCAGCAGCGGCCTGGGCGAAGCCACCGCACGCCATCTGGCCAGCCAGGGCGCCCGCCTGGTGCTGGGTGCGCGCCGTACCGAACGCCTGCAGCAGCTGGTGGCCGAGATCACCGCCGCCGGCGGCCAGGCCATCGCCGTGACCACCGACGTGGCCCGCCGCGAGGACGTGGAAGCCCTGGTTGCCAAGGGCGAGCAGCACTTCGGCCGCATCGATGTGCTGGTCAACAATGCCGGCATCATGCCGCTGGCCCCGCTGATCAAGACCAAGGTCGACGAGTGGGACCGCATGATCGACGTCAACATCAAGGGCCTGCTCTACGGTGTGGCGGCCGTGCTGCCGCGTTTTGCCGCACAGGGTTCGGGCCATGTGATCAATGTGGCCTCGGTGGCGGGTATCAAGGTCTTCGCCGGCATGGGAACCGTCTACAGCGCCACCAAGTTCGCCGTGCGCGCCCTGACCGAGGGCTTGCGCACCGAAGCTCCGGAGGGCGTGCGCACCACCATCATCTCGCCGGGGGCGGTCGATTCCGAACTGAAGACCCACAGCAGCGACGCCGAGACCTCGGCCGCCGTGCTGGCCTGGTACGAGGCCAACCAGATCCCGTCGGACTCGGTGGCCCGCGCCATCGCCTATGCCATCGACCAGCCTGCCAACGTGGATATCAGCGAGGTGGTCCTGCGCCCGGTGGCCCAGGAATTCTAAGTTTTCCACAGGCCGCCTGAAAAGGCGCCGGGACGGCAGCGATGCCGCCCGGCGCTTTTTGTCCTTGCGGCATGGTCTGCATAGCCCGGATTGTCCGGATTGTCGGTTATGCAATGATTCCTGCAAGGCATGTTGCTTGCTTCAAACGCTGTCGGTGTCCCGTGCAGACAAGCACGGTGCTTTTCTATATGATTGCCGGCCCGAAAAGAAGGAGTAATCGATGGCGAATGCGTGCGGTGTGGATTTCGGTACTTCCAACTCCACCGTCGGCTGGCTGCGGCCCGATGCCGGGAATTCCCTGCTGCTGCCGCTGGAAGAAGGCCGGGCGACGCTGCCATCGGTCGTGTTCTTCAACGCCGACGAGAACGAATTCAGCTACGGCCGCGCCGGCCTGGGCGAGTACCTGGCCGGTTACGAGGGGCGCCTGATGCGGTCGCTCAAGAGCCTGCTGGGTTCCGGCGCCATCGATGGCCAGACCGAGGTGGGCGGCCGGGCGCTACCCTATCGCGGCCTGCTCTCGCAATTCATCGGCGAACTCAAGAAGCGCGCCGAGCGTGCCGCCGGCACCTCCTTCTCCAAGGTGGTGCTGGGGCGTCCCGTGCATTTCGTCGATGACGACGCCAGCGCCGACCAGCTGGCCCAGGACACGCTGGAAGAGATCGCCCGCGACGTCGGCTTCAAGGAAATCGCCTTCCAGTTCGAGCCCATCGCTGCCGCCTTCGACTACGAGTCGCGCATCGACAAGGAAGAACTGGTCCTCATCGTCGATATCGGCGGCGGTACTTCCGACTTCTCGCTGGTGCGCCTGTCTCCCCAGCGCGCCGCGCGCCAGGAGCGCCGCGACGATATCCTCGCCAATGGCGGCGTGCACATCGGCGGCACCGACTTCGACAAGTATTTCAGCCTGGCCTGCGTGATGCCGCTGCTGGGCCTGGGCGGCCGCCTGCAGGGCAATGCCGAGATCCCCTCCAGCTATTACTTCAACCTGGCGACCTGGCACACCATCAACCAGCTCTATACCCGCAAGGTCTGGCAGCAATTGCAGGACGTCGGCCGCGAAGTGGCCGACCGCGAGCGCTTCGCGCGCCTGCTGGACGTGGTGGAGCAACGCTGCGGCCACTGGCTGGCGCTGCAGGTGGAGAGCGGCAAGATCGCCCTGTCCACCGCCGAGAGCACCCTGCTGGACCTGGAACGCCTGCGCAAGCCCGAGCAATTGCAATTGCAGCGCAGCGACTTCGACGCCGCCGTCGATCACCTGGTGCAGTCGGTGGAACAGACCGTGTTGTCGCTGTTGCAGCAGGCTGGCCTGAAGGCCGACGATATCGACAGCGTCTTCTTTACCGGCGGCTCCAGCGGCGTGCGCCTGCTGCGCGAACGCATCGCGGCGCTGGCGCCCAACGCCCGCCACGTGGAAGGCGACCTGTTCGGCAGCATCGGCAGCGGCCTGGCCATCGACGCCGCGCGCAAGTTCGGCTGAGGCCGCAGGCAACTACAGCATCGCCAGCGGCTGCTTGCGTCGCGGTGGCGGGAAGGCCGCATCCAGTTCCTTGAGATCGTCGTCGGTGAGTGCCATGTCCAGGCAAGCGCGATTGAGCCGCACATGCGCCTCGTCGGCGGCCTTGGGTATGGCCATCACGCCCGGCCGGCGCAGCACCCAGGCCAGCGCCACCTGTGCCGGCGTCGCTCCGTGTCGTTGCGCCACCGCCGCCAGAGCGGCGTTGCGCAGGATGCGGCCCTGCTCGATGGGCGAGTAGGCCATCACGGCCACGCCCCGCTCCAGCGATTGCGGCAGCAGGTCGAATTCGATACCCCGCCGCGACAGGTTGTAGAGCACCTGGTTGCACAGGTACTTGTCGCCGTGCGGCTCTTCCAGCAATTCGTCGATGTCGTCGCTATCGAGGTTGCTCACGCCCCAGCCACCGATCTTGCCCTGGGCCTGCAGCGCCTGCATGCCCTCGACGGTGGCCGAGAGCGGATGGGTGCCGCGCCAGTGCAGCAGGTAGAGGTCGATGCGCTCGGTTCCCAGGCGCTTGAGGCTGGCCTCGCAGGCGGCGATGGTGCCACGCTTGCTGGCATTGTGCGGCAAGACCTTGCTGACCAGGTAGACCTCATCGCGGCGCCCGGCGATGGCGCGTCCGACGATGCGCTCGGCCCCGCCCTCGCCATACATCTCGGCCGTATCGATCAGGGTCATGCCCAACGCCATGCCGGCCTGCAGCGCGCGTACCTCGGCGGCGGCCTGCGCTGCGGACTCACCCATGTTCCAGGTACCCTGGCCCAGGACGGGCACACGGTCGCCATTGCGCAGCGTGATCAGCGGGATCGGCTTCATGGGATGGACTCCTTGGCGTGGATGGCACGGGGGATCATTAGAACGCATTTTTGCCTTCGTTTCATCCCGCAGCGCATAGGGCGACCGGATGATGCTCGCTGGCAACGCCGACAGTGACAGTCCGAGCCGCCGGCGCATTGTGGCGGCCGGCAACTACTGGCATGATCGCAGCCAATATAAGATTCCAGGGGGGAAGTCCATGCTGCGTCGTCTGCGTACCGCCTTTGCCAGGCACTGGGCCCGCTGGCTGCTGGCGCTGGTGCTGACCGGTGTGGCGGGGGCCGAGGTCACGGGCATGTTACCCCGTCAGCTGGTGGAGCGGCTGGACCTGTTCTTCTACGACCTGCGCATGCGCGTGGCCAAGCCCGACCTCGATCCGCGCATCGTCATCGTCGACATCGACGAGAAAAGCATCGCCGCGCTGGGCCGCTGGCCCTGGAGCCGCGACGTGGTGGCGCAACTGGTGCGGCAGATGACCCAGACCTACCAGGCGCAGTCGGTCGGTTTCGACGTGGTCTTCGCCGAGCCCGACACCAGCTCCGGCTATGGCCGCCTGCAAGACCTGGCCCATGGCGCCCTGAAGGATGTGCCGCAACTGGCGCGCCAGTTGCAGCTGCTCAAGCCCGAGATGGACTACGACGCGCGCCTGGCCGCGGCCTTGCAAGGCCAGCCGGTGGTGCTGGGCTACAACCTCTCCAACGATCCCGGCGCCATCGCCAAGGGACAATTGCCGGCCCCCGTCTTCAGTGTTGGCGACCTGGGCGGACGCCGGCTGGAGACGATAGGCTGGCGCGCCTATGGCGCCAACCTGCCGCAACTGCAGGCGGCCGCGCGCGCCGGTGGCTTCTTCAATCCCGTCACCGACGACGATGGCGTGATCCGTGCCGTCCCGCTGATCTCCCAGCTGGGCGAGCATTTCTATGAATCGCTGGCGCTGGCCACGGCGCGGGTGGCCTTGAACGGCAAACGCGTCAAGCCCGTCTTTTTGCAGGACGAGACCGTATTCTCCGGCGACCAGGTACGTGACTACGGTGCGCTGGCCGGCATTGCCGTCGAGCTCAGGCCGCAGCCGCTGTTCATCCCGGTCGAACGCAAGCTGACCACGCTGGTCACCTACCGTGGACATGGCGGGCCCGGTGGTGGCGCCTTCCGCTACGTCTCGGCCATCGACGTGATGCACGGCAGCTATCCGCACGACCAGCTCGATGGCCGCATCATGCTGGTCGGCACCACCGTGCCCGGCCTGAACGACTTGCGGGCCACGCCGGTCAGCCCGGTCTACCCGGGCGTGGAGATCCACGCCAACCTGGTGGCCTCCATCCTCGACGAAGACTTCAAGGCCAGGCCCGATTTCGCCCAGGGCTTCGATCTGCTGCAGGTGCTCGCGGTGGGCCTGGTGCTGGGCTTGCTGCTGCCGCTGCTGGGGCCGTTGTGGTCCATCGTGCTGACGCTGGTCACGGCGACCGGGCTGGGCGGACTCAACTTCTGGCTCTACCACAGCGCCGGCCTGGTGCTGCCGCTGGCCACCGCCTTGTTGCTGGTGGGCGCGCTGTTCATCTGCAACCTGGGCTGGGGTTATCTGTTCGAGTATCGCAACCGCAAGGCCATCGTCAACCTGTTCGGCGAATACGTGGCCCCTGAGCTGGTAGCCGAGATGGCCGCCAATCCGGCCAGCTACAACATGGACGGCGAGATCCGCGAGCTGACCGTGATGTTCTCGGACGTGCGCGGCTTCACCACCATCTCCGAGAGCCTGCAGCCCAACGAGCTGCGCGAATACATCAACGTCTACCTGACGGCGATGTCCGAAGACATCCGCGGCAATCGCGGTACCCTGGACAAGTACATCGGCGACGCCGTCATGGCCTTCTGGGGAGCGCCGCTGGAGTTGCCCGACCACGCCGCACGGGCCGTTGCCACCGCGCTGAAGATGCAGCAGACCACGCTGTCGCTCAATGAGGAATTTGCCCGTCGCAACTGGCCGCCGCTGAAGATAGGCGTGGGCCTGAACACCGGCCAGATGCGCGTGGGCGACATGGGCTCCAGGATCCGCCGCGCCTATACGGTCATGGGAGATGCGGTCAACCTGTCATCGCGCCTGGAGTCGATCACCAAGGTCTATGGCGTGGGCGTGCTGGTGGGCCAGGCCACGCGCCAGGCCGCGCCGCAATTTGCCTACCGCGAGCTGGACCGGGT
>Ga0213872_10001402_pt1 | contig 15883 bp, 13 predicted proteins | sample VelepicomBERX_R2_FD_160071 | JGI IMG/M metagenome (GOLD analysis project Ga0213872, IMG submission 160071) | Rhizosphere microbial communities from Vellozia epidendroides in rupestrian grasslands, the National Park of Serra do Cipo, Brazil - RX_R2 | ecosystem: Host-associated > Plants > Roots >...
CGGCGATTTTGTCGATTCGCTTGCTAAATCCACAGGGCAGACATTCGAGGAATTCGAAGCCGGCTTCTTTGAGACGGTGCGCCCGACATCCTTGATCAAGCGGTTCGCGACGCCGGAAGAGGTCGCTGCAATGGTGGCCTATATCGCCAGCCCCCTGGCTTCGGCGACAACCGGGGCGGCATTGCGCGTCGACGGCGGGGTGGTGAAGAGCGCGTTTTAAAGTTGCTCTGGCAGGGCATGCGGGAAAAATAAGGCCTCACGGGGAGGCGCCACGACGTGGGGCGAAGTCTTGGCGGCCTTGGGGATTGCGAGGCTATCGACTCGTTGTAGAGAGACGGATATCGCGTGACGATGCGCCGGCGTCGACGCTGCTGTCCGCTACGAATACCCAGTCGCTCTTATCGCTATCCCAAACGCTTTGCAGTTTCGGCGATATGGTCATGCTGACTGTGCGCGTTTCGCCCGGCTGCAGAGAAATGTCGAGGTCGGTTTCATATTCATGCTGTCTTTGCCTTGGCAATTTCTGTTTATCCTCGTGCGGGAAAGCGAACATTTTAAGCCGCGGTTCTATATTGTCGGCATTGCGATGCAGGCTGCATGGAGACGATAATGGAAACCTTGAATTCACTCAAGCGTACACAACAGGAGAACCCATGTTTGATCACGTTAAATTCGGAGTCAGCGACTTTGCGGCGAGCAAAGCGTTCTTCCTCAAGGCGCTTGAACCGCTCGGCATCGTCGCCGGCGCGGAGGGAGAGCCGACCTATGGCATCGAACTTTGCGGAAAGGGCATTGCTTCACTGATCCTGTTCCAGACTCGGGAAAAGCCGGCGCATCTTCACCTGGCGTTTGTGGCCGAGAATCGGCAACAGGTCGACGCTTTCTATCGTGCGGCGCTGGAGGCCGGCGGCAAGGACAATGGTGCGCCCGGCCTGCGTCCGCAGTACAGCGGGAGATACTATGCAGCTTTCGTCATCGGTCCGGACGGGCACAACATCGAGGCGGTTTGCCACGAATCCTAGGCACGGCAGGCCCGGGAAAATGAAGAAATACCCGTGCCGGTATTTCCATCTAGAGCTTGAGCTTCAATACCGCGGCGCCCACGGCAGCGTAAAGCGCTTCGCTTTTGTCGATGGCGGGATGCAATGGAACCCGCAGCGGGGCCGGATACTCGCCATGACCATCCCTTGAGCTTGTGTTTTTTGGCCCGGGTGGCGTCACATTCGCTAGCCACAACGGATGAAACAGATACTGTCAGAAATGACAGTAATTTCCCCATATTTTGTTTATTGCGTTGAGGTAATATTTGCGGTTTGAATTCATCTATAAGTGACTCACAAGCACGGCAGCACTACAAAAGCGAGAACTTGTTTTGGGGACGAGATGAGGATTATCACCGCGGGTATTATGCGATTTCAAATTTTGATGTTGTCGGTAATTCTGGCCGGATGCGGAGGGGCGGCCGATTCGGTAACCGGGTTGTTCAGCCAGAGTAAACACCTGGCGCGCGACGATAAGACGGCAATCACGGACGCCAGTTACCAAGACGTGGTGGAGCAATTGTATGTGGCGTATTACGGCCGCCCCGCCGACCCGGCCGGTTTGGCATACTGGGAAAGCGTGCTGCATGCGGCCAATGCGCCCACCAGCATTGCGGGCCTCAACACGGTTTATTCGACACCGGCCATCAAGGCCATCGTGGACAGCTTCGGCAACAGCTCGGAATCTCAAGCGTTGTACGGCACGGGAAATTCTTCCGGTTTCATTAACGCGATCTACCAAAACATCCTGGCACGCTCCACGTCGACCGACCAGGCCGGCGCAAATTACTGGGCAGGATTGCTTTCCAACGGTTCCATGACGCAGGCCCAAGCCGCTTTGGCGATCCTGGCTGCCGCTGCCGGCGAGCCGACTACGAGTGCGGACGAGCAGGTGGTGGCGAACCGCCTTGCCATGGCCGACGTGTTTACCGGTCAGGTAAGCAGTCAGAATGCAGGGGGCTCCTATAGCGGCGCGAACGCGAACTCAAATGCGCGCGCCATGCTGGCCCAGGTGAACAGCAATACCGACGCGACCACCTTTGCGGCGGCCGCCGCGTCAACGCTGGCGGCGATTGTAAATCAGGCGGTATTCGAAAGCACCGCCTTGAACGGAGGCGAGGGCGCGATATACGGCAATCTTCCGTATGGCGGCGGCACCATGGTATCGGGCACGAATTTCATCTATGCCGAAACCATCAACGCGCTCAAGCAGTCGCCATCGACTGGGGCTCAATTCGCAATGGAGGCGGATGCCAGCCTTGACTCCGCCCTGACAGTGCCCGGCGAAGGCAGTTCGCGGGTCTTGCATAACGGTCAGATTACATTGTTGCCCGGTCTCGCCCAGCGCCGAGTCACTTATGTCGGCAGCGACGTTCAAGTGGACCGCCTGGCAACCGATGGAACGACGGTGCTCTATTCGAGCCATTTTTTCAATTACAGCTCGCTACCGTTGTCTGGTCCGATGGAAAATTCGCCCGAAGAAATGCAGGCAACGGTACCGATCAGCCAATGGATCGTTTACAACAACTTTGCCGCCAACGCGCAATGGCAAAGTGGAGCAGCCTACATAAAGAAGCAGGGGATGCGCAACGGCGATTACTATGAGGTGTCTGACTGCACCAATGTCGCCTCCCCAACTTATACGACGGGGAACCAGCCCACGCCTTGCCTGACCGGCGGCTCGCTCGCCAGCTTTTTCCCGTTCAGCCTGGTCGACCAGGACAATCATCCCAACGAAACCTATTTCGCCGGTGACGGCACCATTTCGACTATTCAGGGCTTGACCATGTGGGTCGCCAATTCGCCGATGGGGCCTGGCTTGTCCTCCACTCAGGACTATCGCTTTTTCGTCGAATTGAACGGCAACGTCTACATGGGCTATTTCGAAAAGGATGGCACACAGTACTATTACCCAAACGCCGACGGCACCAGTGTCAATTACGTCATTACCTTGAACCAGGCCGCAGTGGCCAGCGTGCAAAAGGGGATTATTTCCGGCGCATCGCTTCCCGGTTCGCAAGCCGGTCTGGCGACTGCCGTGTCCTCGATGTCTGATCTGTTCGGCATCGGCGGCACGGGGACCAATGGTTCCCTGTCTCCGGCTGATCTTCGGAAACATTACAATGTTCCCTCGAGTCTGACCGGTGCGGGACAGACTATCGCGATCGTCGATGCTCCCGGTAGCGGTAATGTTGCCGATGACTTGAATACTTACAGCCAATACTACGGTCTACCACAGTGCAATAGTGCGAACCCCTGCTTCCAACACATAGATCTGTCGAATGGCGCAGCGATAGACGGCACCAAGGATTGGGGGAGCGAAATCGAGCTCGACACACAGATGGTGCACGCGATGGCTCCGGGCGCGACCATCATCCTGGTAACAGCCGCAAGCAGTAATGGAAGTGATTTGCAGGCAGCAGTGAATTATGCGGCCAACCTGCCCGGAGTAACAGCGGTATCGATGAGCTTCACCGTATCGTCGGGTTTCAGCTACGCTCAGGAAGCAGTCTTTGCGGGCTACCAGGCGCGCGGCTGGCCGGTGTTCTTTGCCAGCAGCGGCGATTCCGGCCACCAGACCTACGCGCCCTATCCGGCCGAATCTCAATACGTCACGTCCGTCGGTGGTACCCGCATCAATTCGGTGACTTGGAATTCGCCGTCAAGTGAAACCGCTTGGCAGTATTCCGGGGGTGGCAGGAGTTTCTGGGTGTTGGCCCCGGACTGGCAGCTGACCACGATACCGGTGCCTTACCTGCTCTCGAACACTAGTTCACGCGCCGTGCCGGATGTAGCCGCGGTCGCAGATTTCAAGTACAGCGCAGTCTCGGTCTATTACAAGGACAACTGGGTGCTGATGGGGGGAACCAGTGCCTCGGCGCCGATTTGGGCAGGGATATCGGCGCTGCTGGGCCAATATCTGGCCAACCAAAATATCTCGCTTTCGAATCTCGTCAGCAAGACCAAGGGGGGCTTCAACGGCCTGTTGTACGGAACGGTGCAATCGCCCGGAACCGGTTCCGGTTTCTACGACATTACTTCCGGCACCAACAATCTGACCACCTCATTGTGCGCGCTGTGCACGGCCCAGACGGGTTATGACGATGTGACGGGCTTGGGAACGCCCAATGTTGCCAGCTTGTTTGCCAACATCGCCGGCGAATCGCTGAACTGTAAGGCCGGCGTGGGTGGTGGCACCAACGGGCTTTCTTTTTACACGACGGCTGGAAGTTTTGCTTACACGATCAGCAATTCGACCGCGTCAGCCTCCGAAACCAGTACGCTCAACTGGGGAGTCAATTACAACAATTCAAGTTCTTCAAGCGGTGCGTACACCGGCTCGCTGCGAGCCAGATTGTGGGCGGTATCGACACCTTATTCCGGCGGCACCATTACCGGTTACGTGGAAGGGCTGTATACACCGAATTTTTCGGGCCAGGGTTCGCAGAGTTCAAATCAGCTCGACAACGGCTACTATGTGGCAAATATACAGAGCACTGCCAGCGGAACGAATGCGCCTGCCGGGATTTACTGCCTGGTGGCGACCTTGGAGGAGTATCAAGCGTCCGGGGTCTATACCATTGTCGACTGGGCGACGTATTCCAGTCCGGTCATTTTCCAATGAGCGGCGCCAGGGGATATCAGCCAAACGGAGCAACGGGCGCTATTGCTGCACCTCTCCAACGAACTTCCGGCAAAACACTTTCGCATCGGTGTTCTGGTACATGATCTCGCTCGTGCCCTGCGACTGGTAGGGAGAATACTGATAGCCGCTGTCGGTCTTGACGTAGATCATGCCGGTCGAGGTTTTCAGGGCCTTGGCCAGGTCGTCGGGCTTGCCCTTGAACAGCACGCCGACGAAGATCCAGTCGCCGGTCTGGTCGCCGACGAACACTTCCTGTACCGGCTGGCCGTATAACTGCGCCTTGGCCTTGAACCAGTAGGCGCCCTGGTCGCGCTTGTAGGGCGGGCCGAAACTGGCGGCCAGATAGTCGTAATAAAACTTGAGGTCGAGCTTGTCGCGGCACAGGATTGCAGGGCCGAGGGTGACGCCGAGGTTGGGTTTGGGACCACCGGCCGCATGTGCATCAATGGCGCCGCTACATAGCAGGGCGGCCAGGGCGGCGGCATGGAATGTTTTCCCGCGGGAGTGATGGTGTCTAAGCAGGCGGCGAATCATGTGGCGATTATGCCGGATTAAACGCGGCCAGGGAAAGAAACGGAGCCCGCAGGGCGACCGGGGAAACGCTATTCCTCGTAGCGCGGCACCGGGTCCAGAGTGTCAAGCAAGTCGTCGGGTTCGTCGCGGTATAGCGATTCCTTGCGTTCGTAGTAGGTGGCTTCATTGCTGGTGTCGACGTCGCCGAAAATCATTTGCTGGAGACGGCGCGGATCGTTGAAAGGATCGGCGTCGGGCGCGGTTGTGGTTTCGCGTTCGATCTCAGTGCGATCATCGTCGGGATCTTCGTCGTGCAGGCGGCGAGGTCTGGTTGCCATAATCTTCCCTCCTGGATACCGCAGTACTGCCATCAGTAAGCTAGCTGCTCCCGGTGCTATGCCGGGCGCTTTTCTGTTCACAACTTTACTCTCAATCAGTGTCGATTGGGACGAGATAGAAAAAGAAAATCGCGGTGAAATTTTGAAAAAATATTAACTGTGGCAGCGTAGCGGAACAAGTAAAAACACCAACTTTACAAAGCAAGCGCTTGCTTGTTAAAATCGATGGTGATTCGCAGGATGCATGGAACTGATTGAATTCTCGAAGAGAAACAAGGCCTTGCGTGTGTTTTTTCCAGGCAAACTCTATTAAGTGCAGAATGTGGTGTCCTTGGTGTGGGTCAAATGTATGGCGCCAAGGAAATAAACGGGGGAGACATGACAAATTACCGCAGCATTTTCCATTCGAGCCTGTTCGCCGGGCAGGTCGTTGTCGTGACCGGCGGCGGCTCCGGCATTGGCCGCTGCGCGGCCCACGAATTGGCTGCGCTCGGCGCACACACGGTGCTGGTTGGGCGCAACGCCGAAAAGCTTGAAACCGTGCGTGCCGAAATTGCTGCGGCAGGCGGAAGCGCCAGCACTCAGGTGTGCGACATCCGCGACGAAGTTGCCGTGCAGGCCGCGGTGCAAGCGGTGTTGCGCGAGCACGGCCGCATCGATGCCTTGCTCAACAACGCCGGCGGCCAGTATCCTTCGGCGCTGAAAGACATTTCGCTCAAGGGTTGGGAGGCCGTGGTCAAGACCAACTTGACCGGCGGTTTCCTGATGGCGCGTGAATGCCTGACGCAATGGATGCAGCAAAACGGCGGCGCCATCGTCAACATCGTGGCCGACATGTGGGGCAGTATGCCCGGTATGGGGCATTCGGGTGCGGCGCGCGCCGGCATGGTCAGCTTCACCGAAACTGCTGCGCTGGAATGGGCGCAGTACGGCGTGCGTGTCAATGCGGTGGCGCCAGGCTACGTGGCCTCAAGCGGCATGGACCACTATCCGCCCGAGATGGCGCCATTGCTGCGCAGTGCGGCCAAGGGTGTGCCGCTGCAGCGCATGGCCACCGAAGCGGAAATTTCCGCACCTATCGTATTCCTGCTGTCGGAAGCGGCCAGTTTCATCACCGGCAGCGTGCTGCGCGTCGACGGCGGCCGACCGCAAATGCGCGCCGGCTGGATGGTGCCGAAAGATGCGGCGGGAGGCGAACGCGCCGCCGTACGCGCCTACGACGGCTTTCCTCTGGCGCGCGTGCCAAAAGTATTCCAGCCCAATTAAACCTAGAAACCGCAGTTGATCGCTTGTTGATACCGGAAAGTTCGCATGAACGCTGACTTTGATGCATGTTGGGACATTCACCGAATGGGTGAGAACGCTACGCACCCGCTGGCACGTCCATGCGGGCGCCCGGCTTTGTCATTCCTCCTAGCGGGCAATAGCCCGCGTCGTCGTCATTTCGCGCCGGACACACACCTGAACGCACCATCGGGCGCGTCCAACTACGGTTCCTAGGTTAAAAACAACAGAGGCAAAGCAAGCAATGCCGCTCATCGAATCCATGTTGTCAGCAGGTAGCACGCAGTTCCAGGCGAACCGTGCCGCGTTGCTGGCCCAGCTTGAACAATTGCGTGTGCTTGAAGCGCGCACGCGCGCCACGTCGGAAGCTTCGAAACCCTTGTTCGACAAGCGCGGGCAATTGCTGCCGCGCGCACGCGTGGCACGCCTGCTCGACACCGGCGCGCCTTTCCTCGAACTGTCGACCATGGCCGGTTACCTGCGCGATACGCATGACGCCGACAAGACCGTTCCCGGCGGCGGTCTCGTCGCCGGTATCGGCTACGTGCAAGGCGTGCGCGTCATGCTGGCCGCATCCGATTCCGGCATTAATGCCGGCGCCATGAGCGTGGCAGGCTTGGACAAGATGCTGCGCGCGCAGGCGATTGCACTGGCCAAGAAGCTGCCGTTCATCCACCTGGTGGAAAGCGCGGGCGCCAACCTGATGGAATACCGGGTCGAACATTTCATCCACGGCGGCAGCGCCTTCTACAACCTGGCGCGGCTGTCGGCGGCCGGCATTCCTGTGATCACCGTAGTACACGGTTCGTCCACGGCCGGCGGTGCCTACATGCCCGGCATGTCAGACTACGTGGTGATGGTGCGCGAACGTTCACGCGCTTTCCTGGCCGGCCCTCCGCTTCTGAAGGCGGCCACCGGCGAGATTGCCACGGAAGAGGAACTGGGCGGCGCCGAAATGCACGCGAGCGTATCCGGCCTTGCCGAGTACCTCGCGGAGGACGATGCCGACGCCTTGCGCATTGCGCGCGAGATTGTCGCCACACTGGACTGGAACCGCGACCTGCCGCAGAGGGAAATCAGCTACCGGCCGCCGGCCTATGACGCCGAGGAATTGCTGGGCATCATGCCGGCCGATCCTAAAAAGCCGGTCGATATGCGCGAAGTTATCGCCCGCATCGTCGATGGTTCTGACTTCCTCGAATTCAAAGCTGGCTACGGCCCGGCCACGGTGACCGGGCATGCGGCCATCTGCGGCATGCGCGTCGGTATCATTACCAACAACGGTCCGCTGGACCCGGCCGGCGCCACCAAGGCCACGCATTTCATGCAAGCCTGCTGCCAGGCCGGCACGCCGGTGCTGTTCCTGCAAAACACCACGGGTTTCATCGTCGGCAAGCAATCGGAGCAGGCCGGCATGATCAAGCATGGCTCGAAAATGATCCAAGCCGTGTCCAATTTGACTGTGCCCAAGATCACGCTGATGTGCGGCGCCAGCTTCGGTGCCGGCAACTACGGCATGTGCGGCACCGGCTACCAGCCAGACTTTTCCTTCAGCTGGCCCAATGCGCGTACTGCCGTGATGGGCGGGGAACAGGCCGCCGACACAATGGCCATGGTGATGGCCGCAGGCGCCAAGCGCAAGGGCCAGGAAGTCGACCAAGCGGCGCTGGAAGGCATGCGGCAAAAGATCATTGCGACTTTCGAACGCCAGACTGGTGCCTTCTACACCTCCGGCATGATGCTTGACGATGGCATCGTCGACCCGCGCGATACGCGCAAGGTGCTGGCCCTGACACTTTCTATTTGCGACGAAGCGTCGAAACGTCAACTTCGCCCCATTCAATTCGGCGTCGCGCGTCCATAACCTCAGGTCCATAAAATCTCTTTCTGCAAGGAGCTTCCCATGCAATTCACCCACGAACACCAAGAGATACAACGCAATCTGAAGCGTTTCATCGAAACCGAAATCAATCCGCACGTCGATGAGTGGGAAGAGAAGGAAATCTTCCCGGCCCATGAAGTATTCAAAAAGATGGGTGATCTCGGCTTCCTCGGCCTGTGCAAACCCACCGAATACGGCGGCATGGGACTCGACTACTCGTATTCGCTGGCCATGGCCGAAGCGCTCGGCAACATCCATTGCGGCGGCGTGCCGATGGCAATCGGTGTGCAGACCGATATGGCCACGCCGGCCTTGGCGCGCTTCGGATCGGACGCCTTGCGCCGCGAATTCTTGGCACCGGCCATCGCCGGCGACATGGTCGGCTGCATCGGTGTTTCGGAAGCGGGTGGCGGTTCCGACGTTGCTTCGGTCAAGACCACGGCACGCAAGGATGGCGGCGACTACGTCATCAACGGCAGCAAAATGTGGATCACCAACAGCCTGCAAGCCGACTGGATGTGCCTGCTTGCCAACACTTCGGACGGCGCGCCGCACAAGAACAAGACGCTGATCATCGTGCCGATGAAAACCAAGGGCATCAGCGTCGGCAAGAAGATCCGCAAGATAGGCATGGACTCGTCGGACACCGGTCTGATCCATTTCGACGAAGTGCGCGTGCCGCAGCATTACGCGATCGGCCAGGAAGGCATGGGTTTCACCTATCAGATGCTGCAGTTCCAGGAAGAGCGCCTGTGGTGCGCCGCGAACTCGATACAAGGCCTGACCAATTGCATAGACTGGACCATAGAGTGGGCACGTGAACGGCAGATGTTCGGCGGGCGCCTGATCGACAACCAGTGGGTGTATTTCAAGCTGGCGGAGTTGAAAACTGAAGTGGAAAGCCTGCGCGCGCTGACTTACCGCGCTTGTGAGCTGTACGTCGGTGGCCAGGATGTGACCGAACTGGCCTCCATGGCCAAGCTCAAGGCCGGACGCCTGATGCGCGTGGTGCCCGACGCCTGCCTGCAATTCTGGGGCGGCATGGGCTACACCAAGGAAAACCTCGTGTCGCGCGTGTTCCGCGACGGCCGCCTGACTTCGATAGGCGGCGGCGCCGATGAAGTGATGATGGGCATCATTGCGAAGACCATGGGTATCTTGCCGGGCAAGCAAGGGAAATAATTGTGGGGATGTTGTTAAGGCTAATTGCGGGTGGGTAAGGTTGCACAGACTATTGCCTTTCCCGTCATTCCCGCGAAAGCGGGAATCCATAGGGCGGTCGCTCGTCCACACTCACTATGGGTTCCCGCGTGCGCGGGAACGACGGGTCTCTGAGGTTGGCTATGCGTCCGAAGTTCAGTGACAAGACTTATGCTATGAATAACTTCGAAAATCTACTGGTAAAACGTGCCGGCAACGTGCTACACGTAACCCTGAACAATCCGTCTGCGCGCAACGCCCTGTCGCATCAGATGGTGACGGAATTGCGTGCGACAGCGGAGCAATGCGCGCAGGACTCCGGCCTGCGCTGCATCGTACTGCGCGGCGCTGGCGGCAATTTCTGCGCCGGCGGCAACTTTGCCGACTTCCAGCAGATGATGAGCACGTCCTTGCCCGAGGACGCGCACAGCCGGGCCGATCCCATTGCGGTTTTAAACCGTGAATTCGGCCGCATGCTGCAGGAATGGCGCAATGTGCCGCAAGTCTTGATCGCCGTGGTCGAAGGAGCAGCCATGGGCGGCGGTGTCGGCCTGGCGGCAGTGGCCGACGTTACCCTGGCCGAAGGCGGCGCGCAATTCGCCATGCCGGAAAACAGCCTGGGATTGCCGCCGGCGCAGATTGCGCCTTTCGTTGCCTTGCGCATAGGTCAAACCCAAGCGCGCCGCCTGATGTTGACGGCGGCACGCATCGATGCCTGGCAGGCGCAGGAAGTGGGGCTGGTGACTGAAGTATTGGAGGGCGCGGCTGAACTGGAAGCGGCCTTGCAAAAGAATTTGCGCGCTTTCCTGCGTAATGCACCGCGCGCCATCGCTTCCACCAAGGCCATCCTCAATCGCAAGGACGACGCGTGGCTCGATCACGTGCTCGATTTCGCTGCACAGGAATTCGCCGCGGCCTTGCGCAATGGCGACGCGGCCGAAGGCGTGGCGGCCTTTGGAGCCAAGCGTGCGGCCAAATGGGTAGAGACCGAGGCGGAATTGCGGAAAGAACAAAACCAGTCCACATGAAAACCATCCTGATCGCCAACCGCGGCGAAATCGCCGTACGCATCATGCGTACCGTGCAACGCATGGGCTACCGCGCCTTGGCCGTGTATTCGGACGCCGATGCCGGTGCGCCGCATGTGCGTCTGGCTGATGCTGCATGCCGCATCGGGCCGGGCCCGGCGGCGCAGTCGTATCTGAACATCGACGCTATCCTGCAGGCCGCGCGTGCGCAGGGGGCCGACGCGGTGCATCCCGGTTACGGCTTCCTGGCTGAAAACGCCGCCTTTGCGCAAGCGGTGTTCGATGCCGGTCTGACCTGGATAGGACCGCCGCCGTCGGCCATGCAAGCCATGGGCAACAAGGCTGCCGCCAAACGTTTGCTGGCAGACAGGCACGTACCCATGCTGCCCGGTTACCAAGGAAACGACCAGAGCGATACAGTATTGCAGGCCGAGGCTGAACGCATCGGTCTGCCCTTGATGATCAAGGCCGCGGCCGGCGGCGGCGGGCGCGGCATGCGCCTGATCCGCGAAGCGAGCGAAGTGGCGCAAGGAATTGCGCGCGCGCGTTCGGAAGCGCAGCAGGCTTTCGGCAGCAGCGAATTGATACTGGAGCGCGCCTTGCTGGCGCCGCGCCATGTGGAAGTGCAGGTGTTTGCCGATACGCACGGCAACGTGGTGCACCTGGGCGAGCGCGACTGCTCGGTGCAGCGCCGCCATCAGAAAATCATCGAAGAAGCGCCATCGCCGGCGGTGACGCTCGAGTTGCGCCATCGGCTCGGCGCCGCAGCGGTGGAGGCGGCGCGCAGCTGCGGCTATGTCGGCGCAGGTACCATTGAATTCCTGATGGACCCAGATGGCGCGTTCTGGTTCATGGAAATGAACACGCGCCTGCAAGTCGAACATCCCGTGACTGAGGCTGTCGTCGGTGTCGACCTGGTTGAATGGCAGTTGCGCGTGGCGGCCGGCGAGGCCTTGCCGCTGACCCAGGCACAGATCGACGAGCGTCTCATTCATGGCGGCCATGCGATCGAGGTGCGCTTGTGCGCCGAAGACCCGGCGCGGGATTTCCTGCCGCAGGCAGGGCAGATCGCGCGCTGGCATGCGCCGCAGGCATTGCGTGTGGAACATGCGCTCGAAGACGGCTTCGAGATTTCGCCGTTTTACGATTCCATGGTCGCCAAGCTGGTCGCCCATGCTCCGAGCCGCGAAGAGGCAAGGCGCAAGCTGGTGCGCGAGCTTGACGATTGCCTGTTGCTCGGTGTGCCGACCAACCAGGATTTGCTGATCGATGCCTTGTCGCATGCTGAGTTTGCGCGGGGCACGGCGCACACCGGCTTCATCGCCAGCCATTTTTCGGAACCGCAGGCAGACGGTGATGAAGCGCTGGCGCAAGTGCTGGCGGTGAGCCTGCTGCTTACGCAGCGCAGCGCAGCGCTTGCCATGCACTACCCTATCGAGCTGCAAGGCTGGAGCAGTTGTGCACCACTGGATATCGCGATCGAGTGTGAACTCGATGGAAACGTGCATGCGCTCACGGTGCAAGCAGTCGGTCCACATACCTGGCATGTGCAGGCTGGAGAACTGTCGGTTGTGGCGGTAGTGCAGGAACTGGGAACAGAGCGTTTGCGTGTGCAAATCGATGGCGTTGGGCATGGGCTGGCATTCGGCACCAGCCAAGATGCCGGCGGGACCATGTATTTCCGTGCTGCCGGCCGCAATCACGTATTGCGCGACTTGAGCTTTGAGCCGGCCAAGGCAAAGCATGCAGCCGGCGGCGACGGCATCGTGCGCGCGCCGATGAACGGACGCGTCGCCATGGTCAATGTGCAGGCCGGCGACAAGGTGCAGAGCGGGCAGACCTTGATCGTGCTGGAAGCGATGAAGATGGAACATGCCTTGCGCGCTACGCGTGACGGCGTGGTCGGTACTTTGCACGTGAGTGTCGGTGAACAAGTCGCGCCAGGCAAACTTTTGGCGGAGCTGGTCGGCATATGAAAACCGCAAACAACACCGTTCGCATAGGAGCCGGCCTGGGCTTTTACGGCGACGCCTGGCAGCCCATCGCCGCCAGCATCACGCGTGGCGACGTGCAATACATCGCTTCCGACCATCTCGCGGAATTGACCTTGGCTATCTTGCAGAAGGACCGCGCCAGGGATCCGCAGGCCGGCTATGCCAAGGACTTGCTCCCCATGCTGGGCCAGTTGTGGCCGCTGGCGCAAAAAGCCAATGCTGGCCGCGGCGTGAAATTCATCTTCAATGCCGGCGGCCTCAACCCGCATGGCGCGCGCGATGCGCTGGCCGAGCTGTTCCGCAAGAAGGGTTGGCAGGCGCGTATTGCGGTTGTTACCGGCGACGACGTGTTGAGCCGAATCGATGCACTGCAGGAAGCAGGCGAAGGCTTGAGTCATCTCGACAACGGTGCGGTGCTGGCCGAAGTGCGCGAACGCATGGTGTTCGCCAATGCCTATCTCGGCGCCGCGCCCATCGTTGAGGCGCTGCGGCAAGGCGCAGACATCGTGCTGACCGGGCGCGTGGCTGACGCCGCCTTGTTCCTGGCGCCGTTGGTGCATGAATTCGGCTGGAAGCTCGATGCGCGCACGCCAGAAGAATGGAACAGGCTGGCGCAAGGCCTCACGGTTGGCCATCTGCTCGAATGCTCTGGCCAGGGTAGCGGTGGCAATTTCGGTGGTCTCGATTGGAAAGACATTCCCGACCTCGGTCACATCGGTTATCCGATCGCCGAAGTCAGCGAGGACGGCATCGCCGTCATCACGAAAGCGCCGGGCACAGGTGGGCGCATCTCCTTCGACACGGTGCGCCAGCAACTGCTGTACGAAGTGCACGATCCGCGCAACTACTATTCGCCTGACGTCGTGCTCGACATGGGTGAGTTGCAGCTTGACGATCTCGGCGACGACCGCGTGCGCGTCAGCGGCGCCATCGGCAAGCCGCGAACCGATAAGCTGAAGATCGTCGGCGGCTATCAGGACGGCTGGATGGGGCAGGCGACCTTCGGCTATTCCTGGCCGCAAGCGTATGAAAAAGCCGAACGCACCGCGCAGATTGTGGAGCAGATGCTGAAGGAACAGAAGCAAAGCTACGACGAGTTGCGCATTGAATACCAGGGTTACGACTCGATACTTGGCCCGCTGGTCGATCCCGCGCAGCGCGACGCCCTGAACGAGGTCTACCTGCGCATGGCGCTGCGCACGCAAGACAAGCGCGTGGCCGACGGCTTCGGCCGCCTGTTCCCTTGGCTGGCTTTGTCCGGTCCGCCCTTCGTCGGCGGCCGCATCAACATACAGCCGGCTTCGGAACTGCTCGCCATCTGGCCGACGCTGGTAAGCCGCGAATTGGTCGAAGCCGGCGTCAGCGTCGAAGTGACGGAGGTCTAATATGAAAATTCAATTGGTGAAAATCGCCCATGCACGCAGCGGGGACAAGGGCGACAAGACCGACTTGAGCCTGTTCGCCTACGATGCGCAGACCTACGAGATCTTGAAGCGGGAAGTCGGCACCGAGCGGGTGGCGGCTCACTTCAAGGGGATTGCCGCCGGCGCCGTGCAGCGCTACGAACTCGACAATCTATGGGCACTGAAATTCGTGCTGCATCAGGCGCTCGATGGCGGGGCAGCGCGTTCGCTGCGCAGCGACAATCTGGGAAAGTCGCTGGCAGCGGGATTGTTGCGGATGGAGATCGAGGTACCGGAGGATTTGCCGATTAGGCATGTGCAGATTGTATAGAGTGTAGGAGCCGACAACAGCGTTATCTCCGTCATTCCCGCGAACGCGGGAATCCATAGGGAGTATGTTCCATCATCCTCAGCATGGATTCCCGCTTTCGCGGGAATGACGGGGTTTTAGCGTAGTTCGTAGGCTGGGATGTAATCCCAGCTTTTTTGTGCGAATACCCGATGCTGGAATTACATCCCAGCGGGGCGGCTAACCCCTACGCACTATCAGGCAATTTCCTTGGCGCTGACGATCGATTTCGACACCAGGCCGTATTCAATCGCTTCGGGGGCGGACATCCAGAAATCACGGTCGATGTCGGCTGTTACTCTTTCCAGCTTCTGCCCGGTTTCCTTGGCGATCAAGGCGGCGATTCTTTCGCGCACGCGCACGATTTCGCGCGCCTGGATGGCGATATCGGTTGCCTGGCCGCCAGCGCCGCCGCTCGGTTGATGAATCAGGAAGCGCGTATTCTGCAGGCAGAAGCGGCGTTCTTTCGGCACGGCGAGGAACACGTTGACCGCTGCGCTGCCTACCCAGCCGCTGCCGATCATGTTAACCGGGGCGTCGATGAAACGAATCACGTCATGGATCACGTCGCCGGACTCCACGTGGCCGCCTGGCGAGCAGACCAGAAAATTGATCGGTTCCTTGGATTCGCCGGAAAGAGCGATCAATTGGCGTACGACATCGCGCGCTGCAGTATCGTTGATCTGGCCGAACAGCAATACAGTACGTGACTTGAATGCTTTTTCTTCCAGGAAGTTGTCGCGTTGAGGCGTGTTGGTTTCCGCTTTTTCTTCCATGATGGGTCTCTCGGGCAATTGGAAATTCAATAGGTGTGGGAGAGAAGTGTAAACCAAAACGCTCCGGTCAATCGCCCAGGAAAAATTCCACGGTCTGATCCGCCAACTGATCGATGCTCAAGCCCTTGCCCGGCCGATACCATTGCGCGGTATAGTTGATCGCGCCCAGCAGCAGCAGGCGCGTAACCTTGCTGTCGCTGCGAATCAGTTTGGCTGCTTTCAATTCGCTCAGCATCTGCTGCCACAGCGGATCGTAGCGATCTTTCAATTCGATGATCTGGGCCTGTAGGTCCGGACTCAGTGCGCGCCAGTCGTACAGCATCACGGGGATGAAGTCGTGGCCCTCGGCCAGCACGGTTTCCAGCTGGGAGTGCACCAGGGCGCGGAATTTCTCGCGTGGCGGCAAGTCGCTCGCCATGATCTTTTCGGT
>Ga0213872_10001403_pt1 | contig 15873 bp, 16 predicted proteins | sample VelepicomBERX_R2_FD_160071 | JGI IMG/M metagenome (GOLD analysis project Ga0213872, IMG submission 160071) | Rhizosphere microbial communities from Vellozia epidendroides in rupestrian grasslands, the National Park of Serra do Cipo, Brazil - RX_R2 | ecosystem: Host-associated > Plants > Roots >...
CTCGCCGGAAAACAGCGGCAGCACGCACAGCGAATGAAATCCCTGCGCCAACAGCGCACGCACATGGCGGTGCTCGGCCCCGAGCGCGCGCATGCGCGCCGCGTCACACACCAGCACCTGCTTGTTCATGACCATGTCGCGCGCGGGCAGATGAGACAGCGCGAATTCAGCCTGTTCGCGCTCCAGGGAACCATCCGGGCGAAACAGCGCGGCATGCGACTCCACGCGGGAGGACTCGGCGTCGAACAGATTCAGATCGGCAAAGGGAATATGCAGATAGTGCGACAGCGCGCGCGCCACCTGCTCGACCAGATCGTCAAACTCCAGCGTCGACAGCACGGCATTGGTAACATCGACCAGAATTTGCAGATGATCCCGCTCGCGACGAAGCGCTTCAAGCGCGTCGTCGTCCGTCATGGCGGAAAAGGGAGCATGCAAATGGGCGTCCATGCGTCGAGCCAAAAGTGGGCAATGAAAAGGGAATAAGTCGACCTCGCCGGCATTGTAGCAGCCGGCGCACGGTCGACATACGGCGTCAGATCAAGCCTTGTGCTCGTCGCCGGCCACGAGCCAGAAGACGCCGTCGAGCCCCTGCCCGGCCGCCAAGCGCGCATGGAGCGCGCGCACGGCCGCGTCGACGCAAGGCGTCATGGGAAAATAGAAAGCCACCACATCGGGCTGCAGACCGAGGAACAGCACCTCCTCGACCTCCTCGCGCAACCGCTCGATCAGAAAGGTGATCGGCAGATCGTGCGTGCTCATGATGAACATGTCGGCGATCGCGCCATCGTCGACCAACCGCAACTCCCCAGGGGCGAGCCCCATGTCCGCGGCATCGAACACCACCACGCGGCGCGGCTTGGCCGCCAACACTTGATGCACGGCGTTTTCCGGCGCGGTGCCGCCATCGATGACCTGCCACCCTTCGGCGGGCGCCGCCGACAGCAGTTCGGCCAGGAGCGGGCCGGCGCCGTCGTCGCCCATCATGGCATTGCCGACGGTCAACAACAGCGTATCAATCGCCATGGCGTTTCACCATCAAGTACATGGCCGGCTCACGGGAAATCGCCGCGAGCGCACGCATCAGCTGTTGGCACCAGCCATCTTCCTCGGCGCTGAAAGCGGCGCGCGCGCCAGACAGCGCCGCGCCCAACATGCCGATGTGACTCGCGTCGATCATGATCTCGCCGAATTTGAGCACGCCGCCAAGCTTGCGGCGCGCCTCGCCGTCCGGCAACTGCGCGATCCAGCGCTCGAAACCGTCCTGCGGGCACGACAACAGCGGCTTCAGGCAATCGATCACGCCGATATGGTGACCGAGCGCCAGCGTCTGATAGATCACCTGACGCGCAGCCCCCTCGGGCGGCAAGTCCTGCTCGCGCTCGAGAAACTTCTTCGACAGCGAATAAAACACCACCTTGCCGTCCATCGTCTCAGCCCCTCGCCACCCCGGCGCCAATATCCCACAACCGGGTCAAAATCTCGGCCAGACGCGGATCCTCCTCGCCCGACAAACGGCGTTTCATGCACTCGTCGAGCGTCAGATCGGTTTCGCTCGCCAGCGTCAGGAATTCGTCGGCGATCAGCCGGCCGGCGCGATAACCGGCGAGGCGGCGCGCTTCGCGCTCGATCTCGACGCGCACATCCAGCGCAATGGCGGGATGCGCCACCACCGCCCGGTCGGCCTCGCCCTCGATCTGATGCGTGCCCTTGAGCTTCTGGTCCAACAGCCCCAGCGCCATGGCGAAGCCGTACAGCGTGGCCGCCGGCGTCGGCGGGCAGCCGGGAATGTAGACGTCGACCGGCACGATCTTGTCGCTGCCGCCCCAGACGCAGTACAGGTCATGGAAGATGCCGCCGGAGCAGCCGCAGGCGCCGTACGAGACCGAAATCTTCGGGTCCGGCGCCGCCTGCCAGGCGCGCAGCGCCGGCATGCGCATCGCCCGCGTCACCGCGCCGGTAAACAGCAGAATGTCGGCGTGCCGCGGCGAGGCCACCACCTTGATGCCGAAACGCTCGGCATCGAACACCGGCGTGATGGCGGCGAAGATCTCGATCTCGCAACCGTTGCAGCCGCCGCAATCGACGCGGTAGACATAGGCCGAACGCTGAATGTCCTTGAGCAATTTGCCCTTGAGCGCCGCGATATGCTCGCTTTCGGTCAGCGGCACCGGCATGCCGCGTTCATCGCGCGGCGCCATTGGGTTGGAAAGGGGCAAAGGTCCGTTCATTGTTCAGCCTCCTGGCTCAGATGCTGCGACACCGCGTCGCGCGTCACGGTCGCCTTGCGCTTGCAGGCTGGGCAGCTGGCGAATTCAGCGCGGCGCGCCTCGTCCACCGCCACGCCGCTTTGCCGCAGCAGGTCCATCACGTAGCCGATTTCCTTGGCCGGCGCGAACGGCTGGCCGCACTGCTCGCATTGCTGCAGACGGAAAGTCGCCTTTTGCAACAGATCGGCCTTATTGGCCACCGCCAATTCGAATTCCGGCGTCAGCACGATGGCGTGCGTCGGACACACCTCCTCGCAGCGGCCGCAGAAGATGCAGCGGCCAAGGTTCAGCTGCCAAGTGCGCGTGCCGTCGGCGGTATCGTTGCCCATGGTCAGCGCATTGGCGGGGCAGGCCGTGGTGCAGGCGGCGCAAGCGATACACTGCGCCGCGTTCAGTTCCGGCTTGCCGCGGAAACCCGGGCTGACCGGAAACGGCGCGAACGGATACTTGGCCGTGGCCTCGCCCGCGTCGGCAATGATTTTGAAGAGCTTGAGCATGAGTCGGCTCCTATTTCAGCGGCGAGTTTTTGCGCTCGCGGCCGTAGCGTTCGATTTCCTTATAGGGCACCGTGGTCGACTTGCGCTTCTTGACGTCCACCAGCGTCACGCGGTCGGTGCACGAATAGCACGGGTCGATGCTGGCGACGATCAACGGCGCGTCCGACACGGTGTTGCCGCGCAGCATGTAGCGCAGCGGCGGCCAGTTGGCGTAGGTCGGCGCGCGGCAACGCCAGCGGTACAGCTTCTGGTTGTCGCCGGTCATCGCCCAATGGATGTCCTCGCCGCGCGGCGCCTCGGCGAAGCCGAGCGCGAAGCGGTGCGGCTGATAATGGAAGCCCTCCAGCAGCACCGGCCCCGCCGGCAGGTTGTCGAGCGCGTGTTCGATGATCGCCAGCGAGTCGAAGAACTCGCGCGCGCGCACCAGCACGCGGCCGAGCACGTCGCAGCTGTCCTCGGTATGCACATCGAACGGCAGGCTGCCGTAGCCGGCATACGCGTGCAGATCGCGCACGTCGCGCTTGAAGCCGCTCGCGCGCACCAGCGGCCCGACCGGGCTATAGTCGCGCGCCACCTGCTTGGACAGCACGCCGACGCCGGCGGTACGCTCGCGCAGGTTGGGCGTCGACAACAGCATGTCGATCAATTGCGTGGTTTCGGCGCGCAGCTCCGCCACCAGCTTCAGCGTGCGCGTGCGTTCGTCCTTCATGATGTCGCGCCGCACGCCGCCGATCAGGTTCATGCCGTAGGTCTTGCGCGCGCCGGTCAACAATTCGGCCATGGTCATGGCCTTCTCGCGCACACGGAAGAATTGCATGAAACCGGTGTCGAAGCCGACAAAGTGGCTGGCAAGCCCCAGGTTCAACAAATGGCTATGCAGCCGCTCCACTTCCAGGAACACGCTGCGAATCGCCTGCGCCCGAGCCGGCACGGCGAGACCCAGCGCGTTCTCCACCGCCGAGCTGTAGGCCACGCTATGGGTAAAGCCGCAAATGCCGCACACGCGATCGGACAGGAAGGTCACCTCGTCGTAGCCCATGCGCGTCTCGGCCAGCTTTTCCATGCCGCGATGCACGTAGAACATGCGATAGTCGGCGTCGACGATGTCCTCGCCGTCGACGAACAGGCGGAAGTGCCCCGGCTCGTCCGAGGTGATGTGCAGCGGACCGAGCGGCACGTCGCGCGTGCTGCCCGAGGCTTCATTGACGAAGGTATAGGTTTCGTCGTCGGTGGTGGGCGCCGGGCGCTGGTTATAGGCCATGGCGTCCTTGCGCAGCGGATGCAGGTCTTCCGGCCAATCGTCCGGCAGCACCAGACGGCGCTCGTCCGGCAGACCGACCGGCACCAGGCCGTACATGTCGCGGATCTCGCGCTCGCCCCATACCGCCGCCGGCACGCGCGGCGTTACCGACGGGAACTCGGGCCGGTGTTCCTCCACCAGCGCGCGCACCACGACCCAGCTCTTGACCAGGCCTTCCATCGACAGCACGTAGTACACGGCGAAATGGCCGTTGAGCGGGCGCTCGTCATTGCCAAACAGCACCGATAACCAGCCGCCTTGTTGGTAATACAGCCATTCGACCACATCCGGCAGGCTGCCGAGCTTGACGGTCACCGTCACCTGATCGGCGGTTTGCCATTCAGTCTCCAGGATCGCCGCGCCGAAGCGTTCGCGCAGCCCATCCACATAGTTCTGGCCCACTTTGGTTTGTTCAGAAACGGACATTTGCACACTCTCCTCGCGGGCTCAATGAACCGTGGCGGACGGCGCCACCACGTTTTGCACCACCGCGGTCGCGGCATGCAACAAATCGGTTACCGGGCGCGGCGCGGCCACGCCCATGATCAGCATCAGCGCCAGCAGCACCGCCATCGGCGCGAGCGTGAGCCAGCCGGCCTCACCCGGCTCGACCTGATCCGGCGCCGGTCCGAACAGGCTACCCGCCACCATGCGCACGAGCCCCGCCAGCACGACGGTCAACAACAGCAGACACAGCAGCATCAGCCAGATCTGGCCGGCCTTGATGCCGGCGGTCACCAGCAGAAATTCGCTGAAGAACACGTTGAACGGCGGGATGCCGCCCAGAGCCAGCGCGCCGGCGCCAAACAGCATGGCCGTCAGCGGCGCGCTCTTGAGCAGCCCCTTGATCGAACCCAGGTCCGGCGTGCCGTACTTGAGCAGCACGTTGCCCGAGCCGCAGAACAACAGCGCCTTGGCCAGACTGTGGTTAATGGTATGCAAGAGCGCGGCGAACACGCCCAACGGCCCGCCCAGCCCCAGACCCAACGCGATCAGACCCATGTTTTCCACGCTCGAGTATGCCAAGAGTCGTTTCATGTGACCTTGAGATACGATAAAGAACGCGGCCACCGCCAGCGACATCAGACCGAACGCCATGAGCAGCATCTGCGGGAAAGCGGGCCCGATCGATTGCGACACCAACAGATAGAAGCGGATGATCACCAACAGCGCGCAATTGAGCAGCACCGCCGACAGCAGCGCACTGACCGGGCTTGGCGCCTCGGAGTGCGCATCCGGCAGCCAGGCGTGCATCGGGAACAAGCCGGTCTTGGTGCCGAAGCCGATGATCACGAACACGAACGCCAACCGCATCAACGTCGGGTCGAAGGCGCGCGCGTGCCCCATCAGCACGGTCCAGAACACCGCGCCGCCTTGCGCGCCCATGACGCTCGCGGCATTGGAATACACCAGCACCACGCCGTAGAGGCCGAACGCCACGCCGACGGTGCAGATGATGATGTATTTCCAGGCCGCTTCAAGCGACGAACGCTGATGATAGAAGCCGACCAGGAACGCCGAGCCCAGCGTGGTGGCCTCGATGGCCACCCACATCATGATGATGTTGTTGGCCGTCACCGCCAGCAGCATGGTGAACAGGAACAGGTTGAAGATGCCGAAATACAGGCATAGCTGCCCGACGTCGATCTCCCCTTCTTCCAGCTCATGCCCCATATAGCCGATCGAATAAAAACCGGTCAGGAAGCCGACGAGCCCCAGAAGGCCGAGAAAGATCGCGCCCAGCGCGTCGACGTGCAGCCAGCCGGACAAGGCCGTCGCCGGGCCGCCGATAAGCACGGCGCCCGCCACCGACAACGACAGCACCATCAACAGCGCCGTGCCTGCCAGGTGCAGGACCGTGGCCACGGCGCGCGCGGCGCCCCCTAGGGTCCGCGCGGCGAAACAGAGCAGCGACGTCGCCAGCGGCACCAGCAATAAAATGGAAAGCCAGGAGTTTGCGGTCATTTTTAATCAGCCCTTCAACGCGGTCAGTTGCTTCACATCCAGGGTATTGAGCGTGCGCTGGATCCGGCGCGCCAGAATCGCCATGATCAGCACCGCGAATACCGCGTCGGTGGCAATACCGACTTCCACAAGCTCCGGCGCCTTGCTGGCCATCAACGCCAACGTCAGATGCGCGCCGTTCTCCATCAGGCAGTAACCGAAGATCTGCTTGAGGATGTTGCGCTGGGTGACGATGCACATCAGTCCCAGCATGAAGTGGCCGAGCGAGACCGCCAGCGCCGGTTTCAGATCGGCCACCACCGCGAGCTTCACCGACGACACGGCAAACCAGGACAGCATCACGATCAGCGCCGCCAAGAGCATCATCCAGCCGGTACCGAGCACGCCCGGCAGCTGTTCGCGGTCGGCCAGCCGGCCAAGCGTGCGCACCATGATCAACGGCACCAGCACCACCTTGGTGACGAAGGCCGACAGCGACCACAAATACAGTTCGCCCGAACCCTGCGTGGCAGCCAGCGCCAGGAAAACCCCTACCAGCACCAACGATTGCAGGGCATACCAGCGCGCCGCCGACAACACGCTTTGCGTGCCGATCACCAGCATCGAGGTCACGATCAATAGCCCGGCCAGGTTATTGACGATCAACATTCCATCCATGATTTCCTCCTCAAGCCAGCCAGGACGCAGCGATGAAACTGGAGGCCAGGCACATCGTCAGCAGCACGACGAACACCACGCGCATCGCCCATGGCACCGGCGTGGCGGAAGCGACCGCCTCGGACGGTTCGCCCGGCACCACCTTGCCGAACCAGGACATCAGCCAGCCGAAACTGCACACCGATTCGATCAGCGCCAGGAGCACCAGCGGCAATACCAGCCAGTGCGCGCGCGACAGTTCGAAGCCCGCCGCCAAAATAGCGAATTTGCTGAAAAAGCCGTTGAACGGCGGCACGCCGGAAATCGACAGCGCCGCCACGCCGAAGCACAGCCCCAATAGCGGCGACTTCTTCAATACACCGCGCAAATTGGGCAGCACGCGGGTGCCGCAGGTATACGACAACGCCCCGGCCACCAGGAAGAACAGGCTTTTGGCGAAGGCGTGGTTGAAGATGTGCGCCACCGCGCCGTCGAAAGCCAGTTTGGAGCCGAACACCGACAGCGACAGACCGAGGAAGATGTACGACAGCTGGGCGATGGTCGAGTACGCCAACAATCGCTTCATATCCTTCTGCGGCAGATACATGGCAAAACCGTAGAGCATGGTCGCGAGCGCCATCACCGCGCCGATCCAGCCGATGACTTCAGGCACCGGGCCGGCCGAGTAGAGCGCGCGGGCAAAGATATAGACGCCGACCTTGACCATCGAGGCGGCGTGCAAATAGGCGCTGACCGGCGTCGGCGCCTCCATGGCGTCCGGCAGCCAAACGTGCAGCGGCAACTGCGCCGATTTGCCCCAAGCGGCCAGCATGATGCCGAGAAACACCACGATCTTGGCTTGCGGCGCCAGCGCGGCAATGCCGGTGAGCGCGAACGAGCCGGTTTGGGCGAAAAGCCAGCCGGCGGCCACGTACAGGCCGAGGGCCGCCACGTGGGTCACCAACAACGCCTTGAGTGCCGACTTGAGCGCCTTGGGCTTCTGGTAATAGCCGATCAGCCCCCAGGAGCAAGCGCCGGTGATCTCGAAGAACACCAACTGCCCCAACAGCGTCGAAGACAGCACCAGACCCGCCATGGCGCCGATGAACACCAGCAGGTACGCGTAATAGCGCGGCCGGGCGACATGCGGGTGCTCGCGGTTGCCTTCGGACATGTAGGCGGTCGAATACAGCACCACCAGGAAACCCAGCACCACCACGGCGATCGCCACCAGGGTGCTCAGCCGGTCGACGGTGATGCCGACGAGCGGCATGCCAGCCAGCGAGAACACGTCGACGGTCAACGGCACCTTGCCGCCGGCGGCGAAAGCCTGCGCCAACGCCAGCGTGCCCACAGAGGCCATCAGCGCGACCAAGGCCGCCAGCCACTTGCCGGTGCGTTCAGGCAGGCACAGCACCAGCGCCGCGCCAATGAACGGCATCAAAATGGTCGCGAGAGCGATGTTTTCCATGTTTGCTCCTCAGAGACCGGTGAGATAGAAGACGAAGGACAAGGCGGCAAGCCCGAAGCCGACCCAGGTAACGCGCGAGGTCAACAAGAAGCGTCCGCGCGCCATGCTGTTTTCGATGAGGCCCGCGAGCGTGAACACCGCCAGCAGCTTCAAGGGCAGCGCGACGGCAGCCAGCGCGAGCGAAGCCGGCGCGAGCGAGGCGGCCACGCCGAAGGGCAGAAACACCCCAAGCAGGAACTGCGCCATCACCACCTTCTTCAAGCCCAAGCCCAGCTTCATCAGCGCCAGCGACGGCCCGGAGTACTCGGTCAACGGGCCTTCCTGCAGCTCTTGCTCGGCTTCGGCCATATCGAACGGCAGCTTGCCCATCTCGATGAACACCGTGAAGGCGAAAGCCAGCATCGCCAGGCCAATGGCAGCCGGCGCCTGCAGATAGTTGCCGCCGATGCCGGCGCCGATCGCGCCAAGATTGGTGGTGCCCTCGATCAGCGCCACCACCAGGAGCGACAGGATCATGGTCGGTTCGACCAGGATGCCGAGCGTCAGCTCGCGGCCGGCGCCCAGGCCGCCAAAGGCGCTGCCGGAATCGATGCCGGAGAGCGAAAAGAAGAAACGCACCAGCGCGAACAAATAGGCAAAGGTGATCAAGTCGGCCAAGAACGGCAACGGCGACGTGCGGGTAAACGCCGGCAAGGCCATGGCCAAGAGGAACATCGTCCCTAGAATCACGTACGGCGCGGCGCGGAACACGCCGCCGGAAACCGCCGGCGCCACGTCCTGGCGCTTGAACAGCTTCGCCAGGTCGCGGTAGTCCTGCAGCACGCCGGGACCGCGGCGCGAGTGCATGCGCGCGCGGATCATGCGCGACACGCCGGTCATCAACGGTGCCAGCAGCAGCAGGATCACCCCCTGCGCGACGGCCAGCACGATCATAGTCAGGTTCGGCATCACAACACTCCTATCGAACCGCAATCAGCAGCAGCGTGACGAGCGCCACGACCACATACAGGCAATAGACACGGAAGTCGCCGCGCTGCAGCACCGCAATGCGGCGGGCAATCCGCTGCACGCCGGCAACGATCGGGGCGATCAGGCGCTCGTCCCATAACGGCTCGACGCGGGCGGCGCCGGCCACGGTGGCACCCAGGCCGCGACGGAAACCAGCGGCCGGGCTCAACGTGTCGCGCAAGCGGTAGAGCGCGGCGAACATGAAACGCACCGGCTGGGCAAAGCCCTGCGGCGAAACGGTCATGGTCTTTTCGGTCACATAGCCGCATGCCCAGGCATCCCCGGCATGCCGGCGCGGCACGCCGCCCCCGCGAACCACGGCCATGAAGAGCAGCGGCACGATCGGCGCGGCCACGAGCAGCAACGCCAGCATCGGCGTAGACACGCTGGCCGGCGTGTTGAACAGTCCGGAGTGCAGCGTCAGGCCCTGCGCCACCGGCACCGCGGCGCCGCCGGTCAACGACGTGGCCACACGGGCGAACAGTGGGGCGAGCCACGGCGCGCCGATGCCGGACAACGCACACAGCACGGCGAGCAGCAACATGGCGAGCACCATCGCGAACGGCGCCTCCTCGGCATGCTCGGCATGCGCGCTCTGCGGCTGGCCGCTAAAAGTCATGCCCCAGGCCTTGACGAAGCACAACGCCGCCAAAGCGCCGGTCAACGCCAGCATGACCATCGCCGCGGGTCCGGCCAGGCGCATCATGAAATCGCCGTCGTGACCCATGGCGAACAGCGCTTGATAGCTGTACCACTCGCTGACGAAACCGTTGAACGGCGGCAGCGCGCAAATCGCCATCGCGCCGACCAGGAAGGCCAGCGCAGTCTGCGGCATGCGGCGCGCGAGGCCGCCCAACAGCGCCATATCGCGGGTATGCGCGCGGAACAGGATCGCGCCGGCGCCGAGGAACATCAGTCCCTTGAACAGCGCGTGATTGAACAGGTGGTAAAACGCCGCCATCAGCGCCAACGCCGCCAGCGCCACATGGCCGGTGGCGAGCCCGATCATGCCGGCGCCCACGCCCATCAGAATGATGCCGACGTTCTCGACCGTCGAATAAGCCAACAGCCGTTTGATGTCTTGTTCGGCCAGCGCGTAGAGCACGCCCAACACCGCCGACACCGCGCCGACGGCCAGCACCAGAAGCCCCCACCACGCGGCTTGTGCGCCCAGGAGATCGATACCGACCTTGACGATACCGAACACGCCGATCTTGACCATCACGCCGGACATCATGGCCGAGCCATGCGACGGCGCCGCCGGGTGGGCGCGCGGCAGCCAGCTGTGCAGCGGCACCATGCCGGCCTTGGCGCCGAAGCCGAGGAACGCCAGCACGAATACCAGCGACGCGACGGCAGGCGACAACTTGAGACCTCGGAACGAGGCGAAATCCAGGCTGCCGCTATGACTGTAAAGGATGAAGAAGGCGATCATGATCAGCACCGAACCGGCGTGCGCGATCAAGAAATACAGCAGGCCGGCGCCGACCGACTCCTCGTCTTGATCGAAGATCACCAGGAAGTACGACGCGAGCGACATGGCCTCGAAAAACACCAGAAACCAGAAGGCATTGTCCACCACCACCAATGCCAGCATGGCGGCGATGAAGGTGTTCATAAAGAGCCCCATTGCCCAGGCCCCGCGCCCGGCGTATTCACGCACGTACGATTGGGCATACAACGAGGTCAACAGCGCCAACAGCGAAATCACGCCGACCATCAGCGCGGCCAGCATGTCGAGCCGCACGGTGAAGCGGGCGAAGGCGAACGGACCGTCGAAGGCCATCGCCGCGCCCTGCCCGGTCAGCAGCACCGGCAGCGCCGCGGCCAGGCCGGCCGCGCCGCCAAGCACACCCAATAGCGATGACAGATTAATCGCCAGCCGCTCGCAGCGGGCCGAAACGATCGACAAGCCGGCGCCGGCCAGAAACAGCAGCACCGACAACAACAGGTAACCCAGTGGCGTCAGGCTCATTTTGGCTCCCGGAAAGATTGCAGCGATACGTCGAGGGGAAGCGCCTCGCTCGCACCCAAGCGCTTGACGCCGGCATCCGCGGCGAGCAAACGGCTATCGACGACCTTGAGCGCGCGCGTCGGACAGACACGCACACACTCGGCGCCGTTGGCGCTGAACGCGCATAGATCACACTTGACCGCCACCTGCTTGACGCCGGCGCGCCAGTCGAGCATCGGGTCCAGCGTGGCGGCACTGTCGCCCGCGGCATGGCTGGCGGCGCCGACTTGCGGCGCCTGGTAAAGATGGCTGACCGGCACCACCCCGGTCACCGGGGTGCCGCTTGGCGTAATGGCGCCGAACGGACAGGCGATGGCGCATAACTTGCAGCCGACGCACAGCGTCTCGTTGAGCACCACCGCATCGCCCTCATGCGTAATGGCGTTGACCGGACAGACGCGCGCGCACGGCGCGTCCTCGCAATGACGGCACTGCACCGGCGCGGTCAATGTCCCGGTCCGCATTACGGTCAGACGCGGATGCGCCTGCAAACCCTCGGCCTTGTGCACCATGGAACAGGCCGCCATGCAGGTATTGCACCCGATACAACGTGTAGGCTCCGCGAAGACGAAGCGGCTCATAACCAATCCCTCGAAAAAACCACGTCCAGTGGAGCATTGCACATGCCGTGCCAGAAAACGTCGGCACGGAAAAACAATGGCCCGGAGAGGTTTTTTCCTTTTAGCGCCAAGGGATTGGCGCTGCGGCGCGAGACGGGATCCGTGGAGACGTGTGACGAGGCGCGGCGCATCGTCGACAGAAATGTCGAAACCGCCGCGCTGAAAATGACACTTCGACAGTCGATGACACGGGACAAACGCGCCATTAGCCGCGATAATCGGGATCGCTCAGGACATGATCATGACAAGGATACCGCCATGAAACCCCATCTCTTCGCCGCGCTGCTGGCGACGACGGCGTTGCCCGCCTTCGCCGCCCCGCCGCTCGCGATCGAGCGATTCGAACCCGCCCGGTTTACCGGCACCTGGTATGAAATCGCCAAATACCCGGATTGGTCGCAGCGACATTGCGTATCGGAGACGTCGGCGCAATTCAGCCTGACCGAACAAAATACGCTGACCGTCGTACGCCGCTGCCGCACCGACGCCGGCGACATCGAGGAGAAACAAGGATTGGCGCGGCCGTTGGGCGGACCGGCATCGCCGCGCATGGAAGCCACCTTCGCCGCGCCCTGGCTGCAGTTGCTGCCGGCGGTATGGCACGATTATTGGATCGTCGATATCGACGCGCACTATCAACTGGCCGCCGTCAGCGACCCGCAACGCAAAAGCCTGTGGCTGTTGTCGCGCACGCCGCACCCAGACGACTTCAGCTACCAAGCGCTCCTCGGCCGGCTCACCGCGCTGGGCTTCGACATCACCAAGCTGACGGCCACGGCGCAACCCTAAGGGTCCCTAGGGACCTTACGCTTCGCGGCGGGCGTAATACGCCCGCACACTTTGCACAAAGGCGCGCACCAGCGCCGATTCGTCGTCCGGGCGATACGCCACGCCAATGCCGATGGCCATCGCGCCCCCTTCCGACAAGGGCCGGTAAACCACGCCGCCGCGCCGGATAGCCGTCAACGAGCGGGCGATCAGGCCAATGCCGCCGTCAGCCGCGATCCGGCCGAGCAGCACGTGATGGTCTTCGGGTTCCAATACGATGCGCGGAGAGAACGACAGCGCCGCAAACAAGCGCTGGCAGTGATCGTGGAAAGCCGGATTACGCCCGCGCTCAAACCAAAACAACGTCTCATCGCGCAAGTCGTTCAGCGACAGCCGGCGTTTACGCGCCAGCGGATGACCGCTCGGCAGCGCCACCGCCAGCGGGTCGTCGAACAGGCGCTCCACCTTCAACGCGCCCGTCGACGACGGCAAGCCGATCAGCGCCACATCCAAATCGCCCCGGCGCAACCGTTCCACCAACTGACGGGAGATGCGCGACTGGACGTTCAATTGAATATCGGGATATTCCGCCTTGAACAACGACGTCAGGTCCGGGAAGACCGCGCTATCGACCACCGTGGTCAAGCCGACAGTCAACGTGCGTGCGCTGGCGCCCGCCTCGGCGCGCGCCTTCTGCAAGGTCGCGTCGACGTCGGCGAGCAACGCGCGCGCATCTTGCAAAAAACGCTTGCCGGCCTCGGTGAGACGTACGCCCTGACGATCACGTTCGAGCAGCTGAACGCCTAACATCTCTTCCAAACGCCGGATCTGCCGGCTCAGCGGCGGCTGCGTCATACAGAGCCGCTCGGCGGCCGCGCGAAAGTTCAATGTCTCGGCGACGGCGACGAAACAAGCCAATTGGCGGGTTTTCAGCATGGCACTCATACAAAAAAGGTATCAGCAAAATGGCATTGGCGTAGCAATAAGACAGCGGACTAGATTATGGCCACGAACCGAATGCTTCACAACCGGCGCGCCAACGTCAACGATCAAGGAAGATCCATCATGAACGACCCTCGCTATCAACAAGGCTTGCAACACCTCGCCCGCGTCGCGGGCACCAACGAACCCGCCATTCTCGACGCGCTGGCGGACATCGCGCCGGATTTGGCGCATTTCACCGTGGCCTTCGGTTACGGAGACGTCTACGCACGACCTGGCTTGACGCCAAGACAACGTCAATTGGCCACGATCGCCGCACTGGCGGCGCTGGGCAACGCGCGGCCGCAGCTCATTTTTCACCTTCATGGCGCGCTCAACGTCGGCTGTACCGCGACCGAAATCATCGAAACGCTCATCCATCTCGCGGGTTATGCCGGCTTCCCTGCCGCGCTTAACGGCATTTTCGCCGCACAGGAGGCATTTCGCGCCAAAGGTATCGCGCCGCAGGTCGAGACGGCAGCGCCGCGTTCCACGAACGAGCGTTACGACCAAGGCTTGGCGGCGTTAAAAGCCATCGACGGCGAGGCCGGGCAGCGCGTCATCGACAGCCTGCGCGACATTGCCCCCGACTTGGGGCGCTTCATCATCGAATTTGGTTTTGGCGACATTTACAGCCGGCCGGGGCTAGACTTGGTGACGCGGGAAATCGTCACGCTCTCGGCGCTCGCCGCCATGGGGACAGCCAGTCCGCAGCTCAACGTGCACATTCATGGCCTGCTCAACGTGGGCGGCACGCGGACCGTGCTCGTTGAGACATTCATTCACATCGCGGTTTACGCCGGCTTTCCCGCCGCCATCAACGCCATGCTGACGGCAAAAGCGGTGCTGGCTGAGCGTGACAAAAATTGACGTCATACGGAAAAGCACCGCATATAGTCGCAATATTCAGTGCTTTTTCCTGGTCATTGTGTTTTCAATATCATAAACAACCGCGCTGACGTGCCAGCCAAGCCATGGGCCGCTATCATCGGCCCATGCCCATCTCCACCCCACACGACGCCGTCTTCAAACAGTTCCTGACCGACCCGGCCACGGCGCGCGATTTTCTCGACATTTACCTGCCGCCGGCCGTGCATGGCGTATGCGATCTGTCAACGTTGCGGCTCGAGCCGGGCAGCTTCATCAAGCGCAACCTGCGCGCCCGCCATTCGGACATCCTCTATTCGGTCCAAATGCGCGGCAAGCCGGCCTACATCTATTGTCTGATCGAGCACCAATCGTCGCCCGACAAATGGATGGCCTTTCGGTTAATGTCCTATTGCCTGGACGCGATGCAAAGCCATCTGCAAAAAGGACATGACGCGCTGCCCTTGGTCGTGCCGCTGCTGTTCTATCATGGTGCCCAATCGCCTTACCCCCACCGCACGTGTTGGCTCGATTTGTTTGCCGAGCCGGACATGGCCGCTCAACTGTATGGCCACGCCTTCCCCCTCATCGACGTGACAGTGATCCCGGACGAGGAAATCCGGGGCCATGGGCGCATGGCACTGCTGGAGCTGGTGCAGAAGCATCACCGTCGGCGTGATATGATGGAACTGATCGATGACCTACGATTCTTATTGAGTCTCGGCACATGTAGCCGAGAGCAATTGGAAAGTTTAATTAATTACATGCTGCTGGCTGGCGATACGACCCAGCCGAACGTGTTGTTGGATGCTCTGGCGCACAGCGCGCCGCAGTACGAGGAGGTTGTCATGACCATTGCAGAAAGACTCCGTGAGGAGGCCCGGCAGAAGGGCATCCAGGAGGGCATCGAGAAGGGCGCGCAGAAAGGCCGTCAAGAAGGGCGGCAAGAAGGGCGGCAAGAAGTGGCGCGTGCCATGCTCATGAACGGTATAGACCGTATTGTCGTCATGCAATGTACTGGCCTCTCCGAGCAGGAGCTCGATTTGCTCCGTCACTGAATAGTCGTGGCGGATGTCATGCGTGTATTGGGCGCTCGCGTTATTTTGGTCCCTGCGATAAATAAAAAACGGCAGCCTCGGCTGCCGTTTTTTATCGCCTGTGACCGGCGTTAGGCCGCGATGTCCTCTCGTGCCGACCCTTCGACCAGCAGATCGAACTCCAGCAGCCAAGCGTCCAGGCCGATGGCGAGCAACAGTTCGGGCGCGGTTTGGCGCATGTGGGTGAGACGGGCGTGCAAGGCAATGAGACGGGACAGATCGAGCGTGGCAGCCATGATGTACCTCCTATCCAGATTGAGATCCACCCTAGCAGAGGGTGGGGGCTGTCCTTACGCTCGCTTCTCCACGAATGAAAGCGTCCAGGGACCTTGCGGTTTCCCTGCAGCCCCCGTGCGAAACAATATGCCGGCCAGGCGCT
>Ga0213872_10001404_pt1 | contig 15849 bp, 15 predicted proteins | sample VelepicomBERX_R2_FD_160071 | JGI IMG/M metagenome (GOLD analysis project Ga0213872, IMG submission 160071) | Rhizosphere microbial communities from Vellozia epidendroides in rupestrian grasslands, the National Park of Serra do Cipo, Brazil - RX_R2 | ecosystem: Host-associated > Plants > Roots >...
GATATCGAAGTGCGCATGCGCACAGGCACAGGCCCAACCAATCGTGAATTCATGGCCGAAGTTGCCGCTATCAATATCGACTATGATGGTGTGCCCGCCGTTCTGGTCGCTATCAACGACATCTCCCAGCGTAAAGAGCTGGAAGCCGAATTGTTCAAGCAGGCCAGCACGGACTCCCTGACGGGAGTAAGCAATCGCCGTTACTTTATGGCGCAGGCGGAACAAGAATTGCGCCGCTCGCGCCGTTTCGCGCGCGATATGTCGGTGATGATGGTTGACTTGGATCACTTTAAAAAGGTTAACGACGAACATGGTCATGCTGCGGGTGACGCCGTGCTGCAAAGCTTTGTGAAGCGCGCGTTGGAATCCCTCCGGCAATCAGACCAATTGGGCCGTCTGGGCGGCGAAGAATTTGCGGTCATTCTGCCGGAAACGAATCTGGTTGCCGCCACGGATGCCGCGGAACGCCTGCGTCGTCATCTGGAAGAACGGCCTTTGGTCGCAGATTTGATGGCGATTCCCTGCACGGTCAGTATCGGCGTGGCGCAGTTAAATGCGGTTGACGGTACCATTGACCAGCTGCTGCACCGCGCGGACGAAGCGCTTTACCGAGCCAAGAATGGCGGGCGTAATTGCGTCGAAGTGGCCGAAACCCCGCCAGTTTAGGGTGGGATACAGCTTTCCGGACAGAGTGGCCTGAAAATAATACGCCCCTTTGCATTTGGGCCGGTTTGTGTCATACAGGGGCCGCCGATGCTTTGGGGCTTTGATGTTTTCCGGGCCGGCCCACACAGAAACAGGCCATCCTGCATGACGGATATCATGAAACGGTACCGCCGGGTTTCTGACAGTATTAAGTTTAGTAAAACACAGGATCGTAACAGGTATGAATAACACGCTTGCTGGCAAGAATATTGCCATTCTCGTTGCTAACGGCTTTGACGAAAATCAGATGACAGAAATTCAGCGCGCTCTGCTGAAGGAAAAAGCGAACATCAAAACAATCGCACCGGAACAGGGTGTTGTGAATGGCTGGCAGGGTAATGGCTGGGGTCATTATTTCCCGGTCGATGGCCAGATCGGCGAAACGCTGGGTTCCGACTTTGACATGCTGGTGCTGCCGGGCGGTGAACGCGCGACGGCCAAGCTGAAGGGCAATTTGCACACACGCCGTATCATCAACCACTTTATGGAAGCCAACAAGCCGATTGCCGCCATTGGCGCGGGCACTGGCCTCATTGCCTTGACGGGCAAGCTGAGTGGCGTCGTCATGACCGGCAGCGCCGATGTGCAGGATGAGCTGAAAGCGGCCGAAGCCGTTATCGGTCAGGATCCGATCGAGATTTGCGACAACCTGCTGACCGCTGAAGGCAGCGACATCGTTGCGTGGGTTGAGCAGACCATCGCGTTCTTCAGCGAAACCGCCGCAGAAGTCAGCGCCGCCGCCTAAGCCTTTACAGTCGCGCGTTTCAAGTTGATCAGCATCAGGCTGAGGAGCGTTATCGCTCCTGCCTGATGCGCGGTCGCGACGACAATCTCAACATGCGTCAGCAGGGTCGTGATACCCAGCAGAACCTGCAACAGGGCCATGCCGCCCAGCGCATGCAGCCATTTTTTGTTCTGTCCGGTGGCACTTTTCATGTGCAGCCCAACCCATGTCAGGAGCAACAGCATTGTTGTGGGACCAAGCCAGCGATGCATGAACTGCACCAGCGCCAGATTTTCAAACGCATTGACCCACGACGGCAACAAGGTAAAGGCGGCGTTCGGGAACCATTCGCCATCCATCATCGGCCAAGTGTTATAGGCTTCGCCCGCATGCAGGCCTGCCACAAACGCGCCCCATATAATGGTGGTGGCCAGCAGGCACAAAAGGGCCCAGCCTGCGCGCTTGCCGTTGCGCGTGACGGGCAGCGGTTGCGGGGCTTTGTCACCTAACTGACCGAGGCCAACCCAAAAAATCAGGCAGTACAGCAACAAGGCAAAACCCAGATGCAATGCCAGACGATAGGGGCTGACGAAAGTGCGTTCCGACAGACCGCTTTCCACCATGAACCAGCCGATAAAACCCTGTAACCCGCCCAGCGCAAAAATGCCTGTCAGGCGCAAGGCCAACATGCGCGTGATCTGTCGGCGTACGGCAAAGATGATCAGGGGGATCAGGAACACGAAGCCGATCATCCGGCCCCACAGGCGGTGAAACCATTCCCAGAAAAAGATGGTCTTAAAGGCCGCCAGATCCATACCGCTGTTCAAAATCCTGTATTGCGGAATGTGCTGATAAGCGTCAAAAGCCTTCTGCCATGCTGCGTCATCCAGCGGCGGCAACGCGCCCATAATGGGGTTCCAGTCGGTGATCGACAGGCCCGATTGCGTCAGGCGCGTGATAGCCCCCAACAAGGCCATGATAAAGATCATGCCACAACAGGTAAAAAGCCAAAGGGCAACGGGCGCGGTACGCCGGGGTTGTGTGTCTGTTGTCATGATGTTCTGACCCGTTAGTCTTTCTTGTCGGATTCCTTGGCAGCCTTTTCGGCGCTTTGACGTTCTTTCTGCTCGGCGTGGAAACGTTCGACCCAGTCGCCGATCAAGGTTTGCCGACCGCGCGCGACCGCAAGCGTGTTGGCGGGAACTTCCATGGTGATGACGCTGCCCGCCGCGACAAATGCGCCGTCGCCGATTTTGACGGGCGCCACCAGCGCCGAATTCGAACCGATAAACGCTCCGGCACCGATTTCCGTCAGGTGTTTGCGGTATCCGTCATAGTTACAGGTGATGGTGCCAGCCCCCACATTCGCTTTCGCGCCGATAATCGCATCGCCGATATAGGACAGATGGTTAACCTTCGCCCCTGCCGCGACGGCTGCGTTTTTTAACTCAACAAAGTTGCCGACATGTGCTTCTTCGCCAACCACGCTGCCCGGACGCAGACGGGCATAGGGGCCGATCAACGCGCCGGGTTCAACTCGCGCCTGTTCCAGATGGCAAAAAGCGCGAATATCGACATTGTCGCCAATCTCTACCCCGGGGCCGATAAAGACATTGGGGCCGATGGTCACATCGCGGCCAAAGCGCGTGTCGGCTGACAGGAAAACACTGTCGGGGTCGGTCATGGTAACACCCGCCAGCATGGCCTGCCGCCGCAGGCGGTTTTGCAGCATGCGTTCGGCGTCGGCCAACTCTATACGGTTGTTGATGCCGGGCACTTCGTCCGCCGGTAAAACGGCAACGGCGCATTTATGGCCGCTGACGCGCGCCAAGGCAATGCAATCCGTCAGGTAAAACTCGTGCTTCGCGTTATCATCGCGCAATCGGTCCAGCAGCGGCCACAACACGCCGGGGCCAAACAGCATAATGCCGCCATTGCAGAGGCGGATTTGTTTTTGTTCATCCGTTGCGTCGGCAAATTCGATATCGGCCAGTAGTTCGCCGTCGGCATTGACAACCAGGCGGCCATGCTGTGCCGGATCATCGGGATAAAAACCTGCGGTGACCAGGTCGGCCCCGGTTTCAACCTGCCTTTGACGCAAGGCCTGCAGGGATGCGGCCGTAACTAACGGCGCATCACCGAACAGGACGATAATCTCACCTTGATATTGTCCCAACGTCTCGCGCCCCGCTTTGGCGGCGTCGCCGGTGCCCAGCGGTTTCTGCTGTATAGCCGTTGCATGGGGGTGAACGGTTTTTGCAACCTGTTCCATGCCCGTCGGCGCGATAATGGTGACGATCTTTTCGGCGCCAGCACCTTCGCACGCCCGGATGACGTGCGTGACCAAGGGCAGGCCCGCGATTTTATGCATCACCTTGGGCAGTGATGATTTCATACGCGTGCCCTGACCGGCCGCCAGAACAATGCAAGCAACAGGGCGGGAGGGGGCAGAGGAATTTGTTTGTGTCATGGGTTATTTCTGCCATAAAAAACCTTGGTTCGCCAAGTGCGGTGGCAAAAGGATATAAAAAACCCGATGAAACAGTTAAAAGCCGTTATTTTCGATCTTGATGGCACGCTGCTCGACAGTGCGGCCGATATCCGTCAGGCCATCAATGCGACCTTGGCCGATCATGGCCGCCGTCCCCTGACGCTGCAGGAAGTGCGCGACATGACGGGCGATGGTTTGCTGGTGCAAATGCAACGCGCCTTTGCCGCGACCGGCGCACCTGTGTCGGACGACCAGTCCTATAGTTTCTTTCAGGGCTTTATTCACCACTACCGGAATCAGAAGCCCGACCCGTCACAGCTTTATCCGGGTGCGCTGGATCTAATGTTGGCGCTGAAACAGGCGCAGATAAAAATCGGCCTTTGCACGAATAAGCAGGAAGCGGCAACGCGAAGCCTGATGGACCATCTGGATCTGTCAGCCCATTTCGACTTTATCGCGGGCGGCGACACTTTCATGGTGCATAAACCCCACCCCGGCCATGTGCAAGGCGTGCTGGATGGGCTAAATGTGGCCGCAGGCGACAGCGTTTTTGTGGGTGACAGCCGCAATGACGTTGCCGCATCACAGGGGGCAGGCGTGCCTTGTATCCTTGTGACCCACGGCTATGGCCATGATGTAGAAAGCCTCGGTGCCGATGTGATGATCAACGGCTTTGCCGCATTTGGCGATGCGTTGAACCGCCTGACCTTTGCGGGGCTTTGAGGGGGGTTAACCCTTGGAACGATCCGCAGCGATCATGGATTGCATGATCTGATCCGATATTTCACGGACGGCATTCGGCGCATGCGACACGAACAGGGTATTGGTCTTGTCGGTTTCGCCGATGGATTTCAACGTGTCGAAATATTGCGTGATCAGCACCAGCTGCAGAACCTCGCCGGTTGAAACGCCGTCGATCTTTTCATGGAACTGCTCAACGGAATTGCGCAACCCTTCGATAATGGCGCGACGTTGATTGGCAATGCCTTGGCCTTGCAGGGCTTTGCTTTCAGACTCGGCTTCGGCCTTTTTCACGACCAGTATTTTCTCAGCCTCACCGCGTGCGGCGGCGGCGACCTGCTCGCGCTGGGCGGCGTTGATGTCGTTCATGGCGGACTTAACTTTGGCGTCCGGAATAATGTCGGTCACCAGCACATTGACGATTTCATAACCGAAGGCGGCCATGTCGGCGTCCAGTTCCTGCTTCACCGCAGCGGCGATGCTTGACTGATTAGCAAAAACATCGTCCAGCGTCATGCCCGGCACATGACCCAGGATCACTTGTTCAACATAGGACTGAATCTGCTCCATCGGGTTGGAGAGCCGGTAGAAGGCGTCGAACACTTTTTCCGGGCGCACGCGGTTTTGCACTGAAATGGGGATGGTCACGAAGACGTTGTCTTTTGTCTTGGTTTCCATGGTAAGCGAGATTTGATTGACGCGCAGGCTGACACGCCCCGCGATGCTGTCGATAAAGGGAACTTTCCAATTCAGGCCTGCGGGTGCGACGCACAAAAACTTGCCGAAGCGAGTGACGATGGCGACTTGCGCCGTATTGACGGTGAAAAAACTGCTGAGGGCGGCGCACAGGATGCCGAAACCCAGAAACGAAAACACGACAACCAGAAAACTCGACATGGGCGGCTCCTTCCGTTGAGGATAAGGCGACGCTATCGGTGCTATATCGGGTTGTCAATCAATACTGCAAATCCGCATCAGTCGCGACGCGCCACCCCGACAGATGCATGACAATCAGACCCCAGACGCTACCGCTTTCCAAACGGACGGGCATGGCGGGCAGGGTGGGCGTGATGCTGGCCAGCCACACATGGAACGGTTCGCGCCCGTTTTCATGATCGTTCTTTTGCCAGAAGCGGCTTTTTTCGTGATTGTCAGGGTCAACCCAGTCGCCTGCCACCATGGTAAAGCTGGTATCGCACAAGCGCGCACGGCCTGAGTAAATACCGTAATCTTCGGAATCGATATCATCGTTGCCTTTATCGGTGCCCGTGATGGTGAACAGGCGTTTGCCGTCGAAAATGGGGACGGTGACGCTGCAATTACCGTCAATCGCCGTGTGCGCCAGCAATTGCAACAATCCGGAAATGGGGTCCAGGGCACCGGCGCGTTGTGTCTTTGTGACCTGTTCGCGGTTTTCGTCGTGGCTGGGTGGCTCAAAGGTCGGGATGATGTCGCCATCGGGCATGAATTGCAGATGCGTGGCCTTGGTCTTGCTGCGCCACGTGTCGTGCGTGTCGAATTGTGCAGGCAGTAATTTATCGTCGCTCAAACGACCGGCCACGCGCAGGTCGGTATCCCAGGGGAACATGCGATGCCAAAAGCCATAAGTGCCGCCTGTTACATGCGCACGATAATGATTACCTTCTTCCTGAAACAGGATGTTGGCTTGTAGCAGATGTATGCCACCGACATAGACGTCATAGGTAGTGACAACCGGCGGGATGACGGGGATGCGCGAAGGCATGTCTTCCTGATGTGGTGTCTTCTGGGCTTTCTTGCGCACATGTTTGTGGGGTGCCTGGTGAGTGGCAGTCGCAGTAGCAGCCGTCCCGCTGGCATCGTCAGACCGGGCGGGGGTGGTAGCCAAAGCCCCGATCAGTAACGGGGCGATCATCCATAAACGCAACATCAACATGAGCACAGCTTAGCAGAAAACAAGGCAAAAGCATGGTGAAGTTATCTCGTTCGCCGCATTTTGCCAAAAGAACGGGATGGTCTATAGTCGTTTTCTACAGGATTCGTGGCCATGGGGCCCGTACTTTGATCAGGGTTAGCGTATGAACGCCATATCAGTCCTTCCCCCCTTGCCTGACTATGCGGTTGAGGTTTCAGGCGTTACCAAAACCTATCGCGGCAATAAGCGCATGCCGCCCAAGGAAGCGCTGCGTGGCATCGACCTGAAAATCCCGCGTGGCTGTATTTTCGGTCTTCTGGGGCCGAACGGCGCGGGCAAATCCACGCTGATCAACATTCTGGCGGGGCTGGTGATCAAGTCATCCGGCGAAGCCAAAGTCTGGGGCTATGAAGTTGACGGCAATTCACGCATGGCAAAGTCCGCGATCGGTGTGGTGCCGCAGGAATTAAATCTCGATGCCTTTTTCACGCCGCGCGAATTGTTGGAAGTGCAGGCCGGCCTTTATGGTGTGCCGAAAAAGGAACGCCGCACGGACGAATTGCTGGAAGCGGTTGACCTGACCGCCAAGGCGCATGCCTATGCGCGCACATTGTCGGGCGGTATGCGTCGTCGTCTGATGGTGGCCAAGGCCATGGTGCATAATCCGCCGGTTCTGGTTCTGGATGAACCGACTGCGGGAGTCGACGTCGAATTGCGCCGCGCGCTGTGGGACTATGTGCGCAAATTGAACGCCGCAGGCACAACCGTGTTGCTGACCACGCATTATCTGGAAGAAGCACAGGAACTGTGTGATCAGATAGCAATTATCAACCACGGTGAACTGGTCGCGCATGATACGACGCGCAACCTTCTGGGCCGTATCGACAGTAAGCGCGTGACCATCACGGTTGACCGCGACCTTATAGAGGTGCCCGCCAACATGCAGCCCTACGGCTGGCAGATGGAAACGCCACGCACGCTGTCGCTGGTCTACATGCCCAGCAAGATCAGCATCGGCCAGTTGCTGATGGTGGTGCAGGTGAATGGGTTGTCGATTGTCGATCTTTCAACACGTGAAACGGATCTGGAAGATATTTTCCTGCAACTGACACAACGCAAGGCGGCCTAAGTATGGGATTGAGCAGCTTATTTCAGGACTCTTTGTCATACGACGCGCTGATGAGCTTCTGGACCGCGCCACAGGTAACCGCGAATATCGTCATGGGTTTGCATTTGATCGGCGCGCTTGTGCTTGGACTCTGCATTGGCTACGAACGTTCCTTCCATGGCCGCGCGGCCGGCATGCGCACCTACGGCTTGGTTTGTGTGGCTGCCTGCGGGTTGACGGTTATCAGTGGTTATTCCGACCTGTGGTTCGCCGGCCATTGGCAGGGTGGTTCCAGTGATCCCACACGTGTTATTCAGGGCATTGTGACAGGCATAGGCTTTCTGGGGACCGGCGTTATTATGCGCGACGGCTTTACCATCAGCGGCCTGACGACGGCCGCCTCCATCTGGGGGGTGGCGACAATCGGCGTCCTGGTTGGCCTTGGGTTCTATCTGGGCGCGATCGTGCTGACCATTTTGTCTTTCATCATGATGATGTGGGGGTCGAAGCTGGAAAGCTATCTGCCGCAACATCACGCCATCGCCATAACAGTGATGATGACCGGTGATCTTGCTAAAGCAGAAGGGGAATTGCGTGATATCCTGCATCGGGTCGGGTATCGCGTGGCGCCGGGCTCGTTTGCCATTTCTGAAACAGGCGGGCAAAGCAAATGGCAATTTGTCGCGATATCGGCAGGCAGGGGGCGCAGTGCGCCCTTGCTGTCGCTCGGGCGGCTTCTGTCGGCGGCCGAAGGCGTTACGGATTATCAAATTAACCACGCCCGCAATTGATGCTGATGTTGCCAGCTTTTGCTGGCGATAAGCGCCGTTTCATGATAGCAGTAAGCCTGTGGACCCGTAGCTCAGCTGGATAGAGCGTCGCCCTCCGAAGGCGAAGGCCGGACGTTCGAATCGTCTCGGGTCCGCCATTGGTGCTTTTAAGTTTTAATCACCTAATCTTTTCAGGCCTGCCTTAATAATCAAGGGGTTGTTTGCGAATCATTAAATTTTAGTATAGATCATTCATAGAAGTTAATCCCCCTCCCACCTATCCATTTCCTGCCTCTGAATATTCGCCTAAGTCGAGACGCACTTAGTTGCAAAGTTAAACTCAAACTCAAACTCAAACGTGGAAAAGACGTATGCTCAACAAAATGAAAATCGCTTCGCGTTTACTGATCGGCTTTGGGGTTTTGATGCTCCTTATCGCTGCATTAGCCGGTTATTCCATTTACACAGGTAAAACGACCGAAACCGCCTTTGAAAGGGTCGTTCGCTTAAAAGGCAACGAAACGCTAGATCAACGCGTCGAAAAACGACTTAATCAGGCGCGCGTTCTCTTATGGAAGTATTTAGCCACAGGCGATGAGGCCAATTACGACAAGGCGCAGGACGCATTCAAGATAGCGCATGAAAAGCTCGATGAACTTATTAAAAGCACGGTCGTTCCGGAACGGCTTGCCAAGGCACACAAATTAGCGGATCTGTTGGCCGAATTCGAAGTCAAATCCGCCAAATACAAAGAGTTTAAGGGACGCAATCAGAGTCTCGACAGCGCAGAAGCTAAGGAAGCCATCAACAGCGCCAATCAGACCGCTGGGGAACTTGAAGAAACGGCTGAGACATTATCAAGCGATTATGAAAAAGCGGCTAAAGAAACGACAGATGATACAAGCGCTCAGATACGCACAGGCATAGACATAGCCATCGGCCTTGGCCTTTTCAGTTTTGTGCTTGGGTTCATCGCTTCTTTCACCATTTCCCGTAGCATTGCCGTTCCGGTTCAGGCGCTTACGACCACTATCGGAGAACTGGCCAAAGGCAATTATGATGTCGATATTCCCGCTACCGATGGTCAGGATGAAATCGGCGTAATGGCGCACGCATCGCAGCAATTGAAAGAAAACCTTATCAAAGCGCGTGAACTGGAGGCATCCCAGAGGGCGGAGGCGGAGGCCAAGGCGCTTCGCGGCGAGAAAGTGGCGCAGCTTGTGCGTGAATTCGAATCGATGATTAAAAACGCTGTTTCCGGTCTCGCGTCTTCTTCCTCCGAATTACAGGCTAATGCCGCCACCATGTCGGCAGCAGCGCAACAAACGCAGCAGCAAAGCACGGTCGTTGCCAGCGCAACCGAAGAAGCCTCCGCCAATGTCCAGGCTGTCGCTGGCGCGACTGAAGAAATGACGGCATCCAGCAGTGAAATAGGCCAGCAAGTCAATAAGGCTTCCTCGATGGCAAGCAATGCCGTGACAGAAGCCGAACGCACCAGTTCCGTCGTTGACGGGCTTGCCAAGGATGCCGAGAAGATCGGCTCGGTTGTCGAGCTTATTCAGCAAATCGCGGGGCAGACCAACCTTCTGGCGCTGAATGCGACAATTGAAGCGGCTCGCGCGGGTGACGCTGGCAAAGGATTCGCGGTGGTCGCAAGCGAGGTAAAATCGTTAGCCAATCAAACTGCCAAAGCCACGGAAGAAATCGCGGGCCAAATTGGAAATATTCAACAAGCGACAAACACGACTGTTGCCGCGATCAAAGGTATAGGCTCTTCAATTGGCAATATCAGTCAGGTTGCAACCGCGGTTGCGGCGGCGGTGCAGGAACAGGTGGCCGCCACGGGTGAAATTTCCAACAATGTCCAGCAGGCCGCCAAGGGCACGGCGGAAATCTCGCGTAACATTACGGGTGTTGCCGAGGCCGCCAGTCAAACAGGGGTCGCTGCGGAGTCCGTGTTGATCGTGTCCCAAGGGCTGGCCAAGCAAGCCGAAAATCTCCGCGCTGAAGTCGATAAATTCCTGACGGCATTGAATGCCGCTTAATTCCTGTCTTATCTCTGGATCAAAGGAGTTAAAAATGTGCATGGGATTATTAAAGTGTTGTTTGCTTGCCCCTACGTTTTGCTTAACGAGTGTGGCGGCTCATGCGGCAACCAACGTTATCAATCATCGGTAACTTCGGGTAAGCACTAGAAATTCGGCACGATCTACCCTCCGAAGGCGAAGGCCGGACGTTCGAATCGTCTCGGGTCCGCCAGTCACGCTGACTGGCACGGACTTCAAAAACTCATATATGTTGGATGTTTAAACGGCGTTAAACCGTTTCGACGATCTGCAGACCGATGGCTTCACGACCCTTGCTGGCCGTTTGCACATTCATGCGAACTTTTTGTCCGGGCTCGACATTCTGTAAACCCGCGCGCAGCAGGACGGTGCGATGAATAAACACATCACGACCACCGTCGTCCGGTGTCGCAAAGCCAAAACCCTTGTCGGTTTTGAACCATTTGATGGTGCCCGTCATATCTTCAACCGGGCCCACTGGCGTTGGCATGGTGGCCTGCGCCGTGTTCGGCACGGGGGCTACGCCCAGAACCTGAACGATGCTCATCACCTGACGGCCTTTCGGGCCATCGCAAATCTGCGCCATGATCTTGGTGCCTTCGGCGACGTCGCGCAAACCTGCGCGGGACACGACGGAAGAGTGCAGGAAGGCGTCTGCGGTTCCATCAGCGGGGGCGACGAAACCAAACCCCTTGGTTAGATTGAACCACTTGACAACAGCCTCAATCTGGTAGGCTTGCCCTGGGGAATTAGATGTTTCGAACGACACAGCACTTACCTTCGGTTGTGAACACAAAAACTGAAAAGACGTTTCTCAGTATTACTTGTATTATACACAAGACGACAGAGAAACGATAACAATTTGCAACCCATTACTGCACCTAAGACACCCAATTCACCCAAAACAGTCACAGAGTCAACAGGATTTTTACAAGTATTATTGGTCGCGGTTCAAAATATCTTAATTTCGTTAAGTTCATCTTTTATTAGCCAAGACTGGTTATCATTACCGTTAAGTTTCCAATTTCGAGATCACTGGGCAACATATGGCGTCGCGTGCTGAATATTTATGGAATAACAAAGCGTTGCTGGCGGCCCTTCTCGTGTTAACCGCCGGCATGCCTGTGGCGCAGGCGGAGGATATTGATCCGTTTCAAATCGATTCCGGTCGTTGGATGTCTTATGAGCGTTACGCTGACTATCAGAAACGCGGCGTAAAGCCCAATATCATACAAACGCAACCGACCTATGACACCAACGCGGTCGAAAATAAGGATGTTGCAGAACCCGTCGACAATCAAATCCTGCCTCAGGCGACCCAACCAACTGCGACTGCCGGAGAAAAGCAAAGCGCGCAAAACACAGTGCCGTCTGGTAGGGGGCAGGTGATGGCGCAGCCAAGTCGTCCGCTTGATTTACCGGAGTTGCCCGGCGTGAATAAGGGCTTCAGCATTACGGTGCAATCCACTTCGGATGCCGCGGGTCAGCAGCAGGCGTCTTCTGCCGCTGTTGTTACGGCAAACGGTAAAACAGATCTCAAGCTGCATGACCGGAATTGGCAGAAAGCTGATGAAGCTATCCAGCAGGTGGCGGATAATGTCGACACCGAGGAAGATCACCACCCCGTCAATGTGCGTCCGAGCTTCTTGCCGAACACAGATGTTTCCCCGGTGACGGCGCCCAAACATCCGTCAGCCCGTAGTGCGCGCATCGCGCAGGTGATCGAACAGGAAAAACCGAAGCCCACGCCTGTGGCCGACAAACAACCTGATGCGCAGGCCGTATGCGCCGCGATTGACTCGTATAAAAAGAAGCAGGTTGAGGCTTTGCAAAGCGACCGTCAGACACTGCTTGCGCTGCAGTCGGCTATTGCGGATCTGGGATTACAGAAGCAGTTGAATTTTATGACTGGTGCGCAGGGTGAAGTTGCCCGCTAAGCGCCCGCCCCTATAAGGTCAGACGTAATAAATTGTCAGACTTTCTGCCCGACGCGCGGCAAACCGTCAGCCGTTAGACCAGCCTGCAGGTACGCGATAACGCTGTTCGACGGAACCTGATTGACCACGTCATTACCATTGTCCAGGTACTGGGTGATAAAGGCGCCCGTTGATGCGTCCACATGCTGCGACTGATTGATGAGCGGCGGGTTTGACGGTGTCGTCTGTTGCCCGTTGCCCGCGGTACTTGCCACACTGGGGGTGCTGTTGCCAGTCGTGCTGACCGCAGGCGTACCGCTAACGGCTTGCGTTTGCGGTAATACCGCACTCGCTCCCGCTGTGGCTGCACTCGTGATCGTAGACATGACCTGTAACCTCCCTATGCCAGTATTCCGTTCTGCAACATTGCAGACGGACAAAGAACCAATACAGGTTTACTAGCTACTGTAATATATCAGATAAGAGGGGGCTTGACAAGATTCGCAATATATGCGTGTGCATGAATTTTAACTAATATTACCAAGGAGCCAAGAAGTCATTAACGAATTCTTGAGAGTTTGTTTGCTAGCCAGAATAATGGCAAGCGCCTTGAATCTAATAGATATTTTGCGAGTTCCCCTTGTCCGCACCCCTTTCCCCCATCGCCATCAGCTGGGTTCTATCAACCATATCTGGTTATGGCATCTATGGACTGCAGATTATTTTGCAGTATCTACGGCGTGGCGGGCAGCAGGTGATTTTGCCGCGTCAACCGACGGTGACCGAAGTGCCGTCCCTGACGGCGCAGAAACTTGCGCCGATTTTCCAGCTTTCGCAAAAACTGCACGCCTATCTGAAAGAGAGGCCTGACGAGTTGCTGAGTTTTAACCATGCTGTCCTGCATGGGGTCAGCAGCGACTTTTCAGGGTTCGCCGGACAGGACCGCATTTGGGGTAAACCGAATGTCGGTTGTGCGGCCATCGAACATCTGGTTTGCACGCCGCATGGGCGCGAGATCGCAAAAAACTACGACATGTTTATCGCCATATCACGCTGGAATGCAGATTATTTGAAAAGCCTGGATGTGGGGCCTGTCTATTTGCGGTACCAGGGCATTGACCCTGCACTGTTTCATCCTTTGCCGAAATCTGATTTGTACAAAGATCGCTTTGTCATCTTTAGCGGCGGTAAATTTGAATATCGCAAGGGGCAGGATATCGTTGTTGCTGCCTTCAAGAGATTTCGTGAAAAACACCCTGAGGCTTTGCTGGTTGCCTGCTGGCAAAATCTTTTGCCGGCGGATGCGGCTGCGTTTGCTGCGGCCGGGCTTGTGGAGGGCGTGCCTCAACCTGCACAGAGTTACGGGCTACAAATTACGCCATGGCTGTTACAGCAGGGCCTGCCGCAGGACAGTTTTATCGACCTGCCCTTTACACATAACCTGCTGATGCCGCTGGTTTTGCGCGAATGCGACATCGCGTTGTTTCCGAACCGCTGCGAAGGCGGCACCAATCTGGTGGCCATGGAGGCTGCGGCCTGTGGCATCCCCACTTATGTCGCGGCTAATACGGGGCAGAAAGATTTGGTGGAATTAATCGGGTTCCCGGCCTTCCGGCATCAGGGCGGTGTCAAGGCTTCGTCGGTCATGAACACGGTTCAGGACTGGGGTGAAACCGACGTGGACGAAGTTGTGCAGGCTATGGAATATGTCTATACCCAAAGGCAGGCGGCGCGTGACGAGGCGCTGCAGCTCGCCGGTCGTTTGACGGCGTGGGATTGGGGCAGCCTCAACGAAAAACTGTTGCAGATCGTGTGCGACGGACAGGGGGAAGCATGGTAAAGCCGATGATTGTCGTGGGTACGCCTTGCTTTGGCGGCGTGGTCGGACAGGACTATACCGTTTCACTTCTCAACCTGACCGGCGAAGCGGCCAAGCGCGGGTTGGATGTGCAGGTTCTGCTGTTGGGCAATGATGCGCTGATTACGCGCGGTCGTGCGTCGATTGTTGCGCGCTTTCTGGATAACCCTGTGGCCACGCATCTGCTGTTTGTGGATGCGGATATAACGTTTACCACCGAACAGGTCTGGCGCATGCTGGATTTCGATAAGGATTTTATCGGTGGTCTTTACCCCGCCAAAGTCATGGACTGGCAGGGATTCGTGAACCGCTTCGGGCAAACCGGTGAGAAATTGCAGGAGGCCGGTCTGGTTTATGTCGGCGATCTTTGCAAGGGCGACGCGCTGCGCCGTGAGCAGGGATTTGCCACGGGAACCTATGCCGGCACAGGCTTTCAGCTGATCAAGCGTCAGGTATTCGAACGCATGATCGCGGCACACCCTGAGTTGCAGTTCAAGAATGTGCACGCCTATCCGCCGCAAAGCGGCAGCAACAATCTTTATGCGCTGTTCGATTGCATGATCGACCCCGATACCGGCGCTTATCTCAGCGAAGACTTCGCTTTCTGCCAAAGATGGCGCGCGCTGGGCGGCGAAATCTGGCTTGATCTGCAAAGCCGCCTGACCCATACGGGCCCTGCCAGCTATCACGGTAATGCCGCCGCACGGTTTTTGACGGCGGAGCAACTGGAAAAAATCTCATGACCTCGACAACGCGCGTTGCCATTGCAGTGCCATCGGGCGACATGGTCCATGCCGAGTTCGCCATGCGTCTGGCGAATATGTGCCTGAACCCCGGCGCGTCCTGCTTTATTGTCAATGCGCGTTCGTCGCTGGTTATGGTCGGCCGCAACCAATGTGTTCAGGCGGTGCAACTTGCCGGCGCATCCCATCTGCTATTTCTGGATAGCGATATTGTTTTTCCAACCGACCTTATCAGCCGGTTGTTGGCGCATGACAAAGATATTGTCGGTGGCCTGTATGTGCAGCGCGCGCCACCGCATCGTCCGGTCGGCATGACACTCGAAGGCAAGGTTGAGGCTGTACCGGACGGGTTGCATCGCATGGCGTCGCTGCCGACCGGCTGCATGCTGATCAAGATGGGTGTTTTTTCTGCACTGCAACAACCATGGTTTAACACGCGCACTGTCGGCGATAAAATCATGGGCGAAGATGTCTATTTCTCTGAAAATGCGCGACAGGCAGGTTTTGATATCTGGTGCGATGGCACTTTGTCGCGTGAGTTGGGACATATCGGGGCCAAGCTTTATATGCTGAGCGACACAAAATAAGTCTTTCCTAACCCATTTATTTAAACCTTTTTTTAGCAAAGTACCGGAGAATGGCAGGGACAGGAGTTTTCATGGTCCGCGTAAAAAACATTGCCCTTTTTTTGACGATCCTGATGGGAGTTGGGACGGGAGGGAGTGCGTACGGGCAGGATACGAGGGGTAACGGTGGGGTGGGTGTGTGCGCTGGGGCGAGCTGTACGGCGAGCACGACGACAGCCGTGGCGCCTGTTGGTGGGAAGATGTGGG
>Ga0213872_10001405_pt1 | contig 15842 bp, 11 predicted proteins | sample VelepicomBERX_R2_FD_160071 | JGI IMG/M metagenome (GOLD analysis project Ga0213872, IMG submission 160071) | Rhizosphere microbial communities from Vellozia epidendroides in rupestrian grasslands, the National Park of Serra do Cipo, Brazil - RX_R2 | ecosystem: Host-associated > Plants > Roots >...
TCAGGGGGGCCAACAGCTCCGACAGACCGTTGTGGTCGATCTCGTGCATCAGGGCCAGCAGCCGCCCCAGCTCGCCCGCCGGAAAGCCCTCACGGGCAAACCAGGTCAGATAGGAGCCCGGCAGGTCGGCGATCACCACCCCCTTGTGCTTGCCGAAGGGCATCTCCAGCGTCAGCAGCCGCTCCAGGTCCTCGGGCTTCATCCGCCGGCCCGTTTGGGGGCGTAGCCCAGTTGCTGCAGGGTCGCCATCACGGTGTCGCGCCGGTCGCCCTGGATCTCGATCTGGCCGTCCTTGGCGGTGCCGCCGCTGCCACAGGCTGCCTTGAGCTGGGCGGCCAGCGCCACGAGCGCGGCGGCGTCCAGCGGCAGGCCTTTCACCACGGTGACCCCCTTGCCGCGCCGCCCCGAGGTCTCGAGCCAGACCCGCACCGGGGCGCTGCGCCTGGCGCGGGCCTCCTGCTCGGCCGCGCAGCGGCAGCGGTCCAGCGGCTGGGCGCAGCCAGGGCAGGTCCGCTCGCCTGAGGGCACGGTCACCAGGCCGGACAATCCGGCCAGGTCGGCAAGCCCCTTCTTCGTCATGGCCGGTGCTTCAATGGTGGTGGCCGTGCTCGCCATGCACATGGCGGTGCGCGATCTCTTCGGCGCTGGCCGCCCGCACGGCGCTGACCTGCAGGGTGAATTGCAGCACCTTGCCGGCCAGGGGATGGTTGCCGTCCAGATGGACTTCAGGGCCTTTGATCTTGACCACATGGTAGATCTGCTCCTGGCCCTGCTCGTTGCGGCCCTGCAGCTGGCCGCCGACCTTGACCCCGGGCGGGAACTCGCTCTTGGGGATGACCCGCAGCAGGCCTTCGTCGCGCAGGCCGAAGGCATCCTCGGGCCGCAGCGTCAGCGTGACCTTGTGGCCGGCCTCCTGGCCCTGCAGGGCCTCTTCGATCTTGGGCAGGGTGTTGTCGTAGCCGCCGTGCAGATAGACCATCGGGTCCTTGCTGGCTTCGATGAGCTTGCCCTGGGCATCGGCCACCCGGTATTGGAGGGTGACCACGGTGTCTTTGTCGATCTTCATGGGTAGGGGCCTTCAGGCACAGAAAACAAGGGCCGCATTGTCGCCCAAGGCGCCGGCCCGCCCCCGGACGGGGGCCGCCTCAAAGCGCCTTGGCACCGATGTGGTACAGGCCCCAGGGCGCCTTGGCAAAGCCCTCGCTGAGGGTCTTGCCCTTGAGCGTGGTCACCTTGGCCGGGTCGTAGACCCCCCATTGCGGCCCGAACCCGCCCAGGGCCATGGGCCGGCCGTCCAGGCGCGTCGCGACGATCATGTTGCGATCCTGGATCTCGGCCACCGTCAGGGCCACGTTGTAGCCGTCGACGGCACGCAACTCGATGGTGCGGGCCGGGTTGAGCCCCACGCCTGCTGCCTGCAGCACCGTGGTGAGCAAGGGGCCGCTGAGCTGGTGCGGCTTGTTGTCGTACTCGAGCGTCGGCTGGATGCTGACCGCAGGCAGGCGGGCCAGGGCCGAGGCGGTGAAGGTGGTCGCCTGGGTGAATTCGATGCCGTGCTTGCCCATCATCTGGTCGACCACATGGTCCACCGGCCCCCGGTTGGGCTTGCCGACCGCACCGCTGACGGTCAGCAGCACCGGCTCGTCGGCCTGGGCCTCCGCCCTGGCCGACAGGGCGGGCAGGAGCAGGCCCGAGGCGGCCGACAGGGAAAGGAAATGGCGTTTTTGCATGCGGGTCTTCTCCGGCAGGGACAGGATGGACGCGATTCTGCATGCCGCAGGCCACAGCCACAAGACGGGCGGGACCAGGCCGTGCTCAGTTCATCCCGCGCATCAGGTTGGCCAGTTCGACCGCCGATTTGACGTTCATCTTGTCGAACACCCGCGAGCGGTGCACCTCGACCGTGCGCACGCTGATGTCGAGCTGGTCGGCGATCAGCTTGTTGGGCAGGCCTTCGACCACCAGGCGCATGACGTCGCGCTCGCGATCGGTGAGTTCGGTCAGCCGGCTCTGCAGGCCGACCTTCTGACGGCGCAGCGCCAGCACCTCGGCCGAACGCTGCAGCGCCTGTTCGATGCGGTCGACCAGGGCATTGTCGGAAAAAGGCTTCTCGCAGAAATCGAAGGCGCCGCGCTTGACGGTGTCCACGGCGGTCGGCACGTCGGCATGGCCGGTCAGGAAGATGACCGGCATGGCCTCGTGCAGGCCCTGGGCCACCAGCTGCTCGAACAGGGCCAGGCCGCTGAGCCCGGGCATGCGCACATCGAGCAGCAGGCAGCAGGGGTGGCGCGGATCGAGGTGCTGAGGCAGGCTGCGTTCGAAGGCCTCGGCGCTGTCGTAGGTCTCGCTGAGCAGATGCCGCGAGCGCAGCAGCCAGGCCAGCGCCTCGCGCACGCTGGCGTCGTCGTCGACGATGAACACGGTGGCATTGGGGGAGGGTTCCATCTTCTCGGGGCGTCTCTTCAGCCAGGGCTGTTCTTTTGTAAAGGAAGCGTGAAGTTGAAGATGGTACCGCCTGGATGGCCGGCCTCAAAGCCGAGTTTGCCGCCATGCTGTTCGATCACCGTGCGGCACAGGCTCAGGCCCAGCCCCATGCCCTCGGGCTTGGTGGTGAAGAAGGGGGTGAAGAGGCGGTCGGCGATCTCGGCCGAGATGCCCGGCCCCTGGTCGCCCACGCGCAGCTCGAGCCAGCCGCCCTGCTCGCCGGCGCCCAGATGGCGCGCCTCGATGCGCAACACGCGCTCGCGGAGGTCGGGGCGGTCCATGGACTGCATGCCGTTGCGCGCCAGGTTCAGCAGCACCTGCTCGACCATGGTGCGGTCGCACAGCACCTCGGGCAGACCGGGCTCGAGCTCGATGAGCACCCGCACGCCGAGCTTGCGCGCTTGCAGCGTGACCAGGGGCATGATGGCGTCGAGCAGGCTGCGCACCGACACCGCCTCGCGCACATGCTCGCGGCGGCGCACGAAATCGTGCACGCTCTTGATGACCTTGCCGGCGCGCTCGGCCTGCTCGGCGATGCGGCCCAGCGCCATGCCCAGATCGGCCGAGGCGCCGCCATGGCGCAGCAGGTTCAGCGAGCCGGTGGCGTAGCTCGAAATGGCCGCCAGCGGCTGGTTCAGCTCGTGGCTGAGCAGCGAGGCCATCTCGCCCACCGTGGCCAGCCGCGCCGTGGCCTGCAGGCGGTCCTGCGAGGCGCGCGACAGCTCTTCGATGCGGCGCTGCTCGCTCATGTCGAGAAAGGCGCTCATCCAGCCGGTCTGCACGCCCTGTGCGTTGATCAGGGGCGCCTCGATGACCAGCACCGGGAACAGCGTGCCGTCCTTGCGCATGAAGACCGACTCGAAGCCTTCGCGCGGCGGCATGTTGCCGGCCAGGCGGATCGCCTGCCGCTGCTCGTACTCGCCGGCCAGCTCGGGCGGCCAATAGGGCGCGGGGTTGCTCTGGCCCAGCAGTTCGTCGGCCCCGAAACCGACCATCTGGCAAAAGGCCGGGTTGACATAGGTGATGCGCCCCTGCAGATCGCGCGCGCGCAGCCCGGTCACCAGCGAGTCCTCCATGGCCTTGCGGAAGGCCAGCGCGTCGGCCAGGTCGTGCTCGGCCGCCAGGCGGCGGCGGGTGTCCCTGGCCAGCATGAGCAGCACCGTCACCAGGCCGATGGAAAGCACCGTCACCAGGGCCGACATCACATCGGGGAACAGGCTGGGCGCGCTGTGCCAGCTGTCCAGGCGCAGCACCAGGGTATTGCCCGGCAGGTCCAGCAGCTGCTGGGCTGTGAACATGCGGGTGCCGCGTCGGGCGGCACCATGAAGGGCCAGCCGGGTGCCGTCGGCCTCGGTGAAGGAGATCTCCTGGCTGCGCGCGACCTGTTTGCTGATCAGGTCGGACAGGATCTCCTGCAAGGCGTAGGTGGCCACCAGATAGGACGACACATGGCCGGCGGTCATCTGGGGAATGCACAGCTCGATGACCTCCAGCCCCAGGCCGTCGGCGCGCGGCACGAAGTAAGAGGTGGAATAGGCCGGGCCGCTGAAGCGCCTGGCGGTGGCACAGGCCAGCCCCACATCGGTCTGGGCGCTTTCGCGCCCGTTGAGGCTGAACAGCGCCACACGGTAGGGGGTGTCGGCAGAGGCCAGCACCCGCAGATTGGGATCGCGCCATTCGATGCGCATGAACTCGCGGTGCTCGCGCAACAGGTCGGCGGCGGCCTCGGTCCAGTTGGCGGCGGAGGGCCTGCTGGCCTGCAGGGCTTGCAGGCTCTGGATGTTGCGGGCCAGGCCGCTGCGGATGTCGCCCAGCGCCTCGGCGGTGTCGCGCTCCAGCCGGCTCTGCACCTGGCTGGCCTCATAGCGGCCGGCCAGGTAGACCAGGATGGCCAGCATGGCCAGCACCAGGGCCGCCAGCAGCAGCCACAGCGACCAGCGCCGCCAGCCCGGCGGCAACGGCCCCTCGCGCGGCCCCTGCCAGGCGACAGGTTGCGGATCGGGCGACGCGGGCGTCACAGCACGCGGTGCGTCAAGGCCGGCAATTGCTGGCGGCACTGGCGCAGCTGCCCCATGTCGAGCTCGCCCAGCACCAGCCCCGCCCCTTCAGGTCGTTGCGCCTGCACCCGCCCCCAGGGGTCGACCAGCATCGAGTGGCCCCAGGTGCGCCGGCCGTTGTCGTGCAGCCCGCCCTGGGCCGGCGCCAGCACATAGGCCAGGTTCTCGATGGCCCGTGCGCGCAGCAGGGTTTCCCAATGGGCCGACCCGGTGGTGTGGGTGAAGGCGCTGGGCACCAGCAGCAGCGTGGCGCCCTGGGCCGCATACAGGCGGTACAGCTCGGCAAAGCGCAGGTCGTAGCAGACCGACAGGCCGATGCGCCAGACCTCGCCATCGCGCGAGGGCAGCTCGAAGCTGCAGGGCCTGCTGCCGGCCGTCAACACCCGGGACTCATCGTAGCGTTCACCGCCGTTGTCGAAGCAGAACAGGTGGATCTTGTCGTAGCGGGCCACGCACTCGCCCTGCGGCGACCAGACCAGGCTGCTGTTGCTCACCCGCTCGGGCGAGGCGGTGGACAGCGGCAGGGTGCCCCCCACCACCCACAGCCCCAGTTCACGCGCGGCCCGGGCCAGGAAGTCCTGGATCGGCCCTTGGCCCGGCGCCTCCTGCAGCGCCAGCTTGTCGGTGTCCTTGCGGCCCAGCAGGCAGAAATACTCGGGCAGCACCGCCAGCTCGGCACCGGCCTCGGCGGCCTGTTCGAGCAGGCCGCGCGCGACCTGCAGGTTGGGCGCCAGTTCGGGCGCGGAGACCATCTGCAAAGCAGCGACTTTCATGGGCTGTCTCCGGTATGGGGGGCAGGAGCGGGGTGCTTGCGGTTGTCCACCTTCACCACATGGGGATCGGCCCAGGTGCCGTCGATGTGGAATTCCTGGGTCGCGGCCTCGATGAGCGGCCGGCGCAGGAAGATCTGGGCCAGGAAGCTGCCCAGGCCGATGGCGGGATTGATCGCGGTGGCCACCAGGGAGGCGGTGCCGGCATTGATCTCCGGCACCACGACCACCTTCAGGTCCTGGGTTTCACGCGCGATGTCGGCATGGCCGTCCATGAGCACGGCCGCATTCACACCCTTCATCTGCAGGTTGTTGGTGGTGGCGATGCCCTGCTCGATGCGGGCGTCGCCGCGCACCAGGTCGAAGGCGAAACCCTCGCTGAAGACATCGCGGAAATCCAGGGTCAGCCGCCGCGGCAGGGCCTGCAGGCTGAGCACCCCGAGCAGCTTGGCCAGGCCGGGGTCGGCCTTGAGGAACTGGCCCGACTCGACATCGATGTTGATCTGCCCCGACAGGCTGGGGGTGTCCAGGGTCAGCGGCGACCCCTGCCAGGCCACCTGCCCTTCGAGGTGCCCATGGCCCTGGCGCACCACCCCGGGCATGCCGAAGCGGCCCAGCAGCTCGCCCGCGTCGCGGATGTCGAGGCGGAAATTCATCACCGTGCGCCGGGCCTCGTGCGGGCCCCGGGCGGAACGCGGCTCGGCCGCCTGGGCCTGCAGGCTGGCCCAGTTGCCGGTGGCGGTGAGCGTGGCCTCGGGCGTGGCGATGTTGAAGCGGCTGAGCCGCCATTCGCGGGCATTGCCGTCGCCGCCCCGGTTGATGGCCTCCATCTCGACGCGGCCCAGGCGCTTGCCGCGCAGCTCGAAATCGTCGACCACGATGTCCAGCGACGGGATGCTGGCGGGCTGCTCGTCGAGCAGGCTCTCGACCTCGTTCTGGGTGTTCTGGGCCAGCTTCAGGCGGGCCAGGCGTGCAAAGACGCGCCCCTGGGCGCCGCCGGCCGCGCCGGGCTGGCGGTATTCGACATAGCCGCTGAGTTCGTCGGCGTCGAGGTTGGCGCGCCAGACCGCGCCGTCGCGCGACCCGCCGACCACCACATGGTGCAGGGTCCGGCCGTCGACCTGCAGTTCCTGGGCCCGCACCGCCAGCGTGGTCGGCAGGTAGCCCTGGGCCGGCGTGTCGGCCTGGCCGGCCGCGCCGGCCGAAGGCCGCACCGGGCCGCCGGCCCGGGCCAGGACCTGCTCCCAGGCATCGACGTCGACCCGCGCCAGATTGACGCTGGCCCGCACGCCGTCTTCGGGCATGGGCGCGGCCTCGTCGGCCCCCAGACCGATGCCGATGCTGCCGCGCAGCACCCGGGCCTGGGGCTGCGACAGGTCGCGCACATAGCGGATCGACGCCTGCCGCCCCAGCTCGACCTGCAACTGGTCGCGCAGCGGGCCCTGGGCGCCACCCGCCTCGTGCAGCAGGCTGTTGTCGAAGCGCAGCGGCAGCGCGACATCGGCCGCCTTGCCCAGGGGCGCCGGCAGGTCCAGCGCCATGCCGAGCAGGTTGCTGCTGACCTGGATCTCGGGCTGGCCGTGGTAGAAGCCCAGGGTCAGGCTGTAGGGCGCACTGCCGCTGGCATGCGCGGCCAGGCCGGCCAGCAGGCCCAGCTCGGAGGCCTGGCGCAGGCCCTCGGCGCTGGCCACACCGGTGGCCCGCACCAGGATCTGCGGCTCCTGTGCCGGGGTGGCGCCGGGTTTCATGCCGCCCTCGACACGCAGGTCGCCCCCCAGTGCGTGCGCCTGGACGTTGTTGAGGCTGAAGCCGGTGTCGGAGAAGGACACACTGCCGCGGACCCGAGTCATCGGCGAGGCCTGCGGCGACAGACGCAAGTCGTTGCCGGCCAGATTGACGCTGCCCTGCACCCGGCTGCGCTCCAACTGGGCCAGGGGCAGGCTGAGCTTGAGCCGCAGGTCCATGGGGCCGCCGGAGGTCGACTGGGCGAAGACCTGGCCGGTCATCCGGTTCAGGGGCGAACCGACGACCAGGGCCAGCGCGTCGGGCAGCGGGCCGCGCACGACGGCATCCACCCCGACCACCGAATGGCGCAGATCGGGGATCTCGGCCTCGATCTGGCTGCCCACCAGCTCGGGCTGGGCGGCGAAGCGGGCCGTGGCCGCGTGCACCTGCATGCCCTGGCGGTCGAAGACCAGATCGCCCGACAACTGCTTCAAGGCCGGCCATGGCAGCGTGGCAGAGGACAGGAGGGCCTTGGGCGCGTAATCGAAGGCCACATCCTGGGCATGGGCGACGATGTGGAAATCGCCTTGCCTGGGATTGGCGAAGGGCAGATCGTGGAGGTCGCCACGCACCTTGAACTGGGCGCTGCCGACCCGCCCGGCGCTGATGGCGTCGCGGACATAGTTGCGCACATCGGCAGGCAGCACGCGCGGCAGGTAGCGCCAGACCCGGGTGGCATCGACATCGCTGGCGTTGCCGTTGAGGTCGAGCACCCCCGGGAAACGCGATCGACCGGCCGATCGCGCCGGGTCCGAGGTATGCCAGTGCAGGCGCACATCGCCGCGCCCGTCGGGGGTGGCAAGATGCAGCGACGGCAGGTCGAGGTCGATGCGTTCGCCATCGATCTTCCAGCTCAGTTGGGCGTCGAGGTGGTTGATCTGCAGGCGTGGGTCGTCGAACACCGCGGGCAGGTCGAGGGTGCCCTGGTCCATCTGCAGCGTGGCCTGCCCACCGAGGCGGTCGAGTTCGAAATCGGCGCTGAGCCCGTGCACGCCGGGCAGCGACTCTTGGGAGGCCAGCCCCAGATCGGAGACCCGTCCCTTGACGCTGTACTGGGTCGGCGCCGACAAGGCCCCCGACCAACTGGCGCGCAGGGTGTCGACCAGGCCGGCCGGTGCGAGGCGCTGCAAGGCCTGGTGCAGCTCGTCGCCCAGCGGCAGGGCGTGCGCGATCTGGCTGAGGGCCGCCAGGTCCAGGCGGTCGGCCCGCAATTCGCTGCGTTCGGGCTGGCGGCCCTGGGCCTCGGTGTAATGGAAGAACAGATTGCCGCCCGGCCAACGCAAGCCGTCCGCCGTGAGGAACTGCAGGCCGGTGGTGGAAAAATCAAAACCATCCGCAAGACGGTGCCCGCCAAGCCGGCCCTGCACCGAGTCGAGTGCCAGCGGATCCAGGCCGGGTGCCAGGCGGGCGCGCACCTCGGCCATGGCCACATCGGCCACCGCCCCGGTCAACTGGCCCTTGTGCACATCGGCCCAGAGGCGCAGGGCCCCCTGGCCGCTGGCCACATCCAGCCCCAGGTCGACCTGCTCACGCAACCGCGCCACATCCACCCGCTGGAACAGGGCGTAGAGCTGGCCGGTCCAGTCCTGCCAGCGCCCCCGGTGGGCACTGAGCAGCGGCTGGCGGAACTGGCCCATCAGCGTGAAGGGCTCGCCCCAGGCCGGCGGCGGCGTGGCGTCCAGGCGCAGCAGGTGGCGCCGCGGGCTGTTGCGCAGCACCAGGCCGACGTCGCTGAGCGACAGCACCGGGCCGCCGCGCTGCTCGTCGGTCCAATGGATCAGCCCCTCGGAGATCACCAGCTCGGTCTGCGAAAAGACCCAGTCGGCCACCCGACCGTCGTCGTGCTGGGCCGAGGAGAAATCCATGCCGGCCACCAGGATCTGGCCCTGCGCGGTGCGCCTCACCTCGAGCTCGGGCCGTTCGATGTAGAGCTGCTCGAAGCCCAGGTTCCACAGCGAGCGCGGCGACAGGGCGGCCACCACGCGCGGCAGCAGCAACGCCACATGCCCATCGGGGTCGAGCAGGCTGACGTCGTCGAGCTCAAAGGACGGGATCAGGCCGTCCGAACGCGCCTGGACATGGCCGATGCGCACCGTTTGTCCCAAGACCCTGCTGGCCTGTGTCTCGAGCGTCGGACGGAGTTCGGCGATTCGGGGCACAATCCAGCCGTGCAAAGCGCCCCAGGCCGCCGCCAGGATCAGCCAGAAGGCCAGGAGCAACGACAACGCCCACCGAGCCAGGGCCGAGACGAATTTCAGGCTCCTGGTGGGAAGAGGTGTCGGATCGTTCATGACGCAAGTTGAATGTGGCAGGAATTATGACCCGCTGTGCCAACACGGACCTGGAGTCCGGCCGTGAAGAATTGTTAAACGCCCACCCGGCCGTGAGGCCTGGTACCGAAGAAGAAACAGGGTCCCTCAAGATGGAGCCACAAGCCCAGAATTCGCGCCTGGTGCAACGCCTGAGGCGGCGTTATGAAAGCTGGCTGGACCTGCTGCCGCCAGGCCCGCCGACGCTGGACACCATGGGCCAGGCCCTGGAGGCACTGAAGCAGCGCCAGCCCGACCTGGGCGCAGCGCTGCGCATCCTGCGCCAGCTCGTGATGGAGCGCCTCGTGGTGCTCGACTGTGACCAGGGCGCCCCGCTGGGCGTCGTCACCCGCGCCGTCACCGAACTCGCCGAACTGGCGCTCGACGAAGCCTGCCGCCATGTCCAGCAGGAACTCGACAGCCGCCACGGCATCCCCCAGGGTCCCGACGGACGGCGGGCCGAGCTCTGGGTCATCGGCATGGGCAAGCTGGGCGCCCGCGAGCTCAATGTCTCCAGCGACATCGACCTGATCTACGTCTACGACCACGACGGCGAGACCACCGGCCTGGAGGACGGCCGGGGCCGGCTGAGCCACCACGAGTATTTCGCCCGGGCGGTGAAGATGATCTTCGGCCTGATCGGCGACACCACCGAGCACGGCTTCGTCTTCCGCGTCGATCTGGCCCTGCGGCCCAATGGCAACTCCGGGCCGGCCGCCGTGTCGCTGTCGGCGCTGGAAGAGTATTTCCAGGTCCAGGGCCGCGAATGGGAGCGTTTCGCCTGGCTCAAGAGCCGGGTCATCGCCCCGCGCCACTGCCTGCAGCAGGGCGGGGTCCAGGGCCTGCGGGCCGTGGTGCTGCCCTTCGTGTTCCGCCGCTACCTCGACTACAGCGTGTTCGAGGCCCTGCGCATCCTGCACCGCCAGATCCGCGAGCATGCGGCACGGCGCAGCGCCGGCCACCCCGAGCGGGCCAATGACGTCAAGCTCTCGCGCGGCGGCATCCGCGAGATCGAATTCACCGTGCAACTGCTGCAGGTGGTGCGGGGCGGCCAATACCCCGAACTGCGCTGCCGACCGACCCTGGAGGCCCTGCAGCGGCTAGCCCATGCCGGCCTGATGCCGGCCGCCACCGCCGAAGCCCTGGCCAGGGCCTATGTGTTCCTGCGCCGCGTCGAACACCGGATCCAATACCTGGACGATCAGCAGACCCATCTGCTGCCCACCAGCGACGAGGACCTGGGCTGGATCGCCCGCACCCTCGGCTACAGCGACTGCTGCCCCTTCCTGCACGACCTGGACGCCCACCGCGAACTGGTGGCCCAGGAGTTCGACACCCTGCTGGGCAGCGGCGACCAGCAGCGCAAGACCTGCCGCGGCGGCGGCTGCGGCGGCCCCAAGGGCAGCCCGCCCCCCACCGAGATCGAAGGCCTGCTCGAACAACTGCCGCCTGCGCTGCGCGAGCGGGTCCAGCTGTGGCAGGGGCATCCGAGGGTGCAGGCCCTGCGCGAGGACGTCCGGGCCCGCCTGATCCGGCTGGTGCAGCGCAGCGGCCAGTGGATCCGCCAGGAGCGGGTCAGCGAGGCCTCGGCGATCCAGCTGATCAACTGGCTCGAACCCCTGCTGCGCCGCGAGAGCTATCTGGCCATGCTGCTGGAGCGACCGGCCGTCCACGAACGCCTGATGCATCTGCTGGGGGCCGCCCGCTGGCCGGCGCGCTACCTGCTGCAGCACCCGGGCGTGATCGATGAACTGGCCAGCGAGGCCATGTTCTCCGAGCGCTTCGTCGCCGCCGACTTCAAGGACGAGCTGTCGCGGCGCATCGGCTCCTTGCGCTCCACCGGCGAGGATGACGACGAGAACCTGCTCAACCTGCTGCGCCGCGCCCACCACGCCGAAGTCTTCCGCACCCTGGCGCGCGACGTCGAGGGCCGCCTCAGCGTCGAACAGGTGGCCGACGACCTCAGCGCCCTGGCCGACACCGTGCTGCAGGTGACGGTGCGCTGGTGCTGGGAGCGGCTGAAGAACCGGCATCGTACCGAGGCCGACCTGCCGCAATTCGCCATCATCGGTTACGGCAAGCTGGGCGGCAAGGAACTGGGCTACGGCAGCGACCTGGACATCGTCTTCGTCTACGAGGACGAAGACGAACGCGCCCCCGAGGTCTATGCGGCCCTGGTGCGCAAACTGATCAACTGGCTGTCGGTGAAGACCGCCGAAGGCGATCTGTTCGAGATCGACACCGCGCTGCGGCCCAACGGCAACTCGGGCCTGCTGGTGACCACCTTCCAGGCCTATGCCAACTACCAGGAACAACGCGGCAGCAACACCGCCTGGACCTGGGAACACCAGGCCATGACACGCGCGCGCTTCGTGCTCGGCAGCCCGGCGCTGCAGCGCCGTTTCGACACGGTGCGCGAAGCCGTCATCACCGCCCCGCGCGACCTCGGCGCCCTGCGCCAGGAGATCGTCGACATGCGCGAGCGGGTGCGCAGCGCCCACCCGGTGCGCAGCGGCCGCTTCGACGTCAAACACAGCATCGGCGGCATGGTCGATGCCGAATTCGCCGTCCAGTTCCTGGTGCTGTCGCAGTCGGCCAGCCACCCGGCCCTGCGCGCCAATGTGGGCAACATCGCGCTGCTGCAGCGCGCCGAAGCCGCCGACCTGCTGCCCGCCGGCGTCGGTGAGAAAGCCGCCGACGCCTACCGCGAGCTGCGGCGCATCCAGCACCGGGCCCGCCTCAACGAGGAGCCGACCCAGGTCGAGCCCGAGACCATCGGGCCGGAACGCGACGCCATCCTGGCGCTGTGGGCGGCCGTCTTCGGCCGCCCCTGAGCCCAAGACACCCGACCGTGGCGCTCAGGCGCCACCGGCGATCTGGCGCAAGGCCTGCTCGAAAGCCTCGGGCGGCTGGCCGCCCTGGATCAGGTGGCGGTCGTTGATGATGACGGCCGGCACCGAGTGGATGCCGTGCGATTGGTAGAACTGCTCGTGTTCACGCACCTCCTGGGCATAGTCGTCACCGGCCAGGATGGCCTGGGCGCGCTCGCCGTCCAGCCCCACCTGGGTCGCCAGCCGCACCAGCAGCGCCGGGTCTGAAGGGTTCTGCCCGAGGGTGAAATAGGCCTCGAACAAGGCCTTCTTCAAGGCCAGTTGCAGCCCCGGCCCCTGCTCGGCCGCCCAGTGCAAGAGACGATGGGCATCGAAGGTGTTGTAGATGCGCCCACGGGCCGCCATGTCGAAGACAAAGCCGACCGATTCGCCACGGCGCCGGATGGCCTCGCGGTTGGCCGCGCTCTGCTCGGGCGAGGCGCCGTATTTCTCGGCCAGGTGCTCAGTGATGTCCTGCCCTTCGGGCCCCATGTGCGGGTTCAACTCGAAAGGCTGGAAATGGATGTCGGCACGCAGCTCCCCCTGCAGACGCTGCAGCGCCTGCTCCAGCCCCCCCAGGCCGATGGCGCACCAGGGGCAGGACACATCGGACACGAAGTCGATTTTCAACAAAGTGCTCATCACGGCTCCAGACAACAGGAGGCTGGATGGTAGTGGAAGCCCCTTGCGGCCGCTGGCGGGTCTGGCCAAGACCCTGACCCGAGGCCGTGGAACAGCGCCGGTCCATGGCGCTGCGCACTGCCGCAGCGCACCCCACCGGCGCGCAAGCCAAGGCTCCGAGTGCGGCAGAGCCGGCTTGGCCGGGCTGCCGGGCGCGCCACGAGGGGAACGGAACTTCCACACGTGGTGAGGAGGTTCAAACGGGAAGGGGCGCCCACTTCGGGCCTTCAACCGTGAAAAATGTCCGGATAATCGAGATTCCTTATGAACCTCGTCAAGCTCGAACTGGAGACCATCCCCCTGGGCTACCCGCTGCCCTTTGTGCTGCGCAGCAGCTCGGGGCTGCTGCTGGCCCAGCGCGGCTACGTCATCCAGAGTCGCGAAGAACTCGATGCGATGGCCCTGCGGGGCCAGAACCTGTGCGTGGACACCGACGAGTCTGGAGAAGCGCATCGGGCCTACATCGCCAAGCTGCACAGCCTGGTGCGCCAGGGCAAGACCCTGGGCGCCATCGCCTCGGCCCAGTTCGACACCCCATCGCCGCCTGTCGACTCCACCGGCCCCACGCTGACCGATCTCACGGCGCGGCCCAATTGGCAGGACATCCAGGCCCGGGCCAACACCCTGCTGCGCAACCCGGGCGGCAGCGGCTTCCGAAACCGGCTGCTGCAGTTGCATGCCGACCTGCGCCTGCTGACCCAGCGCCAGACCGATGCGACGCTGTTCGCCCTGATGTTCCTGTCGGCCGGCGAGACCCGGCTTTACAGCGCCACCCACGCCATGCTGGTGTCCGTGGTCTGCATGCTGGCGGCCAAGCAGGTGCTGCGCTGGCCGGACGACCAGGTCGACACCCTGGGCAAGGCGGCGCTGACCATGAACATCGGCATGACCGAGCTGCAGGACCACCTGGCCCAGCAGACCCAGCCGCTGAGCAATGCCCAGATCCAGGCGATCGACCAGCACAGCGAGAAATCGGCCGAGATCCTGAGCGCCCTGGGCATCGACAATGCCGATTGGCTGGAGGCCATCCGCCACCACCATGACCGCAGCCCCGGTCCGCTGGCCGGCAGACCGCCGGCCCTGCAGATGGCGCGGCTGATCCAGCGTGCAGACATCTTCGGCGCCCGCATGGCCCCCCGCGCCACCCGCTTTCCCCTGCCCTCGACTGCGGCCATGCAGGCCAGCTATTTCGACGAGGACCACAAGGTCGACGAAGCCGGCGGCACTTTGATCAAGGCAGTCGGCATCTATGCGCCCGGCTCCTTTGTCAAGCTCGCCTCCGGCGAGGTGGCCGTGGTCACGCGCCGGGGCCACACGCCCAGCACGCCCCGCGCCGCGGTGCTGCTGAACCGGCAGGGCATGGCGATTTCCGAGCCCATGCCGCGCGACACGGCCCAGGCCGCCTACAAGATCGCCAGCGGGCTGCCGGCGCGTGAAGTGAAGACGCAGATCCCGCTGGAACGCCTGCTGGCCGTGGTCTGAGCCCCCAGGCGGGCGGGTTCAGGCGGAGGCTTCGGTGGCCGGGGCCACCAGGCTGGCGGCCAGCTCCTTGCGGTAGCGGTTGAGCTCTTGCACGGTCTTGAAGCTGCGGTCCATCAGCAGGCTCATGTTGTGCAGGATGCGCTCGACCACCTTGGTCTCCCAGACGGCATCGAAATGGATCTGCTTGTCCAGCCAATGCTCCAGCCACTCGGGGTTGGGCAGGCGGCTCTGGATGGTGTCGCGCGGGAACAGCGCCTTGTTGACGTGCAGATTGGTCGGGTGCAAGGCCTGGGCGGTGCGGCGGGCACTGGCCATCAGCACCCCCACCTTGGTGAAGGCCGCCTTGGCCTCGTTGCCGAAGTTCTGGATCGCCCGCTTCATGTAGCGCAGATAGGCCCCGCCATGGCGGGCCTCATCCTGGCTGAGGGTGGCGTAGATCTGCTTGATCACCGGCTCGGTATGCCATTCGGCGGCCCGGCGGTACCAGTGGTTGAGACGGATCTCGCCGCAGAAATGCAGCATCAGGGTCTCCAGGGCCGGTGCCGGGTCGAAGTCGAAGCGGATCTCATGCAGTTCCTGCTCGGTGGGCACGAGCTCGGGACGGAAACGGCGCAGGTACTCCATCAGGACCAGCGAATGCTTCTGTTCCTCGAAGAACCAGATCGACATGAAGGCCGAGAAATCGCTGTCGCCCCGGTTGTCACGCAGGAACATCTCGGTGGCCGGCAGGGCCGCCCACTCGGTGATGGCATTCATCTTGATGGTCTGGGCCTGCTCGTCCGACAGCTTGGCGGCGTCGAACTGGTCCCAGGGAATGTCCTTGTCCATGTCCCAGCGGACGGATTCGAGTTGCTTGAAAAGTTCGGGATAAAGCATGGCAGTCTTTCTGGATCGCGCGATTTTAAAGGCCGCCGGGCAAAAACCTTCACATTCTGCCGAATGGCTCAAGGACAAAGTCCTGTTTTCCGGCTAGGCACATGAAAACCAAGGAAATCAACCCTGTTCGCCGAATGCCCTCGGCACCCGCACCTGGAGACGGGGCAGACATCGCGCTATCCTGGCCGATGCGCATCCCGCCCTGCGCGACCGAAAGAGACACGCCATGAAACACCCATCCAGCCTTCTGCCGCTCGGCCTGCTGTGCCTGCTCCTGGGACAGGCGGCGCCGGCCCAGGCCGACGAGACCGCCGCCTGCCCGGCGCTGCTGCAGTACACCTTCCCGCGCCTGCAGGATGAAAAACCCCAGTCCTTGTGCCAGTACGCGGGCAAGGTGCTGCTGGTGGTCAACACCGCGAGCTACTGCGGCTTCACCGGCCAGTACAAAGGGCTGGAGGCGCTCTACGCCCAATACCGGAACCAGGGTCTGGTGGTGCTGGGTTTTCCGTCGAACGATTTCGCCCAGGA
>Ga0213872_10001406_pt1 | contig 15819 bp, 15 predicted proteins | sample VelepicomBERX_R2_FD_160071 | JGI IMG/M metagenome (GOLD analysis project Ga0213872, IMG submission 160071) | Rhizosphere microbial communities from Vellozia epidendroides in rupestrian grasslands, the National Park of Serra do Cipo, Brazil - RX_R2 | ecosystem: Host-associated > Plants > Roots >...
CATTTCGGGTACATGATTTTGAGAGGGGTATTCGCTTTACATTTCACTTCGACTGTGGAACCAACCACATCATGGACGACACCAACCTCCGACAATCTCTTCACTATCAATATCGGCACGGGGAAATTTTATGCGGCGGGCGTTACTTCACGTCGAGCATCCAATATGAGTCGCCCAATCTGAGAGGGGAAATGCAGAAACGCAGTTTCCCCATGATTTATCTGATTCCCATGGATTTGAATATCAATGGCTACCGTGGGTGTCGCAGGGCGATGCGATTTCCGGCCAGCCAAGGCAGCATGGATGTATTCGGAAGCGACCTGGTTCAGGCTGTGCGTTGTTTCAGCCGCCGCAATATCGATTATGTCGAAGCAGGCGTGGGGCGTCCGCTCAAGCCGAAGATTATTGGTTTCAACCTGGGCTTTACCAATGATTCAAATGAAAAATTAAGCCAGGAAGAACGCCAGAAAAGAGCGCAGGACAGGCACGAAGAGCTATGGAAAAGGGCGCGCGACATATTGATAGCCGTGGAAAACGAGGGTTACTGAAATTTTGCAGCACACACCATTCACGAAAACATCGTAGAACGCATCATTCTTTCCAACGGCCTCGCCGCCCTCACCCTCTCCACCCACCACCGCAACGCCGCCCCATCATCCACCGAACGCCAGGCCACATAGAAGGTCTCATCCGCCTTCGGCTCCTTCACCTTCTTCTCAACCAACAAGCCGCGCTCGATCGCCGGTCTGGCCCAGGCTTCCGGCAGGAAGCCGAAACCGAGGCCGGCGCATTGGAATTCGAACTTGGTGCGCATGTCGGAGACGGTGAGCATGTCCTGGCCGAACAGCAGGCCGACCGTGCGCGGCGGTAATTGGCGCGCGGAGTCGGCGCCGGCGATGGCGCGGTGTTCGAGCAGGTCGTTCTTGCCCAGCGCGTGTTTGACCTGCGCCAGCGGGTGGCTGGGCGCGACGGCGAACACGAAAGAGACCTTGCCGATAGCCTCGGCTGTGTAACCGCCGCCGGAGGGACCTTCGCCGGCTGCGCCGATCAACAGATCGACGCGGCTGTCGAGCAGGGCTTCCCAGGTGCCCGATAGCGATTCGTGGTTCAGGTGCAGGCGGGTCTGGTCGGCGACGGCGTAGAAGGCTTCGATATCTTCCTTCAGGCCCAACGGCGACAGCAGCGAGTCGATGCCGATGGCGAAGTCGGTTTCCCAGCCCGAGGCGACGCGGCGCACGCGGCATTCGAGGTCGCCGGCCATCTTGAGCAGGTGACGCCCTTCCTTCAGCAGTTCCTGCCCGGCTTCGGTGAGCGTGGCCTTGGGGCCGGCGCGCTCGAATAGCTGCACGCCCAGGTCCTCCTCCAATTTGGAGACCGTGTAGGAGATGGTGGACGGCACCCGGAACAGTTCCTTGCCGGCGGCCGAGAACGAGCCGCGCCGGGCGATGGCGTCGAGGATTTGCAGCGCGTCGAGGCTGAGTTTGAGCATTGAATGATCAACTTTCGAAGTTTTCGATGATAGGCGGCAAAATTTTCCGCTTTTTAGAACGCGTATCAGCCACCATAATACTTTTCAAGGCAGACAGCAAAGGAAAACACCCCGGGTGCGGTTGTTGCCGATTTTATTCGATTTATTCGAAAGAAAATATAAATAAGGAAACAAAATGATCACCCTACGTAAAAGCGCGGACCGTGGTAAAGCCGATTTCGGCTGGCTGCACTCGCAACACAGCTTTTCCTTCGGTAGTTATTACGACCCCGAGCACATGGGTTTCGGCCCCTTGCGCGTCATTAACGAAGACCGCGTGGAGCCGGGTGCCGGCTTCGACCGTCACGGCCACCGCAATATGGAAATCATTTCCTATGTGCTGGACGGCGCGCTCGAACATAAGGACAGCATGGGCAACGGTTCCGTGCTGCGCTATGGCGACGTGCAGCGCATGAGCGCCGGCACCGGCGTCATGCACAGCGAATACAACCACTCCAAGGAAGAGTTGGTGCATTTCCTGCAGATCTGGATCATGCCAAACACGGCCAATACCGAACCCGGTTATGCCGAGCAGCATTTCGATGCTGCCTCCAAGCAGGGTCGGCTGCGCCTGATCGTCTCGCCGGACGGCCGTGATGGTTCGGTATCCATCCGCCAGAACGCCGCGATCTATGCCGGTTTGCTGAACGGCGATGCCCCGGTCGACTATGCGCTCGCGCCTGGCCGCCTCGGCTACCTGTATGTGGCGCGCGGCAGCGTCAGCCTCAACGGCATGGCGCTTGCGGCCGGCGACGGCGCGCAAATTGCCAATGAGGCATCGATCAACCTGTCGCAGGCGAAAGACGCGGAGGTGTTGCTGTTCGATTTGCCACATTAATTGCAGCATTAGTTGCCACATTCATGGCTGCATGAGCAGACCGTTAAGGCAGCAGCCAAAATTTTCAGTTTTTACATTTTTATCTTTTAAAGGAAATTCATCATGGAAGCATTGACTAAAAACGCCTATCCCATCGGCCGCGCTTTGATCGGCGTGCTGTTCCTGGTTTCGGGCATCAACAAGATATTGGCGTTTTCCTATGTTGCCGGCTGGATGGCCAGCATGGGCTTGCCGCTTGCCAGCGTGCTGCTGGTGCTGACCATCGCCGTCGAGATCGGCGGCGGCCTGATGCTGATCACCGGTGTGCAGGCACGCTTTGCCGCCTTGCTGCTGGCGCTGTTCCTGATACCGGTCACATTCGTGTTCCACGCTTTCTGGAGCGCCGATGCCGCAACCTTCCAGAACCAGCTGGTGCACTTTTTGAAGAACCTCTCTATTTTCGGCGCCATGCTGGTGGTGTTCGACAGCCAGCGCAAGCGTGCCGTTGCGAAGTAAGTAATCAGCACAAATAAGCAGTACCTCAGGTAATACCACGGGGCCGATACAGCATCAATCTTGCGCCGGCCCCGGTGGACGAATTTGCAAAAGCCAAAGGATGCAAGTTCGTCAAATGCTTAAATATTGTGCAATAGAGAGAATGCTCTATTGCGAATTTTGGAATGATTCGTTGACGCAAGCGCTATTTTTTTATTGCGCCCCAGCCCCTACATTGGTGACATCGAACGATTGCGCTGCACATCTGCTTGTTTTGTTGTGTGGATGTCAGCGTATTTCGCAAACTCCATTTCCTTAACTGTATGAGCGCACTTTTGTCGATGAGCGTGCTCGTTGAAAGAAAATCATGCGCAAATTCAGTTTGAACATCGGCCCGCGATTGGCGATCGCGTTTGGCCTGATGAGTGTTTTATTGGTTGTCAACATCGGCATCGGCATCACCATGCTCGGCCGCGTCAACGACCGCACCTCGGTGATCGTCACCGAGCAATTGCCGAAGGCCGCAAGGTCGGCTGCATCGCGCGAAGACATCCGCATCATTTCCTCCTGTCTGCAAGCCTTGCTGCTCACCGACGACCCCAGTGAACATAAGCGGCTGATGGGCAAGATGGGTGATGCGCGCCGCGACCTGGACGGCAATCTGGACTTCCTGAAGCAGAATATTTTCCGTCCCGAGGCCAAGAAGATCCTGCGCCGTGAAATGGAATCCGATGCCGCATATGCGGCCATCGTCGAACAGTTCCTCAAGCTGCGGGACGCCGGCAAGCATGACGAAGCCAAGGCTTTCATGAACGCCCAGGTTTATCCAGTGCGCAATACCTATCTTGACGCCTTCGGTGACATGGAACATTTCTATCGCGACGTCATGAAAGAAGGCAGCGCGGAAGCCGCCGAGACTTATAGCGAGAGCCGCATTCTGCTTTCCGGCATCGGCGCCGTCGCGTTGCTCGGCGCTATCGTGATGGGGCTGCTGATCACGCGTTCCATCACGCGTCCGCTGAATGAGGCCTTGAATGTGGCGCAGACCGTGGCTGCCGGCGACCTGACCAGCCGCATCGACGTGAAAACCAGCGATGAGACCGGCCGTCTGTTGCAGGCGCTCAAGACCATGAACGGCAACCTGCTCAACATCGTCGGCGAAGTGCGCGGCGGCACACATACCATTGCCGAAGCTTCGGGCGAAGTCGCAGCGGGCAGTCTGGACCTGTCGGCGCGCACCGAACGGCAAGCCGCCTCGCTGGAAGAAACCGCCTCGACCATGGAAGAATTGACCTCGGCCGTGAAACAGAATGCCGAGCATGCGCGCGAAGCGAACGCGCTCGCCGAGACCGCCTCCAGGCTGGCCGGCGAAGGCGGCGTGATGATGACGCAACTGGTCGAAACCATGGGCGCCATCAACGCCTCGTCGCACCGCGCCGTGGACATTATCAGCGTCATCGACGGCATTGCTTTCCAGACCAACATCCTGGCGCTGAACGCTGCCGTGGAAGCGGCGCGTGCCGGCGAACAGGGCCGCGGCTTTTCCGTGGTGGCGAGCGAAGTGCGCAACCTGGCGCAGCGCGCTTCGCAGGCCGCCAGGGAAATCAAGGAATTGATCACCGCGTCGGTTTCTCAGGCCCAGCACGGCAACCTGCTTGCCGAACAGGCCGGCACCGCCATCGAAAACATCGTCGCCAGCAGCACGCGTGTCAACGTTCTCATGAGCGAGATTGCGCAAGCTGCCGACGAACAAACCACCGGCATCGAGCAGATCAACCAGGCGATTGCCGAATTGGACGACGTCACGCAGCAAAACGCCGCGCTGGTGGAAGAAGCTTCGGCGGCGGCACAGGCCGTACAAGACCAGGCCGCCGGATTGGCGCACGCAATGAGCAGCTTCAAGCTCGACCACGGCCAGTCGGAGTTGCACGTGGTATCGGGATCCACGCAGGGATCCGACTACCGTCCGCAGTTCAAGCCAGTATCACGTGACGTCGCGCGTAAGGCAGCCGGCCGCGGCGAGGCGCGCGTCAAGCGCCTGGCTGCTTAAGCGCCGACGGGGCCCAACATGGAGCCGTATTTACCCTCCAACTGGAACACGTCCGCGCTGCATGGCGCGGCGCCGGCGGCCTGCGCGCTGTTGCTGTTTGCCTTGCCTGCGCTGGTCGCCGTCAGCGTCTGTCTGTGGCACCTGTACTACCGCTGCGCCAGCCTGCAGCGGCAGCTTGTGCAAAGCGAAGAGCGCCTGAGCCTGGGCTTCGAAGGCAGCAATGCCGGCCTGTGCGATTGGGACATCGCCGGGCGCAAGATGTATTTCTCGCCGTGGATACACCGGCAGCTAGGCTATGCGCCGGGCGCCTTCGCCCGCTCGCCGCGCGTGTTTTTCGACTACATTCACCGCGACGACCGGCGCGCCGCGCGCCGCGCGCTGTGCCGGCACCTGAAGGCGGATGAGACCCATACCCATGAATTCCGGCTCAGGGCGCACGACGGCGACTATCGCTGGGTCAGGGTACGCGCCCAGGTGGTGCGGCGCCCCGACGGCAAGGCCATACGCATGGTCGGCTCGCTGATCGACGTGACCGACCGCAAACTGGCCGAGGACAAACTGATCGAGGAAAAGGAACTGGCCGAAATCACGCTGGCCTCGATTGCCGACGCCGTCATCACCACCGACAACCACGGCCGTATCACGTATTGCAACCGCATTACCGAACAATTGCTGGAAATGCCGCGCAAGGCCTTGATGATGCAATCATGCGACGCCATGTGCCGCATCTATGCGGACAGGCCGAACGAAGCGCTGCCCGACCTGATGCGCCCCATCACCTGGCTGGACGATGCCGGCGGGGCAGACCGGAACCTGACCTTGTTCCGTCCGGACGGCACACGCGTGCCGGTGCATAAATCGGTTGCGCCGATCGCCATGCCCGGCGGCAAAACGATAGGCGCCGTGATCGTGCTGCGCGATGTCAGCGAAGCGCGCCGCCACGCCGAACAGCTTTCCTACCAGGCCACGCATGACGAATTGACGGGCATCCTGAACCGGCGCGAATACGAGCGCCGCCTCACGGAATTGCTGGACAGCGAGAACAGGCTGAGCAAGGTCAACAAGGAAGGACGCGGCTACGCCGTCATGTACCTGGACTTGGACCGCTTCAAGATCATCAACGACACCTGCGGCCACGCCGCCGGCGACGCGCTGATCCGCCAGGTGGCGACCGAGCTCAAGAGCCGTCTGCGCGACGGCGACCTGGTCGGCCGCCTGGGCGGCGACGAGTTCGGCATCGTGCTGCCGCGCTGCGGCGAGGCCGACGCCTGCCGCATCGCCGAGCAGTTGCTCGATACGGTCATGAACATTCAATTCTCGTGGTGCCAGCGCCAGTTCACCATCGGCGTCAGCATCGGCGTGGTGACCTCGGACGCCGGCATGAGCACGCTCAAGGAAGTGATGAACGCCGCCGACTCGGCCTGCTACATGGCCAAGGAAAAGGGCCGCAACCGCGTGCACCTGTTCCGTCGCGACGACGAAGACCTGTCGGTGCGCCAGACCGAAATGGAATGGGTGTCGCACATCAAGACGGCGTTGAAGCAGGACCGCTTCTGCCTGCACACGCAAGTGGTGAAGCCGCTGCACGCCGGCATCGACCCGAGCGGGCGGCACCAGGAGGTGCTGCTGCGCATGGTCGACGAACAAGGCAAGCTGGTGCCGCCCAGCGTCTTCATTCCGGCTGCCGAACGCTTCGACCTGATGCCGCAGATCGACCGTTGGGTGATTCGCCACAGCTTCAAGGCGCTGGCGGAGCTGCCGCCCGAGGACCAGCCGAACACGCTGGCGATCAACCTGTCCGGCGCCTCGATCGGCGACGAGCGCCTGCTCAACCTGATCATCGAACAGCAGCAGGAAACCGGCCTGGCGCTCTCGCGCATCTGCTTCGAGATCACCGAGACGGCGGCCATCGCCAACCTGCCGCGCGCCGTGGCCTTCATCAATCGCTTGCGCGAGCTGGGCTGCCGTTTCGCGCTCGACGATTTCGGCGTGGGCATGTCTTCGCTCAACTACCTGAAGAACCTGCCGGTCGATTACGTGAAGATAGACGGCAGCTTCATCCGCGAGATTGTGGACAACCCCATCGACCGCGCCGTGGTGGAATCGATCAACCAGATCGCGCACGCCATGGGCAAGCGCACCATTGCCGAATACGTGGAAAACGAAGCCATCATCGCCAGCCTGAAAGCCATAGGCGTGGACTTCGCCCAGGGCTACGGCATCGAAAAGCCCAAGCCCTTCTTCGACGCCGGCTGCACCTGCGGCGTCGTCGAGCAGCCTGGCGGCCGCAAGGCGGCATAAACGGAGGCAGAGTACAAAGAGCGGGCGGCGCTGCTACAGCAAGCGGCGCGGCCCGCAATTTTTCCTCTCGACAAGGCAGACTGGGGTTAAGCTGACCGTATTCCTGAAAGGGAAGCACTCCTTTTTCTGTGGGGACGGCATGAAGTGCTTTGCAGCATTGGCCAGATTTTCAGCGATCGTCCTGTTCCTGTGCCCGCTGATGGCCGGCGCGGAAACCCTGCGCGTCGGCTTCGCTTCCGGCACCCCGCCCTATGTGATCGAAAGCGAAAAGCGCGGACTCGATTACGACATTGTCGTGGCGGCCGCCCGCAATGCCGGGTACGAGGTGGAACCCTTCTTTGCCCCGCGTGAACGGCTGTTCCGCATGCTCGACAACGGCGACCTCGACGCCATTTCCTGCGTCAACGCCGATTTCCATATCCAGGCCTATTTTTCCGTGCCTTACCTGGAATTCCACAACAAGGCCATCGCGCTGGCTTCACGCAAGCTCGACATCAAGAGCATTGCCGACCTCAAAAACTATTCGATCAGCGCCTTCCAGCGCGCCAGGTATCAGTTAGGGCCGGAATTCAGGAAGATGGCGGAAGCCAACCCGAATTACCGCGAGGAGCCGCGCCAGGTTACCCGCAACCTGCGGCTGTATGCGGGCCATGTGGACGTCGCCATTGCCGACCAGCGCATCTTCGAGTATTTCGACCACGAGGTGGCAGATCTGGTTGACGTCCACCAGGCGCTGACGTGGTATACGCTGTTTCCGCCCACCCATTACGCCGCCGCGTTCAAGCACGCCGATGTCCGAGACCGCTTCGACGCCGGTCTCGCCATGCTGCGAAAATCGGGAGAATTCGCCACGATAGAAAAACGCTATGACAGCATCACACAAACCGCCAGTCACGTGCACCCTTGAGTCTTGTCCCTTACAATACTCCCTGAATCCTGCTTGATTCTTACGTACGCGGCCTCAAATAGAATCCTGAGCCGCATGACCTGGCACGAATGCGATGCATACCCTCTTCCACCTGATCGAACAATTCGGCATTGCCGTCGTGTTTGCCAACGTCCTGGTTGAGCAACTGGGCGCGCCGGTACCGGCTTATCCCACCCTGGTCATCGCCGGCGCCCTGCTCAGCCGCGCCGAGCATTCCCCCGTCCTGATGCTGGCAGGCGCCGTCATGGCAGCGCAGCTGGCCGACCTGGTCTGGTACTGGGCCGGCAAGCGGCTTGGCCGCAAGGCGCTTTCTACGCTGTGCCGCATTTCGCTCTCGCCCGACTCCTGCGTGCGCCAGACCGAATCGCTGTACGCGCGCTGGGGCGCGCCTTCGCTGCTGGTGGCCAAGTTCGTGCCCGGTTTTGCCACCGTGGCCAACGCCCTGGCCGGCACGCTGGCCACGCCTTTGCGCTCCTTTATCCTCTATAACATAGTGGGCACCGCCATCTGGGCCGGCTCGGCCATGCTGCTGGGTTCACTGTTCAGCACCGCCATCGACGATCTGCTCAACACGCTGGAACTGCTGGGCAAGTACGGCGCGCTGCTGCTGCTTTCGGCGCTGGCGGTCTATGTGCTGCACAAATGGTGGCAGCGCGAAAGCTTCCTGCGCGCCTTGCGCATGGCCCGCATTTCAGTCGACGAACTCCAGCACCTGCAGCAGCGCGGCGCAGCGCCGCTGATCATCGACGTGCGCTCGTCCATCGCCCAGGGAGGCGGCCGCATCCCCGGCGCGACGGTCATCAACAGCGGAGACTTGGAAAGCTATACGCCCGACGTTTCGCACAATGCGGAAATCGTGCTCTACTGCGCCTGCCCCAACGAAGCATCGGCCGCGCTGGTGGCCAAGCAATTGATCGAGAAAGGCTTCAAGCACGTGCGCCCGCTGGCGGGGGGCATTGATGCCTGGATAGCAGCCGGGCTTGCGATAGAGACTTAGTCTTCCAACGACGGCGCCGGCCCGTACTGGTTTTCACCAGGCTGGGTCGGCAGGCACAGCAAGACGATATTCACAAACGGAAACAACAGCCACCAGCCATTGCGCCCGCTGTCGTGCAGGCGGCGCACGCCGACCGCAACGGCGGGAATAAACAGGCCCAGGTTGTACAAGATATGCCCGATGTTGCCCGCTGTGTCGCTCATGCGGAATATCGATTCCAGGGTATGGAAGACAATGTTGAGCATGAACCAGAACAAGATGGCCATCAGCGCAAACATCCAGTATTCCTTGCGGCGCGAGCGGCCTTCAAATACCGCGTATTTCTCCAGAACGATCAAAATCCACTTCATGGTGCCCTTTCTTCGTTATAGAAATTCGTTTTGATAGGTGGCCGCTGCAAAATTGGTCTGGCTAGGCGCTACGACGAAGACAGTACGAATAGTACGGCGAGGAGCAGCAACAACGCCAGGGCAATTTTTCAGCGGCCGCCGAGCTTATCCGTGGTAGCCGATGCCCTTTGCCATCAGCGCCGCGCACACGATGATCACACCTACGCCGGTCAACTCCATGTGGATGAGAATGCGCAGCTTGCGCACCCGAGTAGCGTCGAGCACGGGCGCCTGCCCGGCTTTCAGGACCTTGCTCCAGGAAAAGAATTCCATGGTCGGAACGATAGACAGCAAGCCCACCACGATGAAGGCGCCGAGCTTGATGTGAAAGGGAATGCTGTTGAAATAGTAGTGCTCGCCTTTTTCGAAATACAGCACGCGCAGAAAGCCCGCCACCAGCAGCACGCCGGCGGCAATGCCATAGATCAGGTCGAAGCGCTGGATGGTGCGCGCAATCTGCACGGTCAGCTCGTGGCGCAGCAGTACCAGTTCCACGACCAGCGCCGCAAACAGCGTGAAGGCGGCGAAATGGTGGATGAAGGCGAAGATGGCGGCCAAGGCATTCTCCCTGCGCGAAGTTACAAGTTCGGCCATTCTAGCGCGGGTTCTCACGAAATGGCGTGGGAGTCATGCACGCCTCAGCCTCCCGCGCGCTCCTTGCGCACGCGCTTTTCCAGCGTCTGCATGGTATCGTCCGCATAAGCGCGGCACGCGCCCTTATCGACGAAGGCTTTGACGCCCTCTCCGTCTGCCGCCTTGACGGCGTGTTCGAGCACGCCTGAGAATCCGGGGTGCACCGTGATCAGGATGTCGCAAGGCAGCGCCGCCACCTTGGCGATGCTGGCGCGGAAGGCCGGCGTCAGGTCGGGCTTGTCCTTGCCGCCGGTGAAGCGGAAGCCGGGAAAGCTGACGGCGTTCAGGCTGTCTGCATAGACGATGTCGTAACAGGTTCTGTCTCGCTCGTTCTTGCTGCAGCTGCGCCACGTCCAGGTCGTGCTGCCCGCAGTGTGGCCGGGCGTGCGGTGGGCAATGACTTTGACGCCACCCAGTGACACCGCCTCGCCGTCGACTATGGTCTTCACGTGCGCCACGCCGGGGATGACATAGGTGCGCGTGTAGCCGATCTGCGGGTCGTCGTCCCCCATGTGGCCGGCACGCAATGCCCTGGCGCCTTCGACGCTGGCCACCACCTCGGCGCCGCTATGGCGCTGCAAGGCGGCAATGCCGCCTGCGTGGTCGACGTGCTCGTGAGAGTTGAGGACATAACGGATGTCTTCGACGCGAAAGCCGAGCGCGCGTATGTTCGCTTCGATCAGCGGCGCCGATTGCGGCAAGTCGCCGTCGAGCAGGATCAGGCCCTTGGGCGTGGCGATCAGCACCGAACTCAGGCCCTGCACGCCGACATAATAGGTGTTGCCGTGAATCTTGAACGGCGCCTGCGGCTGATTCCAGGTGTCGCAGTCGTCGCAGTTGGTCGGCGGGTCGTAGTCGGTTTGGGCGGCTGCGGCTGCCGATAGTGTAAAGCAGACGCTAGCCATCACGGCCAGATACAGAGTGGCGACAAGAGACTGTTTCACACGATGCGCAGGATGCTTGATCATCAAATCATTTCATTCAAAGGGATTCAGTAAATTCGCTCCCGTCACGGCAAAATGCGCGAGGTTACGAGTGACGACAGTCAGGTCATGAATCAACGCAGTGGCGGCAATCTGTTTGTCGATTGCGTTTTCCGGATTGGGAACCCGCAACCTGCCCCACACTTGCGCCATGTCGCCATCGAACGCGAGGATGGAATCGGCGTATTCTGCGGCCAGTTGTTCCAGCCAGGTTTCCAGGCGCCTGGCCTGGTCCGCATCGCCGCGGTGACGCAGCTTTTCCACGCCTGTGCGCAATTCGCCCAATGTGATTGCCGAAATATAGAGCGGAATGTCGTCGGCCACGGCTTGCTGAAAAAAAGCACGCACACCGGGATTGGCCTTGGCGCCCTTGCGGGCTTCGCTGATGACGTCGGTATCAATCAGATACATCGGCGCGCGTCGCTATGTGCGAGCAAAATCAGTATCCTCGCCCACATTCGGCATGGCCAGCAGCGCTTCGGCAAAACTGCGGCGCTTGGGGCTGCGCAACGCCGACTGCAATATTTGCCGGTGCGTCTCTTCGGCACTATGCCCTTCTGCCGCCGCACGTCGCTTGAGGGCCTGCACCAGCTTGTCATCCAGATTGCGTACCACGAGTTGAGCCATTGCCGTCTCCCGACACTCAGTTTGATAGCAATGATAGCACTTGACGCAAATTATGCAAGTACCCCCTGATGCTCCAGAATCCTCTCTGATTACCATCCACACCCCATTTTCTGCAGTCCATCGCATTGCACTGGAGCATCGGTTTAAGCTTCCCTATAGTAAAGACAAGGGCAAACGATTGTTGTCGCAAGCCCGTAAAATACCGTCCACTGGAGGCAAAACATGAAACAAGCCCTTTCAATCAAGCTGGCAGCCAATCTGATCGCCCTCGCTTTGGGCGCCACGTCCCTTGCCTCCCTAGCCGCCGATGCAGGTCAAGGCGGCGGTCAAGGTGGAGAGTCGCGCCCCATCGACGCCACCGTAAACCGGGTGGTCTTGAACGGCATTGCCTCGCTGGAACTGCACTATGGGCCGACGGCGGCGCTGGTGGTGCATGCAAAACCGGGCGAGGGCCGCCAAGTCGTCACCGAGCAGCACGGCGACACGCTGGAAATCAGCACCGAGGGCTATATGCACTCCGCGCATGTCAGCATCGACCTGACGCTGCCTGCGCTCAGGGAATTCTTCAGCAACGGCACCGGCGCGGCGCAGCTCAGCGGCTTTTCCGGAGATCAGCTGATCCTGAACTCGACCGGCACCGGCAAGATCGACCTGAGCGCGCACTATAAGCACCTGGTGGCGCGCTCTTCCGGCGTGGCCGGCATGACGATCGACGACGGCGACAGCGACAGCGTGGAACTGAGCCTGCCCGGCGCCGGCCACGTGATGCTGAGCGGCCAGACCAAGAGCTTCACCGGCCGCCTGGACGGCGTCGGCAGCGTCGACGCCGCCAGTCTCAGGGCCGACACGGTCAACGCCTACCTGAACGGCGTCGGCAGCGTCAAGGTGTATGCCAAGCAAACCGCCAACATTTATCTGCACGGCGTCGGTTCGGCCACCGTCTATGGGAATCCGGCCACCCGCAATGCGCAGGTCAGCGGCTTTGGCAAGATCAATTGGGAATAAAGCCGGGGGACTGCGGGAACCAAGAGCGCAACAGGACTATCGAAGAGCGAACCACAACAACAAGAATCCATGATCTCACCACGCGCGCAGCGAACCGCGGCCAGCCGTCTGTGTTTAGCCCTGAGCCTGCTGCTGGCTTGCTGGCTGGCCCTGCCCAGCCAGGCAAGCAGTTCTTCCACGCCCCCCAAGGCCTCCACGGGCTCCCCGGCCTCCATGTCTTACGAAACCGGCCTGGCCGAATTCCGCAGCGGCAATTACATGGCGGCGTACAAGGACTTGTCGGCAGCGGCCAAGGGCGGCGATGCCAATGCCCAGCAATTGCTCGGTCATATGTACTACATGGGCACGGGCGTGGCGCAGGACTTCGCGCAGGCGCTGGCCTGGCACCGCAAGGCAGCGGCGCAAGGGCTGGCCGAGTCGCAATACGTGATCGGCACCATGTATTACAGCGGCAAGAGCGTTGCGCTCGATTACCGCGAGGCGCTGCAATGGTTCCGCAAGGCCGGCGAGCATGGCCACAGCGACGCACAATACATGCTGGGCGCGATGTATTTCACCGGCAAGGGCATACCGCAGGACTACAAGAGTTCGGTCGCCTGGTTCCAGCGCGCGGCCGAACAGGGCCATGCGGAGGCGCAGCGCCTGCTCGGCCTGCTGCACATGCATGGCGTGGGCGGCGTGCCGCAGGATAACGTGATTGCCTACATGCTGTGGAACCTGTCGGCCGCCACCGGCAATGCCGAAGCGCAGAACCTGCGCGACGAAGCGGCGCACGACATGAGCGAAGCGCAGATTGCCGAGGGCCAGGCATTGTCGAGCAAGTGGCAGGTCAATACGCCCTTGCCGACTAGGTCGGCCAGCGGCAGCTGACGCCGCCGGGCACTTACTGCTCCGCAATCGTCTCCGCGTTCACAGCCACGCGATTGCGTCCGCCGGCCTTGGCGTCGTACAAGGCCTTGTCGGCCTTGGCGATCAGGACTTCCGGCTGCTGCGCCTCCTCCGGAATCATGCTGGCAACACCTATGCTGACGGTGACGCAGCCGTACGGCGACAGCGCGTGCGGCAGCGCCAGCAATTCCAGTTCGCGCCGCATGTTTTCGGCGACACGGGCGATGCCGGCGCTATCAGTGGCGGGACTGACCAGCGCGAATTCTTCGCCGCCGTAGCGCGCCAGGAAGTCGCCGGCGCGCCGGCAGTTTTTCTCCAGCACCTGCGCCACACTGCGCAGGCATTCGTCGCCGCCCTGGTGGCCGTAATGGTCGTTGTATTTCTTGAACAAGTCGACGTCTATCATCGCCAGCGCCAGCGGCTGGCGGTTGCGCGCCGCGCGCCGCCATTCCGCCTCCAGCGTCTCATTGAAACTGCGGCGGTTGGCTATGCCGGTCAGGGCGTCGGTCACGCTGAGCATGCGGAAGCGGCTGTTCGATTCTTCCAGCGCGGCGCGCGCCAGCGTCACCTCGGTGACGTCGCGCGCCATCACCAGCAACTGCTTCTCGCCGCGGGACATGAAGGTGGTGAACACCCATTGCAGCCAGATGTTCTTCTTGCCGAAAGCGGTGGTCACCGGTGCGCGCATCTGGCGCGTCTGGTCGTCGGCCAGTGTCTGATCCGCCATCTCCAGCGCGCCGCAATCCTTCCACGCCTGGATCTCGCGGAAATTTTGCGCCAGCAATTGCTCTGCCGTGGCGCCGACGATTTCCAACATAGACGGATTGGTCAGCACGCATTGTCCGTTGGGGCGGTAGACGTTGATGCCGATGGGGGAATGGTCGATAATCTCTTCGTTGAACACGTGCGCGTCTTCCAGCTCGTGCACCGCGTCCAGCTTGCGCATCTGCGCGCGGTAGAACAGCACCGCGCCGCCCACCACGAGGACCGCAAACAAGCCTATGCCGAGCCACGCGTGCTGGGATTCGCGGCGCCAGCCGGCCAGGGCGTCGTCGGTCGACAGGCCCACCACCACGCTCAAGGGCTGGCCAGCCACCTTCTGGTAGTAGGAAATGCGATCGACGTTGTCGACTCCGGATTCCGACTCGTAAAATCCGGAGGTGATGCCGGACGCTTGCAGCGCGACCAGCGCGGGCGAAGCCAGCTTGGAGCCGATCACTTCCATGTTCTGACGGCCGTGCCCATAGCGCGTGAGCAGGTTCGACTGGCTGTCGCGCAATGCGAATACGTCATTGTCACCCAGCTTGATTTCCTTGCCCGACAGGCGCTCGGCCATGCTTTCGAGCGCAATCACGCCGGTGACGACGCCGCCGAAGCGGCCGTCGGGCAGCTCGAGCCGGCGCGCGCATATCAGCACCCAGCGCTTGGCTACGCGCGAGAACAAAGGTTCGGAAATCAGCATGCCGGCGCGCGGGTTATCGACCAGGTCGTGGAAATACGGACGGTCGGCGACGTTAACCTTCCCCAGCTGGCCGGGGTCGCGCCCGTAGACGATGTCGCCGTCGGCGTTCACCACGCGCAGCGCGATCAGCGACGGGGCGCGGCCGCGCATCTGCTCCAGCGACGTTTCCAGTTGCGGGTCGTAGACCTGTGCCGGCCAATGGCGCAATTGCAATTGGTCTTTTGCCGCCTGCAGCGTGACGTCGATGATCTGGAAAGAGCCGGCAATGCTGGCCGCCAGCGTGGCGCCGAGGTTTTGGGCATTCAGACGGGCACGCTCCACATAGAGCGCACGACTCTCCGTCAGCTCCATCAGCTGGAATACCACGGATGAGATAATCAGCAGGAAGGGCACGGCGATGCACCAGAATAATCCGGCGCGCATGCCTTGGCTCACGACAAGACGGATAGGTAACGCAGACCGCACCCGACTCTCCCCCGCCCTTTTCTATGGCTTTGAGTACTGCCGAAGAACTGTTATTTACCCCACGTACAGAGCCTGTTATGAGCTTTGTCGGGGGCCGCGCAACACAGTCATTGTAGCGTGAGTCGGGGAAGTTCAGGTGGTTTCGCGGCGGGCGGTCATGCGGCCGCGCCGATAAACCTGGCGCGGCGATACGCCTTTCCAGCGTTTGAAAGCCGAGATGAAGCTCGATGCTTCGGCAAAGCCGAGGCGCA
>Ga0213872_10001407_pt1 | contig 15816 bp, 12 predicted proteins | sample VelepicomBERX_R2_FD_160071 | JGI IMG/M metagenome (GOLD analysis project Ga0213872, IMG submission 160071) | Rhizosphere microbial communities from Vellozia epidendroides in rupestrian grasslands, the National Park of Serra do Cipo, Brazil - RX_R2 | ecosystem: Host-associated > Plants > Roots >...
CAGGATTGCGTCGATGGCATCGTACTGGTCGATGGTGTCGGCCAGATGACGATCACTGCTGTCCACCATGGCCTGCAAGTCCTTGAGTCGCATGGCGCGCGACGGAATGTCGGACACATTGCCGCCCTGCGGAGCCTGTGCGGTGCTGAGAAAGGGCTTGGCGTCGATGCCCGTCTTGCCCGCCACACTACGCGTCAGGCCATCCAACCGCACCATCTGCGCCTGCATCTGCCCCAGGCGTACGGCCAACAGGTCGATCTGGCGCTGTTGCGCAGCTGGTGTGCCGGGTAGCGTGGGCAGCGTCACGCCCAGCGTACGGGTGAGCGAATAGGTAGCCCAACTGGCGAGGGTGAGCAGGCCGATCAGTGCCAGGCCGCAGAAGCCCGCCAGCACCCACAGGTGGCCGGGGCCGATGGTGACCGCCTTTGACAGGCGGTTGGAAACCAGGATGATGTTCATCGCGTTTATCCAGGGTCCGTTGATGCTTGTTTGCCGGTCGCGCCGATCCGAGTTTTGGGGCAGGACTAGGCACAACGAGCGCGGCTTAACAGGTTAAGTAAGTGAGTTGTAACAACGTCGTGCCCCAAAAATCGGATCGGCCCTTCGGGTTTGCCCGGGTTGGGGCCTGCTGCTGCGTTGAAAAGCGCTTGCGTAGACGACTACGCGGCGCGATTTCCGCCTTGCATCAGGCCCCAATCCGGGCAAACGCGATCCGGTAAACAAGCATCAACGGACCCTAGGCACACGGTACAAATAACGTCCGTGGCCGACAATACTTTAGGGCGCCACATTCGCGGCATCCTCCGGCAAAGCGCATACGGCGCCGCGTTCTTCGGTTAAGCTCCCCATCATGAGCACGCGCACTTTCCGCAACTTCATGGGCTCGCCCGAACTCGCTAAGCTGCAAAAGCTAGCGAGCTCTCAGCGTCAGCTCGATCGGCTATGGCAAGCAGCCCTGCCCCCTGAGATGACTGGCCGTACGCGCGTAGTGGGGGTGGACAGAGACTGCTTTGTGGTGTCGACGCGCAGCCCGGCCATCCTGGCCAAACTTCGGCAGATGGAGTCACGCCTCGTAGAGCGCTTAAACGAAGGTGGGCTGAAAGTTATCTCAATCCGCTGCCGTATTCAAGTCGAAACTTTGCCGCACGAACGAAAAATTCCTAAGCGAAATCCGGAACTTAGCGCTGCGGCGCTGGATACGCTGGCTGAGGCGGCCGAGACTTTGCCCGACTCGCCCCTGCGCGAAGCGCTCGCCAATATGGTGGCGAAGCGGCGCGGCAACCCGCATCGTTAGCCCCACTCAGGGGCACTGCGCGACACGGACGGCGGTGAGTTTGGGGTTAGGCAGCCTTGTTGGCGCCCGGCTGGCGGCGCGCCAGGCACTGGGCGCAACGCCACAGCTTGGTCATGCGCTTACCGGTCACATAGACCTTGCCGCCTGCTTCCGGGCGGGTGCGCTGGCAGCTGGTGCAATAACGGGTTGCGGGCGTAGTGGAAGCGGTGACGGGGGTGGTAGTAGGCGCTGCTTGAGTCATGGCATCAAAAGATATTAAGGATGACGACGGCGGAAAAACGTCAGTAGACCTCTGCGCGAGTTCACCAGCTGGCCACAACGCGGACATTGCCAAACGTTGGCACCGCCCTTGGAGATGACCATCGTTCCGGACATGTCCGGCGCCTGGTGACCGACGAACCAGCAGAGAATCTGTTTCATCTCGCTTCCCCTGCAAACTTGCCAAACGACCCGGGCGTACTGCGCGGGATTCGGCCAGGCACAAGGCCGCCCGGCTGACGTACAGCTTGACATACCCGGAACGGAAAGCACAAAGGGTCACAGCGCTTGGCTGTAACCCTTTGAATTTATTCTGGTGGGTTGTCACAGATTCGAACTGTGGACCTACGGATTAAGAGTCCGCTGCTCTACCAACTGAGCTAACAACCCAATTCATCCACACTTCACTACTGCTCGGTGCAGGCGAACCTCAAAGAGGGCGGATTGTACATCGACCGATCTCGCCTTGCCAAGGCCCTGGCCCAAAAATGACTGAAAGCCCCGTGCGGCGGGCGCTTTCAGCTGGTTGCTGCAGCCGGGCTGCTTACGAATCTCTGTAAAATCCACTTACGAGCGCAAGCGAGGCCACCTCGCGGCGGTACCGCAAGGGCATCCCGTGGCTGTATGTCGCTTCGCTCCGACATCCACGTCACGAGGGCGGGGGGAGTGGAATCAATCAGAGAGAACTGGTTGATGTCCCTCCTGCCTTAAGCGCCCGGGTTTCCCGGGCGGAGCGCCATCGTCCAAATCTACTACTTCCCGCCCAGCAAAACTTTCTTGAGCGAGCGGTCGGCCGGCTGGTCACCCAGCCAGATTTTCAGCAGCGCATTGTAGAAGGCGACGTCGGGCAGCGGCTCGGAAATCTGCTTGCCGTTGAGCTGCACGATGGTGCCCTGGTTGGGCACCCAGTCCACCGTCACTACGTCGCCGGGGTTGAGGTTGTGGTAGGAGCCGAACATATGGCCGAAGGCGAACATCTGGTTCACGATCGAGGCGCGCTCTTCGATCGTGGAGTTATTGTGCATGCCTTCCATGAAGGCTTGGCCAAAGGAGTCGGAGTCGACCTTGCGCAGCATGCTCAGGATAATGCGCTTGGGGCCTGGCGCGGCCAGCACGTCAGCCGTCGTGGTCTTCTTGTCCGTGAGGTAGATGCCCGCCACGTAGACCTTGAACAGCAGCTTGGTGCGCACGCCGGCGCCATTGAGCTTCAGGTCGAAGTTGGCCACGCGGGCCGTGTCGTCGATCTTGACGCCATTGACCTCAACCGCCTGTGCAACCTGGGGAAAAAGCAGCGCGCTGCATAACGCCACCAAAAAATGCCTGATGCCAAGACCTGCTTTCATGTCGTCTCCGTCTAGTTATGGTTTGCCGTTGGGGTCGGCAGGCCGTGCACAGCGCTCTCGGACGAATACGACTGTGAAAACCCATGATGATTCCATGGTTTATGCGGCCTCACTAATACACTCGTAAATTATCCTATATGCCCCGCATAGGCAATGTGATACGCCGCGAAGCCCAAGCGAACGGTTGCTTGAATGACACGGGCAGACAAGTCGCGCGGCGCTATGGATAATGCAGGCATGGCCCATCTTCCCGACTTCATCGCCCCTGCCTCCTTCACCAATGCCGCCGCTGCGCTGGCGCGCGTGCAGGAGATATATGAAAGCAGCATCGCCCACCTGCGCGAAGCTATGCAGCGCTATGTGGCCGGCGAGGAGCCGCCCGGCCGCATTCGCGCTCACTATCCATTCGCCCGCGTGCACACGCACCGCGATAGCCTGCGCAAAGGGCGCAACGCCAAACTGAGCTACGGCTTCGTGGCGGGCGCCGGGCGCTTCGAGACGACGCTGACGCGGCCTGACCTGTTCCTGGACTATTACGAAGAGCAGTTCCGCCTGCTTTTGGAGAACCACGACTGCGAGCTGGAGATCGGTACCAGCTCCCAGCCCATCCCCATTCATTTCTCCTTTGCCGAGCACGACCATATCGAGGGCAACCTGAGCGCCGAGCGCCGTGCCCTGATGCGCGAGATATTCGATCTGCCCGACCTCACGGCCATGGACGACGGCATCGCCAACGGCACGCACGAGCCGCGCCCGGGCGAGCCGCAGCCGCTGGCGCTCTTTACGGCGCCGCGCGTGGATTATTCGCTGCACCGTCTGCGCCATTACACGGGCACGGCACCGGAGCATTTCCAGAATTTCGTGCTGTTTACCAACTACCAGTTCTATATCGACGAATTTGTGCGCATGGGGCACGAGGCCATGCAGGACCCGAACAGTCCCTATGTCGCCTTCGTCGAGCCGGGCAATATCGTCACACGGCGCAAGGGCCTGCCCTCTGTCGCCGGCGACGAGCTGGGCCAGGTGCCGCCACGCCTGCCGCAGATGCCGGGCTACCACCTGATCCGCGAGGATCGCAGCGGCATCACCATGGTGAATATCGGCGTCGGTCCGGCCAATGCCAAGACCATCACGGACCATATCGCCGTGCTGCGTCCGCACGCCTGGGTGATGTTGGGCCATTGCGCCGGCCTGCGCACCACGCAGCAGTTGGGCGACTATGTGTTGGCGCACGGCTATGTGCGCGAAGACCATGTGCTGGACGAGGACCTGCCGCTATGGGTGCCCATCCCGGCGCTCGCCGAAATCCAGCTGGCACTGGAGGCAGCCGTCTCGGACGTCACGCAGACGCGCGGCGTGGACCTCAAGCGCATCATGCGCACGGGCACGGTGGCGAGCACGGACAACCGCAACTGGGAGCTGCTGCCGGACAACCGCCCGCAGCGCCGCTTCAGTCAGAGCCGCGCCGTGGCGCTCGATATGGAAAGCGCTACCATCGCCGCCAACGGCTTCCGCTTCCGCGTGCCCTACGGCACCCTCTTGTGTGTGAGCGACAAGCCCCTGCACGGCGAGATCAAGCTGCCCGGCATGGCCAACCACTTCTACCGCGAGCGGGTGGACCAGCACCTGCGCATTGGCATCCGCGCGATGGAATTGCTACGCGAACAGGGCGTGGCGCAACTGCACAGCCGCAAGCTGCGCAGCTTTGCCGAGGTGGCTTTCCAGTAGGGCCCCGAATCTGCTAACCATTTGGCGGCATTCACAAAATATTCATATCTTCGTCATGTGAGCGACACGGCTTCGTCTCACATTGACGAGTTATGAATGCCGCCGCCTCCCTGCACCTCGCACTCGTCACGGAAACCTTCCCGCCGGAGGTCAATGGCGTTGCCATGACCGTGGGACGCATGGTGGACGGCCTGCTACGCCGCGGCCATCGCATCGATCTGGTACGGCCGCGCCAGCAGCCAGGCGAGCCGCCGCGCGAGGATGCCAGCCTGCGCGAGATGCTGGTGCGCGGCCTGGCCCTGCCGCGCTACCCCGACCTCAAGTTCGGCCTGCCCAGCGTGGGCGCCCTGCTGCGCCGCTGGCGCCATACCCGGCCCGACCTGGTGGTGGCCGTCACGGAAGGGCCGCTCGGCTGGTCCGCCCTGCGCGCGGCGCGCAAGCTGGGTATCCCCACGATTTCCGAATTCCATACGAACTTCCACAGCTACAGCGCCCACTATGGCATGGGTTGGCTGGAGCGCCCGGTGCGCGGCTACCTGCGCAAGTTCCACAACCAGAACCTGGCGACGCTGGTGCCGAGCGAGGACATTCGCAGCCGCCTGGCCGGCCAGGGCTTCGACAAGCTGGAAGTGGTGGCGCGTGGCGTGGACACGGAGCTGTTCTCGCCCAGCAAGCGTTCGCGCGAACTGCGCGCCAGCTGGGGCGTGACGGACAGCACCCAGGTCGTGGCCTATGTGGGCCGCATGGCGGCAGAGAAGAACCTGCCGCTGGTGCTTTCCACCTTCCGCCGCATGCAGGCCTTGCGCCCCGATACCAAGCTGGTCTGGGTGGGCGACGGCCCGGAGCGGGCCGAGCTGGAAGCGGCGGGCCGCGACCAGGTGTTCGCCGGCATGCGCCGCGGCGAGGAGCTGGCCGCGCACTACGCCTCGGCCGATGTCTTCCTCTTCCCCAGCGTCACGGAAACCTACGGCAACGTGACCATGGAAGCCATGGCCAGCGGCCTGGGTGTGGTCGTGTACGACTATGCGGCAGCCAAGGCCCACGTGCGGCACCAGGAGAACGGCCTGAAGGCGACGTTCAACGACGAAGCCGATTTCGTGCAGCAGGCCTCCTATGCGGCGGGCAACCCGGAACAAATGAAGCGACTTGGCGGGGCCGCGCGCCTCACGGCCGAGCAGCACGGCTGGGATTCCATCGTCCACCGTTTCGAAGAGGTTGCGCGCGCCGCGCTGGCGCGAGCACCGGCGGCTGACTGAGGCAAACTGATGCAAGGAGAGTCACCATGCGACTGACCCGTGCCGACCTGATCGCCCTGGACCAACGCTGGACCGCGCGCTTCAACCGCGCCAGCCGCAACCACTTCTGGTGTGGCTTCTTCACGCAGATCAGCCGCCTGGGCAATGGCCGCTTCTGGTATGTGTTCTTGGCGGCGTTGCTGGCAACGGGCGGGCATGCTGCCTACCGTCCGGCCGCACAGATGGTCGTGGTGGGCGTCGTCGGCTTGCTGGTCTACAAACTGCTCAAGCGCGCCACCTCGCGCCCGCGCCCCTTCATGCGCTCGGACGCCATCCATCGCGCGGCCGACGTGCTGGACGAATACAGCTTCCCGTCCGGCCATACCTTGCACGCGGTGAGCTTTACCACTATCGCGCTGGCCTACTATCCCTTCCTGGCCGGCTTGCTGATTCCCTTCACGCTGCTCGTCGCCGCCTCGCGGCCCGTGCTGGGCTTGCACTATCCCAGCGATGTGCTGGCTGGTGCGATCATCGGTGCGCTGCTGGCGACGCTGTCTTTCCTAGTGTTCTGACACCGCTGGATACAGGCCGATCTTGTAGGGCGTAACAGCGAAGTCGTTACGCCGCATGGATCATCTGCGCTGTCGCACGGTCGTGATATATCCCATACGGCGTAACGACTTCGCTGTTACGCCCTACTGCGTTCAACTCAGGAAATCCCCGTAGCGGGCCTGCAGAAGCGAGGCGATGACGGGCGCCACCGTTTCCGTGCGGAACAGGCGCGGCCCCAGGATCAGCGGCGTGAAGCCTGCCGCGATGGCTGCTTCCTCTTCGATATCGGAAAACCCACCTTCCGGCCCGACCAGCACCAGGGCGGACGACACCTGGGCCGGCAAGGCGTCCAGGCGCACGGCGCCGATGGGCGACAGCAGCAGCTTCAGGTCCGCCGCTGGCGCCTGCGGTAGCCACTGCTCGAATTTCACGGGCGGCAGGATGTCCATAATGCGCGTGCGCCCGCACTGCTCGGCCGCCGACTGCGCCACGCCCTGCCAGTGCGCCATGCGCTTTTCCACGCGGTCCGCCGCCAGCTTGTAGCCGCAGAAGGCGGACTGCACGATCTGGATGCGCTGCACGCCCAGCTCTGTCGCCTTCTGCACCGTGTAGTCCATGCGTTCGGCGGCGGACAGTGCCTGTACCAGGGTGAGCTGCAGGGGAGACTCGCGGTCGGAGGCGTCAAACGCTTCGACCTCGACCCTGACATGGCGCTTGCCCATCTCCACCACGCGCGCACCGTATTCGCCGCCCCGGCCGTTGAACAGGGTGAGTGGCTTGCCCGGCTGCAGGCGCAGCACCTGCACATGGCGGGCGGCGGCCTCGGGCAGGTCGAACTGCGAGCCGACGGATAGGGCGATGGGAACGTATAGGCGCGGCATAGGTCTTCATCAAACAAGATGGCCGGACATTATGCCAGCACGATGTCTTGCTTATAATCTAAGTCCGCTCACGTTCAAGCCTTACATACGCCAATGGTTAGCCTGACGACACCCAATATCACCTTCGGTATCCCCGCCCCCGACTTCGACCTGCCCGGCGTGGACGGCAATCGCCATACACTGGCCGACGTGCGTGGCCAGAGTGGCCTCTTGGTGATGTTCATCTGCAACCACTGTCCCTATGTAAAGGCGATACGCGAGCGCCTGGTCGACGCCTGCCGCGAGATGGAGGCCTTCGGCATCAAGAGCGTGGCGATCAGCTCGAACGACGCCTCGCACTACCCGGAAGACGACTTCGAGCATATGAAGGCCTATGCCAAGGCCTACCGTTTCAGCTTCCCCTACCTGTACGACGAGAGCCAGGACGTGGCGCGCAGCTACGGCGCCGTGTGCACGCCGGACTTCTTCGGCTACAACGGCGATCTGCAACTGCAGTACCGCGGTCGTTTCGACGCAGCGGGGCGCAATCCTGCCACGGCGGCGATGCGGCGCGAGCTGGTCGACGCCATGAAGATGATCGCGCTGACGGGCAAGGGGCCGGAGGAGCAGACGCCCAGCGTGGGTTGCTCGATCAAGTGGCGCTCGGAGTTCTCGTTCTGACCTCGCGTTTCGACCCCGGTGAATTTATTCACCGCCTGATGAATTTTTTCACCACATGTGATTAAATTCGCGTATTCCCCAACGAATACATAAGGATGAATATCATGTCCAAGAACGCCGATCTGCACGCACGCCGTCTCGCCGCTACGCCTCGTGGCGTAGGCGTGATGGGCGACTTTTTTATCGAGCGCGCAGAAAACGCGGAAATCTGGGACAAGGAAGGCCGCCGCTTCATCGACTTCGCCGCCGGCATCGCCGTGCTCAATACGGGTCACCGTCATCCCAAGCTGATGGCGGCAGTCAAGGCCCAGCTCGATGCCTTCACCCACACCTGCTACCAGGTCGTGCCCTACGAGGGCTATGTGACGCTGGCCGAGACGCTGAACAAGATCGTGCCGATCGACGGCGCGAAGAAGACGGCCTTCTTCTCCACGGGTGCGGAAGCCGTCGAGAACGCCGTGAAGGTTGCCCGCGCCGCCACCGGCCGTAGCGGCATCATCGCCTTTTCCGGCGCCTTCCACGGCCGCACCATGATGGGCATGGCGCTCACGGGCAAGGTCCACCCCTACAAGGCGAACTTTGGCCCGATGCCGGCTGAAGTGTTTCACGCACCGTTCCCGGTCGAGCTGCACGGCGTGACGGTGGAAGACTCGATCAAGTTCCTGCACCACCTGTTCAAGTCCGACATCGACCCCAAGCGCGTCGCCGCCATTATCATCGAGCCCGTACAGGGCGAAGGCGGCTTCTATGTGGCGCCGCCCGCCTTTATGCGCGAACTCCGCAAGGTGTGCGACGAGCACGGCATCCTGTTCATCGCCGACGAAATCCAGACGGGCTTCGCCCGCACTGGCAAGATGTTCGCCATGAACCACCACGACGTGAAGCCGGACATGATGACCATGGCCAAGAGCATGGCCGGTGGCTTCCCCATCTCGGCCCTGACCGGCCGCGCCGACATCATGGACGCACCGGCCCCCGGCGGCATGGGCGGCACCTACGCTGGCAACCCGCTGGCCGTGGCGGCGGCCAATGCCGTGATCGAAGTGATCGAAACGGAAAAGCTCAACGAGCGCGCCAACCAGCTGGGCGCCGCGCTGAAGGAACGCATCAACAGCCTGAAGGGCAGCGTGCCGCAGATCGCCGATGTACGCGGCCTGGGCTTTATGGTGGCCGTGGAGTTCAACAAGGCGGGCACGAACGAGCCGGATGCCGACTTCACCAAGAAGGTGCAAGCCGAGGCACTCAAGCGCGGCCTGATCCTCTTGACCTGCGGCGTGTACTTCAACGTGATCCGCTTCCTGGCCCCGATCACGATCGGCGACGACACGTTTGCCGAGGCGCTGGATATTATCGAAGCGGCCATCAAGGCCTAAGCGGTATTTGAATTGATCCCCGCCCCAAGCTTCCTCCCTGATTCAGGAGGAAACGCTGGGGCGGCGGTCCATACAAGACATTCATCTCCCGAACCCAAGCGGAGGACCACATGCTGAACCTAAAAGACCCCAGCCTCTTCAAGCAGCAGTGCTATATCAACGGCGAATGGTGCGATGCCGATTCCGGCGCGACCATCGAAGTGAACAACCCGGCCACGGGTGAGATCATCGCGCGCGTGCCCAAGATGGGCACGGCAGAAACGCGCCGCGCTATCGAGGCGGCCGAAAAGGCCTGGCCGGCCTGGCGTGCCAAGTCGGCCAAGGACCGTAGCACCGTGCTGCGCAAGTTCTTCGAGCTGATGATGGCGAACCAGGACGACCTGGCCGTCATCCTGACCACGGAACAGGGCAAGCCGCTGACGGAAGCGAAGGGCGAAATCGCCTACGCGGCTGCGTTCTTCGAGTGGTTCGCCGAGGAAGGCAAGCGCGTCTACGGCGAAACGATTCCTTCGCCTTGGGGTGACCGCCGCCTCTTGGCCATCAAGCAGCCCATCGGTGTGACGGCAGCTGTGACGCCATGGAACTTCCCGTCAGCCATGATCACGCGCAAGGCCGGCCCGGCGCTGGCCGCCGGCTGCCCCATGGTGATCAAGCCCGCCTCGCAGACGCCGCTCTCGGCGCTCGCCCTGGCCGAACTGGCGCACCGCGCCGGCGTGCCAGCCGGCATCTTCAGCGTGCTCACCGGTTCCGCCAAGGAAATCGGCGGCGAAATGACGGCCAACCCCATCGTGCGCAAGCTGTCCTTCACGGGTTCCACGGAGATCGGCCGCGAGCTGATGGCGGGCTGTGCGCCCACCATCAAGAAGGTGTCGCTGGAGCTGGGCGGCAATGCACCCTTTATCGTGTTCGACGACGCCGACCTGGACGCCGCCGTGGAAGGCGCCATCGCCTCCAAGTACCGCAACGCGGGCCAGACCTGTGTGTGCGCGAATCGCCTGTATGTGCAGGCCGGTGTGTACGACGCCTTCGCCGACAAGCTGGCCACCGCCGTATCCAAGCTCAAGGTCGGCAACGGCCTGGAAGCGGGTGTAACACAGGGCCCGCTGATCGACGATAAGGCCGTGGCCAAGGTGGAAGAGCATATCGCCGACGCCGTGGCCAAGGGTGGCCGCGTAGTGGCAGGCGGCAAGCGCCACGCCATGGGCCAGAGCTTCTTCGAACCGACCATCATCACGGGTGTCACACGTGAGATGAAGGTGGCGCGCGAAGAGACCTTCGGCCCCCTGGCGCCACTATTCAAATTTACTGATGAAGCGGAAGTCATCGAGCGCGCCAACGACACGGAATTCGGCCTTGCCGCCTATTTTTACAGCAAGGATCTGGGCCGCGCCTTCCGCGTTGCCGAGGCGCTGGAGTACGGAATGGTCGGCGTGAATTCCGGTTTGATCTCGACAGAAGTTGCGCCGTTTGGTGGCGTGAAGCAGTCGGGTCTCGGTCGCGAAGGCTCGCGCCACGGTATCGAAGACTACGTCGAGGTGAAATATATTTGCCTTGCAGGAATTTGAATTTGAAGCTAGCATGAATTCAATCGCGCTAGATACTGTGGCGCGAACCAGTTCCTCCTCCTCTTCCCGCCATTGGCGCAAGCCGGCGGGATTTTTTTGTCCATAATTTCTATTAATTTCATGAAAGTTTCATTGTGTGAAATTTTCATGAGATACGCCGAAATCTATTGCTGTGCTGCAGCAATGCGCCACCCTGTAGGAAATTGCCTTACGTGCGGGAAATACCCTACCGCTCGTCGGTATTTTTCGGACATGTTTGGCTGAAAGAGTGTAAAAAAGCCGCCCTTGGGCGGCTTTTTCATTGGCATGTGCCGATTACCGAAAACGGTTGTGCCTTCATCCCGTCGCTCCCGCGAAGGCGGGAGCCCGGTAGCGGCCATAGGCCGCTCATAAGGCAGGCGGCGCGCCAGGCGCCGCACTGGATTCCCGCCTTCGCGGGAATGACGCATGCTCGAGCTGATTCAGCGGGCCTACCCGGTCCACCGGCGCTAGTTCCGATTACAGGAAACGATCGAGCAGACGTCGACTATGCCGGTCCAGCGTATCGAGGCGCCGGATCAAGAACTGAATGCCGTGGCTGTCCTGGATCAGCAGCGAGCCGCCATGCACGCGACGGATATCCTCCTCGCCGCGCAGCACGAAGCTCGTCTCGCCGCGATCCGTCTCCACCTGCCAGGTGCTCGGCGTGGCAAATGTCGACACGCCGTGCAGGCGCTTGATTTCGGGCATGAACTCGCGCGTGGCCAGTTCGTCCTCCACCAGTTGGCGCATGGCCTCCGGCAGGTCGGTCAAGCGTTCGATCCAGGCCAGTTCCTGGCCCATCTCGCCGACGATGGAAACGCCCTCCTGCGGGGCTGCGATGGGGAAGGCCCGCACGGGTACCACGTGCTCGTGTGCTGTGCCGTCGGCCGTCGTCAGCACCAGATGGCCGAAGGGGCTGCGGGCGAGTTGGAAATCGATCTGTGTCATGCGCTTACTCCGCCTGCTCGCCCGTCAGTTCATCTTCGTCCGCGTCGTCCAGGTCCTTGTCGACATTGCGCGCCTGCGCCTGGTACAGCCGGTAGTAATGGCCTTCGCGCGCCATCAACTCGTCGTGCGGGCCCACTTCCACCACCTGGCCGCGGTCCATTACCACCAGGCGGTCGGCCTGGCGCAGCGTGGACAGGCGGTGCGCGATGGCGATGGTGGTGCGTCCCTTCACCAGGTTGTCGAGCGCCTTCTGGATTTCCTTTTCCGTTTCCGTGTCCACCGACGAGGTCGCCTCGTCCAGGATCAGGATGCGCGGGTCGATCAACAGCGCGCGGGCGATGGAGATGCGCTGGCGCTCGCCGCCCGACAGGCCCTGGCCGCGCTCGCCCACCAGCGAGTCATAGCCCTGCGGTAGGCGCAGGATGAACTCGTGCGCGTGGGCCGCGCGGGCGGCAGCGACGATCTCATCGCGCGTGGCGTCCGGCTTGCCGTAGGCGATGTTCTCCGCAATGGTGCCGAAGAACAGGAAGGGCTCCTGTAGCACCAGGCCGATATGGCGACGGTAGCTGGACACGGACAGCGAGCGGATGTCCACGCCATCGAGCTGGATGCCGCCCTCGCTCACGTCGTAGAAGCGACAGATCAGGTTCACCAGCGTGCTCTTGCCCGAGCCGCTATGGCCCACCAGGCCGATCATCTCGCCCGGCTGGATGTCGATGTTCACGCCGCGGATCACGGCGCGGTTGCCGTAGCGGAAGCCGATATCCTTGATGGCGATGGCGCCGCTCACGCGCTCGATCTGCACGGGGTTGGCCGGTTCCGGCACGTTGGATACGTGATCGAGGATGTCGAAGATGCGCTTGGCGGCGGCGGCCGACTTCTGCGTGACAGACACGATGCGGCTCATCGAATCGAGCCGCGTATAGAAGCGGCCGATATAGGCGATGAAGGCCGTCAGCGTACCGACGGTAATCTGCCCCTTGCTGACCTGCCACACACCGAAGGCCCACACGACCAAGAGGCCGATCTCCGTGAGTAGCGATACTGTGGGCGAGAACAGCGACCAAACCTTGTTGAGGCGGTCGTTCACGGCCAGGTTGTGCTTGTTGGCCAGGCGGAAGCGGGCCGCCTCGCGCTGTTCCTGGGCAAAGGCCTTCACCACACGGATGCCGGGGATGGTGTCGGCCAGCACATTGGTGACTTCGGACCAGACGCGGTCGATCTTCTCGAAGCCCGTGCGCAGCTTGTCGCGCACGATATGGATCATCCAGGCGATGAAGGGCAGGGGCAGGAGCGTGACGAGCGCCAGCCAGTGGTTGATGCTCAAGAGGATGGCGGACGTCATGATGATCATCAGCACATCGGTGGCGAAGTCCAGCAGGTGCAAGGACAGGAACACGCAGATGCGGTCGCTCTCCGAGCCGATGCGCGACATCAGGTCGCCCGTGCGCTTGCCGCCGAAGTATTCCAGCGACAGTTGCAGCAGGTGCTCGTAGGTGGTGGTGCGCAGGTCGGCGCCGATGCGCTCGCTGACGATGGCGAGGATATAGGTCTTGGCCCAGCCCATGCCCCAGGAGAGGCCTGCCGCACCGAGCAGGCCCAGCAGGTAGCCGGCAACCACCCAGGGATCGACATGTGCACCGCCCTGGATGGGGATCAGCACATTGTCCATCAGGGGCTTGGTCAGGTAGGGCGGCACCAGCGTCGCGGCCGTGGAGCCCAGCATCAGCAGGAAGCCGGCCAGCAGCTGCCCGCTATAGGGCTTGGCAAAGCGCCATAGGCGCAAGAGCGTCCAGGTGGAGGGCGGCGCCATCACGTCGGCCGTGCAAGCCGGGCAGTCTTCCTGGTCGGGCGCCAGGCTGGCGCCGCACTGCGGGCAGTGGCGGCCGGGCGGGTCGATGCGCGCACGGCCTTCCGCCACCGCGTCGCGCTGCGCGTCAAAGAGGCCAATCAGGTGCAGCGCAAGAATATTGTGCGCCAATGTATACCGCCAGACGGCCAAGCGCGTTATGTCATCCTGCAGCTCCAGCGTACCCACGCCGGCGTGGTCGTGATGCACGATCTTCAGCCCGGCCGTAATGGGCCAGGACTGCCAGTTGCTGTCACCCGCGGCGCGGCTCAGCACGCGGCGGTCGGTAACGGCCAGCAGCCCTTCGCGAAAGCGCAGCTGGGCGTCGAGGTCGGGCGTGAGCCAGGCAAGCACGGTTTCGCCGGCGGCGAGCTGAGTTGTCAGTTCGTTGCGCCACGTGGCAGGTAAGGCGGCAAGGCGGTCGGGGGTGGCGATGGGGGGCGTCGTCATGGATCTGAGTGGTGGCGGTGCCGGTCGCGGCTGCAATATATTAGTATCTGCGTATCTGGGACAGGTGTCCAAAAATGCAGGGGAATTCGGCGACGTGTGAAAGGACGATTACAATGTAGGCTATGAGCGCCTAGGCAAACGTTTCGCCTCGCCGGCCGCGCGACCTGTTACAGGATTATACAGCGTGCTTGTCAAAAACCCCGACTTTGCAAGACGGGGCCTCGAGGAAGGCAGCGCCGAGCAAGATCATTGGATAGGAAGAAGTCGAAACGACCCCCATCCATGCCCCATGCGTCGCCAAGGACTAGTCCCAACGCAGGACAGTTCAGGCACCAGTGTCAAGCAAGGAACCATGAGTACACGAGACATCACCATACGCCGCGCTACCTATCTGCGCGGGCCCAATATCTGGACCTACCGTCCGGTCATCGAGGCCCTGGTGGACATCGGTGAATTCGAAGACCTTCCCTCCAACAAGCTTGCCGGCTTCAACGAGCGGCTAAAAAGCTGGCTGCCCGGCATGATCGAGCACCGCTGCGGCGTGGGCGAGCGCGGCGGCTTTTTCCTGCGCCTGGATGAAGGCACCTGGATGGGCCACGTCATGGAGCATGTGGCCATCGAGCTGCAGAACCTGGCCGGTATGAAGGTGGGCTTCGGCAAGGCGCGCAGCACGTCCGAGCGCGGTGTATACAAGGTGACGGTACGGGCGCGCAACGAGCACGTGGCGCGCGCCGCCATGCTGGCCGCGCGCGAGATCGTACTGGCCGCGGCCAACGACCAGCCCTACGACCTGGCGGCCACGGTGGCCAAGCTGCATGACCTGGTGGACGACTACTACATGGGCCCGAGCACGGCCCATATCGTCGAGGGCGCCACGGATCGGCGCATCCCCACAATTCGATTGAACGACGGCAACCTGATCCAGCTGGGCTATGGCGCACGCCAGCGCCGTATCTGGACGGCCGAGACGGACCGCACCAGCGCCATCGCTGAAGGCATCGCCAGCGACAAGGACCTCACCAAGCGCCTGATCGCCGCCTGTGGTGTGCCCGTGCCGGAAGGCCAGATCGTGGCCAGTGCCGAGGAAGCCTGGGAAGCGGCCGAGGACATCGGCCTGCCCGTGGTGATCAAGCCGGTGGACGGCAACCACGGCCGCGGCGTATCGCTGGACTTGAAGACGCGCGAGGAAGTGGAGGCCGCCTACGCGCTGGCCGACCGTCATGGCAGCGAGGTGATGGTGGAGCGCTGCATCAAGGGCGAAGAGCATCGCCTCTTGGTGGTGGGCGGCCAGGTGGTCGCTGCCGCACGTGGCGAGACGGCCTGGGTAAAGGGCGACGGCAAGTCGACCGTGGCCCAGCTGGTCGACGCGCAAATCAATAGCGATACGCGCCGCGGTACGACGGAAGCGCATCCGCTCAACGTGCTGTCCGTCTACGACGACACGGCCATCGTCAACGAGCTGGCGCGCCAGGGTCTGGCGGCCGATGCGGTGCCCGCCGCCGACCGCATGGTGCTGATTCAACGCAACGGCAACGTGGCCTACGAGGTGACCGACCAGGTATGCGCGGACGTGGCCGAGATGGCCGCGCTGGCTGCCCGCGTGGTGGGCCTCGATATCGCCGGCGTGGACCTGGTGGCCGAAGACGTGTCGCGCCCCTT
>Ga0213872_10001408_pt1 | contig 15812 bp, 12 predicted proteins | sample VelepicomBERX_R2_FD_160071 | JGI IMG/M metagenome (GOLD analysis project Ga0213872, IMG submission 160071) | Rhizosphere microbial communities from Vellozia epidendroides in rupestrian grasslands, the National Park of Serra do Cipo, Brazil - RX_R2 | ecosystem: Host-associated > Plants > Roots >...
AAGGAGGTGGTGCTCTCCTCGCTGATGCTGGTGACCAGCCGCCCCGAGCGCGCAAGCACGCTCGGCCTGGCCGAAGCGGCGGGGGAGTTTCTGATCGAGGCCAACGACCTCTCGGCCGCCGCCGCCATGGAAGGCCGCCCCTTCATCGTCGGGCCGATGGTGAATGTCTATAATGAGGACACGCTCGGCCATCTGGCCGGCATGGGCGCGATGCGCTTCTGCCTGCCGGCCGAACTTCCCGCTCCCGCTTTGTCCGCCTTGGCCGCGTGCGGCACGGCCGAGATCGAGATCCAGGCTTTCGGACGCGCACCGTTGGCCATCTCCTCGCGCTGCTATCACGCCAGACTGCACCAGCTGCACAAGGATGGTTGCCGCTTCGTCTGCGGCCAGGATCCGGACGGGCTGGCCGTGGAAACGCTGGACGGCGCGCCCTTCCTGGCGATCAACGGCACCCAGACCATGTCCTACCATTACCTGCGGCTGCTGCGGGAATTGCCCAAGCTGGCGGCGATGGGCGCCACTCATTTCCGCTTATGGCCGCAGCATTGCGACATGGCGGCGGTCGGAGAAGTCTATCGCGGCTTGCTCGATGGCGAGATCGGCCCGGAGGAAGGGGCGGCGCGGCTGGAGGATCTGATTCCCGGCGCGGAGTTCGCCAATGGTTTCATCCATGGACGCCCCGGCGCCGAGATGGTCGGAGTTTAGGTCAGCAGGGCCGCCTTCATCTGTTCGTCTTCCGGCGGCAACTCGCGCGGCCGAAAGTCCTCGTCCAAAGCCACGAAATGATAGACCGCCGAGGTCACCTTGATGCTGGTGGTGCAATCCAGGCGGCGCACCCAGGCTTCGATGCTGACCGAGATCGAGGTGCGGCCGGTGCGGACCAGCTTGGTATAGCAGCTCACCTCGTCGCCGACATGGACCGGGGCGTGGAATTTGAACCCGTCGACCGCCACCGTGGCGACGCTGCCCTTGGCGCGGATGCCGGCATGGATGGCGCCGGCCAGATCCATCTGGCTCATCAGCCAGCCGCCGAAGATATGGCCGGCCGGATTGGTGTCGGCCGGCATGGCGCGCGCCCGGATCGCCAGGAAGCCCTCGGGCCCCGGCGCCCCTTCGATCACATCCATCGTCATCACTGAGCCTCGTAACTGCGCCGGCCGCGCCCGGCCTGCTGGGTGAGGAATTTCTGCCCGCCCTTCTTGCGTCCCATGCGCGCCCCCTCGCCGCCCTTGTTGCCGGTGCCGGCGGGCTGCCAATTGGGGATCAGGTGGTGCTTGCCGGGCCCGATCAGGTCGGCGCGGCCCATGCGCTTCAACGCCTCGCGCAGCAGCGGCCAGTTCTCGGCGTCGTGATAGCGCAGGAAGGCCTTGTGCAGGCGGCGCTGTTTCAGCCCCTTGGCCGAGAACACCTCCTCTCCGCCATTGCGCCGCACCGGCGCCAGCGGGTTGCGGCCGGAATAATACATGGCGGTGGCCAGCGACATGGGCGAAGGCAGATAGGTCTGCACCTGATCGGCGCGGTAGCCGTGCTTTTTCAGCCAGAGCGCCAGATTCATCATGTCCTCATCCGTGGTGCCGGGATGGGCGGCGATGAAATAGGGGATCAGATATTGTTCCTTGCCGGCCTGTTTGCTGGCCTGGTCGAACATCTGCTTGAAACGGTCGAAGGCGCCGATACCGGGCTTCATCATCTTCGACAGCGGGCCTTCCTCGGTATGCTCGGGGGCGATTTTGAGATAGCCGCCGACATGATGAGTGGCCAATTCCTTGATATAGGCCGGACTTTTCACCGCGAGATCGTAGCGCAGGCCCGAGGCGATCAGGGTCTTCTTGATGCCGGGAATGGCGCGGGTCTTGCGGTAGAGCTCGATCAGCGGCTGATGGTCGGTATTGAGATTCTTGCAGATGTCGGGGAAGACGCAGGAGGGCCGGCGGCACACTTCCTCGGTCGCCTTGTCCTTGCAGGCCATGCGATACATGTTGGCGGTCGGGCCGCCCATGTCCGAGATCACTCCGGTGAAGCCCTTCACCTTCTTCATATCCTCGACCTCTTGCAGGATCGAGGCCTCGGACCGGCTCTGGATGATCCGGCCCTCATGCTCGGTGATCGAACAGAAGGAGCAGCCGCCGAAACAGCCGCGCATGATGGTGACCGAGAATTTGATCATCTCATAGGCGGGGATTTTGGCCTCGCCATAGGAGGGATGCGGCACGCGGGCATATGGCAGGGCATAGACCCCGTCCATCTCCTCGGTGGTGAGCGGGATCGGCGGCTGGTTGATCCACACTTCCTTGTCGCCATGACGCTGGATCAGCGGCCGGGCATTGCCGGGATTGCTCTCCTGATGCAGCACGCGCGAAGCCTGCGCATAGACCGGCGCATCGTCGCGCACCGTTTCGAAAGACGGCATGCGCAGGACGGTGGTGTCGCGGTCGGTCTTGCGGATCGGAACGACAGTGGCGTCTTCCTCGATGCTGTCCATCGGCACTTCGCGGAACCCGTCCGGCACGCCATCCAGCAGAAAAGCGGTGCCGCGCACGTCGCGGATTTCCGACAGCTTGTCGCCCCTGGCGGCGCGGTGCGCCAGTTCGACGATGGCGCGTTCGGCATTGCCGTAAACCAGTATGTCGGCCCTGGAGTCCAGCAGGATCGAGCGGCGCACCTTCTCCGACCAGGCGTCATAATGGGCGATGCGGCGCAGGCTCGCCTCGATGCCGCCGATCATGATGGGGGTGTCGCCATAGGCTTCGCGGCAGCGCTGCGAATAGACGATCACCGCGCGATCGGGCCGCTTGCCGCCCTCGTCATTCGGCGTGTAGCTGTCATTGTGGCGCAGGCGCCGGTCCGCCGTGTAGCGGTTGACCATACTGTCCATATTGCCGGCGGTGACGCCGAAGAACAGGTTCGGCTTGCCCAACACCTTGAAGCTGTCGGGATTGGTCCAGTCCGGCTGGGCGATGATGCCGACGCGGAAACCCTGCGCCTCCCACAGACGGCCGATGATCGCCATGCCGAAGCTGGGATGATCGACATAGGCGTCGCCGGTCACCAGGATGATATCGCAGGAATCCCAGCCGAGCTGCTGCATCTCTTCCCGCGACATGGGCAGGAAGGGCGCGTTCCCGAAGCGGGACGCCCAATATTTGCGGTAGGAAAAGATGTTCTTGGCGGTCTGCACGGCCTGTCTCCCAGGAGACGCGTCTTATATACCCATCGCCGCAACGATTGGAAGCCTTGCGTCGGACCGCCGGCCGGCCGGCCTTCGGCAGTACTATGGCTTAGGCATAATACGACTATACTGAAGGCCGTCGGACCGGTATGGTTGCCCCCATCCATTCCTTTGAATTTCAGCCAATGATGCCCCTCGCCATGCCCGGCCAGCCGCACTGAGCCAGTCCGGTGGTCCTCGCTAGACGCGCCCTTTATGTCGTCACGCTTCTTCTGGCTGAGACGGTTCTCCTCATCGCGCCTGCGCGAGCGGAAGATTGCTTTCGGATCGCCACGCCCGCCGGCGCCGGCGGTACGGGAGAAATGTCCCAGATCACCATTCAGGTGTTCAAGGAGGCCGGACTGTGTGTCGAAATGCTCCGCCTGCCCCCCAAGCGAATTGCAGGAGTGGTCGCCGCGCGCGAGGCGGACGGATGGGTGCAGGCGGTCACCGCCGACGACAAGCCTCCCGGCGTCATTTTGCTGGCGAACGACCTTGGACGACTGGAAGGAACGCTCTATTGGCCCGCCGGGTCGATGGAGCCCGCGGGAAGCGATTCCGCCATAGGGGCCGTTCTGGGTCAGGCCTGGGCACAGCTCGAGGTGCAGCGCCGCAAGGCCAAGCTTTATGAGGTCCGCGACAACAAGCAGCTTCTGTCGATGGCGTCCACCCAAAGACTGCGCGGATTTCTGATCCCGGCCATCACCTACCAACATTTCCTGGTCGATTTCCCGGAATTGCGCTCCTATAACCGCCGTCTTGTCGCCGATCTGCGCATCCGCATCGCTCTTCGTCCAGGCCTGGAGTCGATCGTTCCCAGGTTGGAGACCGCCGCCAAACAAACGGTGGAGGAAGGATTTCCCCAGCAAGTCTGGCAGAGATATCTCCAGGAAAAGCCCGGCACGATGCAGTGGGACAATCGGCCATAAGGAACGTCTACATGACACCTCGCCTCCGGCTCGGCGATTGTCCGCTCCGCGTTCACTTCGTTCCAAATGGATCGCAAACCGCTCCAGACGAGGCGGATGTACTGTTCGCTCTCCGATTGCTATGGTTGCTCCATCCATTTCCCTGGAGACTTCCCAATATGAAGATGGCCCTTCCCGCCCTGTTCGCCGCCGCCACGACCAGCGCCTTCGTTCTGTCCGCACCGCTTGCCGCCCGCGCCGACATCACGGTCGCCGTCGCCGCTTCGATGACCGGCGAGGAGGCCGCTTTCGGCGAACAATTCCGGAAAGGGGCCGAACGGGCCGTCGCCAATATCAACGCCAAGGGCGGGGTTCTCGGGCAGAAATTGAAACTGGAGGTCATGGACGACGCCTGCGATCCCAAGCAGGCGGTCTCGGTCGCCAATGAGCTGGTGGCGCGTGGCGTCGCCGTGGTGTTCGGCCACTGGTGTTCGGCCACTTCGATCGCCGCCTCGGACGTCTATGCCGAGGGCAATGTGGTGGAGATCACCCCCGGCTCGACCAATCCGAAATATACCGAGCGCGGCCTGACCAACGTGTTCCGCATCTGCGGCCGCGACGATTCCCAAGGCCCGACCGCCGCTTCTTACGTCGCCGCCCATTTTCCCAAGGCGAAGATCGCCATCGTCAATGACAAATCCTCCTACGGCAAAGGTCTGTCCGATGAATTCGGCAAGGCGCTGAACGCCAAGGGCGTCAAGGAAGTGCTGAACGAAGCCATCACCGCCGGCGAAAAGGACTATTCCGCCCTGGTCTCCAAGCTCAAGGCGGCCCAGGTCGAATATCTCTATTTCGGCGGCTACAAGACCGAGGCCGGCCTGATCGCCCGCCAGATGCGCGATCAGGGCATGAAGACGGTGATCATTGGCGGCGACGCCCTGGTGACCCAGGAATATTGGGCCATCACGGGTGCTGCCGGCGAAGGCACCTTGATGACCTTCGGACCCGATCCGCGCCTCGATCACGCCAATGACGCGCTGGTCGCCCAGTTCCGCGCCGACAAATACGAGCCCGAGGCCTACACCCTCTATACCTATGGCGCCGTGCAGGCCTGGGCCGACGCGGCGACCAAGGCCGGCACTACCGACGCCGTCAAGGTCGAGGCGGCGCTGCGATCCGGCACCCATGACACGGTGCTCGGCAAGGTGGGTTTCGACGCCAAGGGCGACAACACCGCGCCCGGCTATGTGATGTATAGCTGGAAGAACGGGAAATACGCGGCCCTGCCCTGATCCGGCATGACCCGCACCATTCTTCTGACCTTGGTCACCATGGTGGCCTTCGCCGCCAATTCGGTGCTTTGCCGGCTGGCGCTCAGTCACTCCACCATCGATCCGGCCAGCTTCACCTTCGTGCGGCTGGCTTCGGGCGCGGCGGCGCTGTGGCTGCTCTCCAGCGTGATCGGCCGGCATAAGACCGGCGGCTCCTGGAAAGGCGCGGCCACGCTGGTCCTCTATGCCATCACCTTCTCGCTGGCCTATGTCGCGCTGCCGGCCGGCACCGGCGCCCTGCTGCTGTTCGGCGCGGTGCAGGTGACGATGATCACTGCCGGCTTCGCCAAGGGCGAGCGCCTGTCGGTGGGGCAATGGATCGGGCTGATTCTCGCTCTGGCGGGTCTGGCGGTGCTGGTGGCGCCCGGCGTCTCCGCGCCGCCGCCGCTGGGAGCGGCGCTGATGGCGCTGTCGGGCATGTTCTGGGGCATCTATTCGCTGCTGGGCCGAGGTTCGGGCGATCCCACCGCCACCACGGCCGGCAATTTCCTGCGCGCGGCGCCCCTCGCCCTGCTGCCACTGGCGGCGACGGCGGGCCGGCTTTCCATAGACGGATCCGGCGTGCTCTATGCGGTATTGTCCGGCACCTTGGCGTCGGGATGCGGCTATATCCTCTGGTATAGCGTGCTGCCCCGTCTCAGCGCGGCGCAGGCCGCCTCGGTTCAGCTCAGCGTGCCGGTGATCGCGGCGCTGGGCGGGGCTTTGTCGATGGGCGAGGCTTTGTCAGCGCGTCTCGGCATCGCCACCGGGACGACTTTGGGTGGTATCGCTATCGTCATAGCGGGGCGCCGTCGCTAATCTTTTACTTTTGGCTTTCGCTTGGCTCTGTCATCATCGGGAAAAGAAACTCGCAAACAAACTTAATAAAATACTTGTGAGGATTTCCCGCTTTGAGGATTGCGGCGGCGCTGACTTTGTCCGTCTCGGTCTGGCTGTCGGCCCATGCTGCCTCCGCCCGGGAGCTCAAAGTCGCCTTCGGTCAGGAAAAAGCGCCCTATCTCTGGGTTGAAAACGGCCAGGTGAAGGGCATCGAATTCGACATCGTCAAGGCAGCTCTGGCGGCCGCTGGCGACACGCTGACGGCCGGCATCCTTCCCAACCGGCGGGTCACCATCGTTCTGGCCGAGAATGACTTCGACATGGTCACCGGGATGCAGATGCATCAGGCCGGCGAGGCCTTCTATTCAGACGATTATCTGACCTATGCCAATTTCGCCATTACGCGCAAGGACCGGGCTATCCGGCTCGGCAAACTGGCCGACATTTTCTCTCACAGCGTCGCGATATGGCAGAACGCCTGGGAGGATCTCAATCTCTCGATCATTCGTCCCGCCGGCCCGGCCGGATTGGACTATACGGAATTCCCCTCGCAATACCGGCAGACGCGCTTCTTCTGGGCTGGCCGCGCCGACATCAACATCATCGATCGGAACATCTTTACCTGGTACAGCCGGCAGATGGCGGCCGAAATCGACACCACGCCCGAGGTGGAGTTCCACAATATTCTGCCGACCGTCCGCGTCCGCGCCGCTTTCCGCAGCCCGCGCGACCGTGATGATTTCAATGCCGGACTCAAGCGGTTGAGGGCGCGGGGCGACTATGAGAAAATCTTCGACAAATATGGTCTGACCAGTCCGAATTCCTAAAGGATGGCGATGCGCGGCTTTTGTCCCAACTCATGCCTGGTCCTGTTGATCCTTGTGACGGCAGCCGTCCCGGCCGGCGCCGATCCGGGCGCGCCAGGCTTGCCGCCGGCGCCGACCCCCACCGACCACCTCCCCCCCGCCCCCGGGACATCGTCTCTGTTCGCCGGCAGCGGCCTACGCCAGGCCGCCGCGGGAACCGGCTTTTTCGTCGCTGGCGATGGCGCGCTGGTCACCAATCATCATGTCGTGACCGACTGTTCGCGCTATTCGATCGAGACGACCGACGGGACCGAGAGCGCGGCGACGCTGATCGATTCAGACCCCACCGAAGATCTGGCTCTGCTGCGAGTGCCCGGCGTCCAGGCGGCTCCGGTGACGTTTCGCCGCGCGGTCACCTGGGACGGACGGCGGATTGCGGTGATCGGCTATCCCAGCTTCGGGATGCAGCGCATCAAGCCGTTCCTGGCCGAAGGCGCCCTGACCGGCCCGTCGAGCCCGAACGGCCACCGCTTTCAGTTCGAGGCCGATGTGCGCCACGGCAATAGCGGCGGACCGATCTTCGACGGCGCGGGTCTGGTTGTCGGGGTGGTCTTCGCCAAGATCGACACCGCCGCCGTCTATCGCGATACCGGCCGTAAAATCCAGGATGTCGGCTTCGCCATCAGCAATGAGACGACACGCGCTTTTCTCGAAAAGCACGGTATAGAACCCGCCATGGCCGAGTCTGCGCCGCCGCAGAACACCGATGCGGTCCTGGCGGCGGCACAGCACTCGCTGGCGCGGGTCCTGTGTTGGCGGCCGGATTCTAAAAATTCTCGTTAAGTTAGCCTCAAGGGCACCCCGGAAACTGAATGCCGCCTCGCTGGAAGCATTGCGCAGGTGGGGACAGACAGCGTAGCTTCGCCTTCCCCTAAACCGTCTCGCACTTATTCTTCTTTCGACAGAGTTTCGTTGGCATGACCAAGTCAATTCAGCTGCTCGTCGAAAATTCACGAAAATTCAAACCAATTCAGGCTGATTGAAATGCAACGCGATGATACGACCTTCGAAAATGTCGACCTGGCTCAGAAGCTGGAGCAGGCGATCCACGCCAAGCGGATAAATGTCGGCATCGTCGGCATGGGTTATGTCGGCCTGCCGCTCGCCCGCGCCTTCGCCAACCGCGACATCAGGGTGATCGGCTTCGACATCGATCCATCCAAGGTCGATCAGTTGAACGCGGGCAATTCCTATATCAGGCACATCTCCAGCGACACGATTGCCGGCCTGGTGACGAGAGGCATGCTCACCGCGACGACCGATTTTTCGCGCATCTCGGAATGCGACGCGATCCTTGTCTGCGTGCCGACCCCGCTGACCAAGCAGCGCGAGCCGGACATGACCTACGTGGTCTCAACCTCCGAGGCAGTGGCCAAGCATCTTCGCACCGGGCAATTGGTTATCCTGGAATCGACGACCTACCCCGGAACCACGGCGGACCTGATGCGCCCCATCCTCGAAGCCGCGAAAGGGTTGAAATGCGGGCAGGATTTCTTTCTGGCCTTTTCGCCGGAACGCGAAGACCCCGGCAACCAGGATTTTGGGACGACGACGATACCGAAGGTGGTTGGCGCAGACGGCCCGGCCGCCCGTAAGGCGGCGGTCGCGCTTTATGATCAGATCGTTCCAAAGACCGTGGCGGTGTCGTCCTCGGCGGCGGCCGAAGCCGTCAAACTTACCGAGAACATCTTTCGTGCGGTCAATATCGCCCTGGTCAACGAGTTGAAGCTGGTTTACGACGAGATGGGCATCGATATCTGGGAAGTCATCGACGCCGCCAAGTCTAAGCCCTTCGGGTTCATGCCCTTCTATCCCGGTCCCGGCCTCGGCGGCCACTGCATACCGATCGACCCCTTCTACCTGACCTGGAAGGCCCGGGAATATGAGATCTCGACGCGCTTCATCGAACTGGCCGGCGAGGTCAACAGGGCAATGCCGGCCCATGTCGTGAACCGGCTGGCGTTGGCACTCGACCAACGATTCCACCGCTCGCTGACCGGCGCCAAGATTCTGGTCGTCGGCCTCGCCTACAAGAAGAATATCGACGACGACCGTGAGAGTCCCAGCTTGAAGATCATCGACATTCTGGAGAGGCGAGGCGCGGCGATCGACTATCATGACCCCTATGTGCCGGTGGTTCGCCCGACCCGTGAATACCCGCATCTCGCCGGCAAGCGCTCCGTCCCCTTGACGCGGGAACAACTCGGCCAGTTCGACGCGGTGATGATCGTCACCGACCATGATTCGGTCGATTATCAGCACCTCGTCGACCATGCGACACTGGTAGTCGACACTCGAAACGCGACGCGTGGGGTGAAAAACGGGCGGGACAAGATCGTCAAGGCGTGACGATCACGCTGCAGGGCTGGCGCTGATCCGCCCGACCTACTGGAGCGCTTTCGGCCCGGTCAGTTCCGTCCATCGCCCGATATCCGCCACTTCTCCTTCCGCCCGCGGCCTCGCATAAAGAGAGACAGGCGCTTCTTCCCGTCCCGCAGTGCCGAGGAGTTGCCAAGGAGGAGATGATTGCTGGCGGATAGTGTCGACCTGGACCACATGAGTCCAGCCGCCGGGGTCGGCCTGATAGAGGACGAGCGGAACGTGATAGGCGTCGATTTCGGCCGCCGCCTGCTCGATCTCAGCGAATTTGGGAAGATAGTCGGCTCTGTTGTATCCGCCGCCGCCGAGCAGGCGGGAGCCCCGCACGGCGAACAAGCTTGGGCGAGCTGGGTCGATCATGGCGAGTTCCGCGATCGCGGCGGCCTCGGAACTTTCCTTCGCCGCCACCAGAACGACCGGGTTGGCTTCCGCCCGATGTGCCCAAACGACCGGCGCCAAGTCGCGAAAACCCAGCTCCTTCATGACGCCGGTATGCAGCGCCGCCGGCCCCATGGTCAGCACTAATGCACCAAAAACCAAGGCTTCCGCGGCACGGCCGGGCATCCAACGCCGCAGTCGCGCCGCCAGAGCGCTCCCCCCGACCGCCACGATCAGCAGAAGCGGCGGCAACAATGGAGCAAGATAACGATCCTGAATCGCAGCCGGGGCCGTGCACTGAAACACCCACACCGCCGCCAGAAGCGCCAAGACACCCTTCAATCCCGCGGAAGCGCCAAATACACCGACAATCGCAACAATCAGCGCGGCAGCACCGACAGACGCCAACAATATTTTCGAATTTTCCGCGAGAGCGACGGATGTGTAGTCAAGCCCCCAATGATACCGGAATCCTGCGGCGACCTGACCATAGGTGAAGGCGTACCACGGGCCGACCGTCAATCCGACGATCAGAACCGGCAACCAGAACCCCGGACGCGCGATCAAAGACCATTTCCGGTTGAAAGCGACGGCGAAGGGGGGAACCAGGGCCAGAAGCGCGCCATTGCCCTTTATCAACATCGCGGCCGCTGCGATGACGCCGAAGAGCAGAGAGAAAACCCACCGTTCCGTCTCGATATATCGGACATAGGCGATAAGAGCCAAAAAGACTGCGAGCGTGATCGGTATGTCCAGCATCACGGCGCTGCTGCCCTCTTGGGTGATGGGGCTGATCACAAAGGCGCCGGCCGCGAAGAACGCCGCGATCCGGCCAAGATTCAAGCGAGCCACGCCATAATGATAGACCGCGGCGGCGGTCAGGGCGGTCATAAAGGCCGACAAAAGAAGGACGGAGATTCGGCTGGGCGAGAAAAGAAACATCCACAGCGCCTCGACGCCATAGAACATCGGCCCCCAATGCCCAATTCCGACTAGAGGGTAGTGGCTATGAAACCACTTCAGATAGGTGACCGGCCCAAGTTGAAATCCACTCCTTATATAGTCATGGATCATAAGACCTGAAATATAGTGAGATGAGGCATCATCACCGAATTCGGTGCGGAAGCAATTGGATCGAATTTGAAAAAAAATAACGATAGACGCCAACGCGGCAAAAACCAGAACGATCTCAAGCTTTGAAAGAATTGCGATTTTTTTCATTCGGTCTTCCCTTGAGTTTTTTAATCAATGTGAAAGAGCGAGCATGAAAAATGAACGGACAAAGGCGTCAGAAACTGCCTTGCGGCGCCGGAATGTCCAGGTAGCGCATCCGCTTGGCCTCTCGCCGCCCAAGCGTCACGGTATCGAGAATCAGCCCACAAGCCAGGCTGAGAAAGGCCAGAAGCATCGACCCCGTCGCCAGGACCGCAGTCGGAAAACGGGGAACCAATCCGGTGTCGATATAGGTGATGAACAGCGGCACCGCTATGGCCAGCGAAAACAGAGTCAGCAGGAAGAAGATGGCGGCAAAGAAATGCAGCGGCCGCTCCTCCTTCACCAGAAGCAGGATGGTCATCAAGATCCGCCAGCCGTCGCGATAGGTGCGCAGTTTGCTGACCGAACCCACGGGCCGGTCCTTGTAGGGCGTATCGACCTCCGTCGTCGGCATCCTTAATTCCAGGGCGTGGACGGTAAGTTCGGTTTCGATCTCGAACCCGGCGGCGAGTGCCGGGAAACTCTTGACGAACCGCCGGGAGAACACCCGATAGCCCGACAGCATATCGGTGAACCGGCGACCGAAAATAGCCGCCACCAGCGTCGTCAGCAGGACGTTGCCGAACCTGTGGCCCGGCCGGTACGCCGCCTGAATTTCACTGATCCGACGACCGTTCACCATGTCGAGCTCCGACTCCAAAAGAGTCCGGATCATGGCCGGCGCCGACGCGGCATCATAGGTGTCGTCGCCATCGACGAGGACATATATGTCGGCCTCGATGTCGGCGAACATGCGACGGACGACATTGCCTTTGCCCTGCAGCGGCTCGGTCTTCACGATGGCCCCTTCCCGGGCGGCGACCTCCTTCGTCCGATCCTTCGAGTTGTTGTCGTAGACATAGATCTTGGCCTGGGGCAGAACCGTCCGGAAATCGCGCACGACCTGGGGAATCGCAAGCTCTTCGTTATAGCAGGGAATCAGAACCGCGATTTTTGGGGAGTCGATGCGCCTCGCGACACCGCCCACTGCTCCCTCCGGTTGCAATGACTGCACGCCCTTCTCTCCCCACCTGAATGAGCCCGGTGGTAGAGTAACTGAACTCCAGATTGGCGGCCAGCGGGAATTCGGAGCACTAACAATGGCATATGGCACCTTTCAGGCCCTGTTCACACTGGTGGCCATCCTCTTCTCCGGAACCGCTTGCGCCGGAGAATTGCGGCTTCCGGCCCCGGTTCTGGAACGGCGCTCCGCTCCGACGATCACCTTCCGGCTGGACAGGGAGATGTCCGGACCGGGAACGGCGGCGCTAAAATGGACCGACCGGCTCGGACGGATCGTCGAGGAGAGGCGCTGGACGCTCATGCTGCGGAACGACGTCGAACTCTCCTTCCCGATAGACCCGTCCCGTGCCGTGACGGCCTTGAACAGGCTGGATATTCACTTGTCGGTCGGGTGCAGTCCAGCGGATTGCCCGCAGGGTCCGACCGAGGACGAGGCGACGGCCGAATTCGCCATTCCGCTTTGGGATGACGAATGGTGGGACTACCAGGCAATCATATGGCAGCCGCAAAGCCACCAAGCCTATCGGACGCTCAAAGCAATCGGGTTCACCGGTGGCAAGCTCATCGCCAAGGGACGCAGTCTCTCGATTGATGGCGACGAGGAACGCGCCCTTCTGGCCAATGATCTGCGCTGGTATGAGGAGAACATCGCAACCGACTTCTTTTCTCCTTACCATCGCTGGACTCCCGGCATGGCGCCCAACTGGAAGTTTCTCCTCGCCAAGACCCAACATAGGATGCGGCCTTCCAGCTCCGAGCCATTCGTTCGCGACCCGAGCCTCACGGATCCCGCCTGGCGAGACAGAATTCGCGAAAGGCTGGCCAGGACCGCCCAGGCTCAACACGCTTTCAAGCCGCTGTTTTACAATCTTGGCGACGAAACCGGGATCGCCGATCTGGCGGCTTATTGGGACTTCGACACTGGGCCGGACTCTCTTGCCCTGTTCCGGCGCGATCTCGGCGAACGCTATGGCAGCTTGGCCGCCCTCAATCGGCAATGGGCGATGAACTTTCGCGATTGGGCCGACATCGTGCCGATGACGGCGGAAGTGGCCATCCGCCGACGCGACGGCAATTTCTCCGCCTGGGCAGACTTCCGCGACTGGATGGACCGAACATTCGCCGGGGCCCTGGCGGACGCCCGCGATGCGCTGCACGCCGCCCAGCCGGGCGCGCTGGCGGCGATCGAGGGCGGCCAGGCGCCGGGTTGGGGCGGGTACGATTATTCTCTTCTCGCGCGGTCCGTCGACGTGATGGAGCTTTATGACCTGGGAAACAACATCGACATCGCGAGATCCTTCAACCCCCGGCTGGCCATTCTGACCACCTCTTCGTCCGCCGGCCCCGCGGCACGGCACCAGGTCTGGAAGGCGCTTCTACACGGCAGCCGCGGGCTGATCTACTGGGACGAGTCCTCTCAGCTCGTACATGCCGACGGCAGCCTCGGGCGATGGGGCGAAGAGACCGCCACGGATCTGCGGCAAATCCGCAATGGTCTCGGCGCTTTGCTGATCGGGAGCGAAAGCCCCGCCGCGCAGATCGCCATCCATTATTCCCCGGCCAGCATGCGGGCTCGCTGGATCGTCGATCAACGGCGCCGCCACGGCCGGGGGCTGGCCCTCGCCACCCGCTCCGACCACCCCGAGGACGGTTTCACGCGCCTCCGCCAATCGATTTGCGATCTTCTGGTGGATATCGGGGCCCGATATAAATTTCTCTCGACGGCTGAGATCGAACAGGGCGCTTTGACGCCAGTTTCGTTGCGGGCCTTGATTCTGCCAGATTCGGTCGCGTTGTCGAACCGCGAGATCGACGCCATGAAGACCTATGTCGGCGCGGGAGGCACACTCATCGCCATCGGCGCGCCCGGTCTGTTTGACGACCATGTGCGGAGGCGCGAAACTGCTCCCTTCCGCGGTTTGCCGGCGGCCGACGAGGTGAGACGCTACCGGCGCAACCGCGATGACCGGAGCGCAAACGCCTTGCGCCGGAATTGGAGCGAAAGGTTGAAAGCCATCGGCGTCACCTTTCCCGTGCGCCTAACCGACCGGCGAACAGGACAGCCCGCAAGAGGCGTGGAGACGATCTTGCGCCGTATCGGCGATGTCACGATCCTCTGCTTGATCGCCGCCGACCGGCCGGCCAGGGGCGATCGGCCCCGACGGCTCCAAGCCGCTTTCGATCGGAGCGTCTGCCTCTATGACATCAGGCGGGGCCTCGAACTCGGCTGCGCTCCCCGGGCAGAGGTGGAACTGTCTCCCGACGAACCGGCCATTCTCGCCCTGTCGCCCGGGCCTATTCCGCCGATCTCCGTCTCTTCGGCCGACCACGTCAGCCGCGGCGAAGCCTTGGAAATCGGGATCGGCCGGCCCGGAACCGGCATCGGCGACCCGCAATTCGTCCATATCGACGTCCAGGACCCCTCCGGCACACCGATGCCACACTATTCCGGCAATTTCCGCGCCGTCGGCGGATCGAAATTCACGCTGCCGCTGGCGGTCAATGACGCAACCGGCACATGGAAGTTTACCATCTCCGACATCCTTACCGGACGCCGGCAACAGACGGCCTTCGATGTGCTGGACCGCTAAAATCAAGTTGCGGCGTGCCCACGAATGCCCATACGCTTCGCTCAACCGCAAGGAGGAAAAATGGTCCAGCCTTCAATCACCCAAATCGCCGCCGCCCTGGCCCTCATCGTGCTGACATCCGGCCAGCAGGCTCATGCCCGGGTGCTCGAAGTCGGGCCCGGCAAGCCCTACAAGCTCCCGTCGGAAGCGATCAACGATGCCAAGGACGGGGATCGGGTCCTCATTGCCGGAGGCGAATATTTCGACTGCGCGTCGGTCAAAGCCAATGATCTGGTGATCGAGGGAGGCGCCCCCGACGGAGGCGCCGTCATCACCGACAAGGCCTGCGGCGGCAAGGGGCTTCTGATAACGGTCGGGAACAACATAACCGTCCGCAATATAACGCTGACGCGATCCCGGGTTCCCGACGGAAACGGCGCCGGAATTCGTGCCGAAGGCGCGAAATTGACCGTCGAAAAGGTCAAGTTCATCAATAATCAGAACGGCATACTCGGCGGCTTCAAGGGCGCCACCATTACCATCAAGGACAGCGAGTTCGTGAAGAACGGAACTTGCGCGAACAGCGGCGGTTGCGCCCACGGCATCTATATCGGCGATGTCGACCTTCTTCATATCGAAAACTCGAAGTTCTCCGAAACAAAGGAAGGACATCACATCAAGTCCCGAGCGGAGCGCACCGAAGTGATAGGCTGCCAGATCAGCGACGGCGACACCGGCACCGCCAGCTACCTGATCCAGATCCCCAATGGCGGCTCGGTTGTGGTGCGCGACACCACGCTGGAAAAGGGGCCGAAGGCGGAAAATCACTCCGCCGCAATCATCATTGGGGACGAAGGCGTAACCCATCCGACCCGCGAAATCGTGGTGGAAAACACAACGTTCCGCAACTCCGGAAGCTATAACACCGTATTCGTGAAAAATCTTACGGCGACAGAAGCCGTATTGAAGAACAATAAGGTATCGGGATCCGCAAAAGTGCTGGATGGAGACGGCTCCGTCAAGTGATACGCCTCATCATTATTTAACAGGAACAAACGAGATGCCGACTATACGCG
>Ga0213872_10001409_pt1 | contig 15812 bp, 13 predicted proteins | sample VelepicomBERX_R2_FD_160071 | JGI IMG/M metagenome (GOLD analysis project Ga0213872, IMG submission 160071) | Rhizosphere microbial communities from Vellozia epidendroides in rupestrian grasslands, the National Park of Serra do Cipo, Brazil - RX_R2 | ecosystem: Host-associated > Plants > Roots >...
CGCGCCAGGGGGTCTTCCGTCCATTTATGTCACTTCCGTTCTGGCGGGAGAAAAGAGCGGCTCGCTGGTTGAGGTGCTCGAGCGGTATATCACTTACCAGCGCCTTACATTGGCGCTTCGCAAGAAACTGCTTGTATCGCTTTTGTATCCCTGCGTTCTGATCTGCCTGGTGATCGGGCTGATCGTGTTCCTTGTGACCTACGTGGTGCCGAACTTCGCCGCGCTATACAACAGCATGGATGCGAAGCTGCCGGCGGCCACCGAGATCCTCATTGCGGTGGGAACGACAGCGCGCAGCTATATCCTGGCCGGCTTAGCGGCGCTGCTGGGCGCCGGCGTGGCGGCGTATTTCTGGTCGAAGCGCGAAAGCTCGCAGGAAACGCTCGACCGCTGGAAGATGCACATGCCGCTGGTTGGCGAAATCTGGACGAAGTATCAGGTCGCGCAGTTGTCGCGCGTGCTGGGAACGCTGCTGGTGGGCGGCATTCCGCTTGTACAGGCGCTCGAAACCGCAGGACGCTCGTTAGGGACCGTGCTGCTCAAGAAAGCGCTCGACAAGACTTCCACTCTGGTTCGCGAAGGCAAGCCGCTTTCCGGTTCGTTGAAAAATACCGGCATCGTGCCGAGCCTCGCGATCGACATGATGGAGGTCGGCGAATCGACCGGCGCACTTCCTCAGATGCTCAGCAGTGTGGCGGAGTTCTACGAAGAAGACGTATCCACGCGGATGACGGCGCTGCTCTCACTGATTGAACCGGCGATTATGATTTCGATGGGCATGTTTGTGGCGTTCGTGCTGGTAGCGCTCTATCTGCCTATCTTTTCTCTGGCGGACACAATCCGGTAATGGCGACCATGGCAACCGACTCGCTCAAGCTCAAAGACCCGCTCGATGAAGTGCAGCAGGCGCAGAATATGGCGCGGCGCTACTGCTGCGAGTTCGTCGACTTGAAGACGGCCAAGATCGACCATGATCTGTTCCGCACCGTGCCGGTGGATCTCATGTTCCGCTATCATTTTGTGCCGCTGCAGGCGCAAAACGGAACCCTAGAGATTGCGCTTTCCGATCCGCGGCAGATTGTTCTGATCGATGAGCTCTCGGTTCTGCTCGCGAAGAAGCTCAAGATAAAGGTCGCTACCTATTCGCAGATCTCCGACCTGTTGAAGAAGACGGAGCAATCGCAGCGCGTTCTCGAAGAAGTGACGGAAGGCTTCACTCTGGACGTGGTCGGGGACGAAGAGAGTGCGGACGAGAATCTCTCGATAGACCGGCTCACGTCGGATGAGAGCAACATCGCTCCCGTCATCAAGCTGGTGGATACGACGATCTTCAACGCGCTGGAGCGGCGGGCGAGCGACATCCATATCGAGACGCGCGACCAGGAACTGGCGATCAAGTACCGCATTGATGGCGTTTTGCAATACGCTATGAATCCGATTGCGAAGGAATGGTATTCGGCCGTTATCTCGCGCATCAAAGTCATGAGCGAGCTCGATATTGCGGAACGACGGGTGCCACAGGACGGGCGTTTCCGCGTTCGCTATAAAGGGCGGCTCATCGACTTCCGCGTATCAATCATGCCGACCATTCACGGCGAAGACGCCGTGTTGCGCGTGCTCGATAAAGAGTCGATGAGCGAGAAGTTCTCGCGCCTGACGCTGGATGTAGTGGGTTTCGCCGATCACGACGTGGTGAAGTTTCGCCGGTTCATCAAGGAGCCGTATGGCATGGTGCTGGTAACGGGCCCGACGGGTTCGGGTAAGACCACCACGCTGTACGCGGCCTTGAGCGAGATCAAGAACGACGAGGACAAGATCATCACGATTGAAGATCCGGTCGAGTATCAAATCAAAGGGATCACGCAGATCCCGGTAAATGAGAAAAAGGGTCTGACGTTCGCGCGCGGCCTTCGATCGATTCTTCGTCATGATCCCGATAAGATCCTGGTGGGCGAAATTCGCGACCAGGAGACAGCTCAGATCGCCATCAACGCGGCACTGACTGGGCACCTGGTGTTTACGACGGTTCACGCCAATAACGTGCTGGATGTCCTGGGGCGCTTCCTGAACATGGGCGTGGAGCCCTATAACTTTGTCTCCTCGCTGAACTGCATTCTCGCCCAGCGGCTGGTTCGCGTGATCTGCCCGCACTGCCGGCAACTGGTGAAGTACGACGATGAGTTCCTTCAAGAGAGCGGCCTGGAACCGGACGGCTGGCGCTCGTTTCCGTTTTACGAAGGCCGCGGATGCATGGAATGCAGCGGCACCGGGTTTCGGGGACGAACCGCGATTCATGAGCTGCTGGATTTGAGCGAACAGATTCGGGAGATGATTCTTGAACGCCGGTCGGCTTCCGAGATCAAGCGGGTGGCACGGCAGGATGGCATGACGTTTCTGCGGGAGTCGGCGCTCCTCCGCGTGCGGGAAGGCATCACGACGCTGCGGGAAGCGAACAAAGTAACTTTCATTGAGACCTAAGGAGTTTGAATCTGGCGCTCATCGACAAAGTGCAACATTGGATTTCCGAACCTCCGCCGGATCATCTGTTCGAAATTACGGAGGCGTGTCTGGCGGCGGCGTCTTCACGCAGCCCGCGCGAGCTGCGGCGTGAAGTGCTGCCGGAGCGCGGCTTGACGGCATCTCCGAGCGCGCCGAATCTGCTGAAGCCACAACTTTACAGGGACGCGCTGCCGCGCCTCTCGGCCGCGATGGGTGCGAAGCGAACATCGGCTGCGCTGGTCATTCCGGATTACGCCGCGCGGATGGCCATCCTCGACTTCGAGCAATTTCCTTCCGGCGAGGACGATCGCCTGGCATTGCTTCGTTTCCGACTTCGGAAGAGCGTTCCTTTCCATATCGATGAAGCGCAGCTCAGCTACTCCATTCAAGTCCAGCAGGACGATCATATTGAGGTGCTCGCGGTTGCGATCGCGCGTCCCATTCTAGAAGAATACGAGGGGATTTTCGTGGACGCGGGATACCGCCTCGGCCTGGTTTTACCTTCCTCTATTGCGGCGCTGCGGCTCTGCGGAGCCGGCGCGAACGGGCTCACGCTACTAGTGAAAGCGGCGGGGAGAACCATATCGGTTCTGCTGGTGGAGGACGGCCGGCTACGACTGGTTCGGACGCTGGATTTGGCGGAGGGGGAGGACGCAGACCACGATCCCGCGGTGGAGCAGATTCTGCCTTTTCTGCAACAGACGCTGGCTTATGCGGAGGACCAGGTCGGGCAACCTGTCGCGCAGATTTTGTTGTGTGGATTCGGGCCGGAAACAGCTTTGCTTGGACAAATAGCCGAGAAGGAATTCGGCATCCCGCACGCTCCCGTTCATTCGAAGTTCGGTATTGCGTCGCAGGAGAATGCCGGGCTTCTGGGTCTGCTGGAGCGCTACGCAGCATGAAGACAGGCATGAAGACAGACACCATCCTTGACATCAACCTCGCATCTCAGCCCTTCCGGCGTGAGCGTGCGGAGAACGCAGCACTAGCCTCCTTTGGTGCGGCTCTCACCTGTTTGCTGCTGGTGCTGGTGAGCCTCATCCTGCACGGGCGCTCACAGGCGTCGGATGTGCGCAAGGATATCGCAGCGCACAATCGGATTCTGCGGCAACTGCAGCGCGAACAGAACCAATTTTCGAGCGTGCTGCGCAAACCGGAGAATGAGGACGTTTTCTCGAGGAGCGTTTTCGTCAACGAGCTGATTGCGCGCCGCGGTGTGAGCTGGACCTACGTTTTCCACGATCTTGCAACCGTGCTGCCGGCAAACATGCGACTCCTTGCTATTCGCCTCCCGCAGGTGCCGGAGGAGGACGTAAGCGGCGCCAACCGCGTACAGCTGGACATGTTTGTCGGTTCGGAGAAGCCCGAAGCCGTAATCAGCCTATTGAAGAAACTGCAAGAGTCGCCCTTGTTCGGCTCTGCTGCGGTGCTGAACCAGACGCCACCAACACAAAACGATCCGCTCTACAAATACCGGGTGACAGTGTCTTATGCTCAAAAGCTTTAATTGGCGACGGATAAACACCAGTGGAGGACCGCGCTTCTGGTTGAAGGTGGCATTGGGCGTTCTGGCACTGCTGAATGGCGTAGCGTTGTTCCTCTTCTTCGCTCCTCCCGGCGGCTCGCGGGCGGAGTTGGAGGCTCAGGATCAACACATTCGGTCCGAGATCGCAGCGGCGCGCACCCAAATGCTGCGTCTGAAGCAAGTCTCGCAGAAGGTGCAACTCGGCAGTGTGCAATCGTCCGACTTCGAATCGCGCTATTTTCTTCCCAAGCGTGTCGCGTATGCAACGGTTATGGCAGAGATTCAGCGGATGGCGCAAGCCGCGGGCTTGCAGGAACGAAACGGCGTGTTCACAGAAGAGCCGATTGAGGGCACGTCTGACCTTTCCCTCTTGAACGTGGCGGTGGAGTTTGAAGGTCCGTACAACAGTTTCATGAAGTTTCTATATGAGAGCGACCACTCACCGATGCTGCTGATGCTGGATGCTCTGGCCGCATCGCCCGAGCAGAAGCCCGGTCAGATTACGACTTCCGCGCGCTTTCAGGCCATCATCCGCGAGCCGGCAGAGGCCGCGACAGGAGGCCAGCCGTGAGCGCCGCTGCCCAAACCAAAATTTTCGGCATCAGCCTGAAACTCGACCCCAAAATTCTGGTAGGTGCGCTGATCGCGCTGGCTGCAGCTTTATTCTGGTACAACTCACGCGGCGACGATGAAGGGAACGGCTCTTCCGCCGCCGTACGGCCGCAAGCGACACAACCGGCAGTCCCCGCGCCTGCTCCGCACCGGCATCCCGTACGGCGGAGCAGCACGACGAACGACAAGAGCACGCTGCGAATGCAACCCATTGATGCCTCGAGCGGAAAGGTAGATCCCACGCTGCGGCTCGATCTTCTGGCGCGCTTACAGTCGGTACAAACACCTTCGAATGAAAGGAACATTTTCGAAGCAGGACAGGCGGCCGATGCCGGCGCGGAAGCGCTGAAACCCATCAAAGGCCCAATCATCAAGCCTGGCCCCCTGCCGCCGGCAGTTCCGACTCAGCCGATTAATGGCGGGGGGCTTTCGGTGAACATTCCACTGAAGTACTACGGCTTTGCGAAGCCCGCATCGAAGGGCGACCCGAATCGCGGTTTTTTCCTGGAGGGAGATAACGTTCTGCTGGCCTCAGAAGGCGATGTGGTGGAAGGACGCTATCTGGTGGTGGAGCTGAACGCGAATGCCGCGAAGCTCGAGGATACGCAGTTGAAGCAAGGCGCCACGCTCCCCGTGGTACCAGAGGCTGCCGCTGAATGAAATCAAATCGCGAAAAGGGTTCGGCACTGCTGATCGTTTTCGTTTTCGCGGCGATCGTAGCCATTATGCTCTACGAAGAGATGCCGGTGTCGATGTTCGAAGCCCAGCGGCAGAAAGAGCAGTTACTTGTTGATCGCGGCAACGAGTATGCCCACGCGGTCAAGCTCTTCGTGCGCAAGGTGGGCCGTTACCCGGCATCGTTGGACGAGTTGGAGAGCACGAATAATATGCGCTTCCTGCGCCACCGTTTTAAGGATCCTATGACAGGCAAAGACGAGTGGCGCCTGCTGCACGCCGGGCCGGGAGGCATTCTTATCGATTCGAAAGTGAAGCCGGTGGGCGGCACACTCCAGGGCAATTCGAACACAACCGCGGGAGGTACTCCGGGATTCGGATCAAATGGGCCCAGTTCGGGATTCGGATCGAGCGGACCCAATTCGGGATTCGGATCGAATGGATTCGGTTCGAACTCATCCAGTTCGAGCTCATCCAGTTCGGCTTTCGCTTCGACGAATAGTGCGCCAGCCGGCGCCGCGCCCGGCAACTCCGATTTTCAGATTGCGGGGTCCGTTTCGGCGGAAACGGATACGGCTACGGCGGCGCAAGCCATTCCGCAGCGTCCGCCGGCGATTGCAGCCACCGGAGCAAGCAAGCAGGCTACCACCAAAGCGGCTACAAACGACGACCCGTGGACATCCCTTGTGCCGCCGCTGCCAAGCGAGCAGACGGGTGCAGCAAATAATCAGGGCGGCGAGCCCGGAGCGGCGAACCCGACCAATACGGCCGCGAATGGACAGACACCTGCGGGACCGAATAACCAAGCCGGAGTACCAAATAACCAAGCCGGAAGCGGCGCAACCGGTCAGGGAACTACGCCAGGGTCTGCGGCTATGATGCAGAACATGCTGAACGGACCTAACGGCGCGAATGTCCAGGGACAACCGGCAGCGGGTGCTGCGAATGGTTTGCTTGCGGGCGGCGGCATCGCGGGCGTGGCAAGCAAGGCGGAAGGCCGCGGTATAAAAATGGTGAACGATCAGAGCCGGTACTCGCTGTGGGAGTTCTACTACGACCCGTCGCAAGATCAAAAAGGTAACGCTCTGGGAACAGGGGCGGCACCGGCGGGCGCCAACACGCAGGGCTCGTCTCCGCGACAGAATGCGTTCGGCGCGAATGCTGCCGGGCAAAACTCTTTCGGCACAAACGCGAATGGCGGCCCGGGCGGGAACACACCGGTGCAGCCGGAAGCTCAGACACCGGACGGTGCGCAGGCGGCGCCAGGCAATTCAGAGGCGAACCCTGAACCGCAGTCCGCGGCGCAACCCGAGCCGCAATAGGTCAAGCGGCGCTACCTTCGGGGGAATGTTATGCTGAGAGGGTTGCAGGACACTGCAGTAACGCGCGGCTTCCCGGGCCGTTTCGTTCCTCGTTTTTCGTAGTGGGCGGCTAGCTCAGCTGGGAGAGCACCACGTTCGCAACGTGGGGGTCGTGGGTTCGAATCCCATGCCGTCCACCAGCTTTTAAGCTATTGATTTAAAAGGGCTTATTTCGCAGCTTGATGGACGTGATCCAAACGGCAATGACGCTCATCGCTAACAAGTCCAGCAGTTTCAAACAATTGCGGCTGACGGGATTCTGTCATTTCTAGACAGCTTCGCCAGAATTCGACCGAGTTCTAGATCCGGTTACTGCTGAGGTGGGTGGAATTACAGCGTTCATACAAGGCGATCTCGCTCGTCTGTGCGGAAGCGCAAGCCGCATACATAATCAATTTAATTGTAGGATTGTGATATGGCACGGGATCACCGGACCGCTGAACGCCGTCTTTTCGAGATCGCTGAAGGGCAGCAAGGTTTCTTCACGGCGAAACAGGCCAAGGCCGCCGGTTTCGCTGAAAACACTCATCCCTATCATGTACAGGCCGGAAACTGGATTCGTGAACATCGTGGCATTTACCGGCTCGCTCTGTTTCCTGCGCCAGAGCACCCAGACCTGGTGAAATGGGCGCTGTGGTCAAAGAATCGTGATGAGGTGATGGAGGGCGTCTATAGCCACCAAACGGCCCTGAGCCTCCATGAGCTGTCGGACCTGAATCCGGCCAGGCTGCACATGACTGTTCCACCACATTTCCGTCGGAATAGCGAGATTCCTGCGATTCTCGTGCTCCACTGCGCGGAACTCGCAGGCGAAGATATCCAGACTACGCAGGGATTCAAGTATACGCGGCCACTGCGAACCATTTTGGACCTAGTCGAAGCCGATACTGTTGAGCGCACGTTTCTACGCCAAGCCCTGAGGCAAGCTCTCGACCGCGGTTTGATTACCCGATCAGAGGTCAAACGGGTTAAACTTGGTCCTCCAGCTCAAAGGGTATTTCAAGATCTTCTGCGGCAGGTGGCGTAGTGCCGCGATTATATGCTTCGGCGGAGGCCTTTCGCAATGCACTCGAAGCCCGCTTGAACAGGATTGCCGAAGTCGAACTGATTCAGATAAACCGGCTGCGCCGCCAAGTGGCGTTTGACCGCCTGCTCGCCCGATTGTTTCGAGGCGACCCCGCTCCTTGGGTGCTTAAGGGTGGCTACGCTTTGGAACTTCGTTTCAGGACAGCACGGGCGACGGTGGACATCGATCTGACAGTACAAAGAGTCGCTCCCGAAGCCACCGCCAACCAGATCGTTCGCGACATGCTCCAGGAGGTGGCTAACTCTTCTCTTGGCGACTGGTGTGAGTACACCATCGGTGCACCGGTGCTGGATTTGGATGCGGCGCCTTATGGCGGGGCGAGGTTTCCCATTGAGGCCCGGATGGGCGGCAGGATTTTTGCACGCTTTCATTTGGACGCCGGAATCGGCGACGCAATTATCCGGCCAATTGAGATCATTGCGTGTCGCGACTGGCTGAGTTTTGCGGGCATCACACCGGCACAGGTTCAGACGATTTCACGAGAACAGCAGTTTGCAGAGAAACTCCACGCCTATACGCTGCCGAGAAGTTCCGCTAATAGCCGGGTGAAGGATCTTGTCGATCTGGCGCTCTTGATCGGATCTGGCGGGCTCAGCCCCGCGCGGGTGTCCGACGCTTTGGATATAACATTCCGGCGCAGACGAACGCATGAGTTGCCGGCAGCGCTGCTGGAGCCACCGCGGGATTGGCAGGGGCGGTTCGTAGCATTAGCTGAGGAGTGCCAGCTCAAAGGAGATATGGACACCGTCTTCACTGAGGTAGAGGACTTCTTTATGCGCATGGTGAAGAGTGGGGCGGATAGAACTGAAGTTGGGTATGGGCGACCGGAATCCTGAGACCAACAAGCGCGAGTTCATGCTCGCCGACTATCGGCGCTTGAAGGGGGAGAACGCCTATTTTCGTCGGCTTCTCATTGAAAACGGAATCAACATACCGATGCAGCAGAACGATGCTTCGGCACCTCCGGTGAACCCGGATGTGTGCGATGCGGGCATCGATGAGCACTCCGTCAAAGAGGTAAAGATCGCCTTATTCGCGATTTGTTCCACGGACGGCAAGATGTTTATGCATTGCGGAAGCGCTTCAAGAGTGGCGAGTGGGGTTATGTCCCGGCATCCATCCGCGATTGGAAGTCGGTTCTTTCTGCAGGGGCGGCTCTCCGAAGGAAGGTCGACCAGAAGACCAGAAAACTGTTGCCTCTGACAGATGATGTTCTTCGACAGCATCTCGAAGGCAAGCAGACCATCGGTGTCTATCCTTTGCTGCTGGACGAAAGCTGTTGGTTTCTGGCCGCCGATTTCGACAAGAAGAGTTGGCAGGATGACGCCTCGGCATTTCTGGAAACGTGCCGTGCCGTAGGCGTGCCGGTGGCACTCGAGCGATCGCGCCCCGGTGATGGCGGCCATGTCTGGATTTTTTTCGAGCGCGCCATCCCAGCTTCCACCGCACGAAAACTCGGGAGTCTGGTCCTCACGAGAACCATGGATCGGCGCCACCAGCTTGGGATGGACTCCTACGACCGTTTCTTCCCGAGCCAGGACACCATGCCAAAGGGTGGTTTTGGGAACCTCATCGCCTTACCCCTGCAGTGGATTCCGCGCCAGCAGGACAACAGCGTATTTCTCGATGCGGATTTCCGACCTTACCACGATCAATGGAAGTTCCTCTCAGAAATCCAAAGGATGGCACCCGATTGCGTGGAAGCACTGGTACGGGAGGCGATGCGTACTGGAAACGTAATTGGGGTTAGGATCAGCCCGGCGGATGAAGACGATGAAGTCGAGCCGTGGACGATGCTGCCCTCCGGGCGACGGGCACCAAAACCCATCGAAGGGGCGCTTCCCGAACGCGTCGAGATAGTCCGATCGAATCTTCTCTATATTGATAAGAAGAACCTGCCGCCTGCGATGCTGAATCGCCTATTGCGCCTTGCTGCGTTCCAGAATCCTGAGTTCTACAAGGCACAGGCGATGCGACTTTCCACGTTCGGCAAGCCTCGAATCATCTCCTGCGGTCAAGATCTTGCTCAATATGTTGCGCTGCCGCGCGGTTGTCTAGCGGAGGTCACGGCCCTACTGAAGGACCACAGGGTCAAGATTGGCCTTCGCGACGAGCGCTACGCCGGGACATCGATTGAGGCCAACTTCCAAGGACGCCTGCGCTCGTACCAAGAAGAAGGCGTTGCCGCCATCAGCGATTACGACGAGGGGATCCTGTGCGCGCCCACGGCTTTCGGCAAAACAGCAGTTGCCGCCTGGTTGATCGCGAAGCGCAAAGTGAACACGCTGGTTCTGGTGCACCGGCAACAACTGCTCGACCAATGGCATGAGCGATTGGCGATGTTTCTGGGCCTGCCGGCGACCTCCATCGGGCAGATCGGCGGCGGAAAATCGGATAGAACTGGCTGCATCGATGTGGCTGTGATTCAAAGCGTGCATCGGAAAAATGAAGTGAAGGACTTTGTTGCCGAATACGGGCAAGTGATCGTCGATGAATGCCACCATATTTCGGCCTTCACCTTCGAGCAGGTCCTAAAGCAAGTGAAGGCGAGATACATAGTCGGTCTGACCGCGACGCCGACACGAAAAGACGGTCATCATCCGATTATCTATATGCAGTGCGGTCCGATCCGTTTCAACCTAGGCGCACGGAAGATGACTGAAACAACCCCGTTCGAGCACAAGGTGATCCCGCGGTATACGGACTTCCGGATGCCCGCCTCGCTGGCAGATTTGACGATTCAGGATGTCTGCCTTGGTGAACGATGCGGCACGGAACGCCTTGATCGCGGCCGATCTCCGAAATGTCGTGGAGGCAGGCCGATCGCCCCTGTTACTCACGGGACGTAAAGAGCATCTCGAATTCTTCGCGGCTGCGGTGAAAGGATGCGCCAAGCACATTTTTGTGCTTAAGGGCGGGATGGGCAAAAAGCAGCGCCAATGACGGCAGAAGAGCTGGCCGCTGTCCCTCAAACTGAAAGCCGTGTGATTATCGCGACCGGCAGTTACATCGGTGAGAGCTTCGATGATGCCAGGCTTGATACGCTATTTCTGGCGATGCCGATTTCCTGGAAGGGTACGCTTCAGCAGTATGTAGGGCGGTTGCATCGGCTTCACGATGGTAAGCGTGTCTTGCAGGTGTATGACTACATCGATCAGAATGTGGTGATGCTGGCCAGAATGTATGAGCGGCGGCTAAAAGGCTACCATGCGATCGGATACACTCTCGAACCCGTCGGCGTAAATCTACCGACAGCAAACACGGCCCGAGCTTAAAATACGGACATTTCGCAATTTTTTTCTTTGTGTGTATGTGTATGGGTAGCATCGGTCCCGTGCCACGACTACATAAAGGATCGATAGGAGTTGGTGGACAATCGACCTTCGGCCGCAACGCTGTGCGTGCGATAGTCATCCACACAGCAGAGGGAGTTTGGAGATTCAACTCGTGAAACTGAAGAGCCGAAATGAGGCAAATAACGCCCTTAGGGGCTAGAGTCGTTGCCTCCGCGAACGCGCGGGCAGCATGACCCGACACGCTACGGGAAGCTGATGCCGCGGCTGGCCGCACGATAGCGTCGTCGAGAACAAGTCCGGTCAGCGTTTCCGGCCCAATTCCTTCGGCGATGGAATCATTGAGCCGGAGCATACTTCGATTCTTCAGGGGATTGAGCGCTCGGATTCGCTGCTGAGGGGCGGTCGGCATGTTGATAAAACCTCTGGTTTCGCAAATATTGGCCAAGGTTTAATCAGGAGCTCAGCTGTCGAACAACGTCTCATCGACCTTGATTTCTTTCCGTATCGCCATGGCCGCCTTTACGTATAGCGTTCATCTCCTCGAAAAACGCCAGCACCTTGGGCGAAAGTTGCTGGCCCAAAGAACATTCACACGCGGAAACTAGACCGGCCGAGTTGTAAACTTCGCCGGTACCGTTGCAACGCGAAAGTGGACAAGTACGCCGTTCGGCAGCATCGTCGGCACGCCCAATCTTCGCTTCGAGAGCTCGCATTTGCTCGCGAATATCCCAATCGCGGCGCTTGGCGCGAGTTTCATAGAACTTCTGCACTGCGCGCCTATAGTGGCCGGCCGGGTTCGTCAGCTTATGCGGAGCAGCCGAAGGTTGGTCGTATTCGCGGGTGGTTAGTTCCCTTGTACGAACACCAGCGTGCCCTTAAGCAGCCGCGGTGCTATTTGTGCGAAGGCGTGCCCAAACGCGGCGACTCTGTGCCACCGGGTTTTGCTTTTCCATTCGTCGTTCTCCTTCCATGATTTCGTCGTTGCTACTTAAAACCTGGTCACCATGGAGCCATTCGGGAGCGGCTTGGTCTTGGCGTTTTTACTGGTTCCAAAGAAAGCAGAGCGAGGGCCGGTGCCTGGCGCAGGAGTTTTGCCCCGAAGTTGTGCCAGGAAATGATCGAAGAAAAGAAGAACCAGGGAGCTCTCAGGACAACTGAATGCGATTTCGCGCGCAGACGATGCGGGCCAGCGGAACGACTCCGCTACGCCTGAAGCAAGAGACATAGACGATCGACACGCCCGAGAAAGGCCGATTATTGCATGGCAGTCGCACATCGAGCCACAAAGCCGCATAGCAGGCTACGGCTTTCGCCCGCTTGGCGTATCTGCAGTCACGAACTTCGCCGCCCAGAGTGCGTAGCGTCCTTCAATGGATTGTCTGAGCTTCGCAAAGAAAGGTCGATTTCTCCATTTTTGTGAATAAAACCACTTCGCGGACGGTAATTCCGCCGCTATACTAAAATAGTCTTCCCTTGTACCCCGACTGCTCGTACTCATGCCGTTTATTGCTTTGCGGCTATCAACGGCACGGCGAGGCAGGTTGCTCGCGACGCCTCTGTCCCAGCTCTGCTTATTGCTGGTTTTAGCCTCTCTCTCCTTCGACCGCATGGCTCTCGCGCAGAGCGCGCCGGGCTCTGCTCTACTGGCGTACGAGTCGTTTTCCGGCGTTGATGGCCCACTGGACCAGACCAACTCGGGCTCAGGTTGGGCCGCCGGCTGGTCTGTTCAGAACCACGATCAGACGACACCGGGCTATAACTTGGCCTCGCGGAATCAGCTCGTTTATGCCGGCCTCCTTCAGGCGGGGAATTACGCTGTGGGCGGTAGTGTTTATCAGACGGCTGGGCGGAGTCTTAACGTCAGTCCGTCCGGACCCTTTGCAGCGTACCTCAGTTCCGGGGTCATCGATACGCCCGGCACAACTATCTGGTTGAGTGTTCTGCTGCGAAAGGACAGCACAACCAACGACGAATTGTCAATAACGCTGCTTGCGAACGGCACGCCGTGGTGGGCAGCCCAGGGACATGTCTCCATCGGGTATTTCGGACAGAGTTCGAATGTAAACGGCAACGGGTATTGGAGTCTGAAGGTCGATGGCACGGTTTATCCCACCTCGGTTCCGGTGAGGATGGGGGAGGCTGCGTTCTTGGTCTTGCGGATTGGTTTCGGGCCTCCTGACACGGCGACGCTGTATGTCAATCCGACACCTGGAGCATCAGATCCGGGCGCTGCGGCTGCGCAAGCCAGCGCGACCGATGGGCTAGCCTTCAATAGCGTCCCTTGGGTGTTTCCCGTCACGAGTTGATTCTCCAGTTCCGTGACGGCCCCCTTCAGGTCGCGCTGAATCATACTGAGAAATTCTTCGAGATCAGACCCACTGATGTCCCCATACATTTCCGCAAGGAATGTCTTCATTTCATTGGCGATCAGTTCCTCGTAACTCTTGTTCATTTGCTGGCGGCAGCCTCAATTTCGGAATCTGGCATAAGGACCTTATCTCTGAAATACCAACAAGTGTCCGGAAATCGCCAAGATGGCAATCTGAATTATCTCCTGCTTTGAAATTCCATCCCTACTGAAGGCGGGTCCATCACGAAGACCGTCTTCTTGTTCTGTCCGCCCTTCGCAAATTTTATGGGAGTCAGCCCGGAGGAATCTGTAGTGAAGTGTCTGATCACACTTATACAATGTGTTGTGAGCCATCCAGCACACACGACGCTGCCTGAAGGCACCAGTGAGATCACGGCACTGCTGGGCGCCATTGCTCAGCTGTACATAGGACGCCGCACCCACATACCACCTCGGATAAATTATGCGGCCGCCGCGCTGCTGCCCGTCGTTTCTGTTCTCACAGATAGTAACGCTTTAGCGAATGCCTGGCGCGTGGCGCACGCGGTAAACGAATGTGAGTGGATCTCGGCCTTTGTCTTTCTTTGGTCCCTTTGCGCAATCGCCGCGGCGGGCATCCTCGGCCTCACGAGGAAAGCGGCGTCAGTGAACGGCAAACGTCGCGAGTTCTTACGCGCGTCCACGGCAGCGGCCTGTGCGGCTCCGATCGCAGCGCTCGGTTTCGGGATTGCAACACGCCGGGATTTTCGGATTAACGAAATTGATTTGAAATTCCCCGATCTGCCGAAGGATCTTGACGGCCTGAGGATGTTGCAGCTCAGCGACATCCATCTGGGCGCATTCTTCACCCCTAGCGATCTGGCGCGAGTCGTGGACGCAAGCAACGCGCTCCGGCCAGATCTCGTACTCGTTACTGGCGACCTAATTACGACAAAAGACGATCCACTGGATAGATGCCTGCTCGAGCTGCGACGCCTGCGCGCCTCTTCCGGCATCTGGGGCTGCCTCGGCAATCACGAGTACAACGCAAACGTGGAGGCATATGCGCAAATGCAAGCCCAGAAGTTGGATATCTTTTTCTTGCGAAACCAGGCCAACGCACTCAAATTCGGAGATAGCCGGCTGAATTTGGTGGGCGTCGACTATAAAAGCTGGCGCCCCTACCTGGACAGCGTCCGAGATCTTGTGGACCTTGACTCGTTCAACCTGCTTCTGGCACACACGCCGGAAGTCTTCCCCGAAGCCGCCGACACAGGCTTCGATCTCACACTCTCGGGCCACACGCACGGGGGGCAGATCAACGTGGAACTGCTCGGAACGAATTTCAACATCGCAGGGGTACACACACCGTACACCAAGGGCTTGTACACACTCCAAACGTCGTCGATTTACGTGAACTCCGGCCTAGGAACCATCGGCATTCCTGTGCGAATCGGAGTTCCGCCGGAGATCACGCTTATTCGTTTGGGCACTTGAATAGTGAGTTTTGGTAGGTTTGCGTAAATCAGAAACAGTAGCCTTGTGCGCCTTTGACCGCTGGGAAAATACCGCTCATCGCTGGCGGCATTGACGTTATTCATACCCCTGGGCATTGCGCGGGACGGGTCGCGCTGCTATGGGGTCTGGACGAATGCTATTCGCGGGAAATGTTTGCATGAACGTCATGGGCCCAAGCGATCCCGTCGGCTTCGAGAGTTTGACGGAAGGCCGTGCACGCCAGCGCAAACTTGCCAGTCTTTCATCGACGCTGTCGGGTTCAGCCATGGCGGGCGCCGATCGCCAGCCATGGGTCGACGCGTTCTCGCGATAACTGGGGCAAGAAATCGCCTCTGGCATGGGAGACGCCTGCGTTGGGTCAAACTCGGCGGTAGTCTGTCGCCCTGGGAGAGCAGGGTTGGGATGTCAGCATCGCGTCGGCTATCTGAATCAAATCGCACCACATTGTGTTAGAGAAATTTATGCAAACGGAAAAACAGAGAGTCAAACTGAGCACCGCCGCGACATTTTCGAAAAAGGATGTTTCTTGAAAATTTTGCAGTTCGGGCCGACAATTCGCTTCTCGTTACTTCCGTGAAGACCCAGGAATTGTGGTGCGTTAGCGCCGGTTTAGGAAGTCAGCAGCTCCGCCAGTTGAAAGACCCGCAGAGCCCGCCGGGTTCGAGGCCAGCAGACACGAGTGCGAAGGCCGCCATGAACGAAGGCAAGTTCGATGTGGCCAGAGTTCCGGATTGCGGATGCGCACTGGTGATTTAGAACATGAAGCTACCCATCCGCGCCGTCATCGGGAGCAGGAGCAATGGAAGACCACCGGTGTTTGCTGTCCAGCTGGATCGACTCGACAACGAGGCAAAGAGTATTCACGCTGTTGACCTTGCCTGCCACGCAATAGGCACGGCCTGGAATGGGG
>Ga0213872_10001410_pt1 | contig 15810 bp, 14 predicted proteins | sample VelepicomBERX_R2_FD_160071 | JGI IMG/M metagenome (GOLD analysis project Ga0213872, IMG submission 160071) | Rhizosphere microbial communities from Vellozia epidendroides in rupestrian grasslands, the National Park of Serra do Cipo, Brazil - RX_R2 | ecosystem: Host-associated > Plants > Roots >...
GTATTTGGCAGGAAGCTTTGAAATCGCGGTGCGGACTCTTGCGCGCGTTTCGGAACGCGCGAAAACTTGATGCGGGGTTCCAGCGTGCGAGGGAAACCTGTCCAGGGTTGGAATCGCGATACAGGATACGCGGCACTTCCGGCGTCGATGTAACGCAAATGCCTCATTCAAGGCAATCGATATAAGCCAGGTCCGGAATGTGGCTTCAAAACGAAACGCGGAAAGCCGCGCCCAAGCCTTCATAAATGTATCTTGAATTACATCCTCCAGATCTGAGCGGTTTCGTACTAACGCGCTGACGTAGTTTTTCACTGTCGCTGCATGACGCTCTATCAAAACTGAGAAGCACTCTTTTGGCCTGCTAGCGCCAGTTTGACCAGCGCGTGGTCTTTGAGTGTTAAGGGCGATTGCGTCATCCTGAAAAATATTGCTGTCCTTTTCGACAGGATGAAGAGGCATTGCGGTTTGTTTGATGATTCATTGGGGGTAGCCCAACAAACAGGCTCTGCCCGCGCTCTTGTCTCCTGAACTCAGTTGAGACTTTTCAGCCGAAAAACAACAGCTCCATCGCGGCTGCAAACGGGTATGCAGGTTACTTTCGGTCCGTCTGCCGGCAATTGCGTGGCCGTGGTTTCAGGACGAATCACTATCGATTCCTCTCCTGACCTACGTACGCTCTTACTGCAGCGCATCACAATGCCAAATTGCGAAAGCTTGACTGTCGATCTCACTGGTGTCGACTACGTGGACACGTCCGCTCTTGCAGTGCTTCTCGAAGTCCTCAGATCAGCACGCAAATTGAACAAACACTTCCGCTTGGGTGGTCTCGGGGAGCACCCGCGATATCTGCTGGAAGCTACCCACATACGGCAGCTCTTTAATGAAGACGCGAATGGACAATCTGCCTGACCGTTTGTCGGCCGGAGGCGCATTATGATCGGCTTGGCGGTCGAATATGTGGGCAGGGCAACTCTTCGTCACGTCGAATATGTGGGCGGCCTCGCCCTGCAGCTGCGAGCGGCGCTCGGCTCACTAGGACGGACTTTACCTGTAGTCGGAAATCGAAACCGCTGGCATTATGCTTTGAGGCAGATGCTGGCCGTCGGCGTAGATGCGTGTCCGATGGTGGGCATTATGGCACTCTGCACAGGTTTCATCCTCGCCATGCAGGGGGCTTCAGAGTTGCGGAAGTTTGGCGCCATGAACCTGGTCATTGATCTGGTCAGCCTCGGTTTTACACGCGAACTGGGACCGCTGCTGGCGGCCATAGCCGTCAGTGGACGCTCAGGATCCGCGTTTTCCGCCGAGATCGGCAGCATGATCGTCACCGAGGAGATCGATGCCTTGCGAACGATGGCTCTTGACCCGATCGAATTTCTGTTGGCGCCGAAGTATCTGGCGATGCTCGTCATGCTTCCTTGCCTGACTATTCTGAGCAACATTTGCGGCATCCTCGCCGGAGGCCTTTTCATGCAGCTGAGCACACAGATGACTCTCGGCGTGTATCTGCGCTACGTCGCTGATTCCATCGTGCTGCGCGACGTAATGACCGGATTGTTGAAAAGCGTGGCATTCGCCACCATCATTGTCCAGGTCGGCTGCCTGGAGGGCTTCCGCGTTCGCGGTGGCCCCGACGCCGTCGGCCGTTCAGCTACGGCTGCCGTCGTTAAATCCACCTTCCTCGTCATTCTGGCCGACCTCGGATTCACCGCCATTTTTTATCTCCTGGAAAGGCAATAACAGAGTGCCGGGGACAACAGTCGAACCCGCAATTTCCGTGCGCGACGTCGTAGTCACTTACGGTCGACGTCGCGTCCTCGATGGCATAAACCTTGATGTCGCGCGTGGGGAAACAATGGTCCTGATCGGCGGCAGCGGATCCGGCAAAAGTACCCTTCTGCGTCAGATCATCGCCCTCGAACAGCCGCAATCCGGCCATGTAGTGATTAACGGCGTTGATCTCGCAACCGTCTCGAAGAAAAACCTGGCAAAAATACGGCGTTCAATCGGCGTCACATTCCAGAGTGCCGCGCTGTTCAACTCTATGTCGGTTGAAGAAAACGTTGCCCTTCCGCTTCGTGAGCATACCCGGCTCGCCGAATCGACCATCCGGCTGATGACATGGATGAAGCTGTCTGTGGTGGGGCTCGCTGACTTCGGAAAGCATAACCCTCGTGAGCTTTCGGGAGGCATGAAGAAGCGTGCCGCTGTCGCGAGGGCGCTCTCGCTGGATCCGGAAATCCTCGTGTTGGACGAACCCTCAGCCGGCCTTGATCCCATCATCGCGGCCGAGTTAGACGAGCTGATCCTTGCACTGAAGCGCGCGTTCAGCATAACCGTTGTGGTCGTAACGCATGAAATGGCGAGTGCCTTTCGTATTGCCGACCGCATGGCCATGCTCTACAACGGATCACTCATTGCCGTCGGGCGCCCGGAGGAACTCCGGAACAATCAGCATCCGCGTATTCGTCAGTTTTTTGATCGAGTGCCGGATCGAGTTCTCGACCCGAGCGTAATCCAAACATATTTCGACCATTATCTAAAGGGAGATTTCGAGTGACCGTAGAAGCAAAAGTCGGAACGTTTGTGCTTGCATGTCTGCTCCTCCTGACCGTTACCATTTACTACGTCGGCCACCATCAGTGGGGCAGCCACGTGACGCCCTACAAAACCTACCTTCGGTATGCCGGCGGCATGGCTCCCGGAGCAAGCGTATTGTTCGGCGGAATTACCGCTGGGAGAGTAACAGCGGTACGTCCCTCTGGCGACGATCCGACGCGTATAGAAATTCTATTGCAGGTCAAGCAAGGCACGCCCGTGAACGAGAAGTCGGTGGCCAAGCTCGGCTCAGTTAGTCTCATGAGCAGCCCGGCGCTTTCGATCACCACCGGAAGTCGGGACGCGCAGCGCCTCGAACCTTGGCAAGTCATCCGGTCTCAGGAGACAGTGAGCGTAGACGATATGACCCGCAAACTCTCCGCACTGACCGATAGCGCGGACGGGCTGATCTCGGAAGTCAGAGGCGAACTGAAGGATGTTACAGCTAAAGCCGGCACCCTACTGACCAACTTGAACGAAGTCACTGGTCCGGCAAACCGAAAGGAGGTTGCGCGTCTGTTGCAGCAGGTGAACTCACTGATCGCCACGGAATCTCCAAAGATCGACCGCATCGCTGACCAGATAACCTCGGTCAGCAACCATGCCGATTCCGTTATCCAGAAGGTTGGGCCGCTGGTTGATCACACCGACGCGACCATCTCAAATGCCAATCTCACAATCGATCAACTGCGCGGACCAATGACTGAGGACTTGGCACAACTGCAGGCAACTATGAAACAGGCCAAAAGCATGATGGCCGCGATTCAAACTCTTGTTCAAGCGAACGATTACAACATCCGCGAGACAGTAGAGAACCTGCGTGTCGCTACCGAGAACCTGGACCAATTGACTGACCAGGTGAAGCAGGAGCCATGGAGCCTTGTCCGCATCAGACAGCCCAAAGATCGCAAAATACCGCAATGACAGCTCGGCCGGCCGCGCCCAACAAAAACGATGCGTGCGGCCTCCTTCTGAGTGTAGGCTTGTCGAGGTCGGGTCTTCAGTGCCCCTAATCTAGTAACACAGCCGGGGTGATCGTCATCATCGTGGGCAATGCCCGAAGATCGAGAGCAGGCTTCGACATGAAGTGAAGTTTGCTTGAGTGAGTGAGCAAGGTCAGAAAAATAAATGCAAAGGAAAATAGAGAAAGTGTTTTACCATATCTCATTTGCCTGCATTGGCTTGATTACCATGGCGTACACATCGTTCTGCCAACAACTTTCCTCTGTAAATCCCGCGCAACCGGGAATTATGGCTACGAGCGAAAGCCCCGTGCCCGCGGAATCGGAGAGCAAGCGAATATTTTGGATCATTCCTAATTACAGAACCTGTCCGACAATAAATAACTTCGAAACCCTAAGCGCCCGTGAGAAGTTCACAATCGCGACCGAGGACTCTTTCGACCGCGGTACGTTTGCGCTCGCTGCAATCTTTGGCGGACTTGGACAGGTCACCAACTCAAACCGATCGTTTGGGCAGGGAGTAGCTGGTTATGCAAAGTATTATGGCGCGTCATTTGCTGACTTTGTAATTGGCGATTACATGACAGAGGCGATTTACCCGAGCCTGCTGCACCAAGACCCACGATATTTCCGGCAAGGCACCGGCAGCCGCTGGTCGCGATTCCGCTATGCCGCCGGTCAGATCTTCTTTACGCACACCGATTCAGGAACTGCACAATTTAACTATTCGGAAATCCTTGGCAACTCAACCGCGGTAGCAATCTCAAACGCATATTATTCGAATGGCCGGACCGCTTCCGATGCCGTATCCAGACTGGGCACGCAACTCGGAGTCGATATGGCGGCCAATATCCTGAAGGAATTCTGGCCCGATATCGAACGGAAATTCAGGCGAAAGCATCACACCGACATGAGCGTCACCCCCAATGAGTAACGCACGAGAGCTATTTCAAGTCCGAGCGAATGTACGCGTCATCTGTTTTTGGCTGTCCGCATTCACGTGCCCGTTACGGATGACCAGATGGCTGCCGCCAGCACTAAGCTGACCAGGAACTGACCATTGCCTAGTGCAGCTCACCCAGTCACTTAGTTTCGACGTGCCTTTCTCCAAATGCAGGGATTACACGCTTATAACAGGGCATGGGGCGTCGCGCACGAGACCGTAAGTGAGTTCACGCATGCGCCCGTGCGATTCAGATTTGGGCCTTCCGACGATGAGCACGTCAGCGTCGAAAAGCTGTGCTGCCTCAAGCACCGCATCCTTAACGTGCCCTCGAGCTACACGAGCGACTGCGTCGCAGTCAACACACTTTTGAAGTTCGCGAATGCGTCGAAACGCCTCTTCTTCGTCACTCCCGTACTCTGCCGACCGCCGGGACGTTTGAATTACGTGAATCAATGACAGCTTGGCGCCAGCGGCAGTTGCAGCCTGCGTAGCTAGCTGGAGCACGCGCGTGGAATCGTCGTCGAGCGCAAGTGCACAGAGCCAATGCCGATGTTCAAGCGGTCTCGGTTCGATCGTTTCTGAGTGTCCGGTAGTCAGTACCGGACAATCGACGCTGTCGAGTACCTTCGCGGTGTTGGATCCCAGCAGCATGCGCCGGAATCGACCTGCGTGAGTCGGCATGACGATTAGATCGAACCGGCCTGAGACGGCGGCGTTCGCGATCTGTTCCCCGGGGTCGCCCGAGCAGACGACTCGGGGACAAGTAGAAAGTGGAAATTCCGATTCCAGGAACGAATCGATTCTTCGCTGTGCTACATTCACGTGCTCCTCCGCAATCTCCTGTGGACTGCGGACGTAGAGCTCAAATCCGTTGTGGCTGGCGAGATCGCAGACGTGTAGCAACGTCACACGAGAGCCGAATATTTCAGCGGCTCCGCTTACAAATGGAGCGATGGCGACGCAAGACGGTGAGAAGTCTACCGGGAAGAGAATATTTTCAAACATGACGCTAGACACCAGGTTCGGTCACGGTAAGCTGAGCTGGATCTCTCGAAGACTCAAATCGATCCTCATGCCCGACGAGCCGCGTGACAAGAGCAAACACAAGGCTGGCCGAGAGCCCGCACATCAGAACACCGGTAATGCTTTCGATCGGCCCCAACAGTCGCCAGTTCGGCGGAAGGACCACGTCGCCATAGCCGACAGTCGAGTAGCTGGTGGCCGAGAAGTAAAAGGCTCGCTCTAAGTCCGGAAAACACTTCCATCTGTAAAATGCCGTCCAGAGCAGAATTTGAAGAGTGTGTAATATCAACAGGGCGGTGGTGCATCGCACAGTGAGCTCGCCGCAACGAAACAGGCCAAAGTGGAACGTGTGGCGCGCAAAATACGCTCTCTGCCATACAATGAGGATCGCCATGCCGGCACTTTGCATGGATAATGTGAGCGGTACCAAAATCAATGCCGCGGCGACCTCCCGGATAACGTCATTGTTTAGAGTCATTCAGGCCGTAGTTCCCCGATGCCGGACGATGCCGAAGACTGAAGCTGGAGGAGCCGGTTTTGCATCGAGGAGACAAGCTGGGTAATGGCTTGATTCGTTGCACGAGACATTCCCGCCACGAGGCCCGGCATCGCACGGTTTTCTAGCTTGGCTGTCTCGGAAGAAGTATCGCTCCAGATCACACTGCCGGCTTTCAAGTCCGACAACTGTGCTGAGACAGCAACATTAATAAAGACCTGTTTACCCTGGTCGACTTCTTCCAAGTGATCCAGGGTTCCTGTGACCAGATAGTCCGATGAGCTGCGAGCGTCGAACAGGTGCACGGACTGAAAGACTCCGCGAGACTGCAGAGTTGCCAGAAATGCAGTAGTGACGGTACTCCTGGGATCGACTGCCCACCGGTCATAGTTATAGAAACCGAGTTGCTCGGGTGACTGGCGGTATACGATCGGTCCGGCGCGCAGAAACCTGGGAGCGGAAAACTCCCGGACGGCTGCCGACCCGGTTATGGGTTTGGGCGGCGCTGGTTGGGGCGCCGGCGGCGGAACGTTGAGAACGTAATAGCTCGGGTAGCGAACTTTACCACCACAGCCGGCGAGCCCGACGACCGCGCCGATAAAGCCGATAACGTAGACGAAGCCGACCAGTTTCGCGTGGCTCATACTGTTGACGCGCAGACCTTCCAGGTCACCTGTCAGAGTATAGGAGCATCGTGGACCTGATTTTGTTGGACACTCGCCAATTCAAATGAAAGATGCCGTGAAACCAACAAATCGATTCGAATGAGGCTCATATTCTGATGAGGGTAGACCGGGAAGCCAAACGGAGTGGCAAGCGACATCTCAAAAGCATCCAGTAGGAGAAATAATAGGTGAAACTACTAGTTCACGTCAGTCGGACGCCGCGGACGTGGAACGAGGCAAGCCCGATCCCGAGGCCTTTCTGAAGGCGGCATCACGATTGGGCGCGAACTCGGACCGCTGCATCGTTTCGAGGAAGCGGTTGCGGGTGTAGAGGGAGCTCGCTGCGCCTGAATGCGCAGCATTGGCGTGAACTGGCGCAGGAAGGATCTGCCTGCGGACGTCGTCGTTAAGCCGCTCGAAATGCTTTGCCGGCCTTTCGTCAAGATAATAATCAACCAACTTAGCAAGAATTCGCTGAAATTCGCCGTTGGTGAACTACATGCACTATTTATCGAGGTAAAGCTGCGTCTGAAAGGAGTTTATATAGATGGCAAGCGTAGAGATCGTAGATGAACAAGTGGCTTCGGATCTAAGCGCCTATGGCGTCGCAAGGTCCACGGTACAGGGAGCGCCGCTGAGTGCGGCAGATGTCAAGAAGATTGATGCGTATTGGCGGGCCTGCAAGTACCTTGCACTCGGCATGATCTACTTGCAGGACAACCCGTTACTGAAACAGCCGTTGAAGCCGGAACACATTAAGAACCGGCTGCTCGGGCACTGGGGCTCGAGTCCCGGCTTGGCGTTCCTTTACATCCACCTGAACCGGCTTATTAAGAAATATGACCTAGATGCGATTTTCATGGCGGGTCCCGGGCACGGTGCGCCGGGCGTTCTGGGCCCGGTGTATCTGGAAGGAACTTACTCGGAGATCTACCCGGAGAAGAGCGAGGACGAAGAAGGCATGTGCGCGTTCTTCAAACAGTTCTCGTTTCCCGGAGGCATAGGCAGCCATTGTACGCCAGAGACACCAGGTTCCATTCACGAGGGCGGAGAACTGGGATATGTGCTCTCTCATGCTTGCGGCGCGGCATTCGATAACCCTGACTTAATCGTAACCGCGGTCGTTGGCGACGGAGAATCTGAAACAGGGCCACTTGCGACTTCGTGGCACATCAGTAAGTTCCTGAATCCGATTCGTGATGGCGCCGTCCTCCCTGTTCTTCACCTGAACGGTTACAAGATCAACAATCCGACTCTTCTGGCCCGCATCAGCCATGAGGAACTGGAGGATCTATTGCGCGGATACGGCTGGAAGCCGTACTTCGTAGAAGGGTCTGATCCTGAGAGCATGCACCAGGCGATGGCCGCGACCGTTGAGCATTGCGTCCTCGAAATTCGCGAACACCAGCGCAAGTGCAGAGAGACTGGAGTAGCGACGCGGCCGCGATGGCCGATGATCGTACTGCGGTCTCCTAAAGGCTGGGGTGCTCCGCTGGAGGTTGAGGGCCATAGGCTGGAGGGCTTCTGGCGCGCGCACCAAGTTCCCTTGACCGATGTCAAGAAAGATCCGGAACAGCTTCGAATTCTCGAAGGTTGGATGCACGCTCAAAAGCCGGAGGAGCTATTCGACGAAACCGGGAAGCTAGTCCCCGAACTGAAGGCAATTGCGCCGACCGGTCTGCGGCGGATGAGCGCTAACCCTCATGCGAACGGTGGCATTGTTAGGAAGGCGCTCCGTTTGCCTCATTTCCAGGATTACGCACTGAAGTTTGAAAAACCAGGGACGCTCGAAGTGGAGAATGAGCCGCCTTTGGGTACCTTCCTTCGCGATGTTATGAAGGCCAACATGAATAATTTCCGTGTCTTCGGCCCTGATGAGACAACATCAAACAAATTGCAGGCTGTTTATCAGGCTGCCAAGAAATTCTGGATCGCAGAGTATTTCCCCGAAGACAGAGACGGAACGGAAATCGCTACTGATGGCCGGGTTGTGGAGATGCTCAGCGAGCATACCGTCGAAGGCATGCTCGAAGGCTATCTGCTAACAGGACGGCACGGGTTCATCAGCTCCTATGAGGCGTTTGTCCATGTGATCGACTCTATGTTTAATCAGCACGCCAAGTGGCTGTCTATCTGCAACCATCTCTCCTGGCGTCAGGATATTTCTTCACTGAACCTCCTGATCACATCCACGGTGTGGCGGCAGGACCACAACGGCTTTACACATCAGGATCCTGGTTTCCTGAATGTGGTTGTGAATAAGAGCGCCGCTGTTACCCGCGTCTATCTGCCACCGGACGTGAATTGCCTCTTATCAGTTGCCGATCATTGCCTCAGGAGTCAGAACTATGTAAATGTGATTGTCTCCGATAAGCAGTTACATTTGCAGTACCTGAACATGGATGCCGCGATCGAGCACTGTACAAAGGGAATCGGGATCTGGGACTGGGCCTCAACCGACCAGGGCGTAGAGCCAGACGTGGTGATGGCTTCGGCCGGCGATATCCCTACACAAGAGGCATTGGCTGCAACGGCGCTCCTTCGGGAAGAATTTCCGGACCTGAAAATCCGCTTTGTGAATGTTGTGGATCTTTTCAAATTGCAGCCGAGCACTGAGCATCCACATGGATTGACCGAACAAGATTTCGAATCTCTCTTCACCGTGGATAAGCCGGTGATCTTTAACTTCCACGGATATCCGTTCCTGGTGCATCAGTTGACGTATCGCCGGAAGAGTAACCCCAACATTCACGTCCGCGGGTACAAAGAAAAGGGCAACATCAATACACCGATGGAGCTGGCGATCAACAATGAGACGGATCGGTTCAGCCTGGCTATTGATGCTATCGACCGGACACCAAAGCTGCAGAAGATCGGCGCGCACGCAAAAGAGAAGTTTCGGAACATGCAGATCGCATGCCGGAACCACGCTTACAAATACGGTATCGATTTGCCCGAGGTTTCGGGATGGAGGTGGCCTTACTGACTAGTCCGAAGCTGAACCAAGTGAGAGGCGGGATCAGATGATCCCGCCTCTTCTTTAGCGCGTTACAAATTCCGGCTCGAGTTCGGCGTTTTCGATAATATCAGGAAGGGTGAGGTTCGCCCAGAATGACGCGTGCGGTGTCGCGCGCGATCAGGAGTTCTTCGTCTGTGGGGATGACATATGCGCGAAGGCTGGAGCCCGCGGCGGAAATTTCACCCTGGGTCCCGATCAGTTTCTGATTCTGTTGTTCGTCTAACTGCAGTCCTGCCCACTCGAAACCGGCGCAGATGCGTGTGCGGATGGCGGCCGAGTTTTCGCCAATGCCGCCGGTAAAAACGATTGCGTCGGCGCCATTCATGCAGGCGAGATAGGCACCGATGTATTTTCGGGCCCGCCAGCAAAAAATCTCGATGGCCAGTCGCACGCGCCGATCGTCATGCTGACGAAGTTCGTCACAGAGGACACGCATGTCGTTCGAAAGCCCTGAGATGCCAAGCAAGCCCGACTGAGTATTAAGAAGCGTGTCCACTTCCTGCGTGGAAAGGCCCTCCTTCGTTGCGATCAGATTGACGATGGAGGGGTCGAGGTCGCCAGACCGTGTGCCCATAACCAGACCCTCCAGTGGGGTCATTCCCATAGAGGTATCGATGGGCTTTCCCGCGCGAATGGCCGCTGCAGAGCAGCCGTTGCCAAGATGAAGCGTGATGATGTTGGTCTGCTCGCGAGTGAGTTGACGCAAAATACGATAATGATGCGCGACATAGCGATGAGAAGTGCCGTGAAACCCATAACGGCGGATTCGGTGCCGTTGATACAGGTGGTACGGAATGGCGTATAAATAAGCGTGGTCCGGGAGCGAGGAGTAAAAGGCGGTATCGAATACCGCGACCTGAGGCACCTTCGAACCAAACACCTTGCGAGCTGCCAGAATGCCTTTGATATTACTTGGATTGTGCAGCGGAGCGAGGTCAATACAATCCTCGATTCCTTTCAACACCTGATCAGTAATAAGAGCCGACTCGGAAAACAACTCACCGCCGTGCACAACGCGATTGCCCACGGCGTGTATGTCGTCGATGCTGTTGATATTGGGGATTCCGGAGTTAGCGGAGGCGAGCCATTGCAGCACATAACCAAGCGCCGCACCGATATCACGCAGCGGCGCGGCTGATTTCTGCCGCTCGCCCTGGCCGCTCTGAAGCGTAACGATCGCCTGGCCGCCAATGCGTTCGACCTGGCCGCGACACAGGCGTTCGTCGGCATTCTGCTTGATCCGGTCAAGATCAGTGGCGATGACCTGGAACTTTAGGCTCGAACTGCCGGCGTTCAATACGAGTACGTTCATAAGATCTCAGCAGAGTCGGCTAGCACGCGGACACAATTATCTACGATTTGAATGAAGCCGCCACTTAACTTTAGAGATTTTCCATTGCCTCTAGTTGGCGTGTAGGTGAGCGTGCCAGTTCCGAGGACGCCGACGAGAGGCGCGTGACCAGGGAGCACGCCGATGTAGCCGGTTGTACACGGGCACTCGGCAGCCGACACCTCGCTGTCTATCAGAAGGCGCTCGGCGGTGGCGACTTTTAGTTGAATCGTCTTCGCCATGCTGGCGTTAGTTTTCCTTCAGTTGCTTGGCGGCTTCAATTACATCGTCGATGCCGCCTTGCATGTAAAAAGCCTGTTCCGGGAGATCATCGTGCTTGCCTTCGACCACTTCTTTGAAACTACGAATCGTGTCTTCGAGCTTAACGTATTTGCCGGGACGGCCTGTGAACTGCTCCGCGACATGAAACGGCTGAGACAGAAAACGCTCGATACGCCGTGCGCGAGCTACGACTTGCTTGTCCTCGTCGCCCAGCTCGTCAATTCCAAGAATGGCAATAATGTCCTGCAGGTCCTTGTAGCGTTGCAAGGTCTGCTTGACAGCCTGGGCAACTTCGTAATGCTCCTGGCCGAGGATGTTGGGATCGAGAATGCGCGATGTTGACGCCAAAGGATCGACGGCCGGATAAATGCCGCGTTCCGAGATCGCGCGTGAGAGGTTTGTGGTCGCATCCAGGTGAGCGAAGGCGGTGGCAGGCGCGGGATCCGTGTAATCGTCAGCAGGTACGTAGATTGCCTGGACAGAGGTAATGGAGCCGCGTTTGGTAGAGGTAATCCGCTCCTGCAGATCTCCCATTTCGGTCGCGAGATTCGGCTGGTAACCGACGGCCGACGGCATGCGGCCAAGCAGGGCCGAGACCTCTGAGCCGGCCTGCGTGAACCGGAAAATATTATCGACAAACAGAAGAACATCCTGGCCTTCCTGATCCCGGAAGTATTCCGCGACGGTGAGGCCGGTCAGGCCGACGCGCAGGCGTGCGCCGGGCGGTTCCGTCATTTGTCCATAGACGAGCGCGACCTTCGACTTCGTCCAATCACCGGGCGAAATGATGCCGGTTTCCTGCATTTCAAGCCATAAGTCGTTGCCTTCGCGTGTGCGCTCGCCCACCCCGGTGAATACCGAGACACCGCCGTGTTTCATCGCGATGTTGTTTATCAGTTCCTGTATGATGACTGTTTTGCCGACGCCGGCTCCGCCGAACAAACCGATTTTTCCGCCGCGCAGATATGGTTCGAGCAGGTCAATCACTTTGATACCCGTCTCGAACATCTCGAGTCCGGTGGATTGTTCACTGAAAAGCGGCGCAGGCCTGTGAATTGAGAACTTCTCTTCGGCCTTGATGGGACCCATGTTATCTACGGGCTGGCCCAAAACATTCATAACACGCCCGAGCGTCTGCTTGCCGACCGGTATGGTGATCGGCGCGCCTAGGTCGTATGCCTTCATGCCGCGGACGAGCCCGTCCGTCGGTTCCATCGCGATTGCGCGGATGATGCCTTCGCCGACGTGTTGAGCGACTTCGGCTGTGATGTCGATCTTCACGGGAACCTGATATCCGTCACTTACGATTCGCACAGCGTTGAAGATGGTCGGCGCATGCCCGTCCGGGAATTGAAGCTCAATCGCAGGCCCGGTTACCTGTATGACATGTCCCTCGACTAGACTTTCTTGCATGCAAAACTCCTTTAGGAAAGCGCCGCCGCGCCGCTTACGATCTCGATTAGCTCAGTTGTAATTGCGCCTTGACGTGCGCGATTCAAATTCAATGTCAGGTGCTCGGCTACTTCTGCGGCGTTTTGCGTGGCGGCGTCCATAGCCGTCATTCGGGCCGCATGCTCGGCCGAAACCGATTCGAGCATGGCGCGATAGATCGACAGTTGCACGTACCGCGGCAGGAGAGTTCGCAGCAGCTCGCCGGGAGGTTGCTCGCAGATGTAGTTGATCTGACCACCGCCTTCCGGCATTGCGATCGGAAGAATCCGTCTGATGACCAGGTTCGGGGACATCACGTTCTTGAACTCATTCACGATGATGTAGACCGCATCCGTTTCCTCTTTGGAGTAGAGGGCGATCATCTGATCGGCGATAACGACGGCATCCTGATAAGAAGGCTTTTCGATTATGCCGACATGCTCGCCGGTCATCGGGACGTGACGCTTTAGGAAGTAGTCGCGAGCTTTGCGGCCGATGCTTTCGACGCGTATATCGGCATTCGGGTGGTCATCCATAAACCGTTGGGCCGCTCGAAGAAGATTGGCATTGAAGGCGCCGGCCAGCCCTCGATCACTCGTGACCACGATAAGCTGAATGCGCTTTTCTTCCCGGACCTGTAGAAGCGGCAGATCACCAGGATCTTCAGTGCTGCCGGCCGCTGCGGCAAGCTCGGATAATACGCGAGCCATCATCTCGGCGTACGGACGCGAAGCGAGCGCGCGGTCTTGAGCGTGCCGAAGCTTCGCAGCCGAGACCATCTTCATGGCCTTTGTGATCTGCTGAGTATTCGTGACGCTGCGGATGCGACGCCGGAAATCGATGAGACTCGGCATTGTTCTAAGCCCTGGCTTCGGCGTGCTCGGTTTCGGTCTCCGCGTGTAACGGATGAGCCCCGTTCGAGCTCGTAATTTGGGGGGAGTTCTGCCGGTCTGCGTCTTTCGTTGGAGCGTCCCAGTTGGTTGCTGATGCGGCAGTGCCTCTGGGGACAGTCTGGAAGCGATGCTTGAAGTCGATTATGGCGTCCTTCAACTGCTTCTTGATGTCCTCGTTAAGTACGCGCTTTTCGCGAATCGATTGCAGCAACTGCGCTTTGCTCTCGTCAAGATAGCGATACAGTTCTGCCTCGAAGCGACGAATATCCGGAATCTTGACATCGTCCAACAAACCTTGGCCACCGGCAAAGATGATTGCGATCTGCTTTTCTACCGGAATCGGGGAATAGGGGCCTTGCTTTAAGACCTCGACCCACCGCTTACCGCGATTTAGCTGTGCCTGCGAGGCTTTATCGAGGTCTGAGCCGAACTGTGCGAAGGCGGCCAATTCGCGGTATTGAGCGAGATCGAGGCGTAATGTTCCGGCAACGGATCGCATCGCCTTAATTTGAGCGCTGCCGCCGACCCGACTTACGGATAAACCGACGTTGATCGCCGGACGCGTATTCGAATTGAAGAGGTCGCCTTCGAGATAGATCTGGCCGTCGGTGATAGAAATGACGTTGGTCGGGATATACGCAGAAACATCACCAGCCTGCGTCTCGATAAACGGCAAGGCAGTGAGGGAGCCGCCACCTTTTTCGTCTGAAAGTTTCGCGGCACGTTCAAGCAGCCGGCTGTGAAGATAGAACACGTCCCCCGGAAACGCTTCACGCCCGGGCGGCCTGCGGAGCAGCAACGAGATCTCTCTGTACGCTGCGGCGTGCTTGGAAAGATCGTCGTAAATGCAAAGAGCGTGACGCTTCGAGTCCCTAAAGTATTCGCCGATCGCGCAGCCTGCATATGGGGCGATGTATTGCATGGGCGCCGGATCTGACGCCGTAGCAGCAACAACAATCGTGTATTTCATCGCCCCGTGTTCTTCTAGCGCCTTTACGACCTGAGCGACTGTGGATCGCTTTTGTCCGATTGCGATGTAGATGCAGATAACGTCCTGATTATTTTGGTTGATGATGGTGTCGATTGCGATCGTCGTCTTGCCCGTCTGCCGGTCGCCTATGACAAGCTCACGTTGCCCACGACCGATAGGAACCATTGAGTCTATGGCTTTGATGCCGGTCTGGAGAGGTTCTTTCACCGGCTGGCGATCCACTACTCCAGGAGCGAGTCGCTCGAGATCACTGAATTCCTTTGTTGCGATCGGGCCTTTGTCATCTATGGGCTCACCGAGAGCGTTCACAACTCTTCCGATCATGGCTTCGCCGACCGGAATCGACATGATGCGCCCGGTGCGGCGAACCTGCGCGCCCTCGCGCACTCTGCCGAAGTTGCCGAGAAGCACTGCGCCAACCTGGTCCTGTTCGAGATTCAAGGCAATTCCCGCACTGTCCGGCCCGAAATCGAGCAGCTCTCCTGCCATAACATTCTGCAGGCCATAGATTCTTGCGATTCCATCACCGACGCTGATGACGGAGCCCGTCTCTGATACATCAGTCGCGGAATCGAAGTTACTTATTTGAGCTAACAGGACCTTAGATATCTCGTCTGCTTTGATATCTGCCATCGTCGATTTACTCCTTTTAAACGGTTGCTAGTAATTGGGCCCGGAGCCGTTCCAGACCGCCACGGATGGTTGCGTCGTATTCCTTGGAGGTGATCAATGCCTTGATGCCGCCCAGAAGAGAAGGATCTAGCTTGTAGTGGACTTCAATGGCTTTGCCGAGCTTGTCGACGAGCACACGTTCGATCTCTTCTTTCTGATTGCCGGTCAACTCCCGCCTCGAGGTCACTTCGATAGCAGTCAAACGGAGACGCTCATTCACGATTTGCTCGAACTGCGTGACCATACGCCGAATTTCGCCCGTGCGCCGGTGCGATGCTACGAGGAGCCAGAAATTTCGTACTGTAGCGTGCAGTTCGAGCTGGCCGGCAAGCCGGCGGAGCACGTTGAATTTCTCCGCTTTGTTGATCATCGGCGATACAAGCACCAGCTGCAAATCCTTCGATGAAGCGAGGAGTCGCTCGACGGCGTGCAACTGTTCGATCGCTTTTCGCGGATCTAACCCTGAATCAGGCGACATAACGGCGTCCGCCAATGCCCGAGC
>Ga0213872_10001411_pt1 | contig 15800 bp, 15 predicted proteins | sample VelepicomBERX_R2_FD_160071 | JGI IMG/M metagenome (GOLD analysis project Ga0213872, IMG submission 160071) | Rhizosphere microbial communities from Vellozia epidendroides in rupestrian grasslands, the National Park of Serra do Cipo, Brazil - RX_R2 | ecosystem: Host-associated > Plants > Roots >...
AATTCACTCCCGTCCTAAACGACGAGCATACGGACTACGTGTGGACTGACAAGTTTCCAGAACCCATGCACCCTGGCCTTGAGCAGGCTATTACCAACTTCGTGAATCGGTCCGAGGCTTAATATGGAACTCCCAGACATCGTCAAGTTCCTGACTGGCTTGGGGTTCAAGGACCTGAAGTTGATCAAGAATGAAGAAGGCAAGCCGACCTTCAGCTTCGCCTCAATGGAAGAGAAGCGCATGCGCGCCTTCGGTGAACCTACGGTCGCAGCAGGTAAGGTATTGGTCTATACATTGCCTGAGATTGGCAAGATCGGTATCTCTCCGGCCAAGAATCTCCTGCGTTTCATCCCCTCCGGCACTCGGACGGTTCGCAAGGCTTTGGATACCCATCTAGGGCATACGCAAATCACTCCCGAGTTGGAACTCATGTGGTCTAAGGCGGTGGTCAGCAGTGGCCGTCGCCTTTCGTTCATGACCTCCCTGTTCGAGTTCTTCAATGTCGAGAAATTTCAAGGTCGCCTTCCCGAGCCTAAGTTCCTAACCTCGGACAAGCCTCCTCAGAATGCCCCTGGTGCAACCAATCCTCGAGGCATCTACTACCCAGGGTCAAGCTTCACCGCTGGTCGACTCTGGATGGCAACCTTCATCTTCAATGCTCGACTCCCCTTCTTCCTCGAAATTTTCCTCCACGAACTTTGTCATGAAGCCGCATGGGTAATCTCCAAGGACAGAGATCGCTCACAGGCTGGTCACGGTAAGACGTGGCAACATTGGATGACGCACGTTGGTCTAGATCCTCGTCGCTTTGATCCTACGGAAGAGGATGAGTATATGACCTCTGACCAGAAGGCAAAGATGCACGAGGAGTTGTCGGACTTGGGAACCATGGCCACTGACTCTGCGATGGCCAAGCTTCAACCTCTTACCTATTTGGAGCACACAGATCCTTGTTGGGCTCTCTACAAGGGGCGGCTCTTGAAAGGCACCCTTACGGTAGTGAAGAACAAACCGAACTTCACCTTCAAGGACAACAAGGGTAACCAGCGAGGCTTCCAGTGGAAGGCCTTCGGCAAGAACACCTTCTTTAGGGAGCGATAATGAATACCTACGTCTTCACTAAAGACGCTTCGGACATCGTCAATCAGGTGGCACTTGGGCTTCAGTCGGGTGAGACTGTGACCTCAATTGTGGTCGCGGCTGCCACACCTGTTACTGCCAACTCTGCCCAGTTCCAGAATCTATCAGGTAATGCTGATCCCCTGCAGTTCAAGATCACCTCAGGCGACACTGGCATTACCTACGGCTTCCCAATCACGGTTACCACAAACCTCAGGGTGTTCACGCTGACCGTTGCGTGTTCAGTTCTGGCTGATACCTACAGCCCGTACCCAGTTACGGATCCTGGGTCGTACCAAGACCTCTTGGGTGAGATTGAGGCTGGCAAATCCGGTTTGGCGACCACAATGTTTTCGTTCCCGCCTTCTCTGGATGTCTCAGGGGGCTACGTGACGTGGGACCTCCTAGACCAAGCAGGTACCATCTACTCGTCAGGTAATGCCTACGATTACTCAATCGTATCCAATGGGATCAGCAATACAGCGATTGCTAAATCGGTGGTCAACGTGCCGGCTGATATTCCAGTCTCAGTGGACACGCCATACCAACTGCGCTACACACTGACTCTCCCGCAGGCAGTGGCAGGCGCCCAGGGCATCTACTACTCGTTCGAATCGATCTTCGTTCGCGGTTTCCCAACCATGCAGGTCGGTGCGGTGGACTCCATCGAGATGGCGGGCGACCCGGCTATGGTACAGCTGGTCACTGAGACGCTGTATGCCAACTATGTGGTGGAGATTTGGCTAGACGGTAGCCTCCTAGCCTCCCTTCAGGTTCCGAATCCTGAACGTATCGCCAATGGCTACTTCGTGGCCGCCACCATCGATACGTCCACTATGCCTGTGACCCTGATCCCGTATCAGATCATTTGGAAATTCTGGAATGACCCCCGGCAACTCTTCCGAGAGAAGGCAGCACTATGGCTAGTGAATGACTCTATCCTTCAAGCAGTTGAGGACGTGAAGTCGAAAGTCAACAAGGCACGCCAGACTCTGTACGGCACTCCTGACTCGCAGTTCCCGTCTACGGAAATCATGAAATGGCTTCGCCGAGGCATGGATACCTTCAACGGTGCTGCTGGTCAGTTCACCTCCTTCACGATGACGAACGCTAAGGGTGTGGTTCGTGAGTATTGGCTTCTGTGTGCTGAGAAGGCCTCCCTGGAAGCACAATACTTGATGGAAGGTGAAAAAGCTTTCAACTTCTCGGGAGCAAACATCACGCTGGATGTGGACAGGACTTCTTACTTGGACAACGCAGCCTCTAAGATTCAGAGCCAGCTGGACAACGAGCTGAAGCCCATAAAGCAGAACCTAATCATAAAGGGCCAGACAAGCGGAACCGGCGCCGGACCTAACGGGGATGGAGACTTTTCTATCCTTGCAAGAGGGGCTATGGGATCAGTCGGGATAACCCTTACCGTGGCAACACTGTATGGAGGGTACGGTCGTTCACGTCCTGTAATCTAAAACGATAAATAGGCACAATGCGCCAACAAATGAGGTTTAGAAATGCGAGTTTTGTTCGTACTCAAGTACCGAGAGTCCGGCCTTCCGGGGGCCTGGAACTACAGCGAGGGATCCGCACCTCTAAGTAGTGGCCTATCGGTTTCTGTTGATCAGGTGGTTACTGCCCTAAGTAAGGCAGGTATCGAGGCCACAGTCGTTCACGTCGCGGACAACAACCAGATTCACCGAGAGGTTGTTGCCTATAAGGCGACGCATGTTGTTGTCGAAGGCTTCTGGGTTGTGCCTCCGAAGTTTGATGAACTGAAGGCTCAACGGGACTGTCAAGGTGTTAAGTGGATCGTGCGGTGCCACTCCAACACTGAGTTCCTAGCTCACGAAGGGATGATCTTCGGATGGGCCCTAGAGTACCTGAAGAAGGGTGTCACGGTCGCCTTCAATTCCCCGAAGGCTGCGAAGACCATGCAGTCTCTGGCGGCTGAGAACGAGGCAATGGTTGGTAACGTTGTATACCTACCGAACTACTATAACTTCGACTACTCCCCGTCGCCGCTGAAAGACTTCTTTTCGCACTTTAGTGGTCGGTCTGTAGCCCTTAAGGTTGCCGGTGACTTGAACATTGGGTGTTTCGGAGCCATCAGGCCGCTGAAGAATCACATGAACCAGGCCATTGCTGCCACGTTAATGGCCAAGCGGTTGGGACTGAAGCTCAAGTTCCATGTCAACTCCTCCCGGGTTGAGAACCAGGCCGACCCTCTCCTTAGGGCTCTTAAGGCCCTTTTCGTACAGCAACCACAGAACGAACTTATCGAAGTCCCTTGGATGGACCACGATCAGTTTCTGGTCTATACGCAGGGTATGGACATGGTGACTCAGGTCTCCATGAGTGAGACCTTCAACATTGTATGTGCTGATGCAGTTGCATCAGGCGTACCTATCATAGGCGCAAACATTCCGTGGCTGGGCGAGAAGTATCAGGCACGGCCTGATGAGGTTCAGAATATCCAGGCCGTCATGTATAGGACTTGGCTACGCTCAGGAAACCAAGTGGTTCAGCAGGAGCAGCGGCGTGGTCTAGCTAACTATGTGAAGGCTTCCCTTGATGAATGGCTGAGGTTCCTTAGATCATGATCTTACCCGTGCCGGTTGCATATAGGTTGGAGTTCCGGCCGGGTGATCCTCTTTACTACAGCCTTGAAGACTTTGCGCTGGAAAAGCACAAGCAAGGTTCAACCATACGAGGTTTGTATCTAAAGCCCCAGCCAGGTTGCCCAACCCAACCTGACGCTTACCGAACTCCAAAAGTCTTTGTGCCTCGGAAATACAGCCGGGGCCTGAACCTTTCGACAATGACACCCCTCTACCTTGGTCCTGTGCTACACGATCCAAGCATGGGTGTCATTACCTATCTCTCCTCTAAAATCTGAACCACCTATGCTAGTTGAGTCACACAGCATTGAAACCACATTGCAACCCTCGGAGAGTGGAGGAGCTCCCGAGCCGAGTCGCTATGATTACCTAGGGATTAGGGTGCATCGTCGCAACCCTTCTTTCCTTTCCGATCTGTCCAAGGCTCTCCTGCATGAAGGGGATTACGTTCGTGAAGGGGAAACCATCCCCCAGGCGCTGGCTAGGCCTGCGGTGAATTTCTGTTTCGGTGACTATGAACTGGCTCAGCGTATCTACAACTACGCCCATAAAGGGTGGTTCATGTACGCTTCCCCAGTGCTGTCCAACGCCACTGCTGGCACTTGGTATGAGGATCCAACCAAGGAAGGCGCTCACTACTGGCATAGGCAGACTTTCATTCCCAAGGCCAAGCCGCAAGGCCAGCCCATTTCCTGCTTCGCCTTTGAGGTCCCGGATTCTCTGGAAGGTCAGGAAGACATCATCAAGGAACTGGCACGACTGTCGACCTCAGGCGGCGGTACTGGTGCGCACAATGCTATTAGGGCGACCTCGAAGAAGGCTCCTGGGCCTATTCCTTTTGAGAAGGTTCTGGACGGGGCTATCGGCTACTTCAAGCAACGAGGTACACGCAAGGGTGCGCTAGCCTACTACATGGACTCCGTGCACCCATCGATCAAGGAGCACATCCGATTCCGTGTCCCTGGTGGTGACTCAAAGCGTCGCTCAGACAACCGCACTCAATTCCATACAGGTGTGAACCTTAAGAAGGATTTGATTGCGAAGATCATTGGTTCCGACCCGAATCCTGACTACGAGCTTCGGTGCCCACACACCAACGAGCTTCACGACACGGTCAACGCCCGTCATCTTTGGGAAGAGATGCTGGACACCCGGGCACTTACAGGTGAACCCTTCTTCACCAAGATTGACCGCATCAATGAGCTGATGCCTGAGACCCAGAAGGCGCTAGGTCTTCGCGTGAACGGCAGCAATCTTTGTCTCGCGGGCGATACCAAGGTCACAGTGCTTGCGCCCAAATCTGATGCACCAGAAGATGTTTCATTGGAAAGCGTGATTGGCAAAACTGGATATAAGGTTCTGTCCTACAACACGGAAACCAAACAATCCGAGTTTAAGGCCATCACTAATAGCGCCCTAATGTCCAAGAAGGCTAAGGTTCTCCGCGTAACTTGCTCAGAGACCGGCAAGCAGCTGGTCTGCACACCTGATCACAAAGTGTGGACTGAGAACCGAGGTTACGTAATGGCTAAGGACCTGAAGGCCGACGATACCTTCAGGATCGTTCCTGAGACGCTGGGTCAAATCCGTGAACCCTTTGCACCAGGACCGTCCTCAATAGAGGAGCTTAGTGAAGAAATTCCCGTTTATGACATCACGGTTGACGGGAACCATAACTTCTACGCTAACGGCGTGCTGGTTCACAACTGCACCGAGATCACCTTACCGACCGACAAATTCCGTACCTTTGTCTGCTGCCTCTCCAGCCTAAACTTGGAGAAGTTTGACGAATGGCGTGACTCTACGATTGTTGAGGACCTAATTCGGTTCCTGGACAACGTCTTGCAGTGGTTCGTTGATACTGCCCCAAGTTCGATGGCTAAGGCAAAGTTCAGCGCCGAGCGTGAGCGGGCGCTGGGCCTAGGCGCCTTCGGTTGGCACTCGTATCTTCAGAAGCACCGTATCCCGTTTGAATCCGGTGGCTTCAATTCCGCCACTCAACACACTCACATCATTTTCGACCTCATCAAGGGGCGAGCAGTTGCCGAATCCTTACGTCTAGGGGCAGAACGAGGTGAAGCTCCGGACATGCGCGGCACTGGTCGCCGTAATTCACGCCTCTTGGCCATCGCGCCTAACGCGAATTCGGCAGACATCGCCAATGTGAGTCCTTCCTGCGAACCTTGGTACCGCAATGTCTTCATGAAGGACTCCCGTGCTGGGGCCTATATGTGCAAGAACCCGTACCTTGAGCGTGACCTTGAGGAACTGGGTTTGAATACCAAAGGGGTCTGGAAGTCGATTCTGGATCACGACGGTTCAGTGCAGCATCTTGAAGTTCCAGATTGGCTCAAGAAGGTTTACAAGACAGCTATGGAGCTGGACCAGCACTGGCTGGTCTACCTAGCCCATGAGCGTGGTCAATACATTTGCCAAGCACAGTCTCTTAACCTCTTCTTCCCGCCTGGTTCCCTTAGGGCCTATGTGAATTCAGTTCACATTCTGTTCCTGAAGTTGGAGAACGTGCTGACCTTGTACTACTACCGCACTGAGCGCGAGGTGAAGGTCGACAACGTGAAGGAAATCCAAAGGCAGGCGCTTGTGGATTGGCAAGGTGAAGAATGCAAGGCTTGCGGGGGTTGATGATGAGTGAAGTTAGCGTCCTGGTGCCCCAGGAGATTTTCGTTCCCAAGTTCATGGCCTTTCAAGAGGTCTGGAAGCAGCATGAGCGTGCCCACTGGAATGTGGACGAAGCGGACATGCGTACCGACGTTGAGCAGTGGTCGAATGGCAAGATCACGGTCGAGAACAAGGCCTTTATCAAGATGATCCTCAGACTGTTCACTCAGTCGGACCACAATGTATGCGCCTCTTACGTGGAGAAGCTGCTTCCCATCTTCCGACAGGCTGATGCGCGCATCATGCTCCTAGGCTTTGCTGCTCGGGAAACCACACACATCATCGGCTACAAGAGGCTGAATGACACTCTTGGCTATGACACAGAGGCCTTTGCCTCAGAGTTCCTGCAGTATGAGGCTCTGGTTGCCAAGCACGAGTTCATGATCGCCGAGGTGCAGCTCGACACCCCGACCAATATCGCTAAGTACCTGACTAAACAGGTCCTGATGGAGGGCGTTAATCTCTTCGGCATGTTCGCCAACCTGTTGTCCTTCGGCAAGGAGGGCAAGCTGCCTGGAATGGTGTCCATTAACCAGTGGTCGATCACGGATGAGAGTCTTCATGTCCATGGTCTGATTCTGCTTCTCAAGCAATTCCTGACCGAGCATCCGGAGGTTGTTAACGACGAGTTCAAGGCCTGGGTCTATCGCCTGTATACGCAGGTTATCGCCATCGAGGACGCCTCGATCGACCTAGCGTATTCCGTGGGCTCCAACACGGCGATGACTGCTGACGAAGGTAAGCAGTACGTTCGCTACGTTGGTGACTACCGCATGCAGCAAATGGGCTTCAAGCCCCAATACGGCATCTCAGAGAACCCCCTGCCTTTCGTTGAGGAAATCACCGGCAACACGCTAAAGAACTTCTTCGAGGTCACGGTCGTGGAATACTCAAAGACCTCGCTGTCAGGCGAATGGATCTATCCGGATCCGAGCCGCGAGATGACCTTCGCCTAAGGAGATGCCAATGACCACCCCGCAGATTGACTGGGAACCTCTTCGCAAGTACGGACCACATGAGGTGGAATGCAAATGCGGTATGGTCTACCGTAGTCTAACCAAGAGCGTGATTCACGAAGGTCGGTTTACTACCGTATCTGAAACTCCATGTCCAGGGTGTAGGAAATACATGAATCACGCTCGACATATTTCCTACGATCCTGAAAGGATGCCTCTTGGAGGTAGCGAATGACTACCCAAACACTAGGCGCCTACTTGAGGGCCGCAATCAAATCTGGTATTAAGTTAACCAAGGAGGCCTTCACAGGCCTTTTTGACTTTGCTGATCACCGTGACATCGACAAACACGCCGTATGCGTGGTGACCTTGTATTGGACCTACAAGCTGACTACTTGGGGAATGCACTTCGCTGAGGTCCATCAAGGTCAGGGCTCCGATGCGGCGGTCTTGATTGCCGCGGTCCTAGCACCTTTCATGGCTCTTCAGGGTGCGGTTATCCGTTTCTATTTTTCGTCTCGCCCTACTGATCCGCCAATATACGGATCGCAAGGGCAGGGCCAAAACAACGCCAACGGCTAGACACAATTTCATATGAAGGCCCGCACCAAGCGCCTATTCAACGGCACGGCAAGGATCCAGCGTGACAACTATTCAAACTCAAGTACGGGAACCAGCTGGTGGTCAATCCGAAAGGAAGTGTTTGACCGTGATGGCGGTCGTTGCCGTGCTATTGTTGGCGGTCGCGTCTGCGGTCGTCCTGGTGCAGATGTGCACCACGTCTTGGCCTTGAGCCGGGGCGGTACTTCAACTAAGGCCAATCTGATCACGGTATGCAAAGACTGCCATGAGGCACGGCATTCGCATATGAGGCACGGTGATCATGAACGTCCGAAGCCGAAGAACCCTTGGGGCCGCAAGCCTGCGCTTAAGCCCTACAAGCCATAGGAAAACGGAAATGAAGATCGAAGCCAAAGCCCGTCTTGAGGCCACCACGCAGGTGGAAGCCCGAGAGCCCATGCATCTGGATCTTAAGAAGGGTGGGTTCCACAAGTGGCTCGGAAAATCTGAGGACGAGCCGATCACGGACGCGGATATCGCGAAGGGCAAGAAGGCGGGCGGTCACGCCGCCAAGATGGCGCAGTTCGCAGAGAACGCGCGGAAGTGGAAGCACAAGTGAGAGTCCAGAACTCGACCATTCGCGGTTACTTGGATGTACTGGCTGCGATGATCGACGGCACACGTCCTATCGGCAAGGACTGCCGTTCGACAGTGGCCCGCTTCCTCCGTAACAATCCAAATACCACAGGCTACATCTGCCTGGTAGGCGATGAGGGCATACCTACACATTGCCTACTGGTTGACCCTCAAGGTCACAAATTAGCAGACGCCTACAACGGTACGGTGTCTAAAGGAATGTACCACTGTGTGATCAACGGTCACCCGGAGGTCCTGGAATTCCTTGCCACCATACCAACTGACAGAATCGTACCTGCCGAGATAAGGAGTTCTATGAAAATCCAAGCTGCTCAACGCCTGATGGCTAACTCGACCGTTGACGAGGGCCCCCTCGATGCACCCAACGGTATGGCGGCCGATGTTGACGACACCACAGAGGGTCTGGAAGATCCGCTGTCGACGGGTGAGCAATTCGAAACCCTAGTCGATGGTGAGCCTGATGGCGAGGATACCCCTGAGGTTCAGGAGCTGACGCACGACGATGGTGGCGTGGAAGAACCTAGTGAACAGGAACTCCTAAGGGATGACCTGGTGCCCAGCACCTACTGATTATCAAGCGTATGAATGCCGCTCCACATCCTCTGGAGTTTCCGAAGGACTTCAATCCGCATGCTGTGGACATATGGTTTGCGGCATGCGCTAACCTTCCGACCGACAGACGGCTAGCATGGTCCACAGCCCTCCACAACTACACCGAGGGATGTGAACGTGCTGGCCTTTTGCCGCTACTAAAGGATGTGGACATCAATCTCGCGATTAGGAACTACCTCTATAAGAAGAGGCATACCTTCGTAAGGTTCCTGAACGTTACGAAGCTCATGCAGGGTCGGAAGATTCTGAGAGCCATAACGCGGGAAGTTCACGTTGAGCCTTATGGGTTCTCGATCACGATTGAGGCCCGTATCCGCGAAGATGACCCAACTTGGTACCGAAAGCTTTGGCGGCTCCCCCTTGGCTATCGCTTCCAAATCCAAAAGGAGCTAGGTCGTACGGTACTACATCTTGACCCAGGTCTAACTGTCTACGTTCGGAACCCAATGATTTCCATACCACACAGGTGGATCATTGGCTACACAATTCGGTGCCCTCTGTTTCCGAACTATGATGGTCCCCTATCTGAGGATGAGTTTATCCTGCACCAGTTGTGGGAACCGTTGATGAACTCCTACCGACCTTTCAAGACCCAGCCGCTGAGGTGGCTATGAACTGCATCTGGAAATACGGAGGTCGGGAAGGCAAGGCTCTAAACGTTGGTTCGTTTGCTGCCGCAGAACAGAAGGCCAAACTCTCCTTCCTAGCTCAAGATTTAATAAGGCACACGGACCCCCGCTTTAAAGATTGCATGCGTCGCTTAAGCGGCAAAGACATGGGCGTTGACCTTGATGATCTCGATGGCCAACGCTATACCGAACTAAAACGACTTGAAGCCCAGGATCTTCTCGATGCGGAAGAAAAGGGTGAACTCAAGTGCTACGAACTCTTCTTTTTGGATAGGACAGAAAAACATGGACATGCTCGTACCTTCCCCGGTTAAGCAGGCACTGCTGGCTTTCGAGGTCAAGCGCCCGACCACGAACCTCATCCCGGACCCTAAGTATCAACTCCCTAAGCCGGAGCTTAAGGCTGGTTTCCTGGGCGTCTTTGGTTGGGAGTACTCCGGTGATCCTATCAAGACCTTGCTCAAGCTCGCCATCTCGCCTCTAACCGACACGTCTATCGTTTCTGTCGGTAAGCTCCCTCGTGCTAAAACTCCTGAGGAGAGGGTGGCTCGTAAGGCAGCTATGGCTGACCTTAAGACCTGGTACAACCGTAGGTACGAACAACACCTTGAGCAGTTCGTGTCCTTGAAGAAGGTCAACGGCACGGACGCCCATTTCCAGCTCTCACTTCCGGTTCTCCAGCTCCGAGATTCGTCAGGCATTGACCGTGTTCTATCCCTGTTCTCTGGTACGAGCGTCACGCTAACCGACGACGCTCGTCAGGAATATGAGGCGCTGGTTGCCCGAGGTGACGGGGATGAACTCTACCCGGCTAAGAACTACCTAGGTCGCACTGGTCTTCCAGAAGCCACAAAGGCCCTGTTTAGTCAGTGCCTAACAGGTATCCGTTATGCTTGGAATACCAAGTCTGGTATGACGGTGTTCCTCGAATTCAAGATCATGGCCAAGGAAGCGGTGCACATGCTGTCCACCGATTGGCTGGAGATCCGAGCCGTTGACCTTTATCCGCTGTTCTCAGCTTGGGTTGACGCGAACTTTGTCTCCCGTGACTACGGCAAGACGGCAATGAGCTTGTCCAAGATTGCGGCCACCTTGCCTCCGCATGATCCGGATGACACTCGCGTTGACCAATATGGGTTGACCATCAACTCCGTTGGGGAGCCTATTTGGCTGCCTAAGGACTGCAACCAAACAGCCAAGTACGAGTCCCAGCTCACGGCCGCAGGTAACAAGGAAGGCGGTGTCTTCGCTCTCCGCACGCCAGCAACTCCTGAAGAACCTATTCTGCCTCGCAACATTCCGATCCTCGTTGACTGGGTGAATCTCAAGTTCACCTACTCCTCGTCGGTTGGTAAGCCTGTGGTCGTGGGTCTGGAGCACATGCGCAAGTGCAGTGCTTCGGCGGCCATGAATCTGCTGAGACGTGACCTGCCTGAGGGCTGGGTTAACAACATGGCAGTCTACGCGGCGCTGTCTAAGGTCCCTCTCCAAGCTTCTGATTACGGTGTTATGGGATCAGGTCAAGACATTGGCCAATACTTCGATTCCATAATTCAGACCGAAGTGGCTCATAACGAAGCCTTTGTTGCCCGATACCTTGATATCGCTGAAGGCGGCACTGAGCCTGAGCTGTGGGCTCCTATCATGCGCTTCCTGAAAGCCCTGTACCAAGGCGCGTTGGCTAATCAGGAAGTTCTGTTCGAGCGCTACGCGGTCAAGACCGTTACCGAATCTATGGGTATGCTCGGCGTGGTTGTCGAGTATGGCTCACGTGTATCTGAGGTTCGTGCCGAAGCTAATGAGAAGAATAAGTCGGCAATTAACCAAGGGCTGGACCCAAACTGGGCTCCGCCCGCCGCACCGCTTATAACCTCGAAGTTCCAGTCTCCTGAGGGCGGTATGCTCCCCCATCAGGCTAAGGTTCGGAATCTCCTGCGTGAAAGCCCTGACAACGCGGTTCTGTCGGTCGATGCCGGTGGCGGCAAGTCTATGCTTGCCATCACGGACGTGCTGTACGAGATTAAAGCCCATCGCAGCGCCCCGTACCTGATCATGTGCCCATCGCACTTGGTTGCCAACTACGTGTCGGAACTTGTTGAGTTCACTGATGGTCTGGTGAACGTTATCCCTGTAACGTCCTACTGCGTGCGGGTCACCGGTCTGGCTCGATATATGGACATGCTGGCCACGGCGCCCATCAACACTGTCCTGGTTGTTGACTACGATGTCCTGAAATTCCGAGCCAAGGCTACGGTCTATGGTACGGCAACAACCTACGTGTACCCTGTCATCGAGGCTCTTCGTAAGTTCAAGCCCGGGTATGCCTTCATGGACGAAAGCCACTACCTTAGGAATGCCAAGTCCTCACGTGCTCTCAGTGTTCTGTCCCTTATTGCCGACATCCCCAAGAAGCGCATTGCCTCAGGTACACTGAATCCTGACTCACCGTCGGACCTTCCGGGCCAAGTTGGTCTACTGGATCCCACCATTCTGGGTTCCCGTTCGGACTTCAACAACACCTACGGTGAGGACGTCCGGGGTGACCGTGTTATGAAGTGGCGTCAGAAGGGTCGCAATAACGTTGGCGATATCATGCGCCAGATCAAGGGCTCCGTCGTCTGGACTTCAGCCAAACGTAAGGAGTGGGCGTGCGCTTTGCCTCCACGTAAGGATCTGTTTGTCTCCGTCGAACTCACAGAAGCCCAACGCGAGTGCTATAACGCCATCTTTGACGACATGGTCATGATGATTCGTAAGGATGCGGAGCGTAGCGGTGCGGCCAAGAAGCTGCTGGAAAAGCTGGAGGGCAAGAAGGCCACGGAGAAGGACGAAGAGGATTTTGGTGATCTTGGCCAAACTGAGGGCGAAGAGGAAGGTGAGGGCGATATTCTGGACGAAGAGGGCGACGTGGGCATGAGCCTGCAGCCGTACCTTGCGGATATCGAGCGCTTCGTTACCGATCCTGCCAGTCACCCCTACGCTCGTGATGGATTTGTTGATGCTAACGGTCGCCGCCATCCACCCCTCACCGGAGAAGACCTGAAGGCTCCGAAGGCTGTAGAGTTGGCCAACCGACTCAAGAGCTTCCTAGACACCCACAAGTCCAAGGCTCTGGTGTTCGTTAACTACAATGCATCCGCTGAATCGCTGTTCAAGGCCATGCCACCTGAGCTTCAGGAGTGCGGCCTTCTGTACTCAGCTTCAGAAAAGACAGAGCACGTCAACCGCTTCAAGACCGATCCCAAGATCCGGTGGATGATTGGTATTCGCAAATCCCTTGAAGTGGGGCTTAACCTTCAAGTTGCGGGTTTGCTATGCCGTCTCGAAGGCACGTGGACTCCAGGCGAACAGGAGCAAGGTGACTCACGTATTGAACGTCCGTACTTCGGCCCTGGCGGTGACAAGCGGGACGAACTGCTCTTCATTACCTTGGTCGCCAACCAGACCATTGACATCACTAAGGCTGCACGACTGAGAGCCAAGATCGTTGCCCTAGCCAAGTTTGAAAACTCTGGCAATCCTGCCTATGACGCCATCGAGGATATCCCAATTATCCCCATGACGTTGAACACAATCCAGACCCAAAACGACTTCCAGTCCAACCTGCTTCAGTACGCGCAGTCGATGGCGCAATTGAACCAGGTGACTAAGGATGAGAACGCGGAGTATAAGGCCAAGATCACGGCCGAGGGTGGCTTCCACTTCACGCAGGTTCCGAAAGCAGCTAACCCTGCATCGGCGGCCATTCTGGCTCGTGTTCCTTACGCCCAAGGTACGGAGCTCTACAAGGCATCCGAACTTGGTCTGGTCCGCGTCGATAACTTCCTTGGCACTGAAGTTGTCGAGGGTGCAGAAGATGAGGTGATGGAGGAAGAGGAAGAAGGCACAGAGTCTGAAGCTGTCAAGGAGGCGAAAGCCAAGATCATGGGTCTCCGATGTCATACTGAATTCGGGGATGGCGTGATCGTCAGTGCAGCTCAGAAGAACGGCGAGATCCGAAGCCTTCGTGTCAAGCTTGACGACGGCACAACGGTACGCGCCCTTCGGGTTACCAACGTATTCATCATCACCCGTACGGAAACCAATTCGACGGACATGAGGAACAAGTTGGCTCAGGCTGCAGGTTTGACGGTGACTGCCCCGATCACGGCACCAAGCCCTATGGCCAAGAAAACCACGATCACCCAAAAGGAACTGCGTGAACAGGAGCGTCAGGCAGAAGAGGAAAAGCGGAACGCCCTGCGTCAATCGCAGAAGCTGGGCAAGAAGTTGTCCATTGGTCTTGAGCTGTCCATGCTTAATGGTTACATGCGGCTCTCCTATGTGGTTGGTAAGGACACTCGTGCCGTGAAGGCCTTGGAAGCCCTAGGCTTCTCTATGGACCCTGCCTACTACTACACGAGGATCAAGAACTACCGTGTCTTGATCAAGCAGGCTCAAGCATGGGCTCAAGGAGGTTTTGAAACCTCATCGCAGGTCGACAACGATACGTTCCAGATCCTGGTCGATGAGTTGTCGAAGTCGAATATCAGTGGTCACCGTCACTACGACCGCATGATGTCCAAGGCTGGCTTCAAGAACTACCTGCGTACGGCTTGGAAGGCTACAGCGGACAAGAAGATGCTGAATATGTTCGCCATCGTTACCGACGGCGGTGATACGGATGCAGCCGCTGTTCGTGAGGCTGAACGCAATGGTGTGGCCCCGAACTATGGTGTTGCGTATCTGTGCCTACCCGCCGCTGCTGGTCAACCGGCTTCAAAGTTGGCTATCTCAACCAAGTACAAGGTGCCCGGTGTGCGGTGGATGCACAGTGATTCAACCCTGTCTGTGTTCGTTAACAACATTCAAGGTGCTCACAAGGTCATCAACTCGTTGCTGGAGGCCGGCATTCAGATCACCAACAAGGACGAACTGAATAAGGCAGCCCGTTCGGTGAAGAAGGTCTCGTCCAAGGACGATGAGACCATTGACGTTCACGCTTAATTTCATCACGTAACGACCTAACAAGGAAACTGATAATGAGTATTTCTGCACTGAAGAACGCCATGCGCGCAGCCGGCCACGTCATCTCCGAAGGTGACGAACTTCTCATCACCGACCTCCAAAAGGCTAGGGACTTTATGTTCCACATCGGCTGCAACATCGGCGAGGAGTTCCATCGCTTTGGTGAGTGGCTAAAGTCCCAAGGCAAGGAAGTTGAGACCGCCACGGATCAGGTGGCCAAGGATGCGGAGACTAAGGCTGCTCAAGAAGCCGCAGACGCTGAAGCCAAGGCTAAAGCTGCTGCTGAAGAGGAAGCTGCAAAGGCAGAGGCTGAAGCTAAGGCTACCGCCGAACAAGAGGCCGCCCAGCTGGCTGCCGAGGCCGCAGCCAAGGTTGAAGCCGATGCCAAGGCTGCTCAAGAAGCTGCTGATGCCAAGGCCGCCGCTGACGCTGCCCAAAAGACTGAAGCCCAGTAAGGAGTAGGGAATGAAGATCATCGGAAACCACGGCCCAGGCACTTCCCCGACTCGGACGGGTTCCGGGATCGACACACAGAAGGTGCCCTTCGGGTGGGTGCAGATTACCTTGGAGGCCAATGAGGAGGCGTTCCTACCAACTGTTGACCTCTTCGGGCACGAGCACGTCATGTTCCAGGGCATCTTCTGTCAGGCTCTTAGTGGTTCGTTCACTGTCGATGCCACACTGGCTCCCGCTGACCTGGCCATCAATCCCGAGCAGGCCGCCGGTGCAAGTTGGGTCTCTGATATCGCAGGCCTCGTTCCGGGGACGATCACGAAGATGAAGAACCCGGCAACGGCCCTCCGAATCACCAATGGTGGTACGAAGGGTATCCTCGTTATCGCAGGAGTTTGATATGCTGTTCCCCAAGGCCTATTCAGAGGCCGGCAACCGTCCTAAGCGATCTATCGTCGGGACAATGATTGCCGACGATCCTGCAGTTGAGATTGAAAAGAGACCTGAGACCA
>Ga0213872_10001412_pt1 | contig 15794 bp, 14 predicted proteins | sample VelepicomBERX_R2_FD_160071 | JGI IMG/M metagenome (GOLD analysis project Ga0213872, IMG submission 160071) | Rhizosphere microbial communities from Vellozia epidendroides in rupestrian grasslands, the National Park of Serra do Cipo, Brazil - RX_R2 | ecosystem: Host-associated > Plants > Roots >...
GATCCCGATCCCGATTCGACCCTGGCGCGACTCATCGAGACACACTCTGTCGAACTGCTTGGAGTGAGCGTGATGCCGGGCCCGCAGATGATCTCAGCCATACAGTCCTGCAAGGCGATTCGGGCACGTTATCCGCATGTCCCAATCGTGTGGGGAGGCTATTTCCCGTCGCTCTATTCAGACGCCACACTCAACGCCAGATATGTGGATTACGCCGTGCGCGGCCAGGGAGAGGTCACGCTTCTTGAACTAATTGATGCGCTCCGCGGCAAGCGCAACGTGCGCGGCATTGCAGGCTTATCGTACAAAGACGCATTCGGTATGCGCGTTCACAATCCCGAGCGGCCAATGCAGGGCCCGAATGCCTTTCCGTGGATTCCTTTTCACCGAGTGCCGGTCGCGAGCTACCTGCGGCCCTCCTACTTCGGCAAGCGCACTGGCGCGTATCAGGCCAGTATCGGCTGCCCGTTCCAGTGCACATTCTGCGCTGTGCACGAAGCTTATGGCAGCCAACAGAAGATGGAATCGCCACCGCGGACCGAAGCGATACTTCGTCATCTGGTCGAGAAATATTCGATGGATGGCGTGCAGTTCTATGATATGAATTTTTTCCTGCGTGAAGATCACACGCGCGAATTGATGGAGCGGATCGCTCCCCTCAACTTGCAGTGGTGGTGCGAAGCGAGAATCGATACGATCTGCCGGTACTCCGACGAGACGCTTGAGTGGATTCGCAAGGGCGGCTGCACCATGATCTTTTTTGGTGCTGAGTCGGGTTCCGACCGGATCCTGCGGGAGATGAAGAAGGGGATCACCACTGAGCAGACCCTCGAAGTAGGGAAGCGCTTGCGCCAGTTCAATATCATTCCGGAATTTTCTTTCGTCGTCGGTAATCCACGCGATCCCGAAACAGACACGCGCAATACCATTGACTTCATCCGAAAAATCAAACGGCTCAACCCGGCATCGGAAATCATTGTGCAACATTACACCCCCGTTCCCAACCGCGGACAGATGTATGGCGGGATCGACGGCAAAGTAAGTTTCCCCACAACGCTCGAAGAATGGGCTACGCCGCAGTGGTACAACTTCAGCATTCGTGTCAATCCTTCGATGCCCTGGCTCAAGCCCCGGACGAGGCGTCTTATCGACAACTTCGAAATGGTGGTGGGCAGCCGCTGGCCGACCGTGCAGGACATTCAGGCCAGCCAATGGAGTCGCAGGCTCCTAAAAGCCCTCAGTTCGTGGCGATACCTCACGGGTGTTTACACAGCGCCCGCTGAACTTCGTCTCGCGCAGGACTGGATTCGCCTGCGCCGCCCGAAAGTCGAGAGCATATGAACACTTTGGATACGCGATCATCTGCCATGCTCGACGCGTCTGAGGCCTACTCCCGGTGGGCACCGACCTATGATCAGACTCCCAATCCCCTCACTGCGCTGGAAGAGCGCTGCCTCGCGCCAGTGCTGCGTGAGTTCGCTGGTCGCGATGTCGTGGATCTGGGATGCGGCACTGGTCGCTGGCTTCGGCGTCTTCAGGTTATTGGTCCGCGATCGCTTGTCGGAGTAGATTCGTCTCCCGCGATGCTCGCAATGGCAAAGAAGAAGTGCATGCATTCGACGTCCCTGATCGAAGCCGATTGCGTGTTTACGCCCTTGGCAGCCAGTTCCGCTGATCTGGTGCTTGCCTCGTTTCTTCTCTCCTACGTGCAGGACATTGGCCGATTCGCTGCCGAGGCCGCACGCATCCTGCGCCCGGGCGGCACGCTCATCGTCTCTGACCTGCATCCAGACACGCCATCTTACGGGTGGCGGCGCACGTTCAGAGCCGCTGACGGATTGTTTGAAATCGCAACATTTCCGTACACGCTGGCCGCTCTCAACTCAGCCATGAAGGTTGCGGGACTGAAGCTCCAGGGACTTGCCGACGCAAGATTCGGCGAAGAAGAAGCGGGGATGTTTCGCGCCAGCGGGATGGCAGAGCATTTCTATCGGGTTGAATCTCTTCCCGTGATTTGTTGGGCACGGTTCTCGCGGAGCTGAACTAACTTGCCGACCTCGACGCTGTCCAGACGCGATTGCGGATCCGCCTCCACGGCGGCTATCACCTTCCAAGGCGCTCGCGTTGCGCGGTCGGCTTACAACGCTCGGTATCGGACGATCACGGTGCGAGGATCGCGAATCGAAGCCGTCTGCATGACGGGTGCGGCGAGTCCGGGCAGAGAAGCGGCTGATAGCGTCTCCATTGATTTGTCCGGCTGTCTCGTGCTTCCCGGTCTTATAAACGCTCACGACCATCTCGATTTCTCGATATTTCCAAGGCTTGGCCACGGACCGTGGCCGAACTGGCGTGAATGGGGCGCTGCAATCCACCGTTCAGAACGGGCAGAGATCGACGAATGCCTTCGCGTTCCGCGCGATATTCGTCTCTGGTGGGGTGGACTCCGCAACCTACTTTGCGGAGTCACGACTGTGTCTCACCACAATCCCCATGCACCGGAGCTTTTCAACGCTGAGTTTCCCGTGCACGTGCCCGGCGAATGCGGCTGGGCGCATTCGTTGGCCGACATCCATCGCGTCAAGGAGCACTTCCGCCAGACGCCTCCCCAATGGCCTTTTATTCTTCATTTAGCCGAAGGAACAGACCACGAATCGCGACAGGAGTTTGACGCGCTTGGAGGTCTTCTGCAGCTGGATGACCGGGTCGTCCTTGTTCACGGCGTCGGCTTAACATCTTCACAATGGGATCGCGCCGCGCGCATCGGAATTGGTGTCGTTTGGTGTCCATCGTCGAACCTGTACACGCTTGGCCAGACCCTAAATCCGGGACAGGTCAAAGGATTTCCCAAAATCGGGCTGGGGTCCGATTCCCCGCTAAGCGGTACCGGCGATCTACTCGATGAGGTCAGGCTGGCGCATGACGAGATGGGGATTCCTGCACCTCTCGTGTATGATCTTGTGACGTCGAGGCCCGCGCATCTCCTTCGTCTAAGCTTTGGCGGGGGATTTCTCCAGCCAGGATCAAAAGCCGACCTTATCGTTACTCGCGAAAGGCAAACCGCTCCTGCTGAGACGCTCGTACAAATGACGTGGCGAGATGTCGAACTGGTGATGCAAGGCGGAAGAATTGTTCTGCTTTCCCCTGCCCTTGCGGGCCGCATTCCATGCGGGCTGAAACGGGACATGGAACCGATATTCATCGATGGTGTGGAGCGGTTTTTGCGCGCCCCCGTTTCAGACCTGTGGACCCAGACCGCAATCGCACTCGGGAGGATTCCGGTACTGTCCGGCAGGATCCTGTCAATTGGTGCCTGTGCCGACCTTCCACCTTCTGTTTGCAGGCTCTTTACGGCGTGCAACTCTGGCGTCACCGGCTTGCGACACGATTGTCACCCGTTTGTCATTTGAGGCAAAATTCTGAATTACAAGGTTTGCGTGGGGAGAAAATGGACGAGGGCACCGCAGGTTGTCTCTGAATCGTCCCACGGATGGAATTGAAATGGTACTCGTGATTGAAGACGATCCCGGAATCCAGAAAGTACTATACCGTCTCTTCACTACTGACGGTCTTCAGGTGAAAGCTGCGCATGATGGCAAGGAAGCACAGGAAGCGATGAAAGGCCCTGCGCCGGAAATCATCATCCTGGATCTCATGCTGCCGGGCGCCTCCGGAAAAGACCTGTGCAAGAGTCTTAAGCGCATATTTCCCAATGTACCCATCATTGTCCTCAGCGCCATTTCCGAGGTCAGCGATAAAGTGCTGCTGCTCGAGCTCGGCGCGGATGACTACGTGACGAAGCCTTTCAGCCCGCGCGAACTGTTGGCACGCGTCCAGGCGGCCATCCGCCGCGTTTCCAGCCCACGTCCCGTTAAGGTGTACTCCTTCGGTAATGTCACCGTGGACTTTCTTAAGATGGAGGCGAAGCGGAGCGGCGAAAATGTGACTCTCACTGCGCATGAATTCAGATTGCTCAAGTTCATGCTCGAGAATGCCGAGCGGGTGCTTTCTCGAGAGGAACTGCTGAACCATGTCTGGGGTTACAGCTGCTATCCCTCCACCCGCACGGTCGATAATCAGATCCTCAAACTGCGCCAGAAGCTGGAGACCGATCCATCGAATCCGAAATACATTCGAACTATGCACGGAATGGGGTACAAGTTCGTAGGCCAGATCCAATGAACAGCACCACAGCGGCTGCGTGAGAGAGAACCATCATGCGCATGCGAACGATTCTTCTTCTCTCGTTGCTTTCGCTTTCCTGCGGGCTCACTGTGATGAGCCTGATTGTCATCCATAGCAGCCTGCAGAAGCAGATTCGGCGAAATCTGGCCGCCGATCTCCTGCACTCGACCGTCACCTTTCAGAACCTGCAGCGGCAAAGGCAGCTGTTACTCGATCGCGAAGTCGCACTGCTCGCCGATCTCCCAAGCCTGAAGGCGCTGATGACGACGCACGACTTGAACACTATCCGGGATGGAGGCGCGGAATTCTGGAAGGTGAGCGGCAGCGACCTGTTTGCACTGGTGAACACATCTGGAGCGGTTGCTGCCGTATACGACAGAGCCGGACTTACCGATCCGCAGGACATCGAGGTTCAACTGAAGCGTTTGCTCGACTCACATTCTGGGCAGTCTTATCTGCTCAGCAACCAGCGCCTCTATCAGGTTTCTTTCCGTCCGCTATATTTCGGTTCCGAAATAACTGGGAACCCCCTCGGGTTCGTCATAGCAGGGTATTCGATTGATGACCGGGTCAGCCGGCAGGTCAGCGAAGCTGCCGCGGCAGACGTGATCTTTCTGGCCGCAGACAAGATCGTATCGAGCACGCTGGATGAGCAGCATAACCTCGATCTGCAGCGCCAGAATGGAGTCATCGCGCCACAGGCGATCGAACAGGATCTCTGGCTTGGCAAGGAGCACTACCTTGCGGCCTCGGTTCCCATACAGACGCTCTCCGAGGTTCCTGTCCGACTCCTGGTTCTCAAGTCCTTCGACCAGGCGAGTCTCTTCGCATTGCGGCTGAATCGCCTGTTGCTTGTGCTTGGACTGCTCGTGGTCGTAATTGCTACCCTGCTTGCTCTCTATATTTCACGCACGATCACACGACCTCTGGATGACTTGCTCGCGGGTGCGCGGGCGCTGGGGTCTGGGGATTTTGACTTTCCGCTAAGCGGCGGAGGTACCAAGGAGCTAAGGGAACTCAGCGGTGCATTCGATACCATGCGAAACCAACTGCGCCGATCGCAGCAGGAGCTGGTAGAGTCGGCCCGGCTGGCCGTGATCGGCCGTATGGCAAGTTCCATTTCCCACGACCTTCGCCACTATCTCTCGTCCATCTATGCCAATGCTGAATTCCTCAGCAATCCCGCTACTCCAACACCCGAGCGTGACGAACTGATGATGGATGTCCAGCTAGCCGTGCAGGGGATGACAGATGTGCTTGAGTCCCTCCTCGTGTTCAGCCGTACCGGGAAGTCGCTGCATCCAACGTATGAATCTTTCAGTGGTCTGGTGGATCGTGCGGCCGGGCTCATCCGGACACATCCGGAAGCGCATGGAGTAACGATCCATGTCGAGCATCTTCCTCACGCTGAGGCCTGGATGGATGCAAGGATGATCGAGCGCGCCGTTTTCAATCTGCTGATTAACGCCGCGCAGGCGGCTCACAGCGGACCACCGCCTGCCATTGTTACCGTGAGCCTAACGGAAAATGCACAACTACTGGAGTTGCGAATCACGGACAGCGGACCTGGAGTGCCTACAGCCATTCGCGACACACTCTTCGAGCCGTTCGTCAGCGATGGCAAGAGGCGAGGCATCGGCCTGGGCCTGACTATCGCAAACCGCATCGCGCAGGAGCACGGCGGCAGGGTGTATCTTGAGGATTCACGCCCGGGCCGCACGACTTTTGTGCTGGCTCTTCCTCGGACTGTCCTGGGGGCACTTCTTATCACCGAGCCCGAGGAATCGGCGGCCGCTCCTCGAGCGTCGCTTAGCGGCATGACAAACGCCTGACAATCTACCGACCGCAATCGGACAATTACCGCCCGGCAAACCCGCTAAATTGCAGCTAAGGAGACCTACTTCACGTGCGGGTTGCCATCGTTCATCATTGGTTTGTCTCTCAGGGAGGCGGGGAGCGTGTTGCCGAAGTGCTCGCTCAGATGTTTCCCTCCGCCGACATCTTCGCTCTTGTTGCGGACCGGGAACAGGTTCCGCCGAGCCTTTGTGATCGCACCATTCGGACCTCGTTCATTAATCGCCTGCCCTTTGCCGGCCACATCTACCGCCATCTGCTGCCGCTCTACCCAACCGCCGTCGAGCGCCTCGATCTTCGAGGATACGATCTCGTCCTTACTTCCGACAGCGGACCAATGAAAGGTGTCGTCATTTCTCCCTCAGCCGTTCACATCTGCTACTGTCACTCACCCATGCGATACCTGTGGGACCAGCACAATCACTACCGCCGTAGCATGGGCCCCCTAACGCGAGCAGCTTTCGGCATTTCGGCACAGTATGTGCGCTCGTGGGATCAGCGGGCTGCACAGCGCGTCACGCAGTTTGTCGCAAATTCCCGATATGTGGCATCGCGCATTCTCGAATATTACGGACGCGACAGCCTTGTGATTCATCCTCCGGTTGACACCACGGCCGGCTACGTGAGCAGCACACCGGGGAAAGCTTATCTGACCGTGGGACGTCTCGTGCCCTACAAACGCATCGAGGTTCTCATCCAGGCTTGCAATCTCCTCGGCCGCGAGCTTCGCATCATTGGTACCGGTCCTGAGGAGTCACGCCTGCGTTCCCAGGCCGGCGGCACGATCAAGTTCCTCGGCAACGTTGATGAAGCCTCGCTATGGCGCGAATATGCGAACTGCCGCGCGTTTCTTTTTGCCGCGGAAGAGGATTTCGGCATGGCGATGGTGGAAGCACAGTCCTGCGGGCGCCCCGTGATCGCATTCGGCAAAGGTGGAGCGCTCGAAACGGTCAGCGCGAACCACATTGGAGATTCGCCCCAGGAGACTTGTGTGTTTTTCGACTGCCAAGACCCCGACGCGGTTGTGAAAGCAATACTGTGCTTTGAGGCCGTCGAGCATCGCTTCAAGCCGCAGGCCATCCGCCGTCATGCACAGCGTTTCAGTGTCGACGTCTTTCGCAGTAGTTTTCGCACGTTAGTCGATAGCATTGTCGGAGTCCAATCGCCCCCATACGAACTCGAGGCCTGTTCGTGAGCGCTCCTCGTGAGGTCGTGATCGATGCCAGATGGCTTCGCACGGGGATAGGCCGTTACATCCTGACCTTGCTCAAGAATCTGAAGCCGAAGCTTCCCGACACATTGCTGACCTGCATCACCATGTCCGCTCATGCCGCGACCCTCGCGCCGCTCTGTGACCGCATTATCGAGATGAATTGCGGAATCTATTCACTGGCGGAACAGTTACGCCTGCCGCTGGCTGCGGAGGGCGCGTCCGTCTTCTGCGCCCCGCATTACAACATTCCGATTCTTCGCCGCGGACCGATGGTGGTGACCATCCACGACCTTACTCATTTACTTTTCCCTGAATATCGAGGCACGATGCGTGCTCGGATTTATGCCAACGCCATGTTCAGGATTGCATCCCTGCGCGCCAACCGCATCATCACTCCATCCCATTACACCCGTAACTGCCTCATCGAGCGTCTCGCCGCAGATCCGGCCAAGATCTCCGTCGTTCCCTGCACTGTAAGCGGAGCCTTTCATCAGCAGCCGAAAGAGCAGGCCGCGGAGGCAGTTCGAATCCTCTGCGGTGTTGATGCGCCCTACATCCTCTTCGTGGGATCAGCAGCCCCGCATAAGAATCTCGTCACGCTTCTGAAAGCGCACCGGCTTTTGTATGCGAAGCATCGGGATGCGCCCCACCTTGTCCTGGTGCTTCCTCGTAAGGCAGATTCAACGGGGGTTGATCGGGAACTCGGTTCGCTCCTGGCCAACCAGAGCGTGCACTGCCTGCACTCAATCTCGGATGAATCGCTGGCTGCGCTCTATGCGGCAGCAGTGATGACCGTGATGCCGTCCTTTGAGGAGGGCTTTGGCCTGCCAGTCATTGAGTCAATGGGCTGTGGGACACCCGTTGCGTGTTCCCGAGCTGCATCACTTCCGGAGATAGCCGGCGATGGTGCGATTTACTTTGATCCGCACTCGGCAGAAGAGATGGTCTGGGCTATCGATCAGCTCTTCACCTCACAAGACTTGCGTCGCCGCCTGGCCGAAAGAGGCATTCAGCGCGCCGCGTCATTTTCTGGAACACGCGCGGCCTCCGCCTATGCGGCCATTCTGGCCTCCGTTGCGACAGACACAACGCCAGCCACAGTTCCCGAGAGGCAATATGGCTTGTGAGCGTCCCAGGTTTTCGGTTTGTATTCCGCCTGCATACATTCTCGGACAAAATAACACCGATGCAGCCACCCAGGTAGTCCATGGATTACCGGGCAGGAGTCCTCAGTTCGGCATTCGGCATTCGGGGAGCAGGTGATATGTATCTCAAGCTACGCGTGGATCGAGTGATGAAGCCGTCGGGTATGGCGCTTCTGGCGGTGCTCCTTAGCTTTTGCGCGTGGCTCTGCCCGGATTTCGGAGTGTTACGAAAAGGCTTTACAGTTTCCGAGAATCCAGGCCTAATGGCCTGGTTCATTCTCTTTGCGTGGTACGTGTTGATTTTGGTCAGCTTCACCGTGGGACAGCGATTGGGAGAGCTTTTCCCGGGGCAGCGGGCCAGATATGCTCCGCCATCGCTCGACTCGGTGGCCGTCTATCGCGTATTCACCCTTCTGGCAGCGTTCGGAATTATTACAACGCTGCTGAGAATCTTTCAGACCCTTTCTTTGCCGCAGGCAGCTCTCTACTTCTACATTGGGCAAGGGAACCGCATCAAAAATACTCTGTACGACAACTACAGCGCTGGAGTTCTTTCCCTGCGTTACCTCGTTGTCTATTCTGCATCCCTTGCCATCCTTCGGATGGTCAGGTTTAGAAAGCTGAGCGTTCTGGGCCTTGCAAACATCGTGTTACTCGCTGGAACGGTGCTTGTTTCGTCACGCCTCATTCTGGTCGCAACGCTGGTGGTGTCATGTTTTCTCGTGACTTGGGGTAAGGGCTATATAAGGGTCAGCTTTCTAAAGTTAGCAGTATGCATTGCCATTGCCTTCGGGGTACTGTCCCTGCTAAATGCATCGCGTAATCGAAACTTCTACGCTGAGCGCGATCTGTCTTTCACTCAGGCCGGCATCTCTGAGATCGTTACCTATCTGGGAGCACCGTTCCATGTCTCCGTAGGCGCCGCGCGAAGGTTGGACGAGATCACCGCTGGTGGGCCGGAGCTTTATCGTGAGTACATTGACATCGAGCCGGAGCTCACAACCAACTCCGCCTTCGTTCATTTGCATGCGGAAATGGGCTATTTTGCCTGGCCTTACGTCGGCCTGATCTGCTGCTTTATGGGATTCATCTTCTCCTGGCTAACTTCCTTCGGAAAAACCTGTTTCCTGCTCCCATGCGGAGCCATCCTGTACGGCTGCGCAGAGCTGTGGCGGTTGGATTTGTTCCACCAGGGCATCTTCATCGTCTGGTTTGTCTTCGGTATCGGCATTCCCGGCGCATTTCTATTCTTCAGCAAACTTCGTATTCCTGCCCGGGCCAGTCTTCCAGTACCCCAGAGCTGAGGCGCTCAGCTACGTAACCAAGGGCGAACTGATCGCTTCGTTCGCATCGCCCGGCATTGCCTCTCGTCTCGAGACAGTACGTAATTGCCACACAAGGACGAGAAGGAACGGTGCATACGAAAGCGGCGTCGAGTAAGCAGCGCCCATCGCACCAAATCTGGGAATCAGGAACAGGTTCAAAACGACATTCGTAGCTACCGCAATTCCCGTCGCTGCGATCACTCGACGCGGATGGTCCCAAGCGATCAATATTGTGAGCAACACTGACGTGACAAAGTCCAACGGTATCGCTATGAGAAGCGGTGTCGCCAGCGCTGCCGAAGCTACGAAGGCCTGCCCGAACAGTAAACCAATAAGCTGGGTTCGTACCATCCACATCAGAGACGCAATTGCCATGCCAGAGGCAGCGGCCAGAAGCAGAGGGCGCCGTAACGGATGAACTCGCCGTTGCCCCCTGGGAATAGCAGCCAGCCGCGGATACACAGCCTGCATGACGAAGTAATACACCGCCAGCACCAGCAGAAGAAGACGGTAGGCTGTGCTGTATAACCCCGTCTGCATGCTGTCCGTCATCCCGCCCAGCATCATTGTGTCGATCGAATAGAATGCCTGGTACATCAGCAGGGCAGTTCCCAGCACAGCTATCGACTTCCAGTCGGGAAATTCCGACGATTGCAGATCACTCGCATCAGCGGGGTCGCGCCCCACAACCTTTCTTGCCCAGCAAATCCACAACCAAGATCCCGCGATGAGATAGGCTAGCCCGATCGCAAGTGGAACAATCAACAGGCCTGCATGAAGCTTCACCACGCAAGTCACCGTGACCGCCAAACCGATCGCCGACACCAGTGCCCGCCACCCCGACATAAGGGCGAACCGCTGCATTCCCCAGGCGAGCCAATCGACAGAGAGTCCATACCCAAATATCGATATGGCATACAGGCTCACAATCGACCGCGCATCCTCTTGCACAGGTCCTGCTCGCCCATACAAGTAGCCGAGTGCAACCACCGAAACTGCCAAAGCAATGCGTCTACGCTGGACAAAACGAACTACCTGCCCGATCCTTTGCGGATGCCTGGCTGCGAGCCGCGCGCCGGTTTGCCGCAATCCAAAGTCAATACCGTGCATCTGGTAGACAGAGAGCGCCTGCGCGACTGCGTACGCTCCCGCTGCGCGAACCCCGAAGGTGCGGCTGATAAAGATAACCAGGAGCAAATTGCACAGCCGCGCGATGCCTTCGCCGGTCGCGATCGCTAATATGTGATAGCGTAGCCGCGCCGCAAAGGGCTTGCGACTCTCGCGGGTGTCCTCGTCAGCCTGGCTCACGCCACATTCTTCTTCGAGTGAAGTAAATTGCGCAATGCATCAAGATGCGGGGCGTTTTCCGGTTCCTCGGCCATCCTTGTCCATCTATCCTTGAGCAGCACTCCTGTCGCGAGCAGGATCCCGGAGGTAAGCAGCGCCAGCAGAACCAGCAGGGTTCGCGGAGGCCACGAGCGCTTGTCCAGGACGATTGCCTTGTCGAGTACCTGAATGATTTGAGGCGCTTTCGCTTCCTCAATGCGGGCGAGCTCATATTGCTTCGACAGCGTCTCAAATAGCGCCTCGTGGTAACGAAGGTTTCGCAGCTGGCGCAAATATTCAAGTCCTGCCTGTGGAATGCGCCCGGCCGAAACGAAGTAGTTGTCGCCGCCCCCGCTGTCGCTCTCGGCTTTCCTCAGCTGCTCCCGCAACGCGGACACTCCGGATTCCAGCTGCTGCAGCTGGCCATTTTGTTCTGTGGCCATGGTCCGGAGTTGTTCCATCTGTACCTCTTTGGCGGAGATTTCCGCCCGAAGCTGCGCGATCGAGCGGAGCGTCATCTCCTGCTGGCCGACGAGCTGGATGACTCCTGTTTTTTGCTGAAGCTTCTGAAACGCCTCCTCGGTCTTGGCCAACGTCTCACTCTCCGCGCTGACCTGCTGTTCCAGAAAGAGTCGACGCTGTGATCCTGTGGTAAGCGCAAGGTGCTGGTTCACGTGGTAGAGTTCGTCGACATATGCATTGGCCATTGCTGCAGCGCGTCGCACATCGTGATCGTCAACCGAGATGCGAATCGATGAGCCCTTGGTCGCTTCAATATGCGTATGCCTGGCCAGGGCCTTGCGGGTATCCACAAGCGTGCGCTTTCGATACACGCTTTGAAGATGAAAGTCCTGGATGAGGTTATCGGCCACCGTCCGGCTCCTTAGAACTTCGACAAATGTATCCGCCTGGCTTTTTAACAGGCTGTCACCGCCAAGCGCCGCCAGCGCTCCCAGCTGACCCAGCAGTGCCGACGCTGACCCAGATGAGTTCTGCGAAGTAAGGATGACGGTGGAAGCAGTGTAGGTAGCCGGTATAACCAAAACGATGAGAGCGGTCATCGCCGCTGCGATTAGCATACCGCTGACAATGAACCGCCTGTGCCGAGCGAGCACGACCAGATTTTTCAGGAGCGAAGGTTCTGGTGTGCCTGCCGCCTCGCGGCGGCCTTCAAATGCAATTTCCCGCTCTACGCTTAGCATGGCAAGCCCTCTGGTCACGCAGCGCGATGTTTTGCGACAGCGGTCCCTGAATTCTTTATAGGCGTTCCAATTCGCGAAAGCGCAGCATCCTGCCATCTGTGACAAAGGAATGACATCGCGTGTGCAAGTGTCAGACAGCAGTTTCCTACACTCGCTCTATCACGGTGTGCGCGGCTCTGTGAGCATGCGATGCCGCCATTCTCAACAACAACGTACGGAACCAATACAGGACGACAAGTCGGTCGCGTTATGAAGATAATTTTGCTCGCAGCCAGTCTCCTTTTTTGCACGGCCCAACTCAGCGCCCAGGATGCCGAATCGGAGCCGAGCCATGCCGGCCATGTGCCAGTTCTATCCGGGGGTTTGGGCTACGTCTACAACGTCAATGGCGGCACTTCGACTCTCTCGCCCATCATCGATCCTGTTCTCCTGCTCGCCTTGGGCAGCCATGTGCTCGTGGAGAGCCGCGCTGATTTTGTGGGCGTATTTCAGCGACGAAACGGCAACGGGGATTACACGGGTCAAGTGTTCAGCTACGTCGACTATGCGCAGATCGATTGGCTCGCAAATACCCATGCGATGGTCGTTGCGGGCAAGTACATTACACCATTCGGAATCTATGCCGAGAGGCTTGTTCCCATCTGGATATCTACTTTTCAGAGCAACCCGCTTACTTACAGCGTTGGGACGAGAACCAGCGGCGCGGGAGTTGGTGGCCAATTGCGCGGCGTGGTCGCGCAGACAAACAAGTACAGCGTGCAGTACTCGGCATACTTCTCCGCCTTCAGCAGCGTGTATCAATTAGACGCGGCACGAACCACAGGATTCGACGCAAGCGTTTACTTTCCGGTGCACCGCTTCGAAGTTGGAACGTCCTATCAACGATTCCTGCAGCAGCGCCATATCAATAGCGAGGCAGCCTATGTATCATGGCAGCCTCCCCATATACCGCTCGATGTCAAAGCCGAATATGACCACAGCTACTATGGCCATGGCTATTGGATCCAGGCGGCCTACACGCTTTCTCAAGTGCCAGTCGCTAACAGTTTCTTCAAGAGGATGGAGCTTGGGGGCCGCATGGAGCAGGTGTTTCCGCTTAACGGAGGAGGAAACGGACTGCCCAGGATCGACACGCAACGACCTGGAGTCGCCCTCAATTACTACATCAGAGATGATCTCCGCCTTGTCTCGAGTTATCAGCGCCAGTTCAGTTCGGCGAAGGATGTAAATATCTGGAACATTGGATTCACCTATCGTTGGCAATGGCCGCTATGGCCCGGGAGGGAGTGAAATGGAAAACCCTGGAACGCTCAGTCGATTTGTTATCTCTATTGCTCTGGTAGCCGCTGGTTTGTGGTTCCCGGGCCGTCAGTTGTTCGCCCGTGAGAATACAGACAAACAAAATGCCACTTCCGCCACATCATCGACTGAGAGGGTAAAGAGAACTGGCGAGCAAATATTTATGGAAAATTGCTCCCGTTGTCACAGGCCCCCCATGGCCATCTCGCCACGAATCACAGGTACGATCGTCATGCACATGCGCGTCCGTGCCAAGCTCTCGCGTGAGGACGAACAGGCACTGCTTCGATATCTCGCCCCGTAACCTGGATCTGGCTCTGGTAGCGTCCGCTGGACGATCGCCCATCGACTCTGTAAGAAAGGTAGAAATGAAACACCGCATTCGAATTAGTTTCGGTTTGCTCATCGCGCTCTTGTTTGCGATGAGCACATTCGCCCAGTCCTCGCCGCGCCGCATCGAAGTCCATGCGCGCCGATTCTCGTTCATTCCTGCAGGAATCACGGTTGAGAAGGGCGAGCCCGTCACCCTCGCTCTTACATCCGACGATGTCTCTCATAGTCTTGTGGTCGAAGGGCTCCACATCAACAGCCCGATAACGAAGGGCCGCTTTACTGAGGTAACCCTAACACCCGAAGCGGCCGGCGACTTCAAGGGCAAATGTGGCAGATTCTGCGGCTCGGGGCACGGCTCCATGATCTTCACCATTCACGTCGTCGAGAAGTAGCATGTGCTGCCGTCGCCTCACTCTCGTAGCGTTTGCATCATTCTTATGCATCTGTTTCTCCGGCTGCCGCTCGACGCCTCCAGGGAAGTTGGAGACGAAGTCAGTCCAATGGGTAAAGCATCACGTAACAGTCCGAGGTAAGAAAGACCGGAATCCGCTGGAGGCAACGGAAGAGCGCATCCAAGCCGGCCGCCGGGTCTTCGGTTATTACTGCGTGGTGTGCCACGGACGCGATGGCCAGAACACGGGGGTGCCCTTTGCAGCGAAGGTGTCGCCTCCAGTTCCTTCCTTGGCCGACAAGGAAGTACAGAGCTACACCGATGGCCAGCTCAAGTGGATCATTGACAACGGCATCTTTCCATCGGGCATGCCTGCCTCTCATGGCACCTTGAGCGACGACGAAATGTGGCAAGTGGTCCTGTACATCCGGCATCTGCCGCCGGCAGGCAGCCTGGGTGAGCCGCGCGCCTACAGCGGCGATGAGTATCAGGACAGTCCAGACACGAAGAATTAATGCCTCAGTTTAGAAGGCGTAATCAGGCTTTAGTTGCTTGAACATTCGCACAAAGTGGCAATGGAGCGAAATTGGCTCGTTTCCGTTGAGCGATTCAATTCCGAATTCCAGATAGCCGCGGCGTTGGCAGAATCTGATTATTTCCCAGTGCAGGTTCATGACCCGCAGATGCATGAACAGACATTGCATGCTGCTGCTCATGCGCTCAGCAGCTTCCAGAAGCTGTGAGCCTATTCCCGCACGCTGCTGGCGTGGGGTTACGGCCAGCAATGCGAGCCGGCTGGCCTCAAAGTGGGGCTCCAGATAGGCGCAACCAATGATCTGCTTCTCATCCTCGGCCAGCAAAAACTTGCCGCGTTTCATCAGCCATTCGACTCCGGTGGCATTCCCGAAGGTGGCGGGCAGGAAATGATCTCTTCCGGGGGAAATCGCATTTGTGAACTCAGCAATTGCTGAAGCTTCGTTGGCCCTGGCTAGGCGTATCCTCAGGTGGCTCTTGCTTGGGGCAGGACAGTTCTGATGCCCATTGGTGATTGCCTTCGGCGTTGAGGCCAGAGTCTCCGCCCCATTGTTCCTCGGGGATTCCAGAACTGCCAGCATTCTCGTATTGCTCCTAGCTTAAGCCTAGAGCAAGGGTCTGTGTCGCCTGTCAGAGGATTGTCAGGAGGTTTTCACTTTTCTGGCTTGCAGCCGCTGCCCCCGCTCCAACCACCAGCCGCTTTCGGCGTAGACTGTAGGCGCGTGAGTGAGCGACGATCAAAACTGACACTAAGGAGTCTGGATGAGCAGAGTTCAGGTACTGGTGGGAACGCGCAAAGGGGCGTTTATTCTCACGTCGGACGGAACACGCGAACAATGGGAGGTCAGCGGCCCGTTCTTTGGCGGATGGGAGATATACCACGTGAAGGGATCGCCGGCTGATCCTGACCGGCTCTACGCTTCGCAGTCGAGCGGTTGGTCCGGACAGGTTATGCAGCGTTCGAACGACGGTGGTAAGACCTGGGAGCCG
>Ga0213872_10001413_pt1 | contig 15761 bp, 12 predicted proteins | sample VelepicomBERX_R2_FD_160071 | JGI IMG/M metagenome (GOLD analysis project Ga0213872, IMG submission 160071) | Rhizosphere microbial communities from Vellozia epidendroides in rupestrian grasslands, the National Park of Serra do Cipo, Brazil - RX_R2 | ecosystem: Host-associated > Plants > Roots >...
GGGCGCATTGACCAGCACCGCCGGCACCTTGCCCACCGTGTGCTGGGTATAGGGTTCGCCGGTCTCGGGGTCGGTCATCATCTCGCAATTGCCGTGATCGGCGGTGACCAGCATGACGCCGCCCATCTTGCGGATTGCCGCTTCCAGCCGCCCCAGCGCGGCGTCGATGGTCTCGACCGCCTTGATCGCCGCCGACAGCACGCCGGTATGGCCGACCATGTCGCCATTGGCGTAATTGACCACGATCAGGTCATAGGCGCCAGAGTCGATGGCCGCCACCAGCTTGTCAGTAACCTCGGGGGCCGACATTTCCGGCTGCAGATCGTAGGTCGCCACCTTCGGGCTGGGCACCAGGATGCGGTCCTCGCCGGGATAGACCTGCTCCTCGCCGCCATTCAGGAAGAAGGTGACGTGGGCGTATTTCTCGGTCTCGGCGATGCGGAGCTGCTTCTTGCCGGCGCGCGACACCACCTCGCCCAGGATGTCGGACAACTTGTCGGCGGGGAAGATCGCCGGGAACAGCGGGTTCAGCTCGGAGGAATAGTCCACCATGCCGAGACAGGCGGCATAGGCCGGCAGGGTCGGGCGCTCGATCTCGGTAAAGCGCGGATCGGCCAGGACGTGCAGGATTTCGCGGGCGCGGTCGGCGCGGAAATTGCCCATCAGCAGCCCGTCGCCGTTCTCGATGCCGCCGTATGCGCCGATCACCGCGGGGAGGACGAATTCGTCGGTTTTCCCCGCCGCATAGGAGGCGGCGATGGCGGCCAGCGGATCGGCGGCGCGGGCGCCCTTGCCCGAGCGGATGGCGTCGGCGGCCAGGGTGACGCGGTCCCAGCGCTTGTCGCGGTCCATGCCGTAATAGCGGCCGCCGACGGTGGCGACGGTGACGTCATGGCCGGCGACGTCGGCGAGGAATTTCTTCATGAAGCCCTCGGCCGAGGAGGGCGGGGTGTCGCGCCCGTCGAGGAAGGCGTGCACCAGCACCGGCACGCCGGCGTCCGAGATGATCTTCGCCAGCCCGGCCAGGTGATCCTGATGCGAATGCACCCCGCCCGGCGACATCAGGCCCAGCAGATGGAAGCGCTCGCCCGCCGCCTTCACCGCGGCGATCGAGGCGGTCAGCAGCGCGTTCTTCGCCAGCGTGCCGTCGGCCAGGGCCTGGTCGATGCGCGGCAGATCCTGCATCACCACGCGGCCGGCGCCGAGATTCATGTGGCCGACCTCGGAATTGCCCATCTGCCCGTCCGGCAAGCCGACGGCGAGGCCCGAGGTTTCCAGCCGCGCGAAGGGCGAGGCGGCCTTGAGGCGGCTCCAGACCGGCGTCTTAGCCAGCAGGATCGCATTGTCGGAAGGATCGTCGCGGTCTCCCCAGCCATCCAGGATGCAGAGAAGGACCGGGCGCGGAGCGTGGGCGGGGGCGGCGTTCGTCATGATGAGCAGTATATAAGCAAAATTACGCAGTCGCACAAAGGGCGTGAAACCATTCGCTACCGAAAGGCGATCCCGGCGAAACAAAATGGGGCTAAGGTGCCGTCACCATGCTGCGACTGATGTGCCTGATCTCCGCCGCGATCCTGTTCGGCCCGTCCGCCCGCGCCGACGAACCGCCGATCATGCTGCCGCCGGCGGCGATGACCCTGGAGGGTGCGCGCCACGCCCTCGAACGGCTCAGCTTCGGCCCGCGCCCGGGCGAGATCGCGGAAGTCCACGACCAGGGCGTCGATCGCTGGATCGCCGCCCAGTTATCCCCCGGCGCCATCGCCGAGTCGCCGGCCCTGACCGAGGCGCTGACCAACCTGCCGACCCTGGCCGACAGCAACGCCCAGCTCTACCGCAAGGAAGCCATGCTGCGGCGGGACAAGTCGGATGACGGCAAGGAGGAGCGCCAGGCCTTCGCCAAGGCGGTGGCCGGCGACGCCATGACCGCCCATTTCGACCGCGCCCTGCTGTCGAACCGCCAGCTGCAGGAAGTGCTGACCAATTTCTGGTTCAACCATTTCAACGTCTTTCTCGGCAAGGGCTTCGACCACGTGTGGATCGGCAATTACGAGAACGAGGCGATCCGCCCCTATGTGCTGGGCAAGTTCCGGCTGTTGCTGGAAGCCACCGCGCGCCATCCGGCCATGCTGTTCTATCTCGACAATTGGCAGAACACCGCCCCCGGCAGCCGCGGCGCCAAAGGCAAAGAAGACGGGCTCAACGAGAATTACGCCCGCGAGCTGATGGAGCTGCACACGCTGGGCGTCGACGGCGGCTACAGCCAGGCCGACGTCACCGAGCTGGCCCGCATCCTGACCGGCTGGGGGCTGCGCACCCGCCCCGAGCGCGGCCCGTTCACCATGATGAAGCGCGAGCCCGACTTCACCTTCGCCTTCGACCCCAACCGCCATGATTACGGCGACAAAAGATTCCTCGGCTTCACCATCAAGGGACAGGGTTGGCAGGAAGTGGAACAGGCTTTGGCCATCCTGTCGGCGCATCCGGCGACGGCGAAGCATCTGTCGTTCCAGCTGGCGCAATATTTCGTCGCCGACCAGCCGCCGCCGGCGCTGGTCGACCGCATGGCGCGGACCTGGGTGCAGACCGGGGGAGACCTGTCGGCGGTGATGCGCACCATGATCGAAAGCCCGGAATTCTGGGCGCCGGAAGCCATCGGCAACAAGTACAAGACGCCCTTCGAATACCTCGTCTCCAGCCTGCGCGCCGCCAAGGCGACGCCGTCCGATCCGCGGCCGCTGTTCGGCCAGCTGCGCCAGCTCGGCCAGCCGATCTACGGCATCGAGACCCCGGACGGCTACAAGCAGGTGGAAAGCGCCTGGCTCAATCCCGATTCCATGGCCCGCCGCCTGTCCTTCGCCACCGCGCTGGGCAGCGGCCGCCTCGGCAAGGACGAGATCAGCGTGAATGAGGCCGCCATCCGCAGCACGCTGGGACAGACGCTTCTGCCCCAGACCGACAAGGCGCTGGCCGCCGCCGATCCCCGACTCCGCACCGCGCTGCTGCTGGGCAGTCCGGACTTCATGTACAGGTGACCGCCATGAATCGCCGCCATTTCCTCGCCGGCTCGCTTCTGCTCCCCTTTGGACAGGCAGGCTGGATGGCGCGGGCGGCCGAGGCGCCGGCGGGCCAGAGGCGGCTGGTGGTGATCTTCCTGCGTGGCGCGGTGGACGGTCTCAGCGTCGTCGTTCCCTATGGCGACGACGATTATTACGGCGTAAGGCGCTCGATCGCCCTGCCGCCGCCGGGACGCGACGGCGGGGTGCTGGCGCTGGACGGCCATTTCGGGCTGCATCCGGCGCTGGCGCCGCTCCTGCCCTTCTGGCAGGCGGGCAGCCTGGGCTTCGTCCAGGCCTGCGGCTCGCCCGATCCGACCCGGTCGCATTTCGACGCCCAGCTTTACATGGAGAACGGCACGCCCGGGCGCGGCGCCACCTCGGATGGCTGGCTGAACCGGCTGCTGGCCGAGCTGCCCGGCCCGCATGTCCCGACCCAGGCACTGTCCTTCGGGGCGCAGATGCCGCGGATTCTCGCCGGCCCGCAGGCGGTGGCCAACATCCCCTCGGGCGCCGCCGCCGAGAAGCCGCTGGCCATCGACCGGCCGGGGGTCAACGACGCCTTCGCCCGGCTTTATGGCGGCGACGACAAATTGAGCCGGACTTTCCAGCAGAGCACCCAGTCGCGCCAGCAGATGCAGGCCGACATGGCCGGCGGCATGATGGACGACAAGGAGCAGATCGCCGCCAATAACGGCGCGCCGCTGCCCGACGGCTTCCCCGGCGACGCCGCCCGCCTGGCCCGCATGATGCGCCAGGATCCGCAGATCCGCGTCGCCTTCCTGGCCCTCGGCGGCTGGGACACCCACGTCAATCAGGGCAATGCCCAGGGACAGCTGGCCGGCCGGTTGAAGCCGCTCGGCGAAGGCTTGTCCAAATTGGTCACCGGCCTCGGACCGGCCTTTCAGGATACATTAATTATCGTGATGTCGGAGTTCGGAAGAACCGTGCATGAAAACGGAAATGGCGGCACCGACCACGGCCACGGCACCGTGCTGTGGCTGCTCGGCGGAACGGTGGTGGGAGGCAAGGTGCATGGCGCCTGGCCCGGCCTGGCCGCCAACCGTCTCTATCAGCAGCGCGACCTGGCGGTCACCAGCGACTTCCGGGACGTCATCGGTCCCGCGGCGATCCGGCATCTCCGGCTGCCGGGGGGCGCCGCCGCGACCTTATTTCCCAACGCGCCGAACGGGGGCGGAGCGCCAGTGCTCGTCAGAGCCTGACAACCAAGGAGGAAACCCCCGTGAAGAAACTGCGCAACCTGTGCGCCGCCCTGATCGGGCTGGCGATTCTGCCGGCTGCCGCCCAGGTCGTGGTCGGCGTGACCGTCGATCTCGCCCCGCCGGCGCTCCCCGTCTATGACCAGCCGCCGATGCCGGAGCCCGGCTATCTGTGGACCCCAGGCTACTGGGCCTGGGGTCCGGACGGCTATTACTGGGTGCCCGGCACCTGGGTGGCGCCGCCCGCCATCGGGCTGCTGTGGACCCCGCCCTGGTGGGGTTGGGCCGGCGGGCATTATCTGTTCCATCCCGGCTATTGGGGGCCGCATGTCGGCTTCTATGGTGGAATCAATTACGGCTACGGCTATACCGGCGACGGCTATCGCGGCGGACGCTGGGAGCATGGCGCCTTCGCCTATAACCGCTCGGTCAACAACATTTCCAATGTCCATGTGACCAACGTCTATAACGAGACGGTGGTCAACAAGACCGTCAATCATGTCAGCTACAATGGCGGTTCAGGCGGCGTGCGCGCCCAGCCGAGCCAGGCCGACCGCGTCGCCGAGCGCGAGCAGCATCAGCAGCCGACGCCAGTGCAGGCGCAGCACATCCAGTCGGCGGCCGGCAATCACGGCTTCCTGGCTTCGGAAAATCATGGCCATCCCGCGGTCGCCGCCGCGGCCCGCCCGGGCGAATTCAGCGGCTCCGGCGCGGTTGCCGCTCATGGTGCTGCGCCGCCCGCGCCGGCACCCCAGCCGCCGCGTCCGCAACAGCCGCAAGCCCGGCCGCAATCGGCGCAGCCGCAGCAACCGCACCCGGCGCCGCCGGCGCCGGTACCGCAGCAGCCCCATCCGCAGGCACCGCCTCAGGCTGTTCATCCTCAGCCGCCGCCGCAGCGGCCGCATCCCGAGCAGGAGGAACACAAGCCGGAGCCGCGCTGATAGCGCTGTCCAAAGCATTACGTCAACGCTGTCTAATATGGCATAGTGGCGTTTCCCGCCCCGGGGAGCCAACCCCGGGGCGCCTGATAAACGAGGAACCGCCCAGATGAACCGTCGCGACTTTCTGCAATCCGGCCTGGCCCTGACCGGCGGATTGCTCTCCGCCGCTCCGCGCCATGCCCTGGCCGGCGCCGGCCAGCCTCCCGCCGATTTCCCTGCCGGCTTCCTTTGGGGTTCGGCCACCGCCGCCTATCAGGTCGAAGGCGCTGTCAAGGAAGACGGTCGCGGCGAATCGATCTGGGACCGCTTCGCGCACACCGCGGGCAAGACCAAGAACGGCGACACCGGCGACGTCGCCTGCGACAGCTATCATCGCTATACCGAAGACATCGAGCTGATGAAGAAGCTCAATCTCAAGACCTGCCGCTTCTCGATCGCCTGGCCGCGCATCCAGCCGACCGGCACCGGCGCCGTCAACCAGAAGGGCATCGACCATTACAAGCGCTTCATCGACGCGCTGCAGGAAGCCGGCATCCGCCCCTTCCCCACCCTCTATCACTGGGACCTGCCGCAGCCGCTGGAAGATGCCGGCGGCTGGCCCAACCGCGACACCGCCAACCGCTTCGCCGATTATGTCGAGCTGGTGATGAGGGGCCTGTCGGACCGCATCGGCCAATGGGCGATCTTCAACGAGCCGAAGACCTTCACCGGCGTCGGCTATTGGAACGGCCGCCACGCGCCGGGCAAGACCGATCCGCTGCCCTTCGTCAAGGCGACCCACACGGTCAATCTGGCCCAGGGCATGGCTTTCCGCATCATCAAGCAGCACGCGCCGAAGGCCCAGGTCGGCGGCGCCTTCGACGTCTCGATGATGATGCCGGCCACCTACAGCCCGGCCGACAAAGCCGCCGCCGAACGCTGGGCCAAGTTCCAGAACCTGTGGTTCCTCTATCCGCCGCTCAAGGGCAATTACCCCGAGGGCGTGCTGCCGGCCGAGCGGCAGAACGAGCTGCTCGGCTTCAAGGACGGCGACGACAAGATCATGCGGGCCCCGCTCGATTTCGTCGGGCTGAACTACTATTCGCGCTTCACCGTCAAGGACATGCCCGAGGGCAACGGCGTGCCCGGCCTCAACACCGACGCGCTGTGGGCCGACGGGCCGCACGAGAAGACCGATCTCGGCTGGGACATCTGGCCCGAGGGGTTCTACGACATCCTGCAGGTAATGACCAAGGAGACCGGCGGCCTGCCGATCGAGATCACCGAAAGCGGCTGCGCCTACAATACCGGGCTGGAAGCCGACGGCCGGATTCACGACGCCAAGCGCATCGCCTATCTCGACGCCCATCTGCGCCAGCTGTCGCGCGCCATCAAGGACGGCGTGCCGGTGCGCGCCTATCATTGCTGGAGCCTGATGGACAATTTCGAGTGGGCGGAGGGCTATTCCCAGCGCTTCGGCCTGATCTATGTCGATTACGAGCACGACCGGAAACGCACGATCAAGGATTCCGGTTACTGGTACTCGAAGATCGCTAAAGACAACCGTGTAGCTTGAGAGTCTTTATGTTGCCCTCAAGCGCCGGGCGCCGCCTCCGGCGGCTTGGCTTCCGCGCCAAGCCCTGTTGCCTGCGCGGCCCCGGCCGGCAGCAGCGCGGGGCCGCTTTGCGGCCTTGAAAAACACTGTCTTATTGACCGCGACCAGCAGGTAAGGCTTTCTTCCCCGCGTAATGCCGAAGATCGTCTTTTTCATCACCGAGGATTGGGCCTTCCTGTCGCACCGACTGCCTCTCGCCCGCGCCGCCCGCGACGCGGGCTGGAAGGTGGTGATCGCCGCCAACGTCACCACCAAGGCCGAGATCATCAGGGGAGAGGGCTTCATCCTGGAGCCGATCCCGCTCGACCGCGGCGGGATCCATCCCTGGCGCGAGTTGAAGGCCCTGGCCACCCTGGCCCGCGTGCTGATCCGCCACCGGCCCGACATCCTGCATTGCGTCGCGGTCAAACCGGTGATCTACGGCAATCTGGTCGCGCTGCTCACCGGCCAGAAGGCCACCGTCAGCGCTTTGGCCGGCATGGGTTACGCCTTCACCGCGGGGTCGCGCCGGGTGAAGCTGCTGCGTCTGTTCCTCTCGACCCTGCTGCGCGTCCTGCTGCGCCGGCCGAAACATCATGTGATCGTGCAGAATGACGACGACCGCGACCTGCTGCTGTCGATCGGCGCCGCCACCCCCGAGACCATCACCCTGATCCCCGGTTCGGGCGTCGACCTCGAGGCCCTGCCCGCCTTGCCGCCGCCCGACAACGACCCGCCGGTCTATGCCCTGATCGCCCGCATGCTGGCCGACAAGGGCGTGCGCGAGGCGGTCGCCGCCATGGACAGCGTGCCCGGCACGCTGTGGCTGGTGGGAGCGCCGGACTCCCACAATCCCAGCAGCATCGACGAAACCGAACTGCGCCGCTGGGAACAGGGCGGCAAGGTGAAATGGCTGGGGCACCGCCCCGACATCCTCAACATCTGGCGCGACGCCGACATCGCCGTGCTGCCCTCCTACCGCGAGGGCATGCCGAAGGTTCTCCTGGAAGCCGCCGCCTGCGCTCGTCCCATCGTCACCACCGACGTGGTCGGCTGCCGCCAGGTGATCGATGACGGCGTCGAAGGCTTCATCGTCCCCGCCCGCGACTCGACCGGATTGGCCGAGGCCATGCGCCGCCTGGCCGAGGATCCCGAGCTGCGGCACAGAATGGGCGCCGCCGCCCGCGAACGGGCCGAGAAACGCTTCGGCGAGGAGCGGGTGGTCGAGGCCCATTTCAAGATCTATCGCGCCCTGGCGGAGATTGCCTGATGTGCGGCATCGCCGGATTCTTCGACCGCCGCCGGTCCCTCGGCACCCCCGACGCCGAGGCCCTGGCCGCCCGGATGACCGACCGGCTGGCCCGGCGCGGTCCCGACGACCGCGGCGTGTGGACCGACGCCGAAACCGGCATCGCGCTGGGTCACCGGCGCCTGTCGATCATCGATCTGTCGCCGGCCGGCCATCAGCCGATGGCCTCCAGCGCCGGGCGTTACGTGCTGAGCTACAACGGCGAGATCTTCAACTGGCAGGATCTGCGCGCCGAGCTGCCGCCGCCCGAAGGCGGCTATAAAGGTCATTCCGACACCGAAATATTCCTGCGCGGCTGCGAGGTGTGGGGTCTGCGGGAAACGGTTCGCCGCCTGATCGGCTTCTTCGCCCTGGCGCTGTGGGATCGGCACGAACGCCGCCTGACCCTGGTGCGCGACCGCCTGGGCATCAAGCCGCTCTATTGGAGCCTGTGCGCCGGCGACACGCTGCTGTTCGGCTCGGAGCTGGCCGCCTTGCGGGCCCATCCCGGCTGCGGCGCCGAAATCGACCGCGACGCTTTGACCGCGTATCTGCGCACGGCCTATGTGCCGGCGCCGAAATCGATTTATCGCGGCGTCTCCAAGCTGGAACCCGGTACGCTGCTGGAGATCGGCGCCGAGGGCGAGCCCCGCATCGAGCGCTATTGGGATGTGCGCGACGCCATGCGCGCCGGCACCGCCGACCGCGCCCGGCCCCTGGCCGAGGATGCGATCGAGCGCTGGGAAGGGCTGCTGGCCGACGCGGTCCAGCGGCGCATGGTCGCCGATGTCCCCGTCGGCGCCTTCCTGTCGGGTGGCGTCGATTCCAGCGCCATCGTGGCGCTGATGCAGGCCAATTCGGCGCGCAAGGTGAAGACCTACTCGATCGGCTTCCGCGAGGCCGGCTATGACGAGGCGCCCTTTGCCAGGGCGGTGGCCGAACATCTCGGCACCGATCATCAGGAATTCTATGTCGGGCCCGAGGAGGCCCTGGGCGTGGTGCCGCGCCTGCCCGAGATCTACGACGAACCGTTCGCCGACAGCTCGCAGATCCCCACCGCGCTGATCTGCGACCTGACCCGCCGCGACGCTACCGTCGCCCTGTCGGGCGATGGCGGCGACGAGCTGTTCGGCGGCTATAACCGCTATCGCCTGGCCGAACGCCATTGGCCGCGCTTGAAGTCCCTGCCCCATCCCGTCCGCGCCATGCTGGCGGCGGGTCTCACCCTGCCCTCGCCGACCGCCTGGGACCGGATGCTGGGGCCGTTCCTGCCGCGCGGCCTGGGCCAGCCCGGCGACAAGCTCTACAAGCTGGCCTCGATCGCCGGATCGCGCGACCTCGATTCCCTTTATCAGCGGCTGATCTCGCTGTGGCCCGATCCCGCGCAGCTGATCGTCGGCGGCAGCGAACCGGCCCGCCTGCCGGGGGATTTCCCGGCGACCTTGGGCGGCATGGAGCGCATGCAGGGCAGCGACATGCTGACCTATCTGCCCGACGACATCCTGACCAAGGTCGATCGCGCCAGCATGGCGGTGGCGCTGGAGGTACGGGTTCCCTTCCTCGACCATCGCCTCGTCGAGCAGAGCTGGCACCTGCCGGCCAGCGCCAAGCTGCGCGGCGGTGCTTCGAAATGGCTGCTGCGCCAGATCCTTTACCGCCATGTGCCGTCCTCGCTGATCGAACGCCCGAAAATGGGCTTCGGCGTGCCGATAGATCATTGGCTGCGCGGTCCCTTGAAGGAATGGGCCGCCGAACTGCTGGATCCCTGTCGGATCCGCGCCCAGGGCTATCTGCGCGAGGAGCCGATCACCCGGGCCTGGAGCGAGCACCGGTCGGGGCGGCGCAATCACCAATACGCGCTGTGGACGGTGCTGATGTTCCAGGCCTGGCTGGCCAAATACTGACGGGGATTCCCTGACTGCGCGGCGGTCCGCCTGTGGCATACTGTGCCGGCATCATGCGAATTCCGGCGATTGTCACTCTGCTGATCCTGGCTGCCGCGCCCGCCCTGGCGGACGAACAGGCGCATCTGGTGCTGCGCGATCATATCTTCACTCCCAACCGCCTGGAGGTTCCCTCGGGCAAGAAGTTCCAGCTGGTGGTGAAGAACGACAGCGACCAGCCCATCGAGTGGGAGAGCGAGGAGCTCGACCGCGAGGAGGTCGTCCGCCCCGGCGAGGAAAACACCATCTTCCTCGGGCCGCTCAGCCCGGGCGAGTACGCCTATTTCGATGACCGCCACCAGGACAGCAAAGGCGTTCTGGTCGCCAAATGAGGCGCAGCCGGGGCCGGGCTCTGCTCGCAAGCGCCTGCTTATTGCTGGGAACGGCGGCGCGGGCCGATGAGCTGCGGCTGATCACGCCTAACGACATCGGCTATCGCGAGCTCGAAATCGAGCATGACGGCTCGGTCGGTCTCGGCCACGGGGCGGATGGCGGCGGCTTCTATTCCATCGAGTTCGGAACCGGCGCGACGGCGTGGTGGCATACCGGCGTCGAGCTGGATGTCGAGCGGGAAGGCGGGCCCGACAGTTCGACCGCGGTCCAGGGCGTGACGCTGGAAAACCAGATCCGCCTGACCCGCCCGGGGGAGAATTGGCTGGACGCCGCGCTTTATTCCGAGCTCAGCCGTTCCACCTTGCGCGGGGGACCCGACGACGTCCTGGTCGGGGCGGCCTTGCTCAAGGATGTCGGACGCACCACCCACACGCTCAACCTGTTCTTCGACAAGGCGTTCAGCACCGATGACGACTATCGCGGCGTGCGCTTCAGCTATGCCTGGCAGAGCCGGTGGAACCTCTATCGCCAATTCGCCCCGGCCATCGAAGCGTTCGGCGAGTCCGGCCGCGTGGACCGCCCGGACTCGTTCCAATCAGGGCAATTGATCGCCGGACCAATGGCGACCGGCGTCATCCTGCTGGGGCCGCTGGGCAAGCTGCGCTACGAGGCCGGATACCTGTTCGGCGTCACCGACGCCAGTCCGAGCGGAACGATACGCTGGAAAATGGAGATGGAGATTCCGCTTTAGTTTAAGGGTCGCCTAGTGCTCCTTCTGCAGCTCGACAACCACGACTTCTATCGGCGCCGTGCCGACATTGACATCCTGGTGCCGGGTGCCGGGCGGATTGGCCGGCAGCCAGTAAGCGTGCCCAACCTCCCAGACATGCAGATCGGGTTGGCCGCCCTCTTCCAGAATATTCATGGTCCCGCCCGTCAAGGCGATGAGTACGCGCGGATGCTCGTGGCGATGCAGCGGCAAGGGCGCATTCGGCAGGATGACGGATTTCCACACCTTGACCTGGTCATTTTCGAACAGCGCGGTTCTGCCGGTCGCTTGAACCGTCTGCGCCACCGCGTAGCCGGCGACAAAGGCGCATCCCAGCAATCCCGCCACCCCGGCCCAGTATCTTTTCATCTCTTCCCCCATTGGTTGAAGCTCGACCGGCCGATCGTAGGATGGCCCAACCTCTCGTCAAAACGAATATTGATTGACGGCTGTTTCGCCACTCTCAATAAGAGAGTGTCACAGGGTCCCATCCGGGAGAGGGAAAGAGATGAAGCGCGCTCTCATGATGCTTCTCGCATGCTGCGGTTTTGCGGCCCAAGCGGAACCGGACTTCTCCGCGGCCGACCGGATCGTCGAGGAACTGCGCCTCGATGCGCATATTCCGGGGATGGTTTATGGCGTGGTGATCGACGGCAAGCTGGTGCATGTCGCGGGGTTCGGGGTGCAGGACATCGTCTCGAACCGTCCCGTCACGCCCGACAGCCTGTTCCGCATCGCGTCGATGACCAAGGCTTTCACCGCGCTTACGATCCTTCAGCAACGCGACCTCGGACGCCTCTCTCTCGACGAGCCGGCGGAGAAATATGTTCCGGAACTGCAAAGCTGGCCCTACCCGACCAGCGATTCCCCCAAAATCCGCGTTCGCGACCTGCTGAGCCATGTCGCCGGCTTCGTCACGGACGATCCCTGGGGCGACCGTCAGACTCCCCTGCCGGAAGCCGACTTCACGGCGCTGCTCAAGGCGGGCGTGCCCTTCACCCGGGCGCCTCAGACCGGCTTCGAATATTCCAATCTCGGTTATGCGCTGCTCGGCCGGATCATCTCCAATGTCTCGAGAAAGCCTTTCGAGGAATCCATCAGCCGCACGCTTCTGGAGCCGCTCGGCATGTCGTCATCGGGCTTCGTCGCCGACGCCGCTCCGGCCGAACGGCGCAGCCTCGGCTATCGTTGGGAAGACGATCAATGGCGCCCGGAACCCGCGCTCGGACCGGGCGCCTTCGGCGCCATGGGCGGACTTCAGACCAGCGCCCGCGACTACGCCAAATGGGTCGCTTTTCTGTTGTCGGCCTGGCCGCCCCGCGACGGGCCGGAATTGGGGCCCGTCAAGCGCTCGACTGTACGTGAACTGGCGCAGGGCCTGAATTTCCCGGCCCTTCGCAAGCGTCCCGGCCGCAGCGGCGACGAGGCGTGCAGGCAGGCGGCCGCTTATGGCATGGGCTTCTACGTCGCCGTGGATTGCGACCTGGGCCTGACGCTCAGCCATGGCGGCGGTTATCCCGGATTTGGATCGCGCGTGCTCTTGTTGCCCGAGCGCGGCGTCGGAATTTTCGCCTTCGCCAACCGGACCTATGCCGGTCCCTCCCCCGCCGTCTGGGACGTCGCGCTGGCGCTCGACAAGGCGGGCATCCTTCCGCCGCCTCGCAGCGTGCAGCCCGGCCCCGCGCTGCTGGACGGCTATCGCGCCGCCGGAGAGATTTTTCGCGCCGGCGCGATCGAGGCGGCCGGCGACAGGCTGGCGATGAATGTCCTGCTGGACCATGACTCCCGGCACTGGTCGCAGATGCTCGGCAAAGTCAGGGCGGAGAGCGGCGATTGCGACACCGGCTCGCCATTGTCGGCCGAAGGTTCGCTGTCCGGCAGCTTTACCTGGACCTGCGCTCATGGCCGGGTCAGGGGTGAGATCGAAATGGCCCCGACGAGCCCGCCCCGACTGCAATCGCTCGAGCTCGAACCCGTCAAACCCTGACGGGTGCGTATTTAGAACATATTGCTCTAACCGCTGGTGACCAGCCGCACCGTCGCCGCCTGGGCGTCGTCGATTTCCCACACCACCGGCAAGGCGGGGACGGCCTGGTCCTGGCCGTGCTCGTCCTTGATCAGCATTTCCCGCTCGACCACGGTGAAAGGCAGCTCGGCGGTGATCACCGCCTCGCCCTCGGCGAATTGCAGCACCAGTTCGTAGGAGCCGCAGGCCGGCAGCGCCACCGGCATCTGGCAGCGCAGCTGGTTGCGGCCGGCGCAGACCGCCACCGAGGTCCAGCGGCCGTGATCGGCCTCGCCCACCGCGATCACCTTGCCCCAATTGTCGCGCACCATCGCCGCCATCTTGAGCGTGCCCGGCCGCTGCGCCATCAAGGTGACGCGGCAATCGAGCAGGTCGCCCATCGGCAGGTTCTCGCTGCCGAGCTGGGTGCCGGCGATGTCGATGCTCTGCAGCAGCGGACTGTCGGCCATGGCGCGCTGGCTGCGGCTGCGCTGGCGCAATTCCAGGCGGTATTGCGAGATCACTTCGGCCGGCGAGCCGTCCATTGTCAGCCGCCCGTGATCGAGCAGCAGACAGCGGGTGCAGAGCCGCGAGATGGTCTCAAGATTATGGGCGACGATGACGAAGGTGCGGCCCGAGCCGATCAACTCCTCGATACGCTGCCAGGTCTTGAGCTGGAAAGCGTGGTCGCCCACCGCCCAGATCTCGTCGAGGAAGATCACCTCGGCGTCGAGATGGATCGCCACCGACAGGGCCAGGCGCAGCTTCATGCCGGAGGAATAGTGGCGCACCGCCAGATCCATGAAGCCGTCCATCTCGGCGAAGGCGACGATGTCGTCGTATTTGTCGCGGATCTCGCCGCGGGTCATGCCGAGGATGGCGCCGCCCAGATAGACGTTCTCGTGGCCGGTCAGATCCTCGTGAAACCCGGTACCGACCTCGAGCAGCATGCCGACCCGGCCGCGCACCGACGCGGTGCCCACCGTCGGGTTGGTGATGCGGGTGAGAATCTTCAGCAGCGTGCTCTTCCCGGCGCCGTTATGGCCGAGAATGCCCACCACCTCACCCTTCCGGATGTCGAAGCTGACATTGTCCAGCGCCCAGAAATGGGTGGCGGGCAGTTCCTTTTTGCTGCCGCCCAGCCGTCGCGCCACCTTGGCGGCGAGACCCGACATGCCGCCCACATCGCGAAGGCGATATTGCTTGCCCAGACCGGATGCCCTGATTGCGTACTCGTCCAAAAGCAGTTCCCTCCCCAAGGAACTTACAACGTGTCGACCAGAGTGCCCTGAACCTTCTGGAAGAAGAGGACACCGGCGACGAACATGCTCAGCGATACCCCCGCCGACAGGGCCAGCGTAACCGTCGCCGGAGGATCCCCCACCCCGAGAATCATCCAGCGAAACGCCTCGGTCAATCCAACCATCGGATTGATCGAGTAAACCAGCCGCCATTTCTCGGGGATGTAGCTGATCGGATACATCACCGGGGTGCAGAACATCCACACCTGAATCATCAGCGGCACGGCATGACGGATATCGCGGTAGCGGGCGTCGATGGCGGCCAGGATCGAGCCGCACCCCATCGAGAACATCAGGGTGAACACCAGCACGACCGGCACCAGCAGCGCGGTCCAGTGCGACGCCACACCGTAGAACAGCATCAGCAGCACCATCAGCACCGAGGTGATGCAGAAATCGAACAGGGTGCCGATCACGAAGGAGGCCGGGGCGATGATGCGGGGGAAATAGACCTTGCCGAGCATCGGGCCGAAATAGATCAGGCTTTGCGAGCCGAGCGACAGCGACCGGCTGAACAATTGCCACAGCAGCAATCCGCCATAGGCGAAGACGGGATAAGGCAGGGGACCGATATAGCGCGCGAAGATGCCGCCGAAGAAGACGGTGAAGACCAGCATCATCGCCAATGGCTGCAGGACGTACCACGCCGCTCCGATCAACGTGTTCTTGTAGCGGACGATGATGTCCCGCCAGATGAACAGGCCGACCAGTCGGCGGAAGAACCAGATCTCCTTGACGAACTCACGGGACAGCAGCGAAGTCGGCTTGACCTCGTAGCCGGTGCTCACCGTCATATAAAACATCCCCACTGCGCTTGAATGGGGTTCTTATATCACGACGGATTGGCGGGAAAAAAAGGAAAACGGCGCTGCGCTGCCGTATACGGCAAGCGAACCAGCGATTTCAGCGGGGAATTTGGCGGGCGACCCGAAGGGGAGAGCCGCCCGCGCGCGAATTGAGCAGTCTTCTCAAGAGTATCTTATTTTCTGGTCGACGGGCCGTGCCCGTCCCCGGAACCATGACGGTCTTTCAACAAGAATGCAATCATTCTGTATCAATTGTCACCTTGATGTGACAAAAGACGCCGCTGCAGCACAATCCGTCACATATGCCGGGTAACGTTTTCGCCCCTTTTCATGCTGCACTGCGCTTGACCGGCGATGGCGGCGCCCTTTAAGTTGGCCCGCCCTTTCATAAAGCCCTAAAAACCGCCATGGCAGCGCCCAGTTTCCAATCCCTCATCCTCACCTTGCAGGCCTTCTGGGCCGAGCAAGGCTGCGTCATCCTGCAGCCCTACGACATGGAAGTGGGCGCCGGCACCTTCCATCCCGCCAC
>Ga0213872_10001414_pt1 | contig 15752 bp, 15 predicted proteins | sample VelepicomBERX_R2_FD_160071 | JGI IMG/M metagenome (GOLD analysis project Ga0213872, IMG submission 160071) | Rhizosphere microbial communities from Vellozia epidendroides in rupestrian grasslands, the National Park of Serra do Cipo, Brazil - RX_R2 | ecosystem: Host-associated > Plants > Roots >...
TTTGCAGATCTTCACCACCGCCGGCCAGCCGCTGCTGACCGGCAATCAGGTAGTGCCGCTGTCGCACACCACCGTCAGCGTGTCGGGCAATATGAGCTATCCGAACGGCGGCATCGGCGGTATCTATGTCGGCAATAACGACATCACCGATTCGATCTCTTCGGGCAAGCTGTTCGCCCTGGTGCAGCAGCGCGACAGCGAATTGCCGAACGCCCAGAACAGCCTGGATTACATGGCGCAGCAGCTGTCGAGCGGCCTCAACGCGGTCAGCAATCTCGGCACCGCCAGTCCGCCGCCTTCGACCTTGAACAGCGCGCTTCCCGCCGCCTACCAATCCACCGACCCGGTGGTGCCGTCGAGCAATCTCCAGGTGCGCATCGCCCTGGTCGACAGTAGCGGCCAGGTGCAGAGCTATCAGGACGTCAATCTGAGCGGCGTCGCCCAGGTCGGCGACGTGGTGGCCGACATCAACACCGCCTTCGGTTCCACGGTGGCCAGCATCAACGGCTCCGGCCAGCTGCAGATCGCCTCGCCGACCCCCGGTCTCGGCGTCGCCATCAGCACCCTCTCCGGTTCGCTGAACACGCCGGCCAATGTGAACAATATCCAGGGCACGCCCAACAACACCGACTTCTCCAGCTTCTTCCATCTGAATGATGTGGTGACCGGCGGCAATTCGGCGGCAACCATTGCGGTCAATCCGACCATGCTGAAGAATTCCAGCCTGCTGCCGGTGGCGACCCTGAACAGCACGGTGCAGCAAACCCTGGCCGGCACCCAGCAGCAGAATGGCGCGCCGCCCTTCCCCGGCGTCGGCGCCGGCGACGGCACCACCGCCGCGGCGATGTCCACCGCGCTTTTGAACAGCCAGACCTTCACCACCGCCACCGCCACCAGCACCACGGCTTTCAGTAGCGCCAACAGCCCGCTGCAACTGGCCGGCAGCTTCGTCATCAATGGCGGCAGCCAATCGATCCAGGTTTCGGTGACCGCCGGCGAGACCCTGACCGACATCGCCAATGCGGTGAACGCCGCCGCCGCGGCGGCCGGCGCCACCGGGGTGATGGCTCAGGTGGTGGGCAATGGCGTCTATCAGCTGCAGATGACCAGCGGCGGCACCAAGCTCAGCTTCTCGGGCGTGCAGGGCGACGTTCTGCAAGGCTTGGGGATCAGCAGCATCTCGCCGACCGGCACTTTGGGCGCGGCCACCACCACCTTTGCCGGCTTCGCCAGCAATCTGATCTCCGACATCGCCACCCGCGCTTCGACCGCCAATGACAACCAGACCGCCAAGGCATCGACCCTGTCGGCGCTGCAGACCAGCCTGAGCAATCAGTCCGGCGTCAATGTCGATCAGCAAACCGCGCAGCTTACCCAGCTGCAGAATGTCTACGCCGCATCCGCGCGCGTGATCACGACGGTGAACGCCATGTTCAGCTCGCTGATCAGCGCGGTCAACGCATAAGGGAGGGTGTGATGCAGCCGATCTCGAGCGCCAATCTTTACACCCAGACGATCAATGACGCTCTCACCGTGCAGAGCCAATGGGCGGTCGCGGAAAGTCAGCAGGCGTCCGGCCTGCAGGCTCAGGATTTCGGCACGCTGGGCGGCAGTTCGTCCCGCGAGCTGCTGAATTTGCAAGCCGAGATCTCCCAGTCGCAGAATTGGGCGACCGTGGCGCAGACCACCGCCAGCACTACCCAGGCGATGTACAGCTCGGTGGGCACCATGGCCAGCGTGGTCAACAAGCTGCAGGTGCTGATTTCGCAATCGATGGCGTCGCCCAACAATAGCGACCTGTTGCAAGAGGCTCAGCAGCTGCAATCCGCCCTTGTCACCCAGGTCAACGCCCAGGTCGGCGGCAGCTATCTGTTCGCCGGCAGCAATTCCTCGCTGGCTCCGGCCGATCTCACCCATTACCCGGCGATCAACGCCACCACCAACGCCTATAATCCGGCCGCGCCGGACACCAGCTATTACACCGGCGACAATAAGGTGCTGTCGGTGCAGGTCAATCTGCAACAGACCGTCAATTACGGCGTCACCGCCGACAATCCGGCGATCGAAGAGGCGATGCGCGCCATCCAGCAAGTGGCGTCGGCGGCTCAGGTCAGCGAGGCCAGCACCCAGACCGCGCCCAGCCCGACCGCGCCGACCAATTTCGGCGGCACCCTCACGGTTAATGGCGTCACCTACAATGTTCCGAGCAACGCGTCGCTGCAGCAGATCGCCACCGCGCTCAATGGCCAGGCCAACGGCAATGGCTTCAGCGCCCAGGTGGTGCCCGACAGCGCCGGCCAGTTCCATCTGCAGATCGCCAATGGCATGAATGCCATGACGGTGAATGACAGTGCGGGATTGGGCTTCAACACCGCCTCGGTTCAACCCTTGTCGACCGCGGCGCTGACCGGCGCTTTGCAGAACGCGCTGACCACCGCCAACAAGGCGGAAAGCGATCTTTCCAATCTGCAGCAGAACATCTCGAACAGCTCGAGCCAGCTGACCGCGATTCATGACCAGCAGACCAGCTTCGTCACCTATCTGCAGACCTCGCTGTCCAACGTCAAAGACGTCGATACCGCGGCAGTGGCGTCGAAGGTGCAACAATACCAGACCCAGCTGCAGGCCAGCTTCCTTGCCGTGTCTTCCCTGACCAAACTAAGCCTCGCCCAGTTCTTGTAACCGGCCTATCCTGTGGGTAACCACAGGAGGCGAACATGGCGGACAAGGTTCTGGTGCTGGTCGGCACCAAGAAGGGTCTCTTCATCGTCGAAGGCCTATCCGGACGAAAGTCCTGGATCATCAAGGGCCCCTTCTGCGAGACCTGGCCGATCAATCACGCCATCGCCGATCCCAAGACCGGCGCCATCTATGCCGGCGGCGGCAATGAATGGTTCGGTCCCGCGGTGTGGAAGAGCACCGATTTCGGCCGGAGCTGGACCCATTCGAGCGAAGGACTGGCCTATCCCGAAGGCGAGACCCCGATCAAAAGCGTGTGGAGTCTGGCGCAGTCGGGCGACACGCTCTATGCCGGCGTCGAGCCGGCCGGCCTGTTCAAAAGCGAAGATGGCGGCGCCAGCTGGAGCCATGTGCAGGGCCTGCGCGATCATCCGTCGCGTGAGCATTGGATGCCGGGCGGCGGCGGGCTGATTTTGCATCATATCGTCGCCGATCCCGCCGATCAGAAGCAGATCTGGGTGGCGATCTCGGCTGCCGGCGTGTTCCATACCGCGGATGGCGGCGCCAGCTGGGAGCCGCGCAATCGCGGCACGCGCTGCGATTACAATCCCGAGGAGCAGCGCTATCCGGACTATGGTCAATGCGTGCATTCCCTGGTGCTGGCGCCCGGCGGCAAGCAGCTCTACCAGCAAAATCATTGCGGCATGTATCGCAGCCAGGATGGCGGCAAGAGCTGGGAGAGCATCGAGCATGGACTGCCGTCGAGCTTCGGCTTCCCGGCGGCGGCGCATCCGCGAGATGACGGCACCTTGTTCCTTTGCCCGCTGAACGGCGACATCAAGGGCCGCTTCATGCCGGACGCCAAGACCGCCGTGTGGCGCACCCGCGATCGCGGCGCAAGCTGGCAGGCGATGCGCTCCGGCCTGCCGCAGGACAATGCGTTTTTCGGCGTGCTGCGCCAGGCCATGGCCACCGACCGCCTGGAACCGGCCGGCGTCTATTTCGGCACCAACACCGGATTGCTGTTCGCCAGCCCGGACGAGGGCGACAGCTGGACCACCGCGGCGCAATATCTGCCGCCGATCTTCTCGGTCGAGACCCTGGTCGTTCCCGGTTGATGGTCAGGGTCGTCTTACCGAGAATTCTGCAAGGCCTGTTTCCCGGTTGCTGTCTCGAGCTTGAGGTGGAGGCGGCAAATGTTGCCGAGGTGATGGATCGGCTCAATGCCCGCTGGCCGGGGATGAGGGACCGGCTGTGCGATTCGACGCCCAAGATCCGCCGGCACATCAATGTGTTCGTCGACGGCGAGAAAGCCAGCCTCACCACCGTCATTCCGCCGAATGGCGAGGTGGTAGTTCTGACCGCGATCAGCGGCGGTTTATAGAAAATAGCCCCGCGACCGGGTCGCGGGGCCATTAAGTCTCAGACCTTCGATCAGAAGGGGGAAATCAAGTCGAAGATCTGCTGGCCGTAGCGTGCCTGTTGCACGTCGGCAAGAGTTCCGCGGCCACCATAGGTGATGCGGGCCTCGGCAATTTTGTCCGAAGTGATGGTGTTCAAGGTGGAGATGTCCTCGGCGCGGATGATGCCCTGCACCGAAAGTTCGCGCATGTCGCCATTGACTCGGAGTTCCTGCTTGCCGGCGATCACCAGATTGCCGTTCGGCAGCTTCTGGATCACGGTGGCGGCCAAATTGATCACCACCTGTTCCTGGCGGGTCATGGTGCCGTTGCCGCTCATGCCCGAGGTCGAACCGAAATTCCAAGGCGCGGTGGTGCTGGCCCCCAGTTTCTTGAGGCCGCTTTCCAGGCCGAAGAAGGTGGCGGCGCTGGCGGCTTCCGAATTGGCGGTCGAGGTGCTGGTCTTGTTGGTCAGCTGGCCGCTTTCATTGATGTTCACCGACACCGTTATCAGATCGCCGACATCGGTGGCGCGCTGATCCTTGAAGAAGGCGCGGGCGCCGGGACGCCATAGCGAATTGACGCCGGCCTGCGGCTGAGTGGGCGCCGGCATCGGCATGCTCACCGGCTTATAGCCGGGCTGGGTGGTCGGATCTTGGATCCGCGACACTTTCGGCGGTTCGCCGACTTCCGACAGGCGGTCGAGGAAATTACAGCCGCTGAGGCTCAATGTCGCCGAGGCCAAAGCCAGGATTTGCAGGGACTTTTTCATCGGTCAGCTCCTCAATTGGCCAAAGCCACGGGGCCGCCCAGCGACACCCGCACGTGATTGGTGCCGTCGATGGTGGCCTCGACGGTCAGATTGCTATGGGTGTTCGACACCCGGATCACTTCGCCGAGAGAACCCTGGTCGATGGCTCGGCCCTGCGCCGAAAGCTGCATGCCGCCATGGCTCAGGACCATGGTGACGAGCGCGCCACGCACGACGGCCAAGGGCTTTTGCAGATCGCTGGCCTGGATCAGCTGGCCGGCGCGCAGACCCTGCTTGGTGGTCATTCCCACCAGCTGGCCGGGATCGGTGACAAGATTGGCCCGCACTTCGGTTTCTCGCATCTTCACATAGGCGATGTCGGCGGCGGCGATCACGTCGCCTCGCGCCAATGCCCGGTTGAGAACCGGCATCTGCACGGTGGAGACCAGCTTGCCGCTGACCATCATCCGCGCCACTTCGACGCCGTCTTGCGGCACCGCGACGGTGGCGGTGAAATGCTGATCGGTGCGGTTGTAATAGAGATCGCGCACCAGCAATTCCGGATTGGCGCCCACCGGGATCACCAATTGCTGCTGGCGGCCATCGGTCTCGATCTGAAATTCGGCCGGCGCGCCACGATTGGTCAAAGCCGTGGTCAAGGCCGCCATCACCTGTTCGCGTGAGACCGGAACTCCGGCACGCTCGATGGTGGCCTCCTCGAACAGGCCGCGCGGATGCCACGAGACGCCATTGATCAGGGCGACATGCGCCAGCCAATCGCCGTCGACGCCGGTGCGCTGGCCGGGCGCCGGCGCCCGCATCACGGCGATCGAGGCCTTGTCCCCGACATTGTCGAACAGATCGCCCAGCGTCACCATATTGCCCTCGACGATGACTCGCGGGCGGAGAATGGCGTCTGCCGCTGCGGGGGCAGCGACGATGACACAGGCGAACAGACAGACGAGGAACCGGATCAATTTACGCACCCTTCAGCTGAGCGGTGGTCTGCAGCATGTTGTCCGTGGTCTGGATCACCTTGGAGTTCATCTCATAGGCGCGCTGGGCGCTGATGAGGTTGGTGATTTCCGAGACCACATTGACGTTCGACTGTTCCAGATAGCCCTGCAAAATGGTGCCGAAGCCCGGCGAACCGGGGGTCGAGTTGATCGGCGCGCCGGACGATTGGGTCTGCAGGAACAGATTGTTGCCCTGCGCTTCGAGGCCGGCGTCATTGGGGAAGGTGGCCAGAGTGAACTGGCCGGCAATGGTCGGATTGGTCTGGCCGTCGATGGTGATCGAGACCTGACCCGACGTGTTGATGGTGACACCCACCGCATTGTTGGGAACGGTGATGCCCGGCAGCACCTGATAGCCTTCGGCGGTGACCACCTGACCGGTGGGCGACAGCTGGAAGGTGCCGTCGCGGGTATAGGCGGTCTGGCCCGACGGCAGCAGCACCTGGAAATAGCCCTTGCCCTGGATCGCCATGTCCAGCGAGTTGTTGGTGTTCTGCACCGGGCCTTGTTCGGTGATGCGATAGATCGAGGTGGTCTTCACGCCGAGGCCGAGCTGGATGCCGCTTGGCGTGATGGTGTTGTTGTCCGACGAGAAGGCGCCCACACGCTGCACATTCTGATAGAGCAGGTCGGTGAACTCCGGGAGCCGCCGGTTATAGGCGGTGGTGTTCATGTTGGCGATGTTGTTCGAGATCACTTCCACATTGGTCTGCTGGGCTTGCATACCGGTGGCGGCGATGTTCATGGCGCGCATGATCTAAATTCTCCCCTTAGGCCGACTGGCTCTGGCTCTGCGCCAGGATCGGCATTGCCTTGGAAATACGGCTCTGCTCATTGTCCAAAATATTCTGGATGCTTTCGTAGGACCGCATGACCGTCAGCATGTTGGTCATCTGCGAGATCGCCTCGACATTGCTGTCCTCCAGCATGCCTTGGCTGAGAAACGGACGCGCCACCGTGGTCGGCGTCGCCGTGGTGATATAGGTGCCGTCGCCGGCGGCCTTCAGGCTCTGCTCATTGGCGAAGGACGAGATCTGCAGCTGCCCGATCTGGCCGTTCTCGGTGGAGATGGTGCCGTCGGAGGCGATGGAGATCTGCGATTCATTGGGGGCGATGACGATCGGGTTGTTGTTGGTCTGCAGCACCGGATAGCCCGACGCGGTGACCACCATGCCGTTCTCGTCGAGGCGGAAATGGCCGGCGCGGCTGTAGCGGCGGCCGGCCGGGCTGTCGATGGTGAAATAGCCATTGCCATGGATGGCGATGTCGAGCGGCGCGCCGGTCTTGGTCAGCGGTCCTTCCTTGGGATCCCGCACCGTGCCGAGGTCATGCACATAGGCGACCTGGCGGCCGAACGGCGTGGTGTCCGACTTGGTCCTGACGTCGACTTCGCTCATCATCACTTCCTCGGCCTTGAAGCCGGGCGTGTTGAGGTTGGCCATGTTATTGGCCACCACTTCCATTTGCCGCCACAGGGCGGTCTGGCGTGACAACGCGACGTAAGAAGTATTTTCCATCTTCAAGCACTTTCCGAAATGGGTTCGGTCGCCGAAGTTCTTGCAGCTTCCGTGCCAAGTTTCGAAAGTGGCGGAAACAATGAGTTTCAACCCGGCGGCCGATCAGGTTTCGCCAGCTTTGCCGGGCAGTTATTGCCGCCAGCCCGGAAGGGTTGCTATGGTGCCTCAACCTGTTGTTAACTCCCGGCGACTAAAGTCCTTTTCGTGCGAATGGGATAGCCGCCGCCGCGCCTTCCGGGCGCGCGGAATATCGGGGGGCAAATGGCCGAAGATCTCGAGGAAGATTTTGACGAGACGGAGATGTCCGATGATATGGATCTCGGACCTGCCCCTTCCTCGTCTGGTGGTGGAAACAAGAAGAAGCTCGTCTTCATCCTGATTCCGGTGCTGCTGTTCGTCGGCGCCGCCGCCGGCGCCTATTTCACCGGCGTCGCCGATCCCATTCTGAAGATGTTCCATAAGAAGGAGGCCGCCGCTCCCACCGCCGAAGAGGCGCCCAAGGGTGGCCCGGCTCCCGCCGCGGTGTTCTATGATCTGCCGGAAATCCTGGTCAATCTGAACAGCGCCGGCCGCAAGCAGAATTTCCTCAAGATCCGCATCAGTCTGGAACTGGAAAGCCCGCTCGATGTCGGCAAGATCGAATCGGTGATGCCGCGCATTATCGACAATTTTCAAGTATATTTGCGCGAGCTGCGCTTAGAGGACCTGCAGGGATCCGCCGGTCTGTTGCGCCTGCGTGAAGAATTGCTGGCGCGCGTGAATTCCTCGGTCAAACCGGCCAAGGTCAACGACGTGCTGTTCAAGGAAATGCTGGTCCAGTGATGGGATTGCAGCGCCATGATCGATGACGGCATTGAAGGCGGCGAAGGCCGCACGTCGGACGACGAAGACGCGCTGATGCGCGAATGGGCCGCCATGGCCGGCGGCGATGAGGACGAAGCCGGCGGCGGCGGCGGCGGCGGTGGCGAAGGCGACGCCAATGCGGCGGCCGAATGGGAAGCCATGCTCAGCGCATCCGACGGCGATGCCGGCGGCGACGGCATGGGCGGCGGCTCCTCGGCCCGCGTGCTGAACCAGGACGAAATCGACAGTCTGTTGGGCTTCGACGACGCCGGCGGCGGCGGCGATGGCGATCGGTCCGGCATCCAGGCGATCCTGAACTCGGCCTTGGTGTCCTATGAACGTCTGCCGATGCTGGAAGTCGTGTTCGACCGCCTGGTCCGCATGATGTCGACCTCCATGCGTAACTTCACCTCGGACAACGTCGAAGTCTCGCTCGACAATATTCTCAGCTTACGTTTCGGCGATTATCTCAACTCGATCCCGCTGCCCGCCATGCTTGGCGTGTTCAAGGCCGAGGAGTGGGACAATTACGGCCTGCTCACCGTCGATTCGTCGCTCATCTACTCCATCGTCGACGTGCTGTTGGGCGGCCGCCGCGGCACCGCCGCGATGCGTATCGAAGGCCGTCCCTACACCACCATCGAACGCAATCTGGTCGAGCGCATGGTCCACGTCGTGCTGTCGGACCTGTCCGCCGCCTTCGATCCCCTGTCGCCGGTGACCTTCCGCTTCGATCGTCTGGAAACCAATCCGCGTTTCGCCGCGATTTCCCGGCCCTCGAACGCCGCCATCGTCGCCAAGCTGCGCATCGACATGGAAGACCGCGGCGGTCGTCTGGAATTGATGCTGCCTTATGCGACCCTGGAGCCGGTGCGCGAACTGCTGCTCCAGATGTTCATGGGCGAAAAGTTCGGCCGCGACTCGATCTGGGAAACCCACTTGGCGGAAGAGCTGTGGCTGACCGAGCTCGACATGGAAGCCGTGCTCGACGAACAGATCATGCCGCTCAGGGACATTTTGCGGCTTCGGGTCGGTTCCAAGATCATGCTGAACGCCACGCCGGACAGCACGGTGGAACTCAGGGCCGGTTATGTCGCCATGTTCGGCGGCAAGATGGGGCGCAAGGGCAACCATATCGCCATCCGCATCGAAGAGACCGTCAAGAAGGAGAAGGTCTGATGGATGACACGCTCAATCTCCTGCTTGACGTCATCATCATCGTGCTTCTGGTGCCGACCATCGTCTATGCCGTCATCCTGAATACCCGGCTGAAGCAGCTCAGGGACAATCGCGACGATCTGGCCCGGCTGGTCGCCGCCTTCAACGACGCCACCGCCAGGGCGGAAAGCGGCATCCCCAAACTCCGCCGTGCCGCCGACGAGGCCGGCCAGTCGCTGCAGGAACGGGTGGAAAAGGCCCAGACCTTGCGCGACGATCTCGCCTTCATGACCGAACGCGCCGACAGCATGGCCGGCCGGCTGGAAAGCTCGGTGCGCCAGGCCCGCGAGGAAGTGCGTCCGGCGGCGGCGCCGGTCGCCGAAGCGCCGCGTACGGCGCCGGCCCGGGCCCCGCGCAGCGCGCCTCGCGCTCCCGCCCCGCCGGTGGAACCGGTCGAACCCGAGCTTCCCGATCCCGCCGATGACGAGCGTTCGGAAGCGGAACGTGAATTGCTGCGAGCGTTGCAGGCGGTCAGGTGATCGGTCCCAAGAAATCCATGCCGGCCGGACCGCCGAGCGACGCCAAGGCGCCGCGCCGCGCCAGCCTGCCGTCTTTGCGCCTGCTGCCGGTGATGATCTTCGTCGCCGTGCTGATGCTCACCGTCCGGGTCAATGACGTGTGGCGCGGCATGTCGGGAGCGGTCTCGATCAATCAGTTGGAGGCGCAACAGCCGACCCCGCCCGGCGGGCGCAAGCCCGGCCAGCGCACGCCGGCCCAGCCGGAAGTCCCGCCGGCCGGACCGGGCGTCGCGCAAAATCCGGCCGCCTCGATGCCGGCGCCGCCCGAAGAGCCGAGCGCCAGCGACGGCGAGCCGCCGACCTTCACCCAGAACGAGATCGATGTGTTGCAGAAATTGTCGGTGCGCCGCGAGACGCTGGACAATCGCCAGAAGGATCTCGACACCCGGGAAAATCTGGTCAAGGCGGCGGAAGCCCGGATCGACAAGAAGATCGCCGAGATGAAGGCGCTGCAGACCAACATCGAGGGCATGCTGAAGCAGGTCGACCAGCAGGACGAGAACAAGCTTAAAAGTCTGGTTAAGATTTACGAGCAGATGAAGCCGAAGAACGCGGCCGATATTTTGAGTACTTTGGAGATGCAAATACAGATCGGGGTTCTTACCCGGATGAAGGAAGCGAAAGTCGCCCCGATCCTCGCCGCCATGGATGTCACCAAGGCGCAGGCGGTGACCGACGCCATGGCCGCGCGACGCGCGGCAAAGGCGGAAGGTCAACTGAATTAAGAGTTGGATGAATGTTTGAAAACACTTGATCGCATTCTATTTCCGGTTTTTAACTAGGGTGTTAAAATACCGAACTTCTTGCCGTTCGGTTTGTTTATGGAGTGGGGCATGGCTGTCGACAAGAATATGAACATCTTGATTGTGGATGATTACAAAACCATGTTGCGCATCATCCGCAATTTGTTGAGGCAGCTTGGCTTCGCCAATATCGAAGAGGCGACGGACGGTTCAATGGCTCTGCAGATGCTGCGTGCCGGCAATTTCGGTCTGGTGATCTCCGACTGGAACATGGAACCGATGACCGGTCTGCAGCTGCTGCGCGAAGTGCGCAACGACCCCAAGCTGAAAAGCACGCCCTTCATCATGGTGACCGCCGAATCCAAGACCGAGAACGTGATCGCGGCCAAGGAAGCTGGCGTCTCCAATTACATCGTGAAGCCGTTCAACGCCGAGACCCTGCAAGGCAAGATGGTCAGCGTATTGGGTGAGTTCTAAGGGGGAGGTGATGGCGGCGACCATAGACCGCGATCTTGACGAACAACTGTCCTCGCTGCGTCAGCAGAAGGGCGATGTGGTCAGGATCGAGGATGTCGGCGAGGTCGTGCGCTCCCTGTTGACCACTTTGTCCGGGGAAGTTTCCACCGCCGATCTCAAGCTTTATCAGGAAGTCGAGGCGCTTTCGGACTATATCCATCGCGCCAAGGCCGAGCTGGCGCAACTGCGTCCGGACGACATCCAGTCGCGCTATATCGCGTCGGCTACCGACGAGCTCGACGCCATCGTCGGCGCCACCGAGAACGCCACCAACACCATCCTGGACACCGCCGAACAGCTGCAGGAGATGAGCTCGGAACTCGATCCCGCTTTGGCGGCCAAGCTCAATGACGGCATCACCACCATTTTCGAAGCCTGCAATTTCCAGGACATCACCGGCCAGCGCATCACCAAGGTGGTGCGGGCCTTGAAGCATATCGAAGAACGCATCGAATCCCTGGTCGCCGCCTTCGGTCCCGACATGGCGGCGGCGCGTGCCGTCGAAGAAGAAGCGGCTCCCGCCGCCGAGCCCGGCAAACCCAGCGACGAGGATTTGCTGAACGGACCGCAAATGCCCGAAAAGGCGCATGATCAGGCGGCTATCGACGCTCTGTTCAATAACGGTTGAGCCATGCGGCAAGCGGGCGGCCAGTTTCTGCGCCGGCTTTGCCTCGCGCTACTCCTGCTTTCAGCCGGCCCAGCGTCATTGCTTTTCGCCGGGACGGCGTGGGCGCAGCCTTCGCCGCGCGCGGCCTTGCATGAGGGCTTCTCGCGCATCGTGTTCGATTGGGACGCGCCGGTGGAATATTCCGCCGAACTGGTCAATGGCGCGCTGCTGATCCGCTTCGACCGCCCGATCAAGGGCGATCTGCTCAATCTTTCCAAACCTTTGGCCAAAGTGGTGCGCGGCGTCTCGCTGTCGGCCGACGGCAAGACCGCCAGCCTGCTGCTGATCCGGCCGATGAGCGTCAAATCCTATAGCGACGCCAAGAATTCGGTGGTGGTCGATCTCTATGAGGAAGGGGCGCCGCCGCCCGCCGAGACCGCTCCGGCGCCGGCCGGCGCCGCCATCCCCACCGTGGATGCGCGGTCCAGCGACCATGGCAGCTATGTCAGGCTGGTGTTCGATTGGCCGAACCAGACCGGCTATAGCGTCGATAAGCAAGGAGGGCGCGCCTCGATCACTTTCGCCAAGCCGGCCAAGATGGATCAAGCCGGGCTGCAGAGCGGCCTGCCCTCCGACGTCACTTTGTCCGGCACCGACAATGGCGCCAAATCGCTCGGCGTGACATTGCAGGTGCCGCCCAACTCGCGGCTGCGTCATTTCACTTCGGGCAACAAGGTGGTGCTCGACATTGTGCGCGCCACCGATGCGCAGGCGCCCGCCGACAGTGGCAAGGTGCCGCTGGCCCCCAGCCAAAGCGAAGTGGCGACGCCGGCGCTGCAGCCGCTGAAGGCTTCCGAACAGCCCAGGACACCGCAGGAGGCGCTGAAGGCCGGTCCCAGCCCGGTGAAGCCGATCCCCGAAGCAAAGGGCAAGGCGATGACGGCTCCCGCCGCCGAACCACCGGCCGCGACCCCGCCTGCCGCTCCAGCCGTCGCCGCCGCCGCGCCTCAGCCTCCCGTCGGCAAAGTGTTCAGCCTCAGCATCGCCATGACCAAGCCGGCCGCGGTGGCGGTGTTCCAGCGCGCCGGTTACTTATGGATCGTGCTCGACCGCCGCCAGGAGATCGACACCCAATTGCTGCGGCGTCTGGGCGATGAAGCCGTGCTCGGGGTGGAGCAGCTGCCCAACAAGGACGCCACCGTGCTGCGTCTGGTGGTGCAGCCCGATTACTATCCGTCCTTGCGCAAGGAAGGTCTGCTGTGGATCGTCGATTTGACCCAGCAATTCACCCGCCCCAAGGATCTGATCCCGATTCAGGCGCCCGCCAATCTGCCGAACGGCATCGGCATGGCGATCAAGGCGCCGGACAGCGGCAGCCTGATCAGCGTGGTCGATCCGGAAGTGGGCGATACCATCAGGGTGGTGCCGGTGATCCCGATGGGCCAAGGCGTCTATCCCGGCCGCGATTCACCCGATGTCGAAGTGCTGCCCACCACCCAAGGCATCGCCATCGTGCCGCATGTCGACGGGCTCGATATCCGTTCGACCCGCATCGGCGTCACCATCAACAGCATCGGTCCCGGCGGTCTGCGCTTCTCATCGGAACTCGACACCGCCTCGCGCGACAGCGGCAAGAGCGAGCCCACCGGCCTTTTCGATATCAATGGCTGGAAGCGGGGCGGCCCCGAGACCTTCGACGCCAATCGCAAGATCATCACCACGGCGCTGAATTCGGTGTCGGCGTCAAAACGCGCCGCGGCCAATATGCAAGCCGCGCATTTCTATTTCGCCAATGGTTTCGGCGCCGAGGCTCTGGGCTATATGCATCTCGCCGCCCTCGATCAGCCGGATCTCGCCGATCAGCCAAGCTTCAAGGCGGTAAAGGCGGGCGCTGAAATGCTGATGGGCCAGTTCGATCTGGCCGCCGCCGATTTCGATCTGCCGGAATTGCAAAATGATCCCGAAGTGCAGATGTGGCGCGGCGCGGCCCATGCCGAAGAGGAGCTGAACCCCGCCGCCTATGACAAGATGCTGGCCGGCGGGCTGAAGCTCAGCAAAAGCTACCCGCACCGTCTGCGCTGGCTGATGGCGACCAACGCGGTCAAGGCGGCGATCGCGGCCGGCGACGCCATGGCCGCCGACACCGCCCTCAATCTCCTCGACCGCGAAGACGCCAGCAAATCCGAGGAACCGCAGCGCGATTATCTGCACGGCACCTATGACCAGATGGCCGGAAAATACGACAAAGCGCTCGACGATTATGAAAACGCCCAGGATGGCGAGTCGCGCGAATATCGCGCTTTGGCCCGTTTCGCCGAAACCGAGCTGGCCTTGCGCACCCGCAAGATCAGCCCCAAGGAGGCGGCGGAACAGCTCGACAAGCTGCGCTTCTCCTGGCGCGAGGAGAGTTTTGAATTCGGCCTGTTGCTGCGTTATGCCGAATTGCAGCGCGAAGCCGGCGACTTCCCCAATGCACTGCGCGCCCTCAAATCGCTGGTGAACTACTATCCCGACAATAAGGAAACGCCGCGCGCCCAGGCGATGATGCATGACATCTTCAACAAGCTCTATATCGACGGTCAGGCCGACGCCATGTCGCCGGTCTCGGCGATCGGCCTGTTCGACGAGTTCAAGGAACTGACGCCGTCCGGCGCGCAGGGCGACGAGATGATCCGCAAATTGGCCGACCGGCTGGCCAAGGTCGATCTCCTCGACCGCGCCGCCGAGCTTCTGAAGCATCAGGTCACCTATCGCCTTACCGGCCTGGACCGGGCGCGGGTCGGGGCGCAGCTGGCGGTCTTGGATCTGATGAACCAGCAGCCGCAGGCCGCCATCGACGGCCTGGCGGCCAGCGACGCGCCGAACCTGCCCAATGATCTGGTGCTGCAGCGCCGGCATCTGAATGCCCGGGCGCTTTCGGACCTCGACAAGCCGAAAGAGGCGATCGCCGCCCTCGAAGGCGACAACTCAGCCGAGGCCGAAGGGTTGCGCTCGGAAATCCACTGGAAGGCGCAGGACTGGGTGGCCGCCGCCGCCGATTTCGACGCCATGCTGCCGCGTCCCGATCGCGGCGTTAAACTCGACGACAAGAAGGCGCTGATCGCGCTGAACTGGGCCACCGCCCTGGTGCTGTCCAATGACGAACGGGCGCTGGCGGCGCTCCGCCGCAATTTCCTGCCGTCGATGATGGGAACGCCCTATCAGGACGGCTTCAATCTCCTGACCAGCGCGCTCGACCGCGATACCGCCAATCTTCCCGAGGTGATGGCCAAGATCAAGGAGGTCGAAGGCTTCAAGAGCTTCCTGACCGATTACCGCAAGCGGATGCAGACCCAGGGACTGTCGGCGATCAATTAGCTTTTGAGCTGTCAGACCACTGTGACGTTAGGTTGGACGCGAGCAACGAGATCTCGCAGCGTGAGTTCATTGTCGCTCATAAGGGCTAGATAGCTCAGGGAATGTTCGAAATAGACGCGAATAGGTACGGCCCCAAACTGGAATGTCCCTTCGACGAAATCCTCTCCGGCTTCGCGCATTGGCAGCTTTAGGTCGTTTTGCGGGTCCAGTCCAAGAGACTCGACGATGTCGCCGAGGATCGAGCGGAATGGAGTCGTCAGGTCGAACGCGCTGCCCACCCAAAAGACGAGCTGCCAGCCTCCCCGTGGGTCGGGCTCCACTTCTAGGGGGGAGCGAAGAGTAATCATCGATGCTTTACCCCCAGAAGAAAAGTGGATTGGCCATCACTTGAGGGTGCCCTTGCCGGCAAAGATGTCGGGGATAGCCTTGTCGATCCTGGCTTCCCGGGTCTTGGCCTGCTTGGCGGTGGAGAAATGCAAAAGCCAGGCGCGCTGGCGTCCCGGCGTCAGCGCTTCGAACGCCGCTTTGAGGGCGGGGTCGGCCGCCAGCCTGGCCTGAAATTCCTCCACCATCTTGAATTCCGAAGT
>Ga0213872_10001415_pt1 | contig 15750 bp, 11 predicted proteins | sample VelepicomBERX_R2_FD_160071 | JGI IMG/M metagenome (GOLD analysis project Ga0213872, IMG submission 160071) | Rhizosphere microbial communities from Vellozia epidendroides in rupestrian grasslands, the National Park of Serra do Cipo, Brazil - RX_R2 | ecosystem: Host-associated > Plants > Roots >...
GCGAGCCTTGCAGGTAAGGCAGATTGACCGATACCAGCGCATTGCCCAGGCCACCGGTGATGGAGACGATCAGGCCGACGATCATGAAGGCCACCCGGCGCGCGGCGGGATGGTCGGGATTGGACGGCGATCCCGGCAGCGTCGGGCGCTCATGGGGAAGCCATTTTTGAGGGGCGTACACGTCCATGCGTCGGCGATTTTGGGGTTAGAAAATGCTTCCGGGAAGCATAACACTACCGACGCCAGAGTAGAAGGATTCACAACTCCGCCAAAAGTTTGAAGCGCGCCCTGTAGAAATTTGAAAAACACCCGATACTACAGTCAAGCTTCGATGAGATCTGCCATGGCCACCCCGATTACCAGCGATCCTGCCGCTTCCGTCCACGCCACGCTGCCGGTGGCCGCGCCCAGCATTGCGCCTGGCGTGGCAAGCGCCGCCACGCTGACCACGCCGGCGCTGACGCCCTATGCCGCGCTGACGGCGCCGCCCTCGGTGACGGTCGACCTCTCGGCCGCCGCGCAGTTCCTGGCCACGCTGGCGCAGTCGCAGGACCAGTTAAGCCAGCTGCAGGCCAGCGCCATCGACAACGCCGCACTGCAGAGCGCCATCGACACACTGACCGCCCAGCAGGTGCTGCCGGCCGCGCAGAACGCCGACCAGGGTCCGGAATTGCCGCCCGCCCTGCCCGCCGACCTGGCCGGCCAGGTCGCCGCCGCGCCCGAGGATCCGGCCCGGCAGATCAATACCAATCCCGCCCTGGCCGCCGCCATTGCCGCCTACCGCATGCAGGAACAGCCCAGCGCCCGCGCGCCGCTGGCCAGGCGCGGGCTGGTCAACCCGATCCCGGCCCTCGACGGCGAGGAAGCGGTGGAAAGCGAAACCGATCCGGCCATGCTGAGCGAACAGCAGCAGAACCGCCAGGGCTGAGCAAAATTGGCGACGCTGGCGCGGTTTTCTGCAATAATCGACCGCATCCCTCGCCGCCCAGAGCCTCCGATGCCGCCTCGCCGTCCGTGTCTGTCCATCCTGCTGGGCGCCGCCATGCTGGCATGCGCCGCGGCGGCCATGGCGGCGCCGCAGCACCTTGCCCTGCTGGTGGGCGACACCCTGGACGAACATGGCCGCCCCAAGCCGATGGCGCCCTGGCAGCGCAAGCTGTTCGACGACATCGAGCATGAGCTGGACATCGTGTTCGACATCCGCACCGTGCCCTGGCCACGCGCCGAGCTGAATGCGCTGAACGGCGACTGCCTGGTGTTCGGCCTGCCCAAGACCGCCGAGCGCCTGCGCACCTTGCGCTACTCCGACCTCGCCGCCGCCAACAACCTGTGGCTGGTCACGCGCAGCGACGCCGCCTTTGAATTCAACGGCATCGAAGACCTGCGCGGCAAGCGCATCGGCGCGGTGCGCGGCTTTAGCTACGGCGAGGAATTCGAACGCGCGCGCGGCACCCTGTTCAAGGTGGACGACGAGATCTCCTCGCGCGCGGCGCGGCTGTCGCGCCTGATGCTCAAACGGGTCGACGTGGTGCTGCTGTTTCAGGCCAACGGCCTCGGCGCGGACGAGGTGGAGGCCAGCATCAATGCCATGATGCAGGAGCCGCTCAAGGCCATCAAGGCGCCGCCCAACGTACACTTTACCGTGCTGCCCAAACCGCTGGCGGCCGACACCGGCGTCTACTTCGCCATCGCCCGCGACAAGGACGACGGCATCATCGCCCGCCTCAACGCCGCCCTGGCCAGGCTGCGCAAGCCTGCGCAGGGAGCGAAACGCATCCACTAGCGGGAACACCATGTGATAATGGCGCTTTTCACCCCTTGGAGCGAGACGCATGAAATTACAATACATTGCAGGCGCGGTTGCGCTGATCGGTCTGGCCGGTGGCGCCACAAGCGCCGGCGCACAGGAGATGGTCGTCAAGATCGGCCATAGCGGTCCCCTCTCTGGCCCACAAGCCTTCTCCGGCAAGGACAACGAAAGCGGCGCGCGTCTGGCAGTGGAAGAACTGAACGCCAAGCCGATCACCATCGGCGGCAAAAAGATCAAGTTCGAACTGCAGTCGGAAGACGACCAGGGCGACCCCAAGGCCGGCGTGGCCGCGGCGCAGAAACTGGTCGACCAGGGTGTGAAATACGTGGTCGGTCCCTACAACTCGGGCGTGGCGATTCCCGCCGCCCGCGCCTACAACGACGCCGGCGCCCTGATCGCGCCGGTCGCCACCAATCCCAAACTGACCCTGCAAGGCTACAAGGGCATCTTCCGCGTCAACGCCAGCGACACCCAGCTGGGCTCCAAGATGGCGCTGTACGCCGCCAATGAAATGAAACTGAAGACGGTGGCCGTGATCGACGACCGCACCGCTTTCGGCCAGGGCGTGGCGGAAGAGTTCAAGAAGCAGGCCAAGGCTTCCGGCGTGACCGTGGCGGGCCATGAGTTCACCACCGACAAGGCCTTCGACTTCACGCCCATCCTGACCAAGCTGAAGTCCAAGAACGTGCAGGCGATCTTCTTCGGCGGCTACGCGCCGCAGGCGGCCCCGCTGGCGCGCCAGATGAAACAGCTGGGCATCAACGCCAAGCTGCTGGGCAGCGAAACCATCTGCACGGCGGAGATGGGCAAGCTGGGCGGCGATGCGGTGGGCGACAACGTGGTGTGCATCCAGGGCATCACCGTGCTGGATAAAGCCGGCGCAGGTCCGGCCTTCAAGGCCAAGTTCAAGGCGCGCTTCAAGCAGGATCCGGACGTCTACGCGGCCACCTACTACGACGCCACCATGATGTTCGCCCAAGCCATGCAGAAGGTGAATTCGGTCGATCCAGCCAAGGTCGGTCCGGAGATCGCCAACGGCACCTACAAGGGCGTCGCAGGCACCTACGCCTTCGATTCGCACGGCGACATGAAGTCCTCGCCGGTGACCATCTTTAACTTCAAAGGCGGCCAGCCGGTACCGATCGCCGCGTACTAATCCTGATGGCGCGGCAACTGCACCGTCAGCACGGTGCGGTTCTGCGCATCATCCGTGGCCATGCTGATGGAGCCGTCCTGCGCCTCCGTCAGCAGCTTGGCCGAATACGTCCCGATGCCGCTGCCGCGCGTCTTGCCCGCCGTGGCGTGGCGCTCGAAGAAGCTGTCGCGGATCAGTTCCGACACCACGCCCGCATTTTCAATCACCACCCGCAGCGGCGACTCATCCCATAGCGTGACCTTGACCGTGCTGCCCTCCGGCGCCGCTTCGCAGGCATTGTTCAGCAGGTTCTGGAAGATCGCCTGGCACAGCGCCAGCTCGGCATGGGCGTATAAGGGCGCTGCGTTCAGCTCCACCTTCACCTGCTTGCTGCCCAGGGCCGCACGCGCCACCTCGCTGACCTGCTGCAGTATCGGCGCCAGCGCCACCGGTTCCGGCTGCGGACGGAAGATGCCGTTCTCGATATTCAGCACGGCGCTCGACAGGCGCACCGTGTTCAGTGCCTGCATGGCGGCGCTTTCGATCATCTGCACCCTGGCCGCATGCGCGGGCGGCAACGCCGGATCGGCGGCCAGCTCGCGCACCAGTCCCACCAGCCCGGCCAGCGGCGCACGCACGTCGTGGCGCAGCATAGCTTCCACGTCCTCGCGCATGCGTGCCGCGTTGAGCAGGGTGTCGTATTCCGCCTGGCGCTCCAGGTGGATGGCGATGTGGCGCATGAAGTTGTGCACCCGCAGGCGCAGCGTGTCGGGATCGATCGGCTTGGTGACAAAATCCACCGCGCCCAGATGCATGCCGCGCTGACGCGACGCGGCGTCGCTCAGCGCCGTCACGAAGATCACGGGGATGTGCGCGCTACCGGGATAGTCGCGCATGTGGTGGGCCACTTCAAAGCCGTCCATCCCCGGCATCATCACGTCCAGCAGCACCAGGTCGGGCGGGCTGTCGGATTTGCAGACCGCCAGCGCCTTTTCGCCGCTGTGCGCCACCCGCACGCGGTATTCGTCGGAAAACAGGTCGGCGATCAGGCGTACATTGTCCGGCGTGTCGTCCACCACCAGCAGCGTTGCCTTTTGTTTGGCGGAGCGCGCACCAGCAGCAGCGCCCTCGCCTAAGGCGGGGGATGGACTGCGGCGACGGCCGCTCAATGCGCCGCCGATCTTGTCGGCCAACCGCGCCGAGGTATAAGGCTTGACCAGCAGGTCCGACACGCCTGCGGAAATGGCCTGGGTGATGCGCTCACGCTCCGCATCGGCCGTCACCATCACCACCGGCAGATGGCTCAGCTGCGGATCGGCGCGGATATTGCGCAGCAGGGCCAGGCCGTCCATCACCGGCATGTTCCAGTCGGACAGCACGATGTCGAAGCTGCGCATGCGCAGCTGGCGCAGCGCGTCCTCGCCGTTGGACACGGTGGTGATCGCGGTCGCGCCGAGGGAACGCAGCTGGCCCGCCGTGAGCTGGCACATGGCTGGGACATCGTCGACCACCAGGAAGTTGATTTTGTCGAGTTGCATAGATTGTTCAGGCTTGTGCAGTGGCGTCGTTGAGGATGTCCAGGGCTTGTTCCATATCGAACTGGCGGATCGCCTGCTCCAGGCGGCGGTAATGCTGTGGATAGGCCGCCGCCAGCATGGCGCTGTGGGTGCCCAGCACGCGTTCCGATTCGGCGTCGTCGTCGGCCAGCAGCGCGGCCAGCTCGCGCACCACGGCGTCGCGCTGCTGCGGATCGACGGCGACGGCCGATGCCGGCGCCGCTTGCTCGGCGGGCAGATGGGCGGTGATGGCGGCGATCTGGCTATCCAGTGCCGCGCCCAGCTGCGCCAGTTGCGCATCCAGCGGCGTGCCCTGCGCCGAGGCCGCGCGGATGGCGTCGATCTTCTGCGCCGGGTCGCTGGCGTCAGCGATGCCGTTCAGCGTGTGCTCCATCTCGCCGGCCAGGCATTGCAGCGCGCTGGCGCCGATGTTCCCGGCCAGGCCCTTGAGCGTGTGCGCGGCACGTTCGGCGCTGGCGCGGTCGCCCGCCGCCAGCAGGCTGCGCATCTGCTGCACCGCCCCGCCCTGGCCGCTGACGAAAGCGCGCAGCATGGCGATATAGCGCGGCTTCTTGTCCAGCACGCGGCGCATGCCGGACACCATGTCCAGGCCGGGGATGGCATGCGGGAAGCCGCCGTCCGGCGCATCGCCTCCGCACGCAGGCACGCCTCCTGCAAGCGCACCCTCCGCAGACGCCGCCGCGCGATCCGCTGAGCCGCTGGCGCAGGCCGGAATCCACTTCAGCAAGGTGCGCCACAAATCATCCGGCTCGATCGGCTTGCTGATGAAGTCCACCATGCCCGCTTCCAGGCAGCGGGCGCGGTCGGCCTGCATGGCGTTGGCCGTCATCGCCACGATGGGCAAGGCCGCCAGCTCCGGCATCGCGCGCAGCGTGCGCGTCGCCTCGACGCCATCCATCTCCGGCATCTGCATATCCATCAGCACGATCTCGTACGGACGCGCCCTGGCCATGCGTACCGCTTCCACGCCATCGGCGGCGATATCCACCACCAGCCCGGCATCCTCCAGCAGCTCGCGCGCCACCTGCTGATTGAGTTCGTTGTCCTCCGCCAGCAGCACACACGCGCCGCGGATCGCCGCCATCGCCTCCAATCCGGATGCCAGCGTCGGGGCGATGCGCGGCAATGCCGCATCATGCGCCTCGCCGCCCAGCAGGCGGATCAAGGTATTCAGCAGCAGCGAAGCATTCACCGGCTTGATCAGGATATCTTCGATGCCCGCCTGCCGCGCAGGCAGCATCACTTCCTCGCGGCCGAAGGCCGTCACCATCATCATGCGTGGCGGCTCGGCCAGCTGCAGGGCGCGCAGACCGGCCGCCGTCTCGAGGCCATTCATGCCCGGCATCTGCCAGTCCAGCAGCACCACTTCCACCGGCTTGCCTGCGTCATCGGCCTGGCGCACCAGCGCGATCGCCTCCGCGCCGGAAGATGCCGCCGCCACCTCGAAGCGCATGCTGCGCAACAGCTCCACCAGCACCAGCCGCGCGCTGTCGTTGTCGTCCACCACCAGCAGACGGCGGCCGCGCAGGTCCGGATGCGGCAGCAGCGGCGCGCGCTCGGTCTGGTCGATCGCCAGGTCGGCGGTAAACCAGAAGGTCGAGCCCTTGCCGTATTCGCTGTCGACGCCCACCTCGCCGCCCATCAGCTCCGCCAGCTTCTTGGAGATCGCCAGACCCAGCCCGGTGCCGCCGTATTTGCGCGTGGTGGAAGCGTCGGCCTGCTGGAAGCTCTGGAACAGCTGGCGCATCTGCTCCGGCGTCAAACCAATGCCGGTATCGCGCACGGAAAAATAGAGCAGCACGCGCTCGGCATCGCTGCGGCGCACCCGCACGATCACCGCCACCTCGCCGCGCTCGGTGAACTTGACGGCGTTGTTGGCGTAGTTGATCAGGATCTGCCCCAGGCGCAGCGCATCGCCCACCAGCACCGGCGGCACATCGGCCGCCACGTCGAACACCAGTTCCAGGCCCTTGGCATGGACCTTTTCGCCGATCACGGTGGCCAGGTTTTCCAGCACCTGTTCCAGCTCAAAGCTGTGGTTCTCCACCTCCAGCTTGTCCGCCTCGATCTTGGAAAAGTCGAGGATATCGTTGATGATCCCCAGCAGATGCTGCCCGGCGCGCTGGATCTTGTTGACGTAGTCGTGCTGGCGCGGCGTCAGCTCCGTCTTCAGCGCCAGGTGGCTCATGCCGATAATGGCGTTCATCGGCGTGCGGATCTCGTGGCTCATATTCGCCAGGAACAGCGACTTGCTGCGCGTGGCATCCTCCGCCGCCTGCTTGGCCTTGCCCAGCGCCTGCGCCGCCGTATGCTCCGCAGTCACATCGGCCAGATAGCCGTTCCACACTTCGCCGCCGTCCTGCTGCGCGCCGGTGCAATGCAGTTCCACCCAGCGCGCGCCCACCGTGCCCTGCGCGCCGAACTCCAGCCGCTGATGGATCGCGCCATGCTGCCCCGCCAGCTTGCGGATCTGCGCCAGCAGGCCGCCGCGCTCTTCCGGATCGAGCAGGGCAAACAGCATGGCGCCGTCATCCAGCACATCGCTGGGCTGCAGCCCCGTCACCGCCGTGATGGCGGGACTCATGAAGCGGAACACCGGACGGCCCTCGCCGTCCAGCTGGAACTGGTACACCGCCACCGGCAGATTATTGGTGATCTCGCGCATGCGGCGCTCGTTCTCGAAGCGCAGGCGGCGTTCCGCCTCGCGCGCGCGGGTGCGGCCGGTGACCACCAGCGCCAGCAGCCACACACCGGCGATACAGGCCAGCGCCAGCGCCGCCTGGTTCCACCACGGCAGCCAGACACTCTTGTCCTGCAGGACCACCACGCGCCAGGCGCCGCCGTCATCCGGCCAGTCCAGAGCATTGGTGGCCACCGCGTGCAGCTGGCCATTCAGTTCCGTCTCGCGGCCCGCGATGGAGAACGGCAGCAGGGCCGGACCGCCATCGTTAAACAGCTCGCCAAACTGCTTGTCGTGTTCCAGTACGGCGCGGCGCGCGGCGCTGACCGGCGCGGCCACCTTGAACAGCCACTCCTTGCGGTTGCTGGCGAAGACCACGCCGTCCGGCGACACCAGCAGCACCGGATCCTGGCTGTGCTCCAGCAGGCGGTCGATTTCCGTGGCGGGCATCTTGATGGTGTACACCCCGGCGATGGGCGTATCGCGCGTATTCCCCGCATACACCGGCGCGGCGAAGTACAGTCCGCGTTCGCGCGAATTGCTGCCGATGGCGGGATACACGTTCGGCTGCCCCGCCACCGCGCGGCGGAAGTAAGGGCGGTAGCGCAGGTTGCGGCCCAGGCCAATCGCCTTGCCTTCCTTGTTGAGATAAGCGACCGTGGTGCCGTCGCCCGCCAGCACCAGCACCGTGTCGGCGCTGTACTGGTCCAGCAATGCGGCAAAGTCGATGTGCAGGCGGTAGGCGTCGGAAGCCAGGGTGCCGTCCAGCAGCTGCTTGACGTTGTCCTCCACCAGGCCCATGAGGATGGCGCCGCCGATCACCCGGCCATCGGAACTTTCCAGCTGAATCTGGCGGGTGAAATCCGCCGCCGTGGCGTTCATCTCGCGGCGGTGCTGCTGGTACACCACCTGGCGCTGGATCAGCACCGCCAGCAGCGCCGTCAGCACGGCCAGGGTGGCCCAGCGCAGCACCTGGCGATTCCACCAGCCATGGCCGTTCATCCAGCGCCCCACCATGGTGTGGCCCAGACGGTCAAACAGTCCGCGCCCGGCGCGGTGATCGGTGGATTCGTCCATTACACCCCGAAAAGCAAGTTGACCGAACGATTATAGCTTCTTGCTGCCTCAGGTCGGCAACAGGTCCGGGCTGGCCTGCAGCAGGATGCGATCGCCCAGGGTGGCCAGCAGCTGGCCGCGCTGGGTCTCCGCCAGGGTCGGCAACTCCGTCTCCAGTCGCTGCGGCGCCAGCAGCGGCGTCAGGTCCACGCTGAACTGGCGCGCGTTCGGCGTGGTCTGGTCCGACACCAGCTTGCCGAACACGTATTTGAGCTCGCGGCTTTTCTGGCTGGCCTGCTGGTCCAGCGAAGCCGACTTGAGCTTGCCGTCGTCGTAGGCGATGCTGGCGTTGCTGCTGGCCGAATCGTCGATGGTGATGTACTTGTAATTCTGCGAGGCCGGGTTCAGGTCCAGCGCCAGCTTGGCGTCGGCCGACACCGGCGCATGGTAGCGCGCCTGCAGATGCGATTGCTGCTGCTGCGAGATGCTGCGGTCCAGCTGGGAATGGCCGCCGATCTGGGTGGTCTGCGACACCTGGTAGGAGAAGCTGTCCTTCTCCGAACCGCGCGCCGGATTGGGCGCGGTTTCCGCCTGGGTGAAGGAAGCGTCGAAATCGGCCAGCCCGGTGGTCAGCACGCGGTCCTGGTCCGACAGCTGGATGGCCTGCTGCGCCGGCGCAGGCGGTGTGCCGTAGTCGCTGTTGACCTGCTTGAAGGCGTCCTTGAACAGGTCCAGCGAGCTGGCGTTGGCCTGCCCGCGCACCCCGGCCTGGCCGATCTGCTGCAGGTAGTGATCGAGCGCCTTGGCGTGCTGCTTGTCGTTGCCCCACGCCGCCGGCTGGCTCAAGTCCACCGACACATGGCCCACGCCCGCCGGGCCGTTGAAGCTGATCGCGCGGCTGGTACTGGTGGCGTGGAATTCCAGGCTCTGCGTTTCACCATCGGCCAGCTTGACCTGCCCGGTCAGGTCGACCGCCGAGAAGGCGTTGCCGTCATACTGCACCAGCGCCGACAGGTCGATGCGCGGGTTGTCGTTGCTCAGGCCGTCGATAGCTTTTTGGAAGGCATCGGCCAGCTTGCCCAGCGCCTTGCGGTCGGCTTCGCTGAGACTGCCATCGCTGTGCGCCTCGATGGCGATGCTCTTGTCGCTGGCGTCCAGCGACAGGCTGACCTTGGTGCCGCCGGCGGTGGTCAGGGTCAGGCTGAACTGGTTGTCGCCCTTGCCGTGCTGCGATACCTGGTTGGGCGTCACCAGCAGGTCGTAGGTGCTGTTCTGCGCGGTCGCCGGCACCGTCGTCACCGTCTGCGAGAAGTCCTTGCCGTCATAGGCCACCTGGCGCAGCAGTTCGCCGCCCAGTCCCTGCAAGCGGCCCGCCAGTGGCTGGTTGCCGATGTTATGTGCCATTATCGCGGCTGCGGTACTGTGCGTGCGGTTTTCCCACACCAGCCCCAGCGGCGCGCCGGATGCGGCATCGCTCCCGCCCAGCGAGACCTTGGTGCCGCCGCCATTGCTGCTGCCGGACGGCGCGGGATTGATGCGGCTGGCGGCGTCGGCTGGCGCCGGGGCAACGGCAGGCGTTGCGCGATTCAGGGCTGGGATAGTCATCGTCAAGTTGATGTTTGGTTAGCACTGTTACAATATTAACTCTTGGTACAAACGTTGTCGAGGAAACCATGCGCCGTCTCCGACCGTTCCACCTGCCTGCCCTGCTGTCCGGACTGGCGCTCTGCTGCGCCGCGCTGGCCGGTCCCCATCCGCTGTCCTTCAGCCCGGTGCCCGCCGAGAGCGCCGACAGCCGCGCCATCCTGGCCATGGCGCAGGACCGCCAGGGCTTTGTCTGGATAGGCACAATTGAAGGCGGCCTGTTCCGCAATGACGGCATCCGCCAGCTGCGCTACCTGAACGATCCCGTCGATCCGCACAGCCTGCCCGGCGGCCGCGTGGCCGCCCTGTTCATCGATGAGGTCGGCCGCCTGTGGGTCGGCACCGACGAAGGCCTTGCCCGCTACGACGCCGCCAGCAACGGCTTTGTCCGCTACCTGCCGGACACGGCCGCCAGCAATGCGCGCATCGTGCGCCGCATCGTCTCCGACAACCGCGATGGCCTGTGGGTGGCCACCTGGGGCGGCTTGCAGCACTTCCACCCGCGCAGCGGCAAGTTCGAGCTTTATCTGCATGACGACGCCAGGCCGGACAGCCTGGCCCACAACGACATCAATGCCGTCACGGTGGACAACAAGGGCGGCGTCTGGGTCGGCACCTGGCCTGCCGGGCTGGACTATCTGCCGCCCGGAGCGACCGCCTTCCAGCACCTGCGCGTGGACGACGAGCAGCATCCCGATCCCAAGCTCAACGACGTACGCGCGCTCTACTACGACAGCGCCGGCACCTTGTGGATCGGCACCGCCGCCGGGCTGGTCACCTGGGACAGCCGCCAGCCCTGGTCCGCCCGCACCCGGCTGGAGGTGGATGCGCGCCGCGTCACCGACCTGGACGAAGACCGCAACGGCGACCTGTGGATCAGCACCCGCACCGCCGGCCTGCTGCGCTGGGACCGCGAGACGCGCAGCTTCCAGTCCTACCGCCACCGCCCGGAAGACGCACACAGCCTGAGCAGCGACGCCATCAACACCACCATGCGCGACCGCAGCGGCAGCCTGTGGGTAGGCTCGCTGACGGACGGCATCAGCCGCGCCAACCTGGGCTACCACGGCTTCGAGCGCTTTGTGCCGCGCGATATCGATCCCGGCTGGGTGCGCTCCTCCAACTTTGTGCGCAGCCTGAGCTCGGCGGGCAATCAACTGTGGCTGGGACTGGATGACGGCCTGGCCCTGTTCGATCCCGCCACGCGCAAGCTGGTCAAAACGCACCAGGCCAAGGCGGGACAGGCGGGCAGCCTCAGCTCCAACGTGATCTACACCATGTACCAGGCGCCGCAGAACGGTCCGCTGTGGATCGGCACCTCGTCCGGACTCAACCGACTGGACAAGCCGGACGGCCCGTTCCAGGTGGTGCACTTCGGCAGCAGCACCGCCGACTTCGTCAACACCATCGCGCCCGGCAAAGGCGGCGTGCTGTGGCTGGGCACGGGCGCCAGCCTGGTGCGCTACGATCCCGCCAGCGGTGCGCAGCAGACCTTCATGCATGACGACAAGGATCCCGGCAGCCGCAGCGTCAACGCCGCCACCGCCGTACTGGAAGACCGTGCCGGACGCGTGTGGACAGGCGAATTCTTCCGTGGCGGCGGCCTCGACATGCGCGATCCCGCCAGCGGGCAGTTCCGCCATTTCCGCCTGGATGCCGACAACCCCGCCAGCCTGAGCAGCGACCGCGTCAGCTGCCTGCACCTGGACGTGGACAACAACCTGTGGGTTGGCACCTCCAAGGGACTGAACCGCATCCGCGCCGGACAGGACGGCATCCTGCGCGTGACGCGCATCCAGCCCAAGGGCGCGCTGGGCAACAGCCTGATCGAGGCGATCCGCTCGGACAAGAACGGCATGCTGTGGATCACCACCGCGACCGGCCTGAGCAAATACGATCCCGTCAGCGACATGGCCACCGAGTTCTCGCCGGAGGATGGCCTGACCGAAGGCTTTTACATGGACGCCAGCACCACCACGGCGGACGGCAAGTTCTACTTCGGCAGCAATGGCGGCGTCTCCGCCGTCAATCCGGCCATCCACAGCAGCGCCTCGCGCCCGCCGCAGATGGCGATTACCGACATCAGCATCTTCAACCACTCGCTGGGCGCGGGCGCGCTGCCGGACGGCGTGCAGCTAGACGGTACGCTGACGGAACCGCGCGCGCTGATCCTGCCCTGGCACGCCAACACCCTGGCGCTGGAATTCGCCGTGCTGCATTACGCCGAGCCGGGCCGCAACGGCTACCGCTACCTGCTGGAAGGTTTCGACCAGCAATGGATCAAGGCCGACGCCAGCCATCCGGTGGCGGCCTATACCAATCTGGCGCCGGGCAAGTACCGCTTCCGCCTGCAGGGCAGCAACAACAAGGGCGTGCCCGCGCGCGACGAGATCGTGCTGCCCATCACTATCCTGCCGCCGCTGTGGCAGACCGCCTGGGCCCGCGGCGCGGCGGCGCTGAGCGTGCTGGTGCTGCTGTTGCTGCTGCAGCGCTGGAGCGTGCGCCGCCTGGTGGCGCGCAACCGCCAGCTGGAAGACAAACTGGCCGGCGGCGCCGCCGCGCTGAAGGAGATGCAGCACAAGCTGGCCAATCTGTCCGCCAGCGACAGCCTGACGGGACTGGCCAACCGGCGCTGCTTTGAAGACGTGCTGGAGCGCGAATGGCGCCGCGCCTCGCGCGACAGCAAGCCGCTGGCCGTCGCCCTGCTCGAGCTGGACAAGTTCCGCCAGTACGCCGAGCAGGTCGGCCCGGACGTGGCCGACGACACCCTGCGCCAGGTCGCCCAGGCCCTGAATACCTCGGTGCAGCGCGCGGGCGACCTGGTGGCACGCTACGGTGCGGCCCAGTTCGCCTTCCTCGCGCCCGCCACCAGCGGCGAGGACGCGCTGCGCATGGCCCATCGCATGGCGGCTGCGGTGGCACGGCTGGCCGTCACCGGCGGCAGCCTGACCCTGAGCGTGGGCGTAGCCGCCAATATGGCGGTGCAGGATTGTTGCGCGGAAGACTTGGTTCTGGCCGCCGATCAAGCCCTGTACCGCGCCAAGGCCGAAGGCGGCAAGCGCAGCATTCTGGCCGAGGAAGAGGTCGCCGCTTGAAGGGGATGCGCCGTTGCCAATCTGCAACGGCGCTCCAGCTGTGTGCGGCAGCGCACATTCACGCATCGCCGAACCCGTCAGAATGGAACCCTATTCATTCACGTCGGCCAGGTACTCGCCATGAACAAGCTCATTACCGCCAATTACGCCCTGCAACGGCAGCGGCGCGCGGTGGAACGCACCCTGCTGGCCGTCTCCGACGCGGAATCCCTCACGGCCGCACGCTGGGCCGCCGCATGGCATAAGCTGGTCACCATCAAGCTGGATCAAGCACCGCCGCATCGCACGCTGCACTGAATTGCCACCTTATGCGAGCTGCCAGCCGCGCCGCAATTCCGGCCGCCACAGCACGCGCGAGGTAATCCGCAACGGGATGCCGTGCAGGGTGAAGAAATCGATCGCTTCCATCTGGCCGAAGTGCTGGTAAATTTCCAGCCCGCGCTGCACCACTTCAGCCGTGTGCCAATCCGGCCGCGCCACCAGGCGTAGCGGCGCGGGCAGCCACACACGCGGCCGCGTCAGGTTAAGCTGAGGGACGCTGCGGCGCGGCGTGATGGTGCCGACCACCCGTCCCGGTGTGAGGTCTTTCATACTGCCTCCCGAATACCTATACCACTGTAAGCGCGCCACGCGGCGTCGATCTGTTCGCGAACGAACACAGCGCGCAGCCGATTGGTCTATCATGAAGCCATGACCAAGCTCTCCGCCGGATATGACGTGCTGCTGGACTTCCACCCCGCCGTGGCGGCCTGGTTCCATGGCGCCTTTGCCGCGCCAACGCAGGCGCAGATCCAGGCCTGGCCGCAGATCCGCAGTGGCCGCCCGACCCTGGTGGCGGCGCCCACCGGCTCGGGCAAGACGCTGACCGCTTTTCTCGCCGCGATCGATGAACTGGTGCGTGAAGGTGTGCGGGCGCCGCTGCCGGATCAGACCCAGGTGCTGTATGTCTCGCCGATTCACCGACAAGTAAGCACAAAAATGGACATACCATAATCCGGGTCACAACGAAGAGAATCAAGCACTTACGGATTTACCGCCGCAAACGAAACTGTCCATACAACCCCAAGAATTATGGACACCGATTCGACGCACAGTCCATTTCCTCGAGCGCCTATCAAACAAGCAAGACTTTACCCATGGTGAATTAAGAATACTTTGTCATCAGGCTCAAGCTAGCGCAGCAATATGGGCTGTGCCTAACGCGACATGCAGCCCAATAGACCCTATTCGTCACACCGTCGCGGTCCGGCCACCTAACGTCACGACGATCGGGATACGTTTGTTTGAATGCGCTTGAGGTAATTTTGCTTGGTACAAAATGGGGCTTTCAAAACTGCATCTTTTAAGTCACAATTACACCCCTTCCAACCTCCCACCGCTTTGCGCGGAATCTCTACTTTCAGCACTACCTACTATGTTCAGCCGATACCTAGTCGCCCACGAGGACTCCATCACGATGTGGGATCCCGCTTTTGTCACTTCCTCATCGCCGGCCGCAGCCATACGCGAGTATTTACGTCAGGTGTACTCAAAGGATGAGGTGTTCCGCGAGCACGTCCAAGACTTGTGCGCCGCCGATGCATTTGTTGGTCGCCTTGTATACAACACGGTGGATGAAATAACTGCGTTGTTTAATGGCCAACGCAACGAGGCGCCGGAGCAGGTGCACAACAGGGTTCAGGCTTTTTTTTCTGATTGCCCGGAATATGGTGACATTTTTTGGAGATATGTAGAAACTGAAGATGTGAGTCTGATTAGCGAAGAGATTTACGAATATATCGCTGAGCGTGACACTGACGGCATCGTTGCGATTGAGGCGTCAAAGATTCCGACCCTTGTGTGAATCAATATGACCAAGTTCTGTCATGGGCACATCAAATCAGTGATTGAAGGAAGTCGATTGATATATTGGGGCAGGCCAAATGGCGGTCTATGAACACGCAAGCTAAGCAGGCTTGAGCAGCAGATATGGCTCCACACCCAGCGCCGAGGCGATCTTCTCGATATTATCGATCGAGATATTTCTCGCTTGTCGTTCGACGTGAGCAATAAAAGTCCGATGCAACCCACACTCAAACCCGAGCATTTCCTGCGACCATTCCTTCTGCTCTCGAAACTTAACAACGTTCGCCGCCAGTATGGCGCGGACGGTGAAGCTGCTGGGTCGCGGAGAAGAAGGAGTGTTTCGCATCCCTTGCAGTTTCACAAAATGCTGCTTTTAAGTCAGCCGCTTTTAAGTCACAATACAATTTCAAAAATAAGTATGCCCTCGGCCACATAGCTAGCCAGCTGTGACGCGGCTGTCTGCGCTAGGTCCAGCAAAACTCATCAAAGTAGAAGTGACCTGTGACCTATTGTGTGACGCATAGTGAACACACCGATGACCGACCAACTAAATCGACAATTCTTAGAAAATTTCGCTGCCTTAGAGACTCTGGGCGTCGCCCAGTTAGTTGCAGCTGGGCGGCTGCTTGGCGCAATCCAATTGGCTGAAAAACTTGGAGTGACCATTGAGTCGATCAGCGAGGCTGCTCGCAACAATCACCTTTTCTTCATCGAAGGCGCAGACCGTGAGTTGTTTTACCCAGCCTTTTACGCGACTGAGGCAATTAAAAAAGAGGACGTAGGCGCTAATGCCGTTCAGTTAAGACTGAACGGCATTATTACTTTTGGGGTTGTAAACGTCGCAGGAGACTGTTAACCTCCGGCGACAATGTTAGATGACGCCCTTCACTTTGTAGCGGAAATGCTGG